>Ga0070708_100002499_pt1 | contig 14189 bp, 11 predicted proteins | sample KBSK5503metaG_FD_65469 | JGI IMG/M metagenome (GOLD analysis project Ga0070708, IMG submission 65469) | Corn, switchgrass and miscanthus rhizosphere microbial communities from Kellogg Biological Station, Michigan, USA - KBS K5-50-3 metaG | ecosystem: Host-associated > Plants > Roots >...
GAGCAATGACCACTGCAGGCGAGGGGCGCGGCGAGCTGCCGGGCACGATGCCAGTCCAGCCCGCCGGGGCGGCCAGCACCGTAGCTGCCGGGCCGCCCGGCCAGGAGCCGGCCCGCCAGGAGCCGGTCGGCCAGGAGCCAGCCGGCCCAGGGCCGGCCAGCAGAGGGCCGGACGAGATGCCGGAAGCGCACGGCCACCAGCACAAGGACGTGTCGGGCGGCTGGCTGCGCCCTGCCGTGTTCGGCGCGATGGACGGACTCGTCACCAACGCGTCCCTGATCGCCGGGGTCGGCGGCGGCGGCGGGTCGGCCCACATGCTGGTCCTGACCGGCCTGGCCGGCCTCGCCGCCGGCGCGCTCTCGATGGCGACCGGCGAGTACGTGTCCGTATCGTCGCAGAACGAGCTTGTCGGTGCCGAGGTCAGCAAGGAGCGGCGCGAGCTGGAGAATCATCCAGAGGACGAGCGGCGCGAACTCGCCGAGGTGTTCATTCAGCGGGGCGTGGACGCCGACCTGGCCGACCAGGTGGCGCGGCAGCTTTCCGCGCACCCGGAAGAGGCACTCCGCGTGCACGTGCGCGAGGAACTGGGAGTTGATCATCACGAACTGCCTTCGCCGCTGACCGCCGCGGGGGCTTCGCTGGTGACGTTCGCGGTAGGCGCGCTGATCCCGCTGATTCCTTACCTGGCGGGGTTCGGCTCACTCGCCGCCGCGCTGATCTTCGCTGCGGTCGCTGCCTTCGCCGGCGGCGGCATGGTGGCGCGGATCACCGACCGGCCGTTCCTGCGCGGAGCCGGGCGGCAGCTGGCACTAGCCGCCATCGCCACGGGCCTCACCTACGGGATCGGCACCCTGGCAGGCGCGGCAGTCTCCTGACCCCGCCCCCTGGCCTCCCCGCCCACGGCCCAGCGGCCCAGCGGCCCAGGCCGGGCTACCAGGGGTCGGAGCCGAACGAGTCCTCGGCCTGGCCGCCGTTGGCCGAGAGCAGCGCCAGGTCCGCCTCGACCATCATGGCCACTAGCTCCTCAAAGCCGATCTTCGGCTCCCAGCCGAGCTGGTCCCGTGCCCTGGACGGGTCGGCGCACAGATGATCGACCTCGGCCGGCCGGATGAACGCGGCGTCGCACACCACATGGTCGCGCCAGTCCAGTCCGGCGACCCCGAAGGCGAGTTCCACCAGCTCTTCCACCGCGTGCGTGACGCCCGTGCCGACCACGTAGTCGGCAGGCTCATCCTGCCCGAGCATCAGGTGCATGGCGCGCACGTAGTCGCCGGCGAACCCCCAGTCCCGCCTGGCCTGCAGATTCCCGAGCCTTAGCTGGCGCTCGTAACCTAGCTTGATCTTGGCCACGCCAAGCGACACCTTACGGCTGACGAACTCCGCGCCGCGGCGCGGCGACTCGTGATTGAACAAGATCCCGGACACCGCGAACATCCCGTAGGACTCCCGGTAGTTCTGGGTCAGGAAATGCCCGTACGCCTTCCCCACCCCGTACGGGCTGCGCGGGTGGAAAGAGGTCCGCTCGGTCTGCGGCGATTCCCGCACCAGGCCGAACATCTCCGACGACGATGCCTGGTAGAACCGGATCTGGCCGTGGGTGGGGCTCCGCGAGGCGCTGATGCCGCTGCACACCCGGATCGCCTCAAGCACGCGCAGCACGCCGAGTCCGGTGACCTCGCCAGTCAGTTCCGCCTGCTGCCAGGACATCGGCACGTAAGAGATCGCGGCCAGGTTGTAGACCTCGTCGGGCTGGACGCGCTCGACGGCGGAGATGAGGCTGCCCTGGTCGAGCAGGTCGCCGCGGACCAGCCGCACGTCGCCGACCAGCTGGCGGATGCTGCGCACCCGAGGGTTCGCCTGGCCCCGGATCAGGCCCCAGACCTCATAGCCCTGGGCGTGCAGGTGCTCGGCCAGATAGGACCCGTCCTGCCCGGTAATCCCGGTGATCAGCGCGCGCTTTGTCAGCAGAGTCTCCGCTCGTTCCGGGCCAGCCAGTGTTCCCGAGTCAACCAGCTACGTCGCGGCAGCTTACCCACAGCCCGGCCGCCAGGGCACCTGCCGGGGCCGGGGCGCAGCTCGCCGCCCTCGGCGAGGGCATCCCGCGGCGGCTCGGCCGGACACCAGCAGCGACCCTGCGGGACGCCCGCAGCTACGTGGATGGGACTGCGCTGCGGTAACAACGTCAGCGGAGTCCCATCCACGCGGTCCACGCGGCCGGAGCGGCGCAGCCGGGCCCGCGCTGCTCCGGGCAATGGCAATGGCGTCGGTGGGACGCTGCTGCGGTAACAGCGACAGTAGAGTCCCATCCACCCCGACGGGGACGCCCGCGGCAGCCCGGCAGGGACGCCCGCAGCAGCCCGGCAGGGACGCCCGCGGCAGCCCGGCGGGGACGCCCGCGGCCAGCAGGGACGCATGCTCGGCGCGACGCCGGAGCACGTCCGTCGGGACTCGGGCGGCCGGCCCGCCGGAGATCAGCGGGACGCAAGGTACCCCCTGGTAATGTTCGCTGCCTAGGGGGTCACGCGGGCTCGCTCCGGCATCATCGGCGGCCAGCGGCGGATGAGGAGGCGCAACCTGCGTGAGCACCACGGATCGCCCGCTTCGCGTCGCCATGCTCTCCTACCGGAGCAAACCGCACTGCGGTGGCCAGGGCATTTACCTCCGTCACGTGTCTCGTGAGGTCGCCGCGCTCGGTCACCAGGTCGAGGTTTTCTCCGGGCAGCCCTACCCGGAGCTTGAGCCGGGACCGCTGCTGCGCACCCTGCCGAGCCTGGACCTGTACCGGGAGCCCGACCCGTTCCGCACGCCTCGGCTGCGCGAGTACCGCGACTGGATCGACGTACTTGAGGTTGCCGCGATGTGGACGGCAGCGTTTCCCGAGCCGCTCACGTTCAGCCTGCGGGCGCTGCGGGCGCTGCGGCAGCGGCCTGGCGACTTCGACGTCGTGCATGACAATCAGGTGCTCGCCTACGGCATGCTCGGCATCGCGAGGCTCGGACTGCCGCTGGTGACGAGCATCCATCACCCGATCAGCGTGGACCGGCGGATCGAGCTGGCAGCCGCGACCGGCTTTGCCCGGCTGTCCAAGCGCCGGTGGTACGGGTTCGTGCGGATGCAGGGCCGGGTCGCCCGCCGGGTCGGCCCGATCCTCACCGGCTCCGAGTCGTCCAGGGACGACATCTGCCGGGACTTCCGGGTGCCGCCGCAGAACGTGCACGTGATCCCGCTCGGCGTCGACACGCGCCTGTTCCACCCCAGGAAAGGCCCGCGGGCGGGCGGCCGGATCCTGGCGGTGGCCAGCGCCGACTCGCCGGTCAAGGGAGTCGCGACGCTGCTTCGCGCGGTGAGCAAGCTCGGCACCGAACGGGATGTCCACCTCATCGTCGTCGGCAGGCCGGCCGCAGGCGGGCCGACCGAGCGGCTGGTCGCCGAGCTCGCGCTCGGCGACCGGGTACGGTTCGTCACCGGTATCAGCGACCTTGAGCTAGCCGAGCTTGCCGCCAGCGCGGAGATAGCCGTGGTGCCCTCGCTGTACGAGGGATTCTCGCTGCCCGCGGTCGAGCACATGGCGTCCGGGACGCCGCTGGTGGCCAGCCGCACCGGCGCGCTGCCCGAGGTGACCGGCGACGCGGCCGTGCTGGTGGCACCGGGGGATCCGGAGGAGCTTGCCGCGGCGCTGCGGCGGCTGCATGACTCGGCCAGCGAGCGCGAGCGGCTCGGCGCCGCCGCGTGGGACCGGGTGCAGGAGCGCTTCGCCTGGCCGGCGGTCGCCCGCGCGATCGTGGCCCAGTACCACCGCGCGAAGGAAGGAGCGGCGTCCTGCTGACCGTTAACTTCGCCCGTTTCCCGGTCCGGCCGGGCGACCGGGTGCTCGACCTCGGCTGCGGCGCGGGCCGGCATGCGTTCGAGGCGCTGCGGCGTGGCGCGCAGGTGGTGGCGCTGGATACCGACGAGGGTGAGCTCCGGCAGGTGTCCGCGATGTTCGCCGCGATGCGCGAGGCAGGCGAGGTGCCCGCGGCCGCGTCGGCCCGCGCGGTGGCCGGGGACGCCACCGCGATGCCGTTCCCCGATGGCTGCTTCGACCGGGTGATAGCCGCCGAGGTGCTTGAGCACATCCCGGCCGACCAGGCCGCCATGGACGAGATCGCCCGCGTGCTGCGGCCCGGCGGGCTCGCCGCCGTCACCGTGCCCAGCTGGCTGCCGGAGCGGGTCTGCTGGCGGCTGTCCGACGAGTATCACAACGTGCCCGGCGGTCACGTGCGGATATTCACCCGGCCCGAGCTGACGGCCAAGCTGGCCAGGGCCGGCCTGCAGGTGGGCGGTCAGCATCATGCGCACGGGTTGCACTCACCGTACTGGTGGCTCAAGTGCGCCGTCGGAGTGCGCGATGACGACCATCCGCTGGCCCGCGCCTACCACCGCATGCTGGTCTGGGACATCATCAAGAAGCCCGCGCTGACCAGGCTGGCCGACCGCGCGCTCAACCCGCTGATCGGCAAGAGCCTCGTGGTCTACGCGGCCAAGGCCGAACCGGGCAGCAGCCGCGCACCGGATCGGCCGCCGCGCGCGCCAGCCCGCCAGCAGCACGCGCCGGGCCGGCCGCCGCGACCGCAGGCCCCCGGACAGCCGCAGGCCCCCGGACAGCCGCAGGCCCCCGGACAGCCGCATGCCGTCGCGTGAGATGTCCGCCAGGGATAGCGCCGCGACCTGCCCGCCCGAGGTGCCCGGCATCCTCACGGCGCAGGACATCCTGGCCACCGGCCGCAGCATCGCCGCCGTCCAGCAGCCGGACGGGGCAATCGGCTGGCCGGATGGCCACGTCGACGCATGGAACCATGTCGAGTGCGCGATGGCATTGAGCGCATGCGGGTTCCGGGACGCAGCCCGGCGAGCCTACGACTGGCTGCGCGCGGCGCAGCGCCCGGACGGATCCTGGCCGAGAACGACGACCGGCGGCGTCGCTGCCGACCATGCCGCGGAGAGCAATCAGGTCGCCTACCCGGCCGTCGGCGTCTGGCATGAGTTCCTGGTCACCGCCGACCAGGCGTTCGCCGCCGCGATGTGGCCCACGGTGCGCCGGGCGACCGACTTCGTGCTCGGCCTGCAGACCGCGCGCGGCGAGCTTGCCTGGGAGCGCACCGCGGACGGCACCGCGGGCGGCTATGCCCTGCTGGCCGGCTCGGCTAGCGCACACCAGAGCCTGCGGTGCGCCATCGCCCTGGCTGAGTACGTGGCCGAGCCACAGCCGGACTGGGAACTTGCCGCCGACCAGCTCGGGCATGTCGTCGCCTGCCACCCGGAGGCATTCGCCGACAAGAGCAGGTTCTCGATGGACTGGTACTACCCGGTCCTTGGCGGGCCGGTCCGGGGCAGCGCGGGGCGAGACCGGCTGGCGGCCGGCTGGGATATCTTCGTGGTGGCCGGCCTGGGCGCCCGCTGCGTCAGCGAGCAGCCCTGGGTAACCGGCGCGGAGACCTGCGAGCTCGTGCTGGCGCTCGACGCGGTCGGCGACCGGGACAAGGCGGCGGACCTGTTCGCCGCCATCCAGCACCTGCGGGACCCGCTGGGCGGCTACTGGACCGGATGGCAGTATGCCAACCAGGCACACTTCCCGGCCGAGCAGAGCAGCTGGACCGCCGCCGCGATCATCCTGGCCGCCGACGCGTTGTCCGGCGCGACCGGCGGTGCCGGAATCTTCCGTGACGCAGCCGGCCGATGGCCGGTCGCCGCGCCAGCGGACGCGGCCACGTGCGGCTGCAAGCAGCCAGCACCGTCGCCGGGGCACGGCGCCGCGCAGGCAACGGAATCAGGGCCCGCGCCCGGCCTGGCACGGACACCAGAATGAGCCCGCACCGAACCCGGCCCGCGCCTCAGCCCCGCGCCTGGCCTGGCACGGACACCAGAATGAGCCCGCACCGGACCCGGCCCGCGCCTCAGCCGATGCCATCCGCGGTCCGCTCAAGCACCCGTAGCGAGCCCTCGTGCCGCACCTCGGCGAACGCGCCGGAGCGCAGCGCGCGCAGGTAGACCCGGTACGGCGGCTGGCCGCCGTCAGCCGGATCCGGGAACACGTCATGAATGGCAAGCGCGCCGCCGAGGGCGACCCATGGCGCCCAGCCCTCGTAGTCGGCCTGGGCGGCCGCATCGGTGTGGCCGCCGTCGATGAACAGCATGCCGAGCGGCGCCCGCCACAGCCCGGCGACATCCGCGGACTTGCCCACCACCGCGATGACATGCTCCTCCAGCCCAGCGGCCGCGAGGGTCGACCGGAAGTGCGGTAGCGTGTCGAGCCGCCCGGTGGCCGGGTCGACAAGCTCCGGGTCGTGATACTCCCAGCCCGGCTGGTTCTCCTCCGAGCCGTGGTGATGGTCTACCGTCACGACCAGCTGACCGGCCGCCCGCGCCGCCGCCGCCAGGTAGATCGTGGACTTCCCGCAGTAGGTGCCGATCTCGGCGACCGGGCCGAACGCGGCGTAGGCGGCGGCGGTCTCGAATAGCGCCATGCCCTCGGCCGCTGGCATGAAGCCCCTGGCCGCCTCGGCGGCCTGCCGGAACACTGCGGGCAACGCGTTCTGCATGACGGACAGTCTCCGCCGACAGCGCTTGCCGGGGGGAGGCGGGTCATGTTCTACTCCGGGGAACGGCGCGCAGGCGGCCCGGCTGCCCTGCGCCCCGGCCAGGCACGGCCGGCGGCCAACCGCCAGCCGGCCGACCCCGGCCACCGGGCCGGCCGCAGCCCGCGGCCCGGCCTCGGTCCGGCCGGCGGTCCGCCAGGACGTCCGAGGGAGGCCAGTCGATGCGGGTGCGGGTCGACCGCGACGCCTGCGAGGCCAACGGCGTCTGCGCCGGCCTGGCGCCCGAGGTCTTCGAGCTCGACGATGACGACAACCTGCACGTCCCGGCCGGTGACGTGCCCGCTGACCTGCTGCCGAAGGTGCGGCTCGCGGTACGGTCGTGCCCGAAGGCCGCACTCCGGCTGGCCGAATAGGCCAGCGCGCACGGCGCGGCCGCTGGCCGGGCGGGCGGCCTGGCCGCAACGCCCGGCCGGCAAAATCCGGCCGCCAAAATAGGGCAAGATAGCGCAACGGCCGCGAGACGGCCAGGGCCGCACGGCGGCCGGGGCCGCGCGCGGCAAGTAGGACCAAGGGCGAGGAGATCAGCACGGTGCGAGCAGCGGTCATGCACGAAACGGGACCCGATGCACTCGTCGACCTGCGCCACGACGTGGCCACCATCGGCCCGGGTCCCGGTGAGGTCAAGGTCAGGCTGCGGGCCACCGGCGTCTGCCACTCCGACCTGTCCGTCCTGTCCGGCGTCATCCCGGCCGCCCTGCCAGCGGTGCTCGGGCATGAGGGCGCGGGCGAGGTGATCGAGGTCGGCGAGCAGGTGACCGCGGTGGCCCCCGGCCAGCGCGTGGTGATCTCCTGGACGCCTGCCTGCGGCGACTGCGCGGAGTGCAGGCGCGGCACTCCGTTCCTCTGCCTGACCTACGTGATCGAGGGGTTCAACACGCCCCGCTTCAGGCTCAGCGACGGCACCGCGGCCTTCGGCATGGCCGGCTGCGGCACCTGGGCGGACCAGATGGTAGTGCCGTGGCAGGCGGTGATACCGGTCGACGACGACGTGCCGTTCGGCTGCGCCGCGCTGCTCGGCTGCGGCATCCCGACCGGCGTCGGCGCGGTGATCAACACCGCGAAGGTCGCCGCTGGCTCGGCTGTCGCCGTGGTGGGCTGCGGCGGGGTCGGCCTGGCCGCCATCCAGGGCGCCAGGATCGCCGGGGCGGCCACGATCCTGGCCGTCGACCCGCTGCCGGGCAAGCACGCCAAGGCGCTGGAACTCGGCGCCACGCATACCGCCACCCCGGACGGCGCCGAGCAGGCCAGGAAGGAGCTGACCGGCGGGAAGGGCTTCGACTACGCCTTCGAGGTGGTCGGCAGGTCAGCCACCATCCGGGCCGCCTGGCGGCTCGCCCGCAGGGGCGGCGACGTCATCGTGGTGGGCGCCGGGGCCAGGGACGACAGCGTCCCGTTCAGCGCGTGGGAACTGCTCTTCGACGGCAAGAACCTGCTCAGCTCGCTCTACGGCGGTTGCGACCTGCGGCGCGATATCCCCAGGCTGGTCGGCCTGTGGCGGGCAGGCCGGCTCGACATCGAGGGCCTGATTACCCGCCGGATTTCGTTCGGCGAGCTGAACGACGCCGTCCGCGCGCTGCGCCAGGGCGACGTGATCAGGCAGGTCGTGACCTTCGACTGAACCGCCGGGGTTAGGCATCGCCCGCATGGTTGGCTTACGCTCCGGCTATGCGGGTTGCACTGTGCCAGTTGCCGATCAGCTCCGATCCGTCGGTCAACCTGGGCCGGGTCAAGGCGGCCGTCGCGGAGGCGGCCGGCCAGGGCGCCGGGCTCGCCGTGTTCCCTGAAGCGACGCTGGCCAGGTTCGGCACCGACCTGCGGGCGGTGGCGGAAACCCTCGAAGGCCCGTTTTGCCGTGGTCTTTCCATGACCGCGCGCGCTCGCGGCGTCGGTATCGTGGCTGGAGTCTTCGAGCCGGCGTCCGGCGGCCGCGTGTACAACACCGTCGTCGGGTACGACGCGACCGGCGCACTGCTGGCGGCATACCGCAAGATCCACTTGTACGACGCGCTCGGGCAGCGGGAGTCCGAGTTCGTCGCGCCGGGCAGCGACCCCGTCATCTTCGACCTTGGCGGGCTCCGGATCGGCGTCCTGACCTGCTACGACATCCGGTTTCCCGAACTCGCCCGGGCGCTCGCGGCTGGCGGCGCTGAGCTGCTCGTGGTGCCGGCCGCGTGGGCCGCCGGGTTGTTCAAGGAGGAGCACTGGGTCACCCTGGTCCGCGCCAGGGCGATCGAGAACACCGTGTGGGTGGCGGCGGCCGACCAGGTGCCCGACCCGGCCGACCCGGCGGCCGGCGCGCCGACCGGGATCGGCCGCAGCATGCTGGTCGACCCGATGGGAACGGTCAGGCTCGATCTTGGGCCCGGCGCTGGCATCGCCGTCGGCGAGGTCGACTCGGGAGTAACCGCCCAGGTGCGCGCCGTCCTGCCGAGCCTGGAGCACCGGCGCGAGGACGTGTTCGGCAAGTTCTGGAATTTCGCGAATTACGGATAGTTCCGGCCCGGTGCCTCAGCATGCGGCCCGCCGTGATCCGGTGCTGACCACGGCGTCCTGCAGGCTGGCCAGTTCGTCGTCGCTGACCCGGTCAAGGAACCTGCGGATGGTCAGCCGGTGGTCCCCGCCGGACCTGAGCGCCTCGGCCATCAGCCGGGCGTCGTGCTCTTCCTTCACCTCGGCCGGCCAGTACCGCCACGCGCGGCCATGCTTCTCCCGGTGCAGCACGCCCTTGCCGTACAGGATCCCCATCACGGTCATCACCGTCGTGTAGGCGACAGGACGCCGGTAAGTCATTCGCTCGCGCACCTCGCGGACGGCGTAGGGACGATCCCCCGCCCAGATCACGTCCATGATCGCGCTTTCGAGCTGGCCGAACTCGCGCATCTGGCACCTCCCCGTGCGCACAGCTAAGCACAGCGGCGCGGCACCACCCTGGCGCGGCTGCGGCCGGCCTGGCGGCGAGGGGAGGAAAGCAGCACCGCAATGACGATTCGTCTCCCGGAACCGGGCTCCAGGCCCGCTAGCCGCGGCTCGCGGCGCGATGCCTGCGCACTGCCCAGGTCCCGGCCGCGGCAAGCACGACGGCGACGATCGCTACCGCGAGCCCGGTGCCGACCTTCTTCTCGACGGCGACGTAGGCGGACCCGGCCAGGTAGCCGAGCAGGCAGTAGCCAACCCCCCAGATGATCCCGCCGACCGCGTTGAAGAGAAAAAATGTCCGGTAAGGCACCTGCGCCGCGCCCGCGGCGGCCGGCACGAGCGCGCGCAAGATGGCGACGAAGCGGCCGATCAGGACGCCCACGCCGCCGTTAGCCTGCAGCGTGGACCTGGCCCGCGCCGCCCCGCCGGGTATCCGGCGCAGCGCGCGGGCGGCGAACAGGCGATCACCCATCCGGCGGCCGATCTCGTAGCCGACCAGGGGGCCGAGGATGGCTGTCAGCACCACGATCGCCACGAGCAGCACGATCGAGATGTGCCCGCGGCTGGCCAGCGCCCCGCCCAGGACGACAGCCGCCTCACCGGGCAGCACGAAGCCGAGGAAGACGGCGGTCTCGCCGAAGACGAGCGCTGCGACGACGCAGTACGCAGGCCAGCCGCTGAGATGGGCGAGCCAGTTGGTTATCGAGCCCAACCGGCTGCCTCCTCTAGTTGCTGGCGTTGCATCTGGAGATCCTCCTCTACCCGGACAATCCGCCGCCTGGAATCATATTCGCCGCGAAACCAGTTCAGTGTCGGTGGAGCATGGCTGACCGGAGGCCGGATATCGACTGCCGATGCCGCGTTGTCCCTGCTTGCACGGCCTTGTCATGATCTAGTAGGTAAACATGCGTCCAGTGCCGCCTGGGAAGGGGACGGTGATGCCAGCCAGGCCTCCGCCGTTCTACCCGATCACCCCGGCAGGCGGCTACGTGCGGCAGCAGAACGCATTCACCGGGCAGATCACCAGGGACGGGTCGAGCGGATACCTCGCAGAGCCCGCGCGCTACCAGCTGTATGCCTCGCTCGCCTGCCCTTGGTCGCAGGCGGCGCTGATAGTCCGCAGGCTGCTCGGCCTTGAGCAGGTCATCGGGCTGTCCCTGACCGACCCGATCAGGGACGAGCGCGGCTGGCGATTCCCGGCCAGCCGGGGCGGCCGGGATCCGCTCACCGGCGCGCAGTTCCTGTCCGAGCTCTACCAGGCCACCGACCCGGCCTACGAGGGCTGGTGCACGGTTCCTTGCGTGTGGGACACCAGAACGCAGCGCATCGTCACCAACGACATTCCGCAGATCAACGTCACCTTCGAGACCGAGTTCGCCGACTTCTACCGGCCAGCGGCGCCGCAGCTGTACCCGCCAGGGCAGCGCCGCGAGATCGAGGCGCTCAGCGCGCTGATCTTCCACGCCGTCAACAACGGCGTCTACAAGGCGGGCATGGCGGTGACCCAGGCTGCCTACGAAGATGCGTTCGATGCGCTGTTCACCACCCTGGACGCGCTAGAGGAGCGGCTGGCCCGGCGCCGGTTCCTGTTCGGCAACGAATTCTGCGAGGCTGATGTGCGGCTCTTCCCGACGCTGGCCAGGTTCGATGCCGTCTATTACATCCACTTCAAGTGCAATCTGCACCGGCTGGTGGACTACCGCCACCTCTGGGGTTACGCGCGGGATTTGTTCCAGCGCCCCGGATTCGGTGACACCACGGATTTCGTACAGATCAAGCGGCACTATTACCAGTCGCAGGACTGGATCAACCCGTCCAGGATCGTGCCCAAGGGGCCATTCGTCAACTGGCTCGAACCGCACGGCAGGGAGCGCCTTTCCGGCTAGTCCGGCTGCCCTGGCGGGGACGCCCTGACCGCCGCTGCTGGCCGTCCCGCCAGGTAGCCTTATGCGCAGCAGAGCAGACCGGTATTCCACGGAAGAGGGCGATGTCCGCCGTGTCTTCTGAGTCTCCGCGGGCATCCGCGGATCTCGTCGAGCAAGCAGACGGCCGTTCCGCATCGACGGCGCCGGCCGGGCCAGAAGGGGCACCGGCCGCGCGGCCTTCCCCGGCTCACCCGGCTGGCCAGCCGGCCGGCGGTGATCGGTCCGAGGGCGGGAACAGGTCAGCGGCCACCGGCCATTCAGCGGGCACCGACTTCGGGCCGAACCAGTGGCTGGTGGATGAGCTCTACCAGCGCTACCTGGCCGACCCCGGCTCGGTCGACAGGGCCTGGTGGAACTTCTTCGCCGACTACGAGCCGCAGCCAGCGGACGAGGCCGCCGCGAGCCCGGCCGAGGCGGCGCCGCAGCGCGGGCCGGCCAGGCCAGCCCAGGCCGCGCAGCCAACCCCAGTCCCGGCCGCGCAGGCACCCCCAGCCGTGCAGGCGCAGGCAACGCCAGCCGCCCCGGCGCAGGCCCCAGCAGGCCCGGGACCAGCATCACCAGCCGCCCCGGCACAGCCATCGCCAGCCGCTCCGGCGCCGGCCGGGCCGGCCCAGGCTCCGCAGCCGGCAGCCGGTCCCGCGGCGGCGGGCCGGGCCGCAAGCCGGATACCGGCCGATCCGCCGGCCGCCACTGTGCCGGCCGCAGCCGGGCCAGCCACGGCCGGGCCAGCCCAGGCCGCGGCGCCGGCCCGGCCGGCCGGCGCCCAGGAGGTCCGGCTCCGGGGAGCCGCCGCCCGGACGGCGCTGAACATGACCGCCAGCCTGGCCGTCCCCACCGCGACCAGCGTCCGGTCCATCCCGGCCAAGCTGCTGGTGGACAACCGCATCGTGATCAACAATCACCTCAGCCGTGGCCGCGGCGGCAAGATCTCGTTCACCCACCTCATCGGCTACGCCGTGGTCAGGGCGCTGGCGGCCGCGCCGGAGATGAACGACTCCTATGCCGAATCCGGCGGCAAGCCGGTGCTGGTTCATCCGGAGCACGTCAACCTCGGCCTGGCGATCGACACCAGGAAGGACGACGGGTCGCGGGCGCTGCTTGTGCCCAGCATCAAATCTGCCGAGGGCATGGATTTCCGCCAGTTCTGGATGGCGTATGAAGACATGATCCGCAAGGCGCGGGCCGGCAAGCTGACCGTCGAGGACTTCGCCGGCACCACGATCACCCTGACGAACCCGGGCACGATCGGCACCGAGCACTCGGTGCCCAGGCTGATGGCCGGGCAGGGGTGCATCGTCGGCGTCGGCGCGATGGAATACCCGGCCGCCTACCAGGGCGCGTCCGACGAGACCATGGCGAGGCTGGCGATCAGCAAGACGGTGACGCTGACCTCCACCTACGACCACCGGATCATCCAGGGCGCGCAGTCAGGCGATTTCCTGCGCCTGATCCACCGCCTGCTGCTCGGCGAGGACGGCTTCTACGACGAGATCTTCCAGGCCCTGCGGATCCCGTACGAGCCGGTCCGCTGGGTCAGGGACATCCCGGCCGGGCACGAGGACGATCTGTCCAAGGCCGCCCGCGTGCACGAACTCATTCACGCCTACCGGGTCCGCGGCCATCTCATGGCGGATACCGACCCGCTGGAGTACAAGCAGCGCAAGCACCCCGACCTGGACATCAACCAGCATGGCCTGACGCTCTGGGATCTTGAGCGTGAGTTCGCCACCGGCGGCTTCGGCGGCAGCCCGCTGATGCGGCTGCGGGAGATCCTCGGCGTGCTGCGCGACTCGTACTGCCGCACCGTCGGCATCGAGTACATGCACATGCAGATCCCGGAGGAACGCGCCTGGCTGCAGGAGCGCATCGAGCGGCCGCACGGCCGGGCCGATCACGACGAGCAGCTCCGCATCCTGTCCAGGCTCAACGTCGCCGAGGCGTTCGAGATGTTCCTGCAGACGAAGTACGTCGGCCAGCGCAGGTTCTCGCTGGAGGGCGCCGAGTCGCTGATCCCGCTGCTCGATGCGGTGCTCGGCGAGGCGGCCGGCCAGCAGATGGACGAGGCCGTTATCGGCATGGCCCACCGTGGCAGGCTGAACGTACTCGCGAACATCGTCGGCAAGTCCTACGCGCAGATCTTCGGTGAGTTCGAGGGAAACCTGGATCCGAGCACCACGCACGGCTCCGGCGACGTCAAGTACCACCTGGGCGCGGACGGCGTGTATGAGGCGGGTGACGGTGCCGCGATCAAGACCTCGCTGGTGGCCAACCCGAGCCACCTGGAGGCGGTCGACCCGGTGGCCGAGGGCGTCGTGCGGGCCAAGCAGGATGTCATCGACATGGGCGAGCCGGGATTCACCGTGCTGGCCGTGCTCATTCACGGCGACGCCGCCTTCGCCGGCCAGGGCGTGGTGGCCGAGACGCTTGAGCTGTCACAGCTGCGCGGCTACCGGACCGGCGGCACCGTGCACATCATCGTGAACAACCAGGTCGGATTCACCACGGCACCGGAGTACTCCAGGTCGAGCGTGTACTCCACCGACGTCGCCCGGATGATCCAGGCGCCGATCTTCCACGTCAACGGCGACGACCCGGAAGCGGTCGTCCGGGTCGGCAGGCTCGCGTTCGCCTACCGGCAGGCGTTTAAGAAAGACGTCGTCATCGACATGATCTGCTACCGGCGGCGGGGGCACAACGAGGCGGACAACCCGTC
>Ga0070708_100002500_pt1 | contig 14189 bp, 16 predicted proteins | sample KBSK5503metaG_FD_65469 | JGI IMG/M metagenome (GOLD analysis project Ga0070708, IMG submission 65469) | Corn, switchgrass and miscanthus rhizosphere microbial communities from Kellogg Biological Station, Michigan, USA - KBS K5-50-3 metaG | ecosystem: Host-associated > Plants > Roots >...
ATGCTTGTCTTGCATTTTACGCAGTATGCTTGTGGCATTTCGTTCTCAACTGAGCGCGACTGAGCACGGGTCGGGTATAAAACACTCACGCAGAAAGGCGAAGACTCCACGAGGAGGACGGGTCAAATGGCTACCATTCTAAGCTCTTTACTCTAAGTTTCGTCTGCAAGGCTGTTATTTTTCTAAATAACATCGGTTTCCAACTCCGATTAGCGATATTAATCTCAATCTGAGTGCAAATCTCCCAACATTAGAACTCGTCTCTCGGAGCGGGGATTTCTCTCGTGAGGAGTTTTTCGGGTTTGACAGACAGTTTCAGGAATCCCTCTTTGAGCGTCGTACGAGAGCGTCGTAGGCATCCTTGATTTGTCTCTGGATAGCATAGTTGCGGAGCTTCTGGGCCCATGTCTGTTCGAAGAGTTCCTTCATGCTCAGGTTCCGCAGACGGTCCAAATCGGTTCTCTTGCCCTTCTCCATGAGTTCATCCACTAACGCGCTGAACTCCTCGAAGCTCGGAGGCTCTTGCGGCAATCCCTTTTCGCGCGCTTCTCTCTGGCGCTCCTTAACCTGTCGGGCAGCGGCCCTCACAGATTTCTGAAGTAGCAGGTCGATTCTCTCACCGAATCCCTGCTGCACTCTATGATTCCCCTCTACCATGAGTGATTTTGCGCGCTTGGACACTGAGCGTCAGGAGGTGTATGTCCACGTGAGGGAGAGGCAAGGAAGTATACAGCCTCCCGATTGGAACTTTAGAGCCTTTTGGTAATGATGAGAGTCGATCAGGAAGTGATGATTGTCTTGATGGCGGTTTTCGATGTCCTGGCTGATTCCATTGCTTTCTCGGCGTCTCTGAGCTTGAACCGGTCTGATACCAGACTCTTCAGGTCTAGTCTCTTCTCAGAGACGAGTCTGATTGCCTCTGCGAGTTCTGCTTCGACGCAAGAGTAGCTGGAGAGTAAGGTGGTTTGGCGCGAGAAGAGGTCGCTTACGTTCAGCTGATATGAGGCTCCTTGGGAGGGAGCTCCGAACAGGAGTATTCTGCCGCCCTTGCGGACTGAGCTGAACGCTTGGCTGAGCGCTTTCTCGTTGCCGGTGGAGACTATCGCGAGGTCGACTCCGTCTCTCGTGATCTTCCCGATATAGGCTGATACGTCTTCTGCGAGGGCGTTGATTGTCTCGTCTGCGCCGAGCTTCTTGCCGAGTTGGAGCCTCGCCTCGACTATGTCGCTGCCGAATATCTTACCTGTTGATGCGTGACGTAGGAGCTGAATCTGCGTGAGGCCTGTGGGTCCGAGGCCGACGACGAGGATATTGTCTCCTTGCTTGATATTGGCTCTCCGTATTGCTCGCATGCAGCATGCGGTAGGTTCGATCATGGCGCCTTCCTCGTACGAGATGTCCGGGGGCAACGGGATTACTGCTCCTCTTTCGACGTTGTATTCTGGGACGCGGAAGTATTCGGCGAAACCGCACGGGTCAATGTTTGTCCTCTTGAATTCGCTGCAGAGAGTGTAGTTGCCGTTTGAACAGTCTGGGCACTTGTAGCAGGGGACGTGGTGGTGCGCTACGACCCGGTCGCCCGGCTTGTGATCGGATATGTCGTCTGCAACCTCCTCGATTATCCCGCTGACCTCATGGCCTAGTATTCCTCCGGAGCCGAGCTGGCCCTGGATCTTTTCCAGGTCTGTTCCGCAGATTCCGCTAGCCTCCATCCGGACGAGAATGTCTCCTGCTGCTAGTTTCGGGATTGGGACGTCTCTTAGTGCGACCTTGTATGGTGCTTCGAGGAGGCATGCTAGCATGTATGTGGCGATTGTTGGGTTCTGATTTAATGGATTGCCGGGCTGGATTATACGTTATTCTCTAGGAAGAGTAGGTGAGCCATGTATAGCCAGAGCGTGTTGTCACTGTTCCGGGGCGTTGATCGCAAGTGCGCGACGGTAAAGAGTCAGTGAAATTCATGCAAGTTCTAGATCGCGGGATTTTCTTGAAACTGAAGGATCTGGCGAAGAGCCGTGGGGTTACTGTTCAGGAGCTGATTCGAGTTCTTGTTATTCCTGACTGGATGCGCAAGTCTCAGGAGGATGTTAAGAGGTTTGAGGATAGGAGACGGCGCCGGAGATTGGCGGGTCCGGCTCGTGGCCCGGTTCACGCTGTGGCTGCTGCGCGGCCGGAGCGTCGGAAACGATAGGACTCTAGAATCAACAGTTTATCGCTTTTTGATTCCGCTAAAGTGTGAAGGAGTTTTTTTGTTTCAACGTACCCACGGGGGTCGAGAAAAAGATAACAGAAAAAAATAGTTGGCAGAAAAGAAAGGATAGTAGACGAGACATTTTTCGATCCCTTTATGGTCGGTTCCTGAAAGTCCTTATAGAATGGCGTTATCCGCTCCCGGCAAGGCCATAGTGTGATGAAGGCATTCGTGCTCGCAGGAGGAGCCGGAACCCGGCTCTCACCCCTAACGAGCTATGTTCCCAAGGGCATGATTCCGATCGGGGGCAAGCCGTTCATCGACTATGTGGTCAGCTATCTCTCCAAGCACGGAGTCAAGAACATCATCATGCTCTTGTCGGATGCTGACTCCGAAGTCTTCAGAAACCACTTGGATGATGGTTCCAAGTTTGGCGTGAACATCGGCTACAACATCACGCCACGGATGGGGACAGCTCCGGCGTTGAAGGAGGCCGCGGCCCATGTTGACGGAACGTTTGTTGTGTATTACGGTGATGTTTTCACGGATCTCGATCTGAGCGAGATGATACGATACCACAAGGCGAAGGGGGCGGTGTGCACCCTGGCGTTGAGTACTGGTGTCAAGATCGATTATGGGGTTGGCAGAGTCGACGGTGAAGGACGGATCGAGTATTTTGCTGAGAAGCCAATCCTTCCGGAGTACCCTGTCTCGATTGGCGTCTATGTGTGCGAGCCTGGATTCTTGTCGTACTTGTCGGCCGGTACAGATTTGGCTGCCGATGTGCTTCCCAAGATCATCGCAAAGGGAGAGAAAGTGTACGGATTCCTAACGAAGGAGCGACACTATGATATTGGCTCATTCAAACAGCTGGACGAAGCCAAAGAGATTCTTAAACCGGAAAAGAGCAGAAAGAAACAGTCTCTCCTCAGCTGATCCTGCCGTCACTTCGCCTCGTCTTCCACCAGCACCCCCGCCTTCTGCATCTGTTCCCTAATCCGATCGGATAATGTGTACTCACGCTTCGCTCGCAATTCGTTCCTCAACGAGTTGAGCAGGGTCACTAGATCGAGGAACTCTCGTCTTGGCATCGAGTCGGTCCCCAGCAGCCCAAGGATTGAAGAAAGCTCCTTCATTGCCTCGAGAAGCATCGACGCTGATTCAGTGCGCAGCGACTTTCCTTGTTCCTCAGCAATACCGACGATTCTGATGTAGGCCGAAAGAGCGCGAGCAGTGTTGAAGTCATCGTCCATAGCTGCAAAGAATTCTGTTCGTGCCTCATCGACCTGTCGCTTCAGAGCATCGTTCGCTGGATTACTGTCAGATCTGACTCGGGTGGCCTGCTGCAACTCGTCGTACGCTCTTCGAAACCGCCGTGCGAGACTGGCGGCCTGGACAAGCGTCTCTTCAGTGTAATCCAACGGGCTGCGATAGTGGGTCGACGCATAGAGGACCCGGAGCGCTTCGACGCCCACCTTCTGGATTGCCTCCTGTATTGGGACAAAGTTGCCTAGTGACTTGTGCATCTCCTGCCCCTTAATAATCAGCAGTCCGGTGTGCGCCCAATATTTTGCCAGCGGCTTCTTCCCGGTTAGGCCCTCAGCCTGCGCGATCTCTGCTTCGTGATGCGGAAAGATCAGCTCTGTCCCTCCCCCGTGCAGATCGTAGGTGGGTCCGAAGTGTGTGAGCGCTATCGCGGTGTCCTCGATGTGCCAGCCTGGTCGTCCCTTGCCCCATGGGCTGTCCCACGCGATCTCTCCCGGCTTCTGAGCCTTCCACAGAACGAAGTCGCCGGGGTTCCGTTTTTCGGGATCTGGGTCGACACGGTGAACTGTTAGCTGTTCTAGGTTCTGCCTTGAGAGTTTGCCGTATTCTGGAAATTTGGAGATGTTGTAGTAGACTCCCCCTGCTATCTTGTAGCCGATCCCTTTGTCGATCAGTCCTTGGATCTGGTTAATGATCTCAGGGATGTAGTCTGATGCTTTCGCGTAGAGGTTTATGCTGTTGACTTGAAGGTCTTTCATGTCCTTGTAGAATGATTGGGCGTATCTCTCGGAGAGGAAGAGCGGGTCCACGTGGGTCTCTTTCGCTCTGTTGATGATTTTGTCGTCAATGTCCGTGATGTTTAGGACGAAGAAGACGCTGTATCCTTTCTTTCTGAGATAACGGGCGATGATGTCGTAGGCGACATAGCTCTTGCCGTGCCCGATGTGGGACACGTCGTAGACTGTCGGGCCGCACACGAACATGTTGACCCTCCCTGGATGGATTGGTTCGAAATCGTCAAGATGGCGAGTTAGGGTGTTGTAGACTTTCAATCCTGACGGCTTTGGCTGGGACATGTTTTCGGGATCCAGGGCGGTTTTGGCTGTGTCTTCTTCCGTTCTCTCTACGCGGGCGGCTGGGTCTTCGGCTGGTTTGCCTTCGCTTGTATCATGTTCCAAGCTTTGCTCAACATGTCCTTCTCGTTTGGGTATGAGAGGGTCTGCAGGGCTTTCTCGTAGGGCATCCATTCCATCGCGTCGTGCTCTGTTCCTACCTTCGCGTCGGCTTGGTCTGTCTCGAAGAGGAAGAAGTGGACTGTCTTGTCGAACGTTTTTGCCCGGAATCCGAACTGGTACTTGATCTGGCCCACCTTTCCGCGCAGCTTCACCCGACTCACTCCAGTCTCTTCTCTGACTTCTCGCATTGCGGTGGTGACCTCGTCTTCGTTTTCTTCGATCAGCCCCTTGGGAAGGCACCAGATTCCCCGCTTGTTGCTGGTTAGGAGAAGGAAGAGAGGGATGCTGTTCTCGACTCGGTAGACGACTCCTCCCGATGAGATTACCTTGATTCTGGGTCTGGGCTGCATCCCCGTCCAGTCGGCCATCTATGAGATTCCTTGCCCGATCATATTTCCAGATCTTTTGGTAAGTGTGTCAGATTCTCTGAAGGTGACCCGACTACCACTATGTCTTCGATCCTTACTCCGCCGACCTTGGGGTCGTAGAGTCCCGGCTCGATTGTGACGACAGAGTTCTTCCGCAATCTCTCCTTGCCGAAAAGGGTGAGGTAGGGCCTCTCGCCGATCGTTAAGCCTACTCCGTGCCCCAAGCCGTGGATGAAGCCTCTGACCCTGGCTTCCTTGTTGCCCTTGACTAGGGATCGGACGGTCAGGTATCCTTTCTTTTCGAAGAGTTTGCAGACTTCGATCGTCACTTCGCTGCAGGAAGCTTGTTCTCGTACCATGTCGACGGCAGTGGTCTGTGCCTCTAGGACCGCATCGTACATTTCTTTGAGCTTCTTTTGCGGAGATCCGAACGCGTAGGTTCTAGTGCAGTCGTGCCAGTAGCCGTCTGGCTCGGAGGGGAAAATGTCGAAGACTATCGGTTCGCCCGTGCGGATCATGTCGCCTCCTTTTCCACCGTAGTGAGGGTCGCTCGATTTTCTTCCTGGGGCGAAGATGGTGTCTTCCGGGGCTATGATTCCTTCTTCTGCGAGTAGTCCGTTGATGAACCTCTTGACCGCATGAACGGTCAATGGTTTTGACCTGAGGGTGATCTTGGTTCCTCGTGGTTTGGTCTTGGAGAGAAATTGAAGAGTTTTCTCTACGACTCTGCTCGTTTTTTTGCCCATTTCCCGGAGTTTCTCGATTTCTCGGCGCTCCTTTGTCTCCTTAGCTACCTCCACTATTGTCGGGGTCTTCTCGCCCACGACCTTGATTCCTTTCTTGCGCAGAGAGTCGATTAGCAGGAGAGAGTTTGAGGTCTCGTTTCGTCCAGCCAGCACTATCGGCCCGCTGGCCCCGGTGTCCTTGATGATCTTCTGATAGAATCGTGCCCTCGCCTCGTCCCGATCATACTTTCCAGAAAGGCGTTCGAGTCCGTAATCGGAGTATGTTCGAATGTTTCGGACCCGGCCTAGGCGCGCGCTACCAACGTCTATGTTGCTGACGATAAGCGTGGGATCTTGTGATTTGCGCTGGACGTAGATTCCTCCCCTCGCCAGGGAGGCTCCGACCACATATCGCAGATCTGGATTTCCAACAGTCGAATCCCCGAACACCAGAATTGACTCGACCTTCTTCTTCTCCATCTCCCGGTCAATGTCGGCAATCAAGATGAGAACCTGCTGCTCCTGCCAATTGTCCGGGAGGATATATTACCGTTGAGTGAGTCGTTTAGTAAGATTCTAGCTGCCTGACGGCTACTGACGTGGCTGGCTGATTGTAACTCTTGACGGCAAGACTTCTTCGAGGGTCTTCAACGATCCAGCCAAATCGTTTCGCTCGGCGATCAGGGGATGCAAGGTCGGCTCTATCGATCCTTGAGCTAGTTTTAGTGACTCTTCGTCGAGCTCTCCGCTTTTATGATCCAGTTTGGCATTCACGAGGTACCGCGTCAGGCTGGAGATCTGACTACCTACTTCCGACAATCTGTGTTTCATCGAAGCTGAGAGCGCCTCTGCACTCTTCACTTTGTCGTAGTAGCCTGCCTTCTGCGAATCCAACAGTTCCGTGTAGATCTCTCCCTCAATCTCCTTCGAGTCTTTCAATGACTCCAGAGCGCTGATTCTCTTGCGCAAGAGGGTGAGCTCGGAGATGATGTCAACTGCTTCCAACTTCCAATCAGGTGTGAGAGTGATGAGCTTCGGGGTAAGACCGAGCTGGCGAGCCTTCGCCGTGACGATAAGACCACCGGCAGCCTCGACTTGAATTCCTTCAAGCTCGCCAAAGGCGTTTCTTTCAACTCCGATTACTCGTCCGAGGATTCTGCCATAGATGTCTGATACCGGCCGGCCGAGGAAAGCGCGGGTCTCAAGCTCCGGAGAGAGCATAGCTAGCTTACCTTACTCTATGCGCATCGACTGGTATCTGTGGAATCTCAGGGAACTTTTCCTTCATCTTCTGTTCTGCCATGAGATCTGCTTCCTTGAGGATCTTGGCTGAATCGTCGCTCGGAAGCACATAGTTTCCATCAGAGTCCACTGCTTCACCGATTTCGATGGTGAGGTTCTCCAAAGAATCCTCGATGTCGTGTAATCCAGTTGAAATCTCAGGAAGCTTTCCTTCAAGCTCGCCTCTGACTATGGTCAGAATACCTCGTACGCTCCCCATACTGTGCACCATGTCGCCGAACTGTTCAATGGTTTCAAGGCGAAGAAGCGCCTGTTCTAACGAGATCTCGCTGCTGAGCGATGTTTTGATTAGCTTACGAATCTGGACGCATTCGTTTGCGAAAAGAGTCGCGCTCTGAGTGTCTCTGGTTTCTAGCGCCTTCACGCATTTGTCGCGCAGTGTTCTGTCTCTTGCCTCCATTTGACCGATCGATTTCTCTAGCCTTGTGGTCTGGTTGCGCAACTTGTACGTTGCCATCTGGATTCTTCGCTTGATGGGCGTCGGTTTGATCGCTTCACGGAGCCTATCAGTGATTGATGGGTTGTCTCTGAACATGTTTCTTACCTAGCTATCGGTTCTTCGGTATGGAATGTCGGAGGTCTCAGGTGTATCTGGTGTTTTGCCGTGGATGCATGTCGAGCGAGTGCGGTTGTCATGAGGATTGTCATGCCGTGATCTTTGTTTAATCCTCTTAGCAATGGCATTACTAGATTTGTTACGGAGGAGTCGAGATCCCCAGTTGGCTCGTCCAATACCAGGAATCGGGGTTTTGCGGCGAGTGCTCGTGCAAGATCGATCCTCCGCTTCTGTCCCGCACTCAGTGAGTCCGGGTACGACCGTGATAGTTTCTCCAATCCGAAGAAGGTCATTGACTCCTTTATTCTCTCATCCCTCTCCCGCTTGGGAACCCCTATCATTGAGAGGGCGAGGTGAAGGTTTTGCAGAACTGTGAGTTGTGGGAGCGCCGTTGGTCGCTGGAAGACCGCGGCAGTTTTTACCCGTGCGGACCGTTTCACAAACGATTGTTCGGTCATGTTCTGGCCATCCAGCTGAACCATTCCTCGTGTTGGTTTCTCTAATCCGAGTACAATGTTGACGAGTGTCGACTTGCCCCAGCCCGAGCCCCCGACAACCGAGAGGAACCCTCCCTCTTCTAGGGCGAGTGAGACTCCTTCGCCGTATAGCCTCAGAATCCCATCCGCGATCGGGTAGGCGACGGTGATGTTTCTGCATTCTAAGAGTGGTTTCATCTGGTTAACCCTTGTATTGTTCAACGAAGGCTAGTGATCGAGTTCGTTTTAGAGCGGGCGCGGCGTAGGATAGCCCTCCGATGGTTGCTGAGACTAAGAGCAGGACTAGGTTAACTGAGAGTATGTTCTCCGTCGCGATGAATCTTAGCCATATAGGCAAGAGTCCGATGATGGCCACGACGAATCCCCGGACAACGTACCGTAGTTGAATCTGCCATCCGACACCTCCGTAGGCGAATAATGCAAGCTCCTCTCTTTGCGTCCTAGCCGAGTTGGATAGAGCCGCCAATGCGCAGGTCAGCGGAACTAGAACGAGAAGTGTTGCGAACCATCCGGATTGATTGAAGGGTTGGAGTCGAGCGAAGACGCTCTCCAGGCTTGCGAGCGCAAGAATAGCTATTGCTAGCAGATCTGATAGTTCTCTTGGAAGTGCTCCTGAGAGTACGACTGGAGCCCAGCTGGGTCTCTCCAACGGCCGACTACCTCTCGTCAGTCCCGGCCATAGCCCTGAAGTATGTTCCTAAACGGCCCTCATCGTAAGTTCGGATTACAGAGGATGCGAAGTCGATGTCAAGATTCATGGATCGTAGCTTTCCGAGGACGGCGTTGACATCCTCTTTGTTTCGTGCAACAATGAACACGAGACCTTCTGGGCTTCCGAGAGAGCTGATCACGTTGACGGTCTCTGGAATCTCACAGATCTGCTTCATGATGTCCTCCCTCGACGAGTCAGAAGGGAAGTTTGCCGCCACTACGACCTGTTCGGGTAATCCTAGCTTTGAGAAATCGACGAGAGTCGTGTACTCCCTTATGATTCCTTGATCCTCAAGTCTGTTGACTCTGTATGCTATGACGTTAGGATGGAGGGCGAGCTTCCGTCCGATCTCGACGTAGGACTGCTTTGAGTTCTCCACGAGTTCTGCGAGGATTCGATAGTCTGTTCCGTCGAGGTTCACTTTTGCATTCTCCTAGCTTGCCTTGAACGATTCGTCCCAATCGTAGTAGCGCTTGAGAATTCCTGGCGAAACGCTTGGTCTACGGCCAGTGATTATTGATTGGAAGTCCTCCATAGTGATGGCGTCTGGGACAGAATTGAGGTCGCTGATGTTTCCGTGCGTGAAGAAATTCCGGACGACTCTAAGCTGGGTTGACTGGAAGAGGTCTCTGATGTCTCCACCTGAGTAGCCCTCAGTCATTCGAGCAAGTTCTGCGAAGTCGACGTTATTGTCGAGCTTCAGATCGTGGGCAAGTATTTGGAACATGTCCATTCGTGTCTTGATGTCTGGGAGTGGGACGTAGATTCTCTTCTGGAATCTGCGGATGAACGGCTCGTCCAGGACCCACGGCTTGTTAGTGGCGCCAATCAAGTAAACGTGGAATTTCTTGTTCTTGTCCAGAATCCCATCCATCTCTTTGAGGAACTGGTTTCGGACCCGGACTTCTCCACCTACTTCTTCTCCCCGAACCCCCATTAGAGAATCGATCTCATCGATGAATACAATAGCGGGCTGACCCTTCTCAGAGCTCTCTCTGGCTTTTGCGAAGAGCTGAGAGACGTTCCTCTCTGATTCTCCTAACCATTTTGACATCAGGGACGCGGCGTCTGCGCAGAAGAATACGCCCTTGATCTCGCTGGCGACTGCAGCTGCGAGCAGAGTCTTCCCGCAGCCTGGCGGACCAAAGAAGAGGATCCCTCGCGGCCAGCCGAGAGGAAAGAGATCGGGACGCTTTACAGGGAAGACTATCGACTCCTCGATCGCCCTTTTCGGTTTTTCTAGTCCGGCAATATCGGCCCAGTTGATGTCCGGCTTCTCGGTTAGAACCCACTGGTCGAACTTGATGTTCTTCGAATCCTTTGTCTCAGCGGAGTCCATTGGATGGGCAATTGGTTCAGTGTCGGATTGTAATTCCTGGACTCGCTTGCGGTAGGCTTCTGCGTGCTCCAGGTACACCTTGTTCTGGGGGGCGTTGGGGTAGAGTGAGCAGAGTTTTAGGAGAACTTCGATGGCTCGCTGATACTTTGTTCCCGCGATTCGTTTGGAGCCCTTTCTCTCCAGTTCGATTGCTTCGTTGGCGTATTTTACCGCTAAAGATTCTAGTTCTTCTGAAGCTGAGATCAGCCTTGCCTCCAAGTGATCCTAAAGGGAGAGGGCGTTTGGTGGCCTCGCCCTAGTCCATGACTATCTTGCCGTCATCTCTGAGTTTCTGGAGTGACTGGCGAATGTCCTCAGGGGGGACATCTAGCTCGTCGGAAGCTGAGTTGACACTTAGCTCGCCGTTGTGGGCTTTGATGTAGCCTAGAACCCTATCTTCCAAAGGCGGCCGCGATATCTCTGCGACCCCTCCAGAGGTGACTGCAATAGGAATTGGTGGTTCTGGGACCTGTGGCCTCGCGACGACTGTTGCTTGTCTCGGTTCGGGTGTGGGCAGCTCTGGGAATCGCTCCTTCATTTGTTGGGAAGCGATGACGCTTGACTCTTCGAGGACCTTCTTTGCCTCATCGCTAGAGGTTTGAACGTCGGCTCCTTGGTCCGGGATCTCTCCTGTCTCGAGTTCCATGTCGCTGAGCATGTTGTTCACTTCTCCGAGTTCGGTGGCAACTTCGGGGATGACTCCTGCGATTCTTCCTCGGGTCTCCCGTACGACTCCGATGACCGGTGCGATCTGGGCCATGATGTCTCCGAACTCCTCAATTGTCTGAAGTCTGAGTACGACCCTTTCAAGTGCAAGCTCGCTGCTTAGCGTGATGTGTGCCATTTTTCGAATCTCAGCACACTCGTTGGCATAGAGGGCTGCGTGGGCGCTGTCCTTCGATAGTTGCGCGCCTATGCACCGCTGGAACATCTCTTTGTCTCGCTGCTGGAGCCTTGACGACATGTGCTCCAGTTTTTCTTTCTGGGTTGCGAGCCGATAGAGAGCCTGATCCACTCGTTCCTTCAGAGGAATTGGGTGGACTTTTTCCTCGAGGCTTCTAAACAAGCCACGAAACCCTCTAGGTTTCTCGTACATGAAGGACCATGACCTGGTCCTTCGGCTGGCTTGTGGCAGATGGAGCGGGGCTTGGGGTGGCTACTGGTGTCTGGATTGTGGGCGCTGGGACGGTGGAGCTGGAGGAGTCTAGCTTTGAGAGGTATCCGAAGATGGAGTCGACCTCTTTCCTCTCGGCCACTGCCCTGACTAGACCCGTGTCAATGGCATCGCTTACAGCTTTGTAGCTCTGGTCGTCGAATTCTCCTGATGCGTGGAACATCTTGTTGCCCGCGAGATGGGTCTGGAGCTGTCGGAGCTGGGTGTTGAGGGTACTGCTTCTCTGACTCAGAGTGTCGAGGATCGACTTTCGTTTGGACTTGAGTTCGTTAATCGCGTCTTCGTGCTGTTTTCTCATGTCTTCGTAGACGTCTTTCTGGATGTCTCCTACGCTGAACAGCTCGTCGAGTGCTCTTAATCGCCGGGTGACTACGTCGAATTCCTTGCGGAATTCTTCAGCCTCAACCTTCCACGAAGGCGATAGTACGAGTGTGTCGGCGCTGATGGTTACCCGGTCGCCGGGGCATTGTACGAATTCGCCGTTTCCGACTTCTATTCCTACGCCTGTGACTTCGTCTTTCAGGTTGGCGTTGATTCCTACGACTTTGCCGAAGGTTCTCCCGTATGGGTCCTGTAGGGGTCTGCCGAGGAATCTTCTGATCTGTTCAAGGGTTATGGGCATGATCATATTCTCCAAAAAAGATTGGTCCGGGCTACCTCGGCACCGTGCTCTCTAGTGCGCCGAGAACTGGTGATGGTAGCTCCGGGAATTTTTCGCGCATCCTGGTCTCTGCTACGCTGTTTGCTTCGGAGAGAATCTTCTGCGACTCGGCTCCGGACGCCTCAAAGTCGTATGACTGGCCTGTAGCTTCGCCGACTTCCATCACTACGCTGTTGAGTGATTCAGAGATTTCGCCTAGTTCGTAGCCGACTTGTGGGATGACTCCTTGTACCTGGTTCTTGATGGCCGCTACTACCCCCGCGATCGGGCCCATTGTGGCTGCGACGTCTCCGAATTCCTGGATTGTCTCTAGTCGGAGGCCTACTTGTTCGAGGGCGAGTTCGCTGCGGAGTGTGATCTTTGCCATTTTGCGAATCTCTGCGATCTCGTTGGCGTACATTGTGCTGCGTGCGGTGTCGTGGCTCATCTGTGCTTGTACGCACTTGTCGAATAGCGACTTGTCGTGCTGCTGTGTCTTGAGGTTCGCACCTTCAAGCCGGTTCTGCTGAACTTTTAGCTTGTAGATGACTTGGCTGATTCTTTCTTTGAGGGGTTCTTGGTGGTGGACGCGCTCGGTTATTTTCGAGAGCAGAGGTTCTCTGCTCCCGCGGTCCCAATTCTTCATGGACTTGTAGGACATGTGGGAATTTCTTCCTCTTGATCGTCCGGTTGACGGAGTGTTTTGCCAATTGAATTCTTGACATGGCTAGGTGTGGTTTGAACAGGTTAGAGGCCTGGTTTCCTCAGGCTAGGCAATAGAGAACGTGTGTACGACAGTTAATCGCAGTGCGAGTTGTGGGGTCCACAGGAAGGTTTTGGTTTATATGCGATCCTGAAAACGGCCGCCGAGTTTGTGTTTTACACAATTTCGATTTATCTTTCGTAGCTTAGAATCATTCGCTATCTAGGAGATGATTGACACTGTTTTTGTTATCATGTATCGAAAATCGGAGTCTTGGCGCTGTCTTATCGCATGTTTTTGCGTTCGAACGCTTTTACCATTTTACCTCATAGATGACGAACTCCTAGGTAGAAAAAATGGGTCTAAACGATCTGACCATAGAGAAACTGATCACTGAGATCAATGGCTACAAGGAGAAGATGCGGACAATACACGAGGAATACGGACATGCCTCGCAGGATCTGCAGGACCGTATCAACGTACTCGGCTATACTCTGAACGAGCACTTGAAAGCGACAAAGGACCAGATGGCGACAACACCCCAACGACTTCTGAATCTAGAAATGAAGTTCGTCACCGGGGATGTCAACGAGTCTGAGTATCGTGCTCAGCGCGCAGAGTTCAAAGGCCTACTGGAGAACAATCTGAAGAGCATCGAAGAGATCAAACAGATGATTGACACCCTCAGCCACATCGAAACACGGCCACTTGTCCCACAAGAATTCAAACAGACATATCCAGAGAACAAGCCTCCCGCCAGCGTTAGCTGGGTCGGGATCGGCGCTCTCGCATCAGCGAAGCCATGGACTCCAGCCCAACCACAACCAATCGTCCCTGCCACAACGAGTCCAGCACAGTCTACTCTTGCTCCGAGCAGTGTTGTCGAGGAGCACGTTGAACCAGCCACTCCAGTTCCTGCTCTGCCACAGAGCAATGGTACCGGTTCGCCTACTCCGGAGACAACTAATGCTCCATCAACTACTCCATTGAACGCTCTCTCAGCCTCTTCAGCACCAATCGATGCTCCGGCTCAATCGTCAGACATCTCGTCCTCGACTCTCGATGAGTCGTTCATGACGGGTCCAGCGCAAGACGTTGCGGAGGATATTGCTGACGCGCTTGTCGTCAAGGTCGTAGACGACATTCCAACACTCGACGCATCTGCACAAGTAGCAACCACAGAGACATCGCAAGTCCAGCCAGCGATTCCGGGCACAGAGACTGTTCCAGGCATTCAAGGCTCACCGGACCTGTCCTCGGTCGGCCTCGCGCCTCCGAGCCAGTTCTACAAGGTGGTTTGTCCAAAGTGCGGCGCTGATGTACCAAAGCCGGCGAAGGTCTGGGAGCTCAAGGGCGGCAAGTCGAAGAAGAACGTGCTAATCGGGCTCTTCCAGTGCCAGGACTGCAGGGTCAAGTTCAGAGAAGCTCTCACAAGAGAGATA
>Ga0070708_100002502_pt1 | contig 14183 bp, 12 predicted proteins | sample KBSK5503metaG_FD_65469 | JGI IMG/M metagenome (GOLD analysis project Ga0070708, IMG submission 65469) | Corn, switchgrass and miscanthus rhizosphere microbial communities from Kellogg Biological Station, Michigan, USA - KBS K5-50-3 metaG | ecosystem: Host-associated > Plants > Roots >...
CCCTCCGCATGAAGCCGTTCCGGCAGCGGCAGGCGCCGGGCGCGCTCGGGCAGGTCCCAGTGGAAGTCCGTGTCGAAGCAGGCGACCTGTGGGACGCCGGGAAACCGCGAGCCCGTCGCCTCGATGGCGTCCAGGGCCGGCGGAAGGTGGAGCGGCGCGAAACGAACGATGCCGCGCAGCGCGTCCATGAGCGCCGGGTCGATCCGCGACGGCAAGTGGTGGACCGGGCCGCCGTGCACCAGGCGATGACCGATGGCGTCCGGCGAGAACGAGCCCAACCGCGCCAGGGAGTCGTCCAGCTCCTGGCGGCCGTTGCCGCGGACCTGCGCGCTCGCGACGCGCCGCTCTCCCTCGAAGAGGGCCAGCTTGAGCGACGACGACCCGGCGTTGACGCAGAGGACCTTCATGGCGAGAACGTCCAGTCGCGGATCTCGGGCAGGTCCTCGAAACGCTCGCGGATGTACGCGTGGTGCTGGGCGAGCATCGCCTCGCACTCGCGGGTGAGGCTGTCGGCCTCGGGCGGCCTGCGGCGCGCGCGCCGCAGCGCTTCCATGCACAGATGGAAGCGGCTGATCCGGTTCAGCACCACCATGTCGAACGGCGTCGTAGTGGTGCCCTCTTCGGCGTATCCGCGGACGTGGAAGCGCGGGGCATTCCGGCGGCCGTGGACGAGGCCGTGCACCACGTTCGCGTAGCCGTGGAAGGCGAAGACGACTTCCCGGTCGGGCGTGAACAGATCCTCGAATTGTTCGTCGTCCATGCCGTGGGGATGCTCGGAGGGCGAGGCGATGGAGAACAGATCCACCACGTTCACCACCCGCACGCGCAGCGAAGGCGCCTTGCGGCGCAGCCACCAGGCGGCAGCCACGGTTTCCAGCGTGGGAATGTCTCCGGCGGAGGCGAGCACCACGTCCGGATCTCCCGGCGTTCCGGCCCATTCCCAGACGGAAGCTCCTCGCGCGCAGTGTGCCCGTGCCTCCTCCAGCGTCAGCCACTGCAGCTGCGGCTGCTTGTCGATCACGATCAGGTTCACGTGGTTGCGGCTGGCAAGACAGTGTTCGGCGATCGGCAGCAGGGTATTCGCGTCGGGCGGCAGGTAGACGCGCACGACGGCGCCCTTCTTCGACACCAGCGTATCGATGAAGCCCGGCCCTTGGTGGGAGAAGCCGTTGTGGTCGTTGCGCCAGCAGGTCGAGGTGAGGAGCACGTTCAACGAGGCGATGGGCGCGCGCCAGGGCAGCGACCGGCACATCTCCAGCCACTTGGTGTGCTGGGTGGCCATGGAGGAGACGATCATGGCGAATGCCTCGTAGGTCACGAACAGCCCGTGGCGTCCGGTGAGCAGATATCCCTCCAGCCAGCCTTCGCAGTTGTGCTCGCTCAGCACCTCCAGGACGCGGCCGTCCGGCGCGAGGTGCTCGTCGCCGGGCTCGATGCGCTCCATCCAGCGGCGCTCCGTCGCTTCCAGCACCGCGCCGAGGCGGTTGGAGAGCAGCTCGTCCGGGCAGAAGAGGCGGAAGCGATCGGGATTCTCGCGGAACACGTCGCGCAGCCAGGTGCCGAGCTGGCGGGTCGATTCGTGCGTCCGCACGCCGGGCGCGGTGAGCTCGAGCGCGAAGCGCGAGACGTCGGGGAGGCGGAGCTGCTCGAGCAGCTTGCCGCCGTTCGCGTAGGGAGTCGCGCTGATCCGCTTGTCGCCTCTGGGGCAGAGCTTTTCCAGGCGCGCGGCCGGCCGCCCCTTCTCGTCGAACAGCTCCTCCGGCTTGTAGCTGCGCAACCATTGCTCCAGCATCGCCAGCTGCGCCGGGTTCTGGCGGACCGCCGCGAGCGGGACCTGGTGCGAACGGAACGTGCCCTCGACGCGGAGGCCGTCGACTTCTCGCGGGCCGGTCCACCCCTTGGGCGTCCTGAGGACGATCAAGGGCCAGCGCGGGCGGCCCCGCCACCCTCCCTCGCGGGCGCCGCGGCGGATCTCGCCGATGCGATCGTGGCAGGCAAACAGCGTCTCCGCCAACGCGTCGTGAACGCGCGCCGGGTCGTCGCCGGCGACCAGGTAGACCTCGTACCCGTGTCCTTCGAGCAGGCCGCGCAGCTCGGACTCGCTCTTGCGCGCCAGCACGGTCGGGTTGGCGATCTTGTAGCCGTTGAGGTGGAGGATCGGCAGCACTGCGCCGTCGCGCGCCGGATGGAGGAAGCTGATCCCCTTCCAGGACCCTTCCAGCGGTCCCGTCTCCGCCTCGCCGTCGCCGACGATGGCGGCCACGAGGAGATCCGGATTGTCGAATGCGGCGCCGAAGGCATGCGTCAGGACGTACCCGAGCTCGCCGCCTTCGTGGATGGAACCCGGCGTCGGCGGGCTGACGTGGCTGGGGACGCCTCCCGGCGTGGAGAACTGCCGGAAGAGCCGCAGCATCCCTGCCGCGTCGCGGGGGACCTCCGGGTAGAGCTCGCTCCACGTGCCCTCCAGCCACGCGTTGGCGTTCGCGGCGGGGCCCCCGTGGCCGGGACCGATCACCAAGAGGACGTCCTGTCCACGCTGGACGACCAGCCGGTTGAGGTGCGCCCAGACGAGATTGATCCCCGGAGAGGTGCCCCAATGGCCGAGCAGGCGCGGCTTGATGTGGGCCGGGTGCAGGGGCTCGCGGAGGAGAGCGTTCGCCTGCAGGTAGATCTGACCGATGGAGAGGAAGTTCGCTGCGCGCCACCAGGCGTCGAGGAGCTGCAGCTCGTCGGGGGTGAGGGTCATGGGCCACCTCTCAGGGCCCGATGCATAACCTCAGGCGCGAGGATTGGCGAGGCGCCTCAGCGCTTGCTCCAACTGCGCGACCTCGACGCTGAGCGCCGCGAACGCGCCGCGCGCGCCGGCCAGGTCGCTCGCTTGCGCCAGCTGCTCGAGGCGAAGCGCGGCGTCGGCGGTTCGCGCAGCGCAGATGCTGGCCGCCGAGCCCTTCAGGGTATGCGCAGCGTTCCGGACCGCTTCGTGATTGCCTGCCGCCAGGGCCGCCTTGATGTCCTCCAGCCGGCGCGGGCCGTCCTCGAGGAACAGGCGCGCCAGCTCCGAGACGACGTCGGAATCGCCGCCGACCATGGCGAGCAGCTCGCGATCGTGCAGCACCCGTGTCCCCGCCTCGGTGTCCGGGGAGGAATCGGGCTGGGGACGACCCTTGAGCACCGCATCGATCGCTTCGAACAGCATCTCCGGACGGATCGGCTTGGAGACGTAGCCGTCCATGCCGGCCGCGAGGCAGCGCTCGCGGTCGCCCTTCATCGCGTGCGCGGTCACTCCAATGATCGGGACGTGCCCGCCCGCCGTCGACTCGAGCTGACGGATGGCCGCGGTCGCCTCGAAACCGTCCATCTCCGGCATCTGCACGTCCATCAACAACAGGTCGAATCGATGGGGCGCGAACCGGTCGACCGCGTCGCGCCCGTTCGCCGCGAGCACGACCGCATGTCCCTGGCCCTCCAGAAGGATGGTGGCCAGCCGCTGGTTGACGGGGTTGTCTTCGGCGACCAGCACGCGCAGGCCTTCCAGCGAGACTTGACGTGACGGAGCCGCCGCCGGCGGCGGGTCGATCTGGAGGCTCAACGGAAGATCGAACCAGAAGATGCTGCCCTTGCCCGACTCGCTGTGGAGATCGAGATGGCCTCCCATCATGGTGATCAGCCGCGAGGAGATGGCGAGCCCCAGCCCGGTACCGCCCGAGCTGCGCGTCGTCGAGGCGTCGCCCTGGACGAACGCCTCGAAGATGGTCCGATGCTTGTCGGCAGGGATTCCGGGCCCGGTATCGGCGACCGACCACTTCAGCGTGACCGCGTCGTCTGCCTTCGCCTTGAGCGCGACGCGAACGACGATCTCACCGCGATGGGTGAACTTGATGGCATTGCCGACCAGGTTCACCAGCACCTGACCCAGGCGTCCGTAGTCGCCGATGAGCCGATCGGGGACCTCGGGCTCCACGTGGAGGACCAGCTCCAGGCCGCGTTCCGCGGCCCGCAAGCCCAGCGGCTTCACCACGTCGGAGACGAAGTTGCGCAGCTCGAACGGGGTGGGATCGATCTCCAGCCTTCCCGCCTCGATCTTGGAGAAGTCGAGGATGTCGTTGATCACGCCCAGGAGCGTCTCCGCCGAAGAGAGCATCATGCGGACGTACTCCCGCTGCTCCCGGGAGAGATCGGTGCCGAGCAGGACTTCCGCCATGCCCATGACGCCGTTCATCGGCGTCCGGATCTCGTGGCTCATGTTGGCGAGGAACTCGCTCTTGGCGCGATTGCCGGCGTCGGCCGCCTCGCGGGCCTTCTCCAGCACCCGCGATTGCTGCTCGACCTGCTCCACGGATCGCCAGGCGAGCTGCAGGGCGCGGGACTTGTCCAGGCGCGAGCGCTCCGCGATCCGGGCAGTGAGAGCCAGATAGAGGTTGCAACCGAGCAGCGCGGCGAGCTTGACCAGCTCGAGCCGCCAGGGAAGCGCGCGATGATCGACGATCTCGATCCAGCCGAGCAGGCCCGCGTACGCCGCCGTGGCCAGGAATGCGAAGGCCAGGGCCTTGCGGAACGTGGTGTGCGATTGATCCGCGACGCGAACCACGAGCAGCGGCCACAGCCAGCTCTTCTCGCCTCCGGTGGCGTGGATGAAGATGACCCAGACGACGATGTCGCAGGCGAGGAATGCCGTCGTCAGATTGAGGCTCCGGTACAGCCCGCGAACGATGAAAGAGGAGGCGATGACGTACCCGAGCGCCAATGCCGGAATCCAGTAGGGAACCCCCGCCGGAGCGAACGTCGTCATCAGCAGCAGCACCGAGAATCCGAAGGCCCGCAGCAGCGGGATCTGGGCCGTATCCAGGCGCTGGCGTTGGAGGCTCCGGCGCCGACCTGCGGGTCCCCTCAGGTCGATCCATTCTCGGACGAGCTCGTGCATCGTTCGGGACGCCTCAATCCAACGTGACCGGATGACGGTAATGAATCGCGATTGGATTGAAAGAATCCGGACCGCTGCGCGGGGTGGCCTTCCCTGCGCGGATGTGCGAACCGCGTAGCGCCCCGATGGCCGGCTGGTGATATTTGAGCCCCATGGAAGGCTCGGCAGACACGACCCGGGCTCCCCTTCGCGCTGAGGAGGCGGCGCTGCAGGAGATCGCCGGAGCGGAAGAGGCGGCCATCCGTCTGCGCATCCATGATGCCTCGCGCATCGAATGGGTCGTAGCGGTGCCGCTGGCGCGCGAACGCCGGCTGCCCTACCGGATCGATGTCGAGCTGGAGGTGCCGGCGAGCGCGGCCGGCCGCGACGCGCCCTGGGACCAACTGCAGACCTTCACCCGCCTCGATGGCCCCGCCCAGATCGCCAGCTCCACCGACGTGACCATCGACGCGCTCCGCCGTGGAGCCGTGACGCTCACCCGGATGCTGGCGCGCGCCCGGGAGGGCTTCGCGCGCCACTAAGACGGCAACCGCCGGACCGGCGCAGGCTGGGATCGCCGGGGAGCCTTTCCTCAGCGCCTGGCTGGATGCAGCGCTGCGGGCGGTCCGCGACGCGCGGGAGAAGCTGAGGTAGCGGGCGGAGCACGATCCGGCTCCCATCGCCAGGGAGCGCACGCTGGTGGACGAATACGTGAGCGTGCGGCTGCTCGACATGCTCGCAGACGCCGACCGCATCTCGCGCGAATGCGCCGTCGAAGCCAGGGCGCCGGAGGTGTTCGAAGCGCTGACCGCGCCCATCGCGAGCGCATTGCGCGACGAGATGGCTTATCGGCGCTCGCGCTGCTTTCTCGAAGCGCACGCCTCTTCCGGCGAAACGCTCGAGGGCTACGTCGCGCGGGCCGCCCGCCTGAAGAAGCACTTCGAGGAGGTGCTCTTCCTCGACCGCGAGAGCGAGCAGCTCGACGATCGCGTGCAGCTCTGGACGCGCGTGGCGGGCGCGCTCGTGGCGGGGATCGTCGTCACCCTGCCGCCGCAGCTCATCCTTTCCATGCGCGGTGGACAATTGGGTGCGGGGCTCATCGCGCTCGCGCTGCTCACCGGCGTCGCTTATGCGGCGCGGGAGCACATCAAGGAGCGCGGCCGGTCCTGGCTCACCGGCAAGATGGTGCGCTTCCAGTCGCAACGCGTGTTGCGCTGCCGGGTGCCGGCCCGGCGCCTCCCCACCAGGGACGTGCTGGTGGAGGCGCGCGAGTGGTGCCGCCAGACGACGCTTTCACGCCCGGATCCGCTGCATCCCGAGGCAGGAGCGTCCCTGCGCGTGACCCAGGTCCAGTACCTGCACCGCGGTACCGTGCGTCCGCAGACGGATCTCTGGAATGCCGGAGTACGGCGGGTGCTGCACATCTTCCGCTACGATCTGTCGCCGCTCTTGCCCCGGCTCGACGACGAGCCCAAGCCGGTTCCCGTCGCCGACGCCGACGGCAAGGTTGCATTCGTGGCAGCAGCGCGGCGGTATCACGTGCCCATCCTCATCCGGCTTTCGCTCGACGGCAGCGAGCAGAAGCAGGACGCGATGCTGGTCCTGGATCGCGCCGGGCTCCGCCGGCTCGACCTGCGCGGCGACGATGGGGAGGGCTACTTGCGGGCGTAGGTCCCTTCCATGAAGGAGGTGAAGTCCTTCTGGCCGGGGAACTTGTTTTCCAGGACCATCTGGTACTTGCCGTCGCCGAGGAACTTGAGGGTGTAGCGCGACTGGCCCTTTTCGCCCTGCGACTCGAAGATCAAGGTATTGCCCTCCCACTTTCCTCGCGAGGGCGTGGGCGGGATCGATCCCATCGAGTCCAACCACCACCAGACGTAGTTCTTCTGCTGGTCGTCCCAGCCGAAGGCGCTGTGTCCGCGGTAGACGACGTTGCCGTCCTGCTCTTCGACGTAGTCGCCAGTGACGAAGAAGCCGTCCAGGTCGACTTTGTACGTCATCTTGCCCACCGCGGGTCCACCAGGGCCCCAAGGCGACGGAAAGAGCTTCTCCTGCCCCTCCCACCTTCCCGCGCGCGTGCAGCTTCTTGTGGTTCTCGTTGGGTTTCGGCATCTGGTGCATGGCGTGCTCCGCGGCAATCGGTCGCCTCCGTTTGCGCCATCGCGCCGGGAAAGGCAAAGATCGCCCTCCCCGTGAAGAAGCTCTTCGTCGCCCTTGGCCTGTTCGTCCTTGCGCTCGCCTGCATCGTCGCCGGCGGCCTGATGCTTCTGCTGCGCGGCGGTGTCGGCGCCAAAGCGGAACCGACGCACCTGGAGGCCGCGATCGCGCGCCAGCTCTTGCGGATGGGAATTCCGGACTCCTACAAGCAGCTGAAGAACCCTGTCGCGCCGCAAGCGGCCGCTTCGGGCCGCGCGCACTTCGCCGACCATTGCGCGGTCTGCCACGCGAACGACGGCAGCGGCCAGACCGAGATGGGCCGCAACCTCTATCCTCGATCTCCGGATCTGCGCGGGACGGAGACCCAGCAGCTCAGCGACGGCGAGCTCTTCTACATCATCGAGAACGGCGTGCGCCTGACGGGGATGCCCGGCTGGGGCGACGGAAGCGAACAGAGCCGGCAGGAGACCTGGCATCTCGTCGCTTTCATCCGCCATCTCCCGCAGCTCACGCGCGAGGAGAAGCTGGAGATGGAACGCATGAACCCGAAGAGCATGCAGGAATGGCGCGAGATGCGGGAGGACGAGGACTTCCTCAAAGGGTCCGACAAGCCCCACCACTGAAGGAACCGCGTGACAGGAGAATGAACATGAAGCTCGGATCGATGCTCCTCGCCTTTGTCCTCTTCACGTTTCCCTTCGGCGCCGGCGCCCACGAGGGAGGGCACGACGCGCGCGGAGTCGTCACCTCGGTCGGCGCGGACGAGCTGACCATCCGCACCAAGCAGGGCGAGGAGAAGTTCGCCCTCGGCAAGGAGACGGAGTTCGTCAAGGACGGCGCACCGGCCACCGCGCAGGACCTGAACGTCGGGAGCCGGGCGGTGGTCCATGCGAAGCGCAAGAACGGGCGCATGGAGGCGTTCAAGGTGCAGTTCGCGTCGGCGGCGGCCCCAAAGAAGAAGTGACCCGGTCGCCCTTCCCGCGCGGCGCCGCCTGGAAGCGGCGCATCGTCCCCTTGGATCGGCGGCCCTCTTCCTCGATGACGAATCCCGCCGACTCCACGGTGCGCTCGGTCTGCCGATTCGGATGACAGCCGCCTGCGATGCGCGTCCAGGCCGGCTGGACGAGGTCTTGCAGCCGGGCGCGGAAAGCGCCGGTCGCGCGCACGTGCTCCAGCATGCGGAGCCGGCCTCCCGGCCGCAGGACGCGGCGCACTTCCGCCAGCGCTCCGGCCGGATCGGGAACGCTGCAGAAGACCAGGCCGCTCACCACGGTCTCGAATGCGCCGTCGCGGAACGGCAGCGCCTGGGCGCTGGCCCGCACCAGCGGGACTGCCGGCGCCCGCTTGCGCGCCCGACGCAGGGCGTCCGGCGAAAGGTCGAGGCCGATCGCGCGCGCCTCCTTGGGAAAGAGAGGCAGGTTGCGGCCGGTGCCGCAACCGAGGTCGAGCGTACGTCCCCGCGCTCCCCGCGCGAGCCACTCCCGCCAGCGGCGCATCCCTTGCCATTCCGCGAGCGCGCACATGGCGTCGTAGATCCAGGGAATCTGCTCGATGCCGCGCATGGGCCGTGCTCACTTCGGCGGGTCGCGCTGCTCCGCGGCGGGCACGATGCTCGGCGACGCGTGATTCGCGTCCGGCGCCTGGGTGATGGGAACGATCGGAGCCGTGCGTGTCTGGCCGTCGGCCTTGGCGGCGACGCCGGTCGTGCCTTGGACGCACTTGCTGCCCGAGAACGTCTCCTCGCAGACCTCGTTCTGCGAGCACCTTCCGTCGCAAGCCTGGCGGTCGCACAACCCGGTCCTGGTGTTGCAGACCGTCCCGGCGGTGCAGATGGCAATGCAACCTCCGGCCGCGCGGTTGGCGGCAGAGGCCCCGATCCCCGCCGCCGTCGTCACCGCGGCGCCGACGAGGGTGTTCGGAGATCCCGTCTTGCATCCGAGAAGCAGGAGCGCGACGAGTGCGAGACCGGCGCGGGTGTGGGCCATGGCGGAACCCCTCGCGAGCAGTCTAACAGGTAGAATCCGCCCGTGCCCCCATCCCGCAAGCCACGCGGCGCGATCGCGTTCAAGGCCCACACCGGCTGGGCCTACGGCGTCGTCCTGGCCGAGACGGACTCCGGGATCGAGATCGCCGCGAAGCAGCGGGTGGACATGCTCCGTACATTCGAAACAGCGGCCGTCTACCACATCGGCCACGAGCGGGGCCTGTCGGTGGAAGAGGCGCAGCCCATCATCGATACCGCTGCGCGCGCATCGCTGGCGGCCGCGAAGACCGCCATCGCCGCGCTGGCTGCGTCGACCGCGGATCGCTGCTCGCTGCAGTCGGCGGCGATCCTCATCGGGAGCGGAAGGCCGCTGCCACCGCTCGAGGTCATCCTCCGCTCCCACCCTCTGGTGCATACGGCGGAAGGCGAGCTGTACCGGGACGCGGTGGCTCGCGCCTGCGAGGCCCTGGGCCTCCGCGTCATCCGGCTGCCCGCGAAAGAGCTCGAGAAGTTAGCGCGCACCGCCCTGTCCAGGTCCGAGAGCCGGATGCGCGCGCAGCTCGATGCGGCGGGGAAGGCATCGGGCCGGCCTTGGGGCGCGGAACAGCGCGAATGCGCCCTGGCGGCGTGGATCGCGCTGGCCACCAGGGTCAGCGCGGCACCAGCGTGAAGTTGTACACGCCGATCTCCCGCCTCACTCCCTGTACCAGCAGGTTGAGGAAGACGCTGTGGGCGTCCCAGGTGCCATTGCTGACCTGGGAGAAGTCCACCAGGTCGAACCAGTGGGTCGGATCCACCCGAAGCTCGAGCGCCTGCGGCCCGGCGGTGAATTGCAGGTCCACCGCGGCGCCGGGGACCCGCTGCAGCGAGACCAGCGGCGTCGTGGGAGTGACCAGGTTGGTGTCGATGGTGATGGGCCCGCTGAACTGCACCGTCGCGCTGCCTTTGGTCGCCGTGCCCGCGACGATTCCGACATTGCCGCCCAGCAAGGTCTGGATCGAAGGCGTCTGCGTGGAGTCGGGAGGAAACAGATCGATCTCCACCGACACCGCCCGTCCGCTCTCGCCGTCCGCGCCGGCGGGAACGTCTCGCAACGTGGGATCGAGAGCATCCACCGCGACTTGCTGGGTCACCTGGACGATCACGAGCCCGGTGCGGAACGCCTGCGTCGAGGGCGGAACGATGTTGAAGTAGAACGGCCCCAGCGCGATCCGGGCGGTCTGCAAGGTGACGGTCCATCCGGTCTGGGTCGTGAACGTCAGCGGTCCTGCTGCTTGTCCGCCGGCCCGGAACGGCAACGTCACCAGAGCGCCGGAGGTCGAACCGCACGACGTAGCCGCGGCGGCCAACAGCCAGAGGAAAACGCGATGGATGCGAAGCATTTCAGTCCCCCTCGCGATCGAGCGCGACCTCGATGGTGAAGAGCACGATCCGCGGAGCCGCCGCGGTGAAATGCGCTGCGGGTGCGAGCGTTGGATATGCCCGGCTGTGGAAATCCGAGGCGTAGAAGAACTGACTGAGCGGGAATCTCTGGTTGGTGAGGTTCGTGACCGAGAGGCCGAGCTTGAGCCACTTCCAGCGCACGTTCGCGGAGGCGTCGATTTGCACGGTTGGATCGGAGAACTGGCCCAGTGGGAGCGATCGTTTTCCGATGTAGCCGATGCCGGCACCGAGCGAGCCTTGCAGTGGGGCGTCATCGAGCCGGACCCATGGGAGCGGGCCGAAAATGGCCGTGTCCGAGCGGCCGACCACCAGGGGCGTATAGGGCACGAGGCTGCCGTCGTCGTCGAACGTCGGGTGGACCGTGGTGAACGAGGCAGCCTCGTCCAGCCAGCGCGAGGTCGCGCGCGCCGCGACGACGACGCCGGTGCGCGTGGTCGCGCTGGTGGTGGTCGTGCGCCCCAGATTCGGATCGAGGATCTGGTCGCGATCGGCCTTCGTCTGGTAGCCCACCACGCGGCCGACCCAATCGAAGCCGAGGACGCTGCCTTTCGCCAGCAGGCCCCCTTCCAGCGCGCGCAGCTTGGCGAAGGGCGCGTTCTCGTCTTGCGCGATGCTGACCGGATCCAGCGAGTTGGCGCCCACGCCGTAGCTGGTGGTGAGCGTCAATCCCAAGGGCAACGCGATCAACGCGGTGGCCCTGGGAGCCAGGATCGCTCCGGTGGCCGTGACCCGGCGGGAAGGATCCCGCGGCCCGGTGCGATCGTAAGGTGGGCAATTCACGTCCAGCGGCTGGCCTGGCTTGAAATTTCCTCGAGTGAAGCAATTGTCGAGGATGTCGTACTCGTAGAACTCCTGCCGCACGCCTCCGCGGAGGGTGAGGAACGAGAGCGGTCGCAGATCGGCGTCGACGTAGCCGGCCAGGTTCAGCACATCGGTCTGCAAGTCCAGGTCGTCCAGGTACGGGTCCTGAGTCCCGAACCGCAGGCGCTGGATCTTCGGCCGCGTGTGATCGTAGCGGGCGGAGTACCCGGCTTCCACCGAGTGCTCGCGGTCCAGCGCATGGAAGCGCAGGCGATAAGCGCCGCGCGAGCCCGCGGTGATCGCGTCGTACGTCTTCTCCACCGCGTCGCCGCGCTGCGGGTGCAGCGACTGGCCCGCCTCCTGGTTGTCGAGGAGGAACCCGGTGAAGTTCTCGACGATCCGCAGCGTGCGGGCGGTCAGGTACACCTGCGCGGTGGCGACGCCGTCGCCGACCGGAGACTCCAGCTCGAGCGACAACGAGTGCCTGGCGGCATCCACCCCCTGGCTGGGGTCCTCGGTGCCGAAGTAGTCGATCCGCCCGGAGTCCACGTCGTCCTTGCGCAGCACGCCGGCCGACTTGCAATGGGCCGCGTAGGTCGTGGCGAGGACGCGAAAGAGCCCGCGCTGCCCGAGCTCCCCTTCATACTGGGCCATGGCGCTCGCGCTGTTCGCAGCCCGGTTGACTCCGAATCCTGAGGTCTGGCTGAACTGGGCAGCCGCGAAGGTCCCGTCGCGCTCGCCTCTGGGCGCCCAGAGCGCGAGGTACCGCTCGGTGTCGTAGGAACCGCGCGTGGCCTGAAGCCGCAGCCCGCGATCGCGCACGCCGAGCTGGTAGTTGGCGCTGCCCGCCTTGGCGAAATCCCCCTGGCGCGGATCGAACGGTCCCTCGGTGACCTGCAGCTCCTTGATCAGCTCCGGGATGATGAAGTGCGTGTCGGCGTAGCCGTGGCTGTCGGGGTTGTCGACTTCGTTGATGGGCACTCCGTTGACGCTGAACTCGATCGCCTGCCCCTGCTCCGCGTTGAAGCCGCGCAGGAACACCTGGTCCGCGTGGCATTCGCCGCCCTCGTTCGCGAGGAAGATCCCTGGCGCCAGCTCCAGGAGATTCTCCGCGCTCTTGCGCGGGATCACCGAGAGCTGTCCGATGTCGATGACGAAATCGCTGGCGCCGTGCTCCACCTTCCGCTGCGAGCCGCGGACCACGACCTCCTCTGCCTTCTCGCCTGGCGGCGTCGGAGGTGGGGCAGCCGGCGGCGGCGCGGGCGCCGGTGTGGAAGGCTCCAGGACCGGCGGCGCGGGCGGAGCCCCTGGCACCGGGACCTGAGCGGCCCTGGGCGCCGATTGCAGCGGCGGCGGCGCAGCCGCCTCGAATCGCACCGGAATGCGGACGCGGGCTTCCACCGGCTGACCATCGCGCAGGGCAGGCTTGAACTTCCAGCGCGCGACCGCGGCGATCGCAGAGGCGTCGAGCGGCGCTCCTGCGGTCTGTGAGACGGAGATGTCGCGCACCGCACCGTCCGCTCCAATGGTGACGAGCAGCACGACGGTGCCACCTTGGTCAGCGCCTTCCGGCGCCACGGCAGGCGGAGTCTCGATGGGCTGCGGAGGCGTCACCGCCGGCGACGGGGCGGCCTGCAACGGAGGCGTAATCGGTTGCGCCGCCGCGGAGGCGGACCACCCAAGGGCGACTGCGAGGAAGAAGATGCGGCTCATCCGCGATGGAAGTTCACGTTGATCAGGCGGGTATCGCCGGCGGTCGGCCGTCCTTGGATGTCAAAGGCGACCTGGTACCGCTCACGCTCGGCGCAGTAGCGGGCGGCCTCGGAGAAGCCGCCGGGCGGAGCCTCGAGGACCTCGACCTTCGACGCCGTGCCCTCGCGGGTCACGCTCACCCGAATGGTCACCTTGGCGTAGCGGATCGGGCTGTCCTGCATCTCGTCGGGCCACGGGCAGGCCCAGTCGCGCCGCAGGGGCGAGGCGGGACGCGACAAGTCCGAGATCGGCGCGTCCGGGACTCCACCCACCTTGGCGTTGGGATCCGCGACGGCGCTCTTGCTGGTGCCCTGGGCTGAGCTGAAGCCGCCGGCGTACGTCTCGCCCTGCCCGACCACCAGGTCGAATCCGGTCAGATCCGCCGGTCCCGCCGGCGCGGGGGCTTGTGCTATCACCCGGCCTGCTTGCGCCGGCGCGGGAGGCACGCGCGAGGGTCGCGGCGGCCTCGCCGCGACGGGCGGCCGCGGTGGAGGAGGCGTGGGCGGTGCCGGAGGAGGAAGAGGCGGCGCGGCCCGCTGCAGTGTTGCCTCGATCGGCGCACGACGGGGAGGCGGTTGTGGATGGGCTCCCGTTTCGTGCTCGAGCGCAGCGGCGCCGCCCAATGCTCCATGCGCTGTGATCGCCAGCAACACGGCTGTGAGATGCCGGCCCCAATGCCCGCCGGCATCCAGATGGTCGAGCGCAGCGAACGGTGGATCGCCGTCCGCCAGGCTCCCGCGCGGGATGACGAGCCGCCGACGACGCCCGCGCTGGAGCGAAAGATTCATGGAGCAGGCGTTCCCGGCGACGGATTGGAAACGTCCACGGCGAAGGCGATGTTCGTGATGTGCGCTTGCGAGAGCAGGTCCATCACGTGGATCACGCGCCTGTGCGGCACGTCTCCGTCGGCCTGGATCACCGCCCGCAGATCGGGATGTTCCGCAAGCTGCTGTTCCGCCTGGATCTGGATGGCGTCGTCGCTGACGACGGGATGGCCGTCCACGAAGCTGCCGCCTTGGCGGGTGAGTTGAACGGAGAAGATCACCTGGACTGCATCGCCGCTCGCCGCCTTGGGAAGCTGCACTCCCAGGGCGCTGGCGGGCGCCACCACCAGCTTCGCGGTCACCATGAAGATGATCAGCAGCA
>Ga0070708_100002503_pt1 | contig 14181 bp, 8 predicted proteins | sample KBSK5503metaG_FD_65469 | JGI IMG/M metagenome (GOLD analysis project Ga0070708, IMG submission 65469) | Corn, switchgrass and miscanthus rhizosphere microbial communities from Kellogg Biological Station, Michigan, USA - KBS K5-50-3 metaG | ecosystem: Host-associated > Plants > Roots >...
CCGCGACCGCCACCGCCACCACCACCGCCACCGGCGCCGCGTCCGCCACCCGGGACACGACCATCGATGCAGGCCGCGTTGCTGTTCCCGGCGCCCGCCGCGCCGCCGGCCAGCTGCACACCCGGACCGGCAGTTGGACGAATGCTCGTTGTCTGACCGGTGTTCAGATCGTAGCGCTGCGTATTTCCGTCTTGCGATTCGCAGAAGATGATGTTCGGACGGTCGACGTTGACGCCGGTAAAGAAGCCGTCGCCGCCGCAGATGCCGAACCAATCCATGTTGGTGATGCCGCCGCGCCCGCGTTTCGAGCTCGGTCCGCCCCAACTGTTGTTGTCCTGAAGGCCGGTGTAGACGTTATACGGATGCTCATTGTCCGCGGTGACGACGTACGCGAGACCGGTCGCCATCGTCGCGATGAAATCCCAGGTCTTGCCTTGGTCGTAGCTGATATCCAAGCCGCCGTCGTTGCCGATCATCAAGTGCTTGCTATTGTGCGGATCGACCCAGATGGCGTGTTGATCGACGTGCGCGGGCGAGCCGTTGCCGCCGGCATCATCGAGCGTGGCGAACGTCTTGCCGCCGTCGAGCGACTTCGCGACAGGCAGCCCGGCCACGTAAATCGTATTCGGGTTCTGCGGATCGACGCGCAGCTGGCTGAAATACATCGGGCGCGCGTCGCAGTTTGTGACGTGGGTGAACGAGCGCCCCTTGTTGTCGGAGCGGAAGATGCCGCCGCGCACCGGGTCGAGCTTCGGGACTTGGCGAGCGGTCGTCGATTCGGGCGCCGCACCACGACCGCGACCGCCGCCCGCGGCGGGAAAGCCGCCGTTCGGTCCACCGTTGTTGCACCAATCGAATCCGCCGCGACCACCACCAGCTGCGGCGGCAGCGCCCTCAGTCGGCACGTCGGCGGCGCCGCGACCACGCAATTCGGTTCCGCTTTCGCCGGCTTCGATCTGCGCGTACACGACGTTCGGGCTCGATGCGGCGAGGCCAAGCGCAATGCGGCCGTACGTTCCGCTCGGCAATCCACCGGTCAGCTTGGTCCAGCTGCGGCCCGCGTCGTCCGACTTCCACACGGCACTCCCGGGACCGCCGCCGTTGAAGCAGCAACTCGTTCGGCGGCGCTGATAGCTGGCCGCGTAGAGCGTGTTGCTGTTCGAGGGATCGATGACGAGGTCGGTGAAGCCGGTGTTCTCGTCGATGAACTTGACCTTGTTCCACGTCTTGCCACCGTCGGTCGTCTTGAAGATGCCGCGCTCGGGATTGGGTCCGAAGAGGTGGCCCGGCGACGCGACATACACGACTTCCGGATTGTGCGGATCGATGACGATGCGCGCGATCGTCTGGGTTTCGGCGAGACCGATCTTGGTGAAGGTCTTTCCACCATCCGTGGTCTTGTACAACCCGTCGCCGAACGACGATGTCTGGCGATTGTTCGGTTCGCCCGTGCCGACGTAGACGATGTTCGGGTTGGTTGGATGGATTGCGATGTCGCCAATCGACGCGCTGCCGTAGGTCTGGAAGATCGGCTCGAAGGTGACGCCATTGTCCTCCGACTTGAACACGCCGCCAACCGCGTACCCGATGTAGATGACGTTCGGATCACTCAGTGAGACTTCGATGTCGTCGAGTCGGCCGCCCATGCTCGCGGGGCCGATCGAGCGAAACTTGAAGCTCGAGAGGAGCGGATTGGATGAGACATTGAAGGTCGTCTCGCGTTCACGTGTGCCGCGTCCTTGCGCAGCGAGCGGCGCCGCGATGAGCGGCACAGCGACGAGCGGAAGAAGACGTCGGAAGCCACTGCTCATGGTGTCCGTCCTGAGGAATGGGGGGAGCGTTCTGCGTGGCGAGAATATGAACGCCCGCGCGTGCGACTGCGAGCTACCGGCGTGATCGCCAGATTCGCCCAACGTTGTAGACGGCGCCCGCGTAAAGCGCGCGCGGTTGCGGTCCGGTGACGGGCACGATCACGCCGGCATCGAACACAAGCCATGGTCGCAGCGTGAACGTCGGGCCGCCAAGCAGGGCGACGATCGATCGTTGTCCCGACGGACCGCTCGTCGCGGGATAGCCGTAACACTCGGCAACCCAACCGACCGGACCAGCGAGCGGTCCGCCGAAGGACGCGGTCCACGCCGTGGCATTCGTCGGCGCATTCGTGCCGTCGCCGCTTCGATGCGTGTATCCGGCGTTGAGATCCATCGCGACATCGCCGAAAGGATGACTCGAGATGAGCAGGATCGACACGTCGGTCGTCTTCGTGCCGGTTTCGGCCGAGCCGGTCGGAACCTTGAGCACCGGGAGAATCGCGACATCGGCGAGCAATGGAGCGTCTTCAAGGAGACGCCACTTCACGCCGACCGCGGCGTCCCCGACACCGGCCGAGGATCCCGGCGGGCGAATCACCGTGCCGAACACGCTCAACTGCACGCGAGGCGCGAGGCCGAACTTGAACACGGTCGGCGTTGAGATCAGCGTGGCCTTCGGATCGATACGATCGCGCTCGACCCCCGTCTCGATCTCGAACCACCCAGGCGCCACGGTGCCGGCGTGGGTCGCGACGGTGGGCCTCTCTGGTTGCGCGGTGTGCGGGTCACTCGAGGTGTCCGTCCGGGCAGCGGCGGGCTTCGTATTCGGTTTTTGCGCTGCCGTCGAGACGCTCACGATGAGTATTATCGCAAAGGCGTTCGCGGCGATGAGCATCTTGTTTGCCATTTGTATCCGGCTTTACCGTAGTGTACCCGGGCCGTACTATGCTCAGGATGCAAATCGACCGGAAGCTAACTCGCAGGCGTCTCTCCTTCATTCCGTCCCTATCGCACATGCCTTCTGTTCCCGCGCGATACCTTGTCGTGACGTTCTCGCTCGTCTCGATCGCCGGCGCGTCGCTCGCTCGCGCACAGGATCGACTCAAGTCGATGCCCGGCTACGATCGATATCAGCGTATGGCACCGCTGATCAGCACCGCGCTCGGCGGATCGGGCCGCGGGTTCGGTCGAGGCGGCAACACAGTGTGGTCAGCGGACGGCAAGACGGTGGATTTCGAGAGCGACGGCAAGCGACTTCGGTTTGACTTCGCGACGAAGAAGGTGGCCGAGGCCACGGACACGCCGGCGCAGCAGGTGGGTGGCGGCCGTGGACGCGGCGGATTCGCTGGAGCGCCGGCGCGTGGACGACAGTTCGACATGGCGATCGCGCCAGTGGGAAATCATCGGGCTCTGTATCGTGATCGCAATGTGTGGATCGGCGACTCGACCGGCGCGAACGCGGTCCAGATCACGACCCAGGGGAGTTTCCAATCGCGCGTGAAGTTCGGAACCGCCAGCTGGGTGTATGGCGAGGAGCTCGGGCAACGCACGGCGATGTGGTGGTCGCCCGACGGGAAGAAGCTCGCGTACTATCGCTTCGACGAGAGCAAGGTCCCCGACTTCTATCTCACGACCGGACTGACGCAGGTGCAGGATACGCTCGACATCGAAGCGTATCCGAAGCCGGGCGTCCCGAACCCAGTCGTCGACATTTTCGTCTACGACGTCGACAGCAAGAAGACAACGCGCCTCGACGTGCGCGACGGCAAGCCATTCGAGAACGACGTCGTCGGCTACTATGTCTTTCACGTCGACTGGTCGCCGGACGGGCGCGAACTCGTCTTCCTTCGCGCGAATCGTCGTCAGAACGTTCTCGAGATGGCCGCGTGCAACCCCGACGGCGGCGCATGTCGAACGGTGATTCATGAGGCATGGCCGACCGGTTGGATCGACGACGACCCGGCACCGACGGCGATTTGGCTGAAGGATGGCAACCGTTTGATCTGGGAGTCGGGCCGCACCGGCTTCAACAATTACTATCTCTACGATTTCAAAGCCGCAACGCTCATCACGCCACTCACGCAGCTACATGCCGAGGTCACGGGCGTCGTACGAGTCGATGAGGCTGAGAACGCACTCTATTACACGGCGCGCGACGGCGACAACTATATGAAGTTTCAGCTGCATCGCGTCGGCCTCGACGGGAAGAACGAACGGCGGCTGACCGATCCGGCGTTCACCCACGCGGTGTCGCTATCGCCCGACGGGAAGTATTTCGTCGACATCGCCGAGACGCACGACCAGGCACCGGTGACGCGACTCGTCGACGCCAGCGGCAACGTCGTCGCGGAGCTCGCGACAACCGACTTGGCAAAGTTCAACGACCTTGGTCTCAAGAAACTCGAGCTGTACACGTACCAGACGTCGGACGGCCAAGCGACGCTGCACGGCATGATTCACTATCCGTCGAATTTCGATCCGAGCAAGAAGTATCCGGTCCTCGTGAGCGTGTACGGCGGCCCAGGCGTTGGCAACTCGACAGGCGAGCGATTCAGTTTGCCTACAGCGATCACGGAATACGGGTTCATCGTGCTCAATGTCGAGGCGCGGACGAATCCGGGCATGGGCCGAAAATATCTCGACGCCGTGTATCTCAAGCTCGGGCAAACCGAAATCGACGACATGGCCGACGGGGTGAAAGCGCTCTGGAACCGGCCGTACATCGACAAGAACCGCGTTGGCGTCTTCGGCACGTCGTACGGTGGGTACACGTCGGTGATGGAGATTTTGCGCCATCCCGAGGTATTCGCGGCGGCATCGGCATCGTCACCGCCGACGGATTGGCGAAACTACGACACGATTTACACCGAGCGATACATGTGGCTGCCCCAAGAGAACAAGGACGGCTACGAGAAAGGTTCGGCGATGACCTACGCCGACAAGCTGCGCGGTCGCCTGATGCTGTACTACGGGACAATGGACAACAACGTGCATCCGACGAATATGATGCAGCTCATCTCAGCATTGCAGAAAGCCGGGAAGAGCTTCGAGGTGCAGGTCGGGCCAGACCAGGGGCACTCCGGGCTCAACGGACAGCGCATGATGGAGTTCTTCATCGAGAATCTCGTGATCAATCCGAGCGCCAAGGTATCGTTTTGAACTCTCGTCATGCTGAGGAGCACAGCGACGAAGGATCTGGTCTAATCGAAAACAACGGCAGATCCTTCGCTTCGCTCAGGATGACACGCTAGCTCGGGATGACACGCTAGGTATGTTCTCCGGCGACCAGATCGCGACGCTCCTCGAGGAGCTCGGCGTCACGCACGTCGTGACGGTACCCGACAGCACGATCGGTCCGTGGCAGGAAGCGATCGATCGCCGCGGGCACACGCGCGTGGTGCGGGTGTGTCGCGAAGGTGAGGCATGGCAGGTTGCGGCTGGGCTGCATCTCGGCGGGAAGACGCCGCTGGTGCTGATCCAGTGCACCGGACTGTTCGAGTCGGGCGACGCACTGCGAAACGCGTTGCACGATTGGAAGCTTCCGATCTTCAGCATCATCGGCTATCGCAGCTACCTGAACCAGGACACGCTGCCGGGAGACACGTGTCTCGTGTTCACAGAGCCGGTGCTCGACGCGTGGCGAATCGACTATAAGCTGATCACGCTGCCGTCGCAGTTCGGCGTGATCGCCGAGCACTATGCGACCTGCCGCGCGTCGGCGAGGCCGGGTGCGATCGTCATCGGTGAGGGAAAGGCGTGACGACCGCCCGCATGTCCGCGAAGGACGCGATCATCGCGGTGCACGGCGCCCGCGGGCAAGACGACATCGTCGTCACCACGATGTCGCCGGCGCGCGACTGGATGACCCTGGCGCAGCAACCGCTCGATCTGGTGCTCGTTCCATCAGCGATGGGCCATGCGACGTCGATCGGCCTTGGCTTGGCGCTCGCGCAACCCGAGCGTTGCGTGATCGTGTGCAACGGCGATGGCTCGATGCTAATGAATCTCGGGTCGCTCGTCTCGATCGCCGCGGCGCGGGCGACGAATCTCGTCGTACTCGTGTTCGATAACGGTGTGTACGAGGTCACGGGTGCGCAACCGATTCCATCGCCGGGCGCGATCGACTTCGTGGCGATCGCGCGGGGATCGGGATTTGCGTCGGTGTTCGAGTTCTCTAACATCGATGCGTGGCGCGGCGACATCGAGAGAGTTCTCAAGGCGCAAGGTCCAGTGCTGGCACTGCTGCACGTCGAGCCGATGCTCGGCATTCCGGGTCCGCGGTCGCCGGGGCCGGCGGCCGAGCGAGCGCGCCGGTTCAGCGCCTCATTAAAAAAATAGGCGGGAGGTTTGACAGCGGAGCGTTGAGGGAGGAAAGATCAGCTTACTCCTCGCGCAGCGCGGCGCTGGGGTCGAGTGAGGCGGCACGCCGGGCTGGGACCCACGATGCGATAGACGCGATACCGACGAACACCAGGGCGATTACGACATAGGTGATCGGGTCGGTCGGCTTGATCGAAATGAGCATGCTCGCCTTCTCCATGACGCCGGTGAGGACGAGTGCGGCAGCGATGCCGACGGCGATACCGATGGCGCTCAGTAAGAGACCTTGGCCAATCATGAGACGAAAGATGCTCTCGTTGGTGGCTCCGAAAGCCATGCGTACGCCGATTTCCGCCGTGCGCTGACGCACCGTCGTCGAGAGGACCCCATAGAGACCGACGGCGGCGAGCACCGCGGCGACGGCGCCGAAAATCGCGATCAACACCAGTGAGAATCGCGTCGGGGCCATGGCGCGATCGACGTAGGCGCTCATCGGCTTGACCTCGCCCATCGGGACCTGCCCGTCGACCTGCGCGAGTGCGGTTCGCACCGCCGGGATGAGACGCGTTGGATCGCCATTCGTCCGCACTGCCCAGCGGCCGGCAGCACCGAAGCCGAGCGTCCCATCGATGACGAAGGCGCCTTCGCGACCTGGCTTCGCCAGGCCGAGATGTCGCTGGTGCTCGACCACGCCGATGATGTGATAGTTCTGCGCCTCGGGCGTGAAGATGCGGGCGAAGAACTGCTTGCCGATGACCGATTGCGGACTCTGACCAGGAAACGCCTTGGCCACGAGGAGATTGTCGACGATGATCCCGGTGGTCGTGGTGTCGTTGTCGGCCGGTGTGAACGTGCGGCCGGCGATGAGCTTCGTCTTCATCGCCTCGAAATACCCCGGCAGTACGAAGTGCACGGCCGCTTGCTGGAAGAGCGCCGGATTGTCGGCTGCGGCGGGAGGACCCCAACGCATGTTGAAGTCCTGACCATCGAGGGGAAGCGGTGATGCCGCGGTTACCGCGGTGACACCGGGAATCGCGCCCAGTTGTTTGCTGAGCGCGATGCTGAAGGCTTGTCGCTCGGTGGCCGTTCGCGCCCGCGCGTTGAACGCCGTGAACGTGAGAATGCCGTTCGGGTCGAAGCCCGGATCGACGCGCTCGAGCACCATGAAGCTGCGCAACATCAATCCCGAGCCGATCAACAGCACAAACGACAACGCGACCTCGGCGATCACCACGCCTTGTCGCAGATACTTTCCGGAGTGCAAACCCGGCGAGCGTCCGCCGGCGCGCAACGTTTGCCCAAGATTCGGTCGCGACGCGCGCCACGCCGGCAACATGCCGAAGATCAACGCCGAAGCGAAGGCGATAACGGCGGTGAACGCGAGGACGCGCAGATCAATCGAGACGTCGTCGACGCGCGGAAGATTCGATGGGGCGATGCTGAGCAAGAGATCGATGCCGAGCTTGGCGAACACGAGGCCGAGCGCCGCGCCGACGCCGGCGAGGACCAGACTTTCGGCGAGCATCTGACCGACGAGCGCGCTCCGCGTGCCGCCGAGCGCGGAGCGAACCGCGAGCTCGCGCTCACGCGATGATGCGCGCACGAGCAGAAGATTGGCAACATTCGCGCAGGCGATCAGCAACACGAAGATGACGGCGCCCATGAGCGCGAGAATCGCCGGTCGGACATCCTTGACGACGTCCGCCTGCATCGGCTCGGCGCGCCACACCGCGTTCGCGCCCTTGAGTATTGGGAGCCTCGCCTGAAGATCAGAGGTCAGCGCGCCAAGTTGCGCTCTGGCGGCTCCGAGCGACGCATTTTGTTTGAGTCGACCGACAACGCGAAGGAACACATTGATCCGAGACGCCGTGCTCCAGTCGATGCGGAAGACGAAATAGGCGTCGGGCTGTTCAATGTCGCTGCCGATTCCGGAGGGGAACTCGAGTCGCAGATCCCCCGGAGCGACGCCGACGATGGTCGCGGGTCCGTTAAAGATTTGTACTGTTTTGCCGATGACGGACGAATCGCCGCCGAACCGCCGCTGCCAGAACGCGTGGCTGAGAATGGTCATCGACGGCGGTTGATCGGCCGGGTTGGGCGGCACGCGTTGACCATTCACGACCGGCGGCGGTGGTGGCGGCGTTCCATCGGTTGCGACGAAGTTGCGTCCGAACGCGATGTGCGTGCCCAACATCGTGAAGAAGTTGGGTGTGACGCCGGCGGCGACGATCTGTTCCGGCTTCCCGTCTTCGCCCATGAATGGCGCGGGCCCGGTGTTGACCGCGGCGATGTTCTCGAACGCCGTCGCATGAGCGAGTAGGTCTGGCATGTTGCCGGGCGCGATCGGAAAGTTCGTCACGTGTCGCGCGAGCATGTCCGTCTCGATCATCGCCAGCTGCTCGGGATGCGTGTACGGGAGCGGACGGAGTAGCACCGCATTTACGACGCTGAAGATCGCGGTGCTTGCGCCGACACCGAGCGCGATCGTCAGCGTCGCGGTGATGGTGAACGCCGGATTCTTGCGAAGAGTCCGCGCGGCGAACGACAGATCTTTGGCAAGCATTGAGCGGGCTGGTCGGGGAGACGGAGGAAGGCCGGAACGGCGAAACGGTGGAACGCCAGTGCGATTGGCGTTCCACCGTTCCCTCAACTCAAGTCGTTCTCCGATTAGCGATTACGAATCAGCCGGGTTGTCCCATCGGTCGTCTGTGGGACGGTGTGTCCGTTTTCGAACGGTCAAGTCGTGCCGCCGTCCATCGCCCGTCGGTCAACCGCCAAACGCGTAGCTACACCCAGCCGCCTGCGCGCGATTGACGGCGTAGACGCCCGACGCTGCGAGGTTGGCGCCAGGAAGCAGCCCAGCCGTCCACTCGGCTTTTGCCGCCTCGGGCGTAACGTTCGCTTTCGGCGCGGCCATGCTGCTCAGCACCGTCAGCGCCATGTTGCACGCGACCATGATGACGCCGTTCTTCGCCATGGTTTCCTCGTACGTGAGACCGGGATGCAGCGGAATGTTGTCCCGGAAAATATTCCGGGTCGCGGGCGCCTTGGTCTTCGGATCCTTCACGTCGATCAGTTCGCCAATCTTGTACTTGGCCCAAAGGGCATCGTTGAGCATCAGTGGGAAGGCGAAATGCCGGTAGACGACGACTGCGTTGACGTCTTTGTCGGTCACCTTGAGCGCGCTCTTCGTCGTGTCGATGAAGGTCAAGCTGAAGACGGCGCCCCACCCGTCGTTTGGGGCCGTGCAATCGAACACTTGTTTGTGCTTTCCGGTGAGGCGGGCGAGCCACGCGTCGCTCACTGGTGGGAGTGTCATCAAACCGCCAACCTCCGCCTCGGCCGTCGACAAGCGGCCCAAGACGAGCGTCGCAGCACCAACGGCCATGCTGCCGAGGAATCCGCGACGGGGAGTACCGGAAACGACGTTCGACATAGTCTCCTCCAGGAGATGAAAGCCGGGAATTGCGGCACTAAAATCATACGCCTGGCGCGTCGGTTGGCCAGAGCTACCTCCGCCGTTGGCGCCACCAGTCCTGCTCGCTTCAACCCTGCCAGTCATTCCTCTTTTGCAGCGCCCGACTTCATCGCCGAGCCAGCGGAACACAACGGCCTATAGTATTACGGCAAATGCCGCCCAAACCGGACGCGCTCGCCCACGAAATCGCGCGGTTGCGCGTAGATCAACGGCGGGCTGCCCTCCGCCCTTCCCTTCCCCCCAAGGAGAACAGATGTCCCGTACGCCAGGATCGGTGCGCCGTTGGAGTGTGGCGCTCGTTGCCATCGGTGCGATGTCGCAGGCACCGACGTTGTGCGCGCAGGCGACACAACGGATCGATCAGGATTACACCGCGAAGATCAAGCAGTATCTCACGGATCCGCGGATTTCGACTGAGCTCGTCGACCACCTGCCCGCGTCAGCGACCGTGCCGACGCCGCTCAAGTTCAACGGCCGCATCGTCGGCGCTCCCGGCGAGCTGACGCACGCGTCGCAGATCCACGCGTATCTCGAGGCGGTCGCGAAGGCGGCGCCGACGCGCGCGCGTTTCTGGAAGATCGGCAAGAGCGAAGAGGGCCGCGACATCGTGTTGTTGGCGATCGCCGACGAGAAAACGATCGCGAGCCTCGACAAATACAAAGGCTATCTCAACGCGCTGTCCGATCCGCGCAAGACGAGCGAAGCCCAGGCGCAGCAGATCATCCACACGCTCGGCAAGCCGATCTACTACATCAACAGCGGCATGCATTCGCCGGAGACGGGCGGCCCGGAGATGTTGCAAGAGCTCGCGTACCGCTTGGTCGTGGAGGAGACGCCCTTCATCCAGGACATTCGCAAGAACGTGATCACGCTGATCACGCCGGTGGTCGAGGTCGACGGACGCGAAAAGATCGTCGACTCCTACTACTACGCGAAGGCGCATCCCGGCGTGAACGCGAATCAGCTCCGCATGTACTGGGGCAAGTACGTCCAGCACGACAACAATCGCGACGGCATGGGTCAGTATCTCAAGCTCACGCAAGCGATCACGAAGCAGATGCTCGAGTGGACGCCGACCGTGCTGCACGATCTGCACGAGGCGCAGACGTACCTCTACGCGTCGACCGGCACGGGCCCGTACAACGAAGCGCTCGATCCGATCGTGGTCAACGAATGGTGGCTGCTCGCCGAGAATGACGTGGTCGAGATGACGAAGCGCGGCGTGCCGGGCGTGTGGACCTATGGGTTCTATGATGGCTGGGTGCCGAACTACATGTTTTTCATCGCGCACACGCACAATACGATCGGGCGGTTCTACGAAGTGCAGAGCTACGGGCCGGACAACTACACCGTCACGCCCGGGGCGACGACGACGAGCCGCGAGTGGTTCCGTCCGAACCCGCCGCTCGAGACAATCAGCTGGGGTCCGCGCGCGAACACGAACATTCAGGAGTCGGGAATCCTGTTCGCGCTGCATCGGGTTGGCCAGGATCGTGTGTTGTTCCTCGACAACCAATGGGCGAAGGCGAAGCGCGCTGTTGCGCGTGGCAAGACCGGTCCGGTGTACGCGTGGGTGATTCCGGCGGGACAGCACGCGAAGCAGAACGCGGCGGAGGCGGTGAACGAGCTGCTGGCGCAGGGACTCGAGTTCCATCGCGCCAACGCGTCGTTCACAGCGGGAAAAGTGCAAGTGAACGCGGGCGACTACATCGTGCGCGGCGACCAACCCTACCGCACGCTCGCCGATATGTATTTCTCGTTGCAGAACTTCGCACCGGCCAATCCATCGCCGTACGACGACACCGGATGGACGTTCCCGCTGATGCGCAACATCGTGGTGAACGAAGTGACGGACAACAGCGTGTTGTCGCAGCCGATGACGCGGATCAAGGGCAACATCACGGCGCCTGGCGGCATCAACGGCAACGGGACGATCGTGGCGGTGGCGAACGTGTCCGACAACAGCCTGGTCAGCTTCCGGTTCAAGTTCCCAAACGTGAAGATGCAGGCCGCCGAGGACGCGTTCGACGCCGACGGGCATCACTTCGACGCGGGCTCGCTCGTGATCGCGAACGCGAATCGCGCGCAGCTCGAGCCGGTGCTCAAGGAGCTCGGCCTGAGCGGCTACGCATTGGCGAGCGCGCCATCAGTAAAGACTCATGACCTCGATGTGCCACGGATCGGATACGTGCACAGCTGGTCGCGCACGCAGGACGAAGGGTGGGTGCGGGCCGCGCTCGACTTTTATGGGGTACCCTATTCGTACTTTGGAGAGAACAAGCTGAAAGACGGTGGCCTTCGCGCGAAGTACGACGTCATCATCTATCCGTACGGCGGCTCCGGACTCGGCGGCCCGCAGGGTGGATTCGGCGGAGGTGGTGGTGGCGGCGGAGCTGGCGGAGCGGCGGCTGCCGCGCCGGCCAACGACCAGCCGATTCCATACAAGCAGACGAAAGAGTACCAGGCATTCGGTTACCCGGACTCGACCGACGACATCCGGGGCGGCGTGGGCGTCGAGGGTTTCAAGGCGTTGTATGAGTTCGTGCAACAGGGCGGGACGATTCTCACCGAGGGCAATACGGCGCAGAACTTGGTGGAGCTCAACTTCACGCCGGGCGTCAAAGTCGAGCCGGGGCAAGGCTTGTTCGCGCGCGGAACAATCCTGCGCGGCGTCATCACCGATAAGAAAAGTCCGTTGGTGTACGGGTATTCACAGAACGACCTGCCGGTGTACTTCAGCCAGGCGCCGGTGTTCAACGCTGGCAATCTGCAGCCGGTAACGCTCGCGGGGGGAGCGGCCGGCGGTGGTCGCGCAGGTGGTGGACGCGGAGGCAGCTCGATCGTCCAGAACACGACACCGATGGCTACACCGCTCAAGCTGTCTCCCTGGGATCCGAACGCGACTGGAACGCCCTATGGTGTCGCGACGAGCGCGATCATTCCAAATCCGGGCTCGCCGATCGCGAATGCCGAGGCAAGCGCCGCCGGTGGACGCGGAGGTCGCGGCGCGGGGGGTGGCGGACGCGGTGGGTTCGGTGGCGCGGGTGGCGCGCCTCAAACAATCCCGGGCTTCACACCAGATCCTGCGTCGTCGGCTCGTGTCGTGATGGCGTTCCCCGCGAACGCCGCCGATATGCTACTCTCTGGCACACTGGAGGGCGGCGAATTGCTGTCGAACCGCGCGCAACTCGTCGATGAATCGGTTGGCAAAGGCCACATCGTGCTCTTTGCGTTCCGTCCGTATTGGCGGTGGCAAACGCAGGGCACGTTCGCGATCGGATTCAATGCGATCATGAACTGGAACCATCTCGACGCCGGGAAGTAGCGGTCGATCGCAGGAAGAACAAACGGCCCGCACGATCGTGCGGGCCGTTTGCTTTGTGCGGCCGCTAACGAACCGGCCCAATGACGTTGGCCTTGAGAAGAATCTCATCGTCGATCATGACGACTTGTTTCAGGTCAGGGGCGCAGCCGGCCAACGCGCCGTCCGAGAATCATCTTGAGAATACTCTTATCACCGCCGGCGGTGAGCGCGGTCCCGTATCCGAGGTTGAACTCCCATTCGGGGCCGAGATCGAGGTTCACGACGCCGAACAGTTGATGTTGCTGTTCGTCGATCGGGTCGAGGCGCTTGATGGTACCCGTCGCTCCGTAGTACTCGACCGCCAGATTGATTTTCTCCGTGACATCGAGCCCAAGGTTGATCGCGGGGGCGAACTCGAACGGTGTCGAGGCGCTCGGGCCGCGGAGCGACTTCTCGAGGGCCGGATTGAACGCCACATACCACGGCCCGATCTGTTTGTCGATGATCGGCCGAAGCTCATACGTCCACGTGTCCCCGGCGAAACGCGCCCTCGAGTAGCCGAACTCCTGCGAGATACTGACGCCCACTGGCCAACCCCAACTCTCCGGCGCGCGAACACGCGGTCGCAAATGCGTGCCGACCCACTGCAACCCCTGACCTGACGGAACGGCCGTGAACCAGTAGAAGCCGAGCTCCGACCAGTCGTTGAATCCATGGGTGATCTCGACCGTCTCGTGCACGGCATGATAGGTGGGCAACTCTACGCCCGAGAGCACCCGTCGGCCGTTGATCGTGTAGTTGCTATGCAGCTCGAACATCGTGACCCCGCGCGCCATCGTCTCCGAACCGTAGACCTGGATCTCGTAATTCTCCTGCGCGGCGAGCGGCGATGCGCTCGCGACGACAACGAGGCAGACGAAGACCGCGAGACGGCCGATGGCGACTGGACGCAGCATGCGAGAGGTGGATTCAAGGTCGTAGAAGACAGGCTTCACCGATTGGATACGGTGCGCGGCGGAAGTTCGCTGTGCCCGGGCTCAAGATCTACCCAAGGCGTCGATTGACGCGTTCGGCGAGTCGCGATATATCCGCCGGGACTCCAAACCTGGTCTCATCGTGCCCCGTTCTCTCGACCGCGCCGCGCTGAGCCGCGCGGCACTCGTCCTTTGTCTCGCTAGTGTGCGCGTGGCCGCGCAGGCGCCGGTCGACTCGGCGCTCGCTCGATACATCAACTCTATTCGCGCCATCGACAATCACGGGCATCCCAT
>Ga0070708_100002504_pt1 | contig 14173 bp, 9 predicted proteins | sample KBSK5503metaG_FD_65469 | JGI IMG/M metagenome (GOLD analysis project Ga0070708, IMG submission 65469) | Corn, switchgrass and miscanthus rhizosphere microbial communities from Kellogg Biological Station, Michigan, USA - KBS K5-50-3 metaG | ecosystem: Host-associated > Plants > Roots >...
TCGCCAGCTTCCTCGGCTGGACGCTCGACGCGTTCGACTTCTTTCTCGTCACGTACACGCTGACAGCGATTGCCAAGGAGTTTGGCCGCCCCGACAAGGCGATCGCGCTCTCGCTGACGATCACGCTGATGTTCCGCCCCGTTGGCGCCTTCATCTTCGGCTTGATGGCCGACCGATTCGGCCGACGCATCCCGTTGATGATCGACCTGGTGTTCTACTCATTGGTCGAAATCGCAACAGGCTTGGTGCATAGCTACGCGGCGTTTCTCGTCCTGCGCGCGTTGTTCGGGATCGGAATGGGCGGCGAGTGGGGTGTGGGCGCGTCGCTGGCGATGGAGAAGGCGCCGGCGCATCGCCGCGGCATCTTCTCCGGATTGCTGCAAGAGGGATACGCCTGCGGTAATCTGCTCGCGGCGATCTGCTACTTCTTCGTGTTTCCACGCTGGGGATGGCGGCCGATGTTCTTCATCGGCGGCATTCCGGCCCTGCTAGCACTCTACGTCCGGATGTTCGTCAAGGAATCCGAAGTGTGGGAGCGGACGCGCCACACGCACAGAGACTGGTCGGCGTATGCGCGCGCCGTCTTTTCACATTGGAAGTTGTTCCTGTACCTGTTCGTGTTCATGGCGATGATGAATTTCGTATCGCATGGCACGCAGGACATGTACCCGACCTTCCTCAAGCGCGACTGGAGCTTCACGCCGCAACGCGTCGCGGTGGTGACGATGATCGCCAATGTGGGAGCGATTACGGGCGGGATCGTGTTCGGCCACTTCTCGGATCGTATTGGTCGGCGCAAGGCGATCGTGATCGCGCTCTCGCTGGCGATCGTCTCCATTCCGCTGTGGGCGTTCGCGCCGACGCTGCCCTTGCTCATCCTGGGCGGATTCACGATGCAGTTCATGGTGCAGGGCGCGTGGGGCGTGATCCCGGCACACATCAACGAGCTCGCGCCCGACTCGGTGCGCGGGTTCTTGCCGGGCTTCGCGTACCAGTGCGGCGTTGCCGTGGCCGGGACGGTCGCGTACATCGAAGCGGTGTTCGCCGATCACATGACTTACGCGACGGCGATGGCGCTAACCGCGGTCACGGTGTTCACGCTCGGCGCGGTTGCCGCATGGGCTGGTCGCGAGCGGCACGGCGTGGCGTTCGGAGAAGCGTAGCTGGTTGCCTGGTTGCTGGTGACTGGCAAAGAATTGGTGGCAAAGAATTGGGGTCAGACTCCAATTGAAGGCAAAGAATTGGGGTCAGACTCCAATTTGTGTTCCGACTCCAGTTGCGTTCGAACGGTTAATTGGAGTCTGACCCCAATTCCAATCGCCAATTCCAATCGCAACTCGCGAAACGCTGATGCCTACTCCGAGCGCAGCGCCACCATCGGATCCACCCGGCTCGCTCGCCTCGCCGGGAGGTAGCACGCGAGCAGCGCGACGCCGGCCAGCACCACCGTGACCGCACCAAAGGTGACCAGATCGTGCGGCTCGACTCCGTAGAGCTGATTGCGCAGGAGTCGAGCCGCGCCGAGTGACGCGAGCAAGCCGATGAGCACCGCGACGCCGATGAGTCGCGAGCCCTCGAGAATGACCATGCGCGTCACCTGCCGCGCGTCGGCCCCGAGCGCGATGCGGATCCCCACCTCCTGCGTCCGCTGCGTCATCGTGTAGCTCAACACGCCGTAGATACCGACCGCCGCGACCAACAGGGCAACGACCGAGAACAAGCCGATCAGCCACATCGTGGTCTTCGGCGCGGTGACGACAGCATCGAGATCCTGCTGCATGGACCGGAATCGCCAGATCGGCTGATCGCGATCGACGCGCCAGATCGCTTCGCGGGCCGCCTTCACGAAGTCGAGCGGATTGCCCTTCGTTCGGACCACGATGCTCGTGAAGATCTGCGGTCGTTGCGCGTGCGGAACATAGGCCTGAAGCAGCTGCGGCTCGTCGAGTCTGAAATGCCGCGCGTCGCCCACGACACCGATCACCGTGCGCCACTCGTCATCGCCGAGCTTGATCCGCTTGCCGATCGGCGACTCGTTGGGCCACGTTTTGTCGGCCAACGACTTGTTCACGACGACCGCGGGCAGCGCGCCCTTCCGATCAGTCCCCGCGATGTCGCGCCCCGCGAGTAGCGGGATGTGCATCGCCGTGAAGTACTCCGTCGTGATGCTGTTCACCTGCACCGATGGCGCCTCGCTCGCCGCGACTGGGGCGCGGCCGTCGATCGTCACGGGATAGCTCTCACCATTTCCGCTCAGCGGCGAGGCGCGAACCAGCGCCGCCGATTGCACGCCGGGAATCGCGCGTAGCTCAGTGACCGTTCGCTCGAACATCGACCAGATCTTTTCGGGCGAGTCGTACTTCGCGGCCGGCAGACGGAATTGCGCCGTGAGCAGATTGTCGCCGTCGAATCCCGGATCGACATGCTCGAGTGCGATCAACGACCGAGTCAGCAATCCGGCCGACGCCAGCAGCGCGAGAGACAGCGCGAGTTGCACGACCACGAGCGTGTTGCGAGTCGCGAGGTGCCCGAATCCGCCGGTGAGACGGCTGCGAAGCATGTCGGTGAGATCCGTGCGCGATGCTTTCCATGCGGGCGGAAGCCCGAACAGGATCCCCGTGGCCAGCGAGACGACGAGCGCGAACAGCAGCACCGGTCCGTCGACGGCGATCGTTGTTTGATCGATCGGAAGTTGCGGGCCGATCAACGTGACGAGGCCTTTCGTCATCCCGAACGCGAACGCGAGTCCGGCGACACCGCCGACCAGCGACAGCACGACGTTCTCGGTCAACAGCTGCTGCGCGATTCGTCCGCGGCCGGCGCCGAGGGCGGCGCGGATAGACATCTCTCTCGCGCGCGACGCGCCGCGAGCCAGTTGGAGGTTCGCGACATTGGCGCAGGCGATCAGGAGGACGACGGCCACCGCCGCGAGAATGACGTACAGACGCGTGCGCGTCGGTCCCACGCCGTACTCCTTGAGGGAAAACACCTCGGCGCTCGTTCCGGCATTCGTCGTCGGATAGGCATCGGCGAGTCGTCGCTCGATTGCTCGCAGGTCGCGCTGCGCCGCCTCGATCGTCACGCCGGGTTTGAGGCGGCCGACGGCCGAGATGCCGCGCGTTCCGCGCTCGAGTCCATGCGCGTTGGGATAGTAGCCGATGGGCATGAACACGTCGGGCGTCGGCGCGAATAGCGGGACGGGCGTCTTGGGTGCGGCGATCCCGACCACGGTGAACGTCGTGCCGTTGATGACGACGTTCCGGCCAAGGATGGCGGGGTCGCTGCCGAACCGCGCGACCCACGATTCATACGAGACGATCGCCACCGGCGCTTTCGTAGCGAGCTCGGTCTCGGCTTCGGTGAACACACGACCCCGCGACATCTTGGTATTGATGACGCGCAAGAGACTTGCGGAAACGAAGGCGCCCGTGAGACGATCGGGCGTCGTGCCTCCGGTGAGGTTGACGCTCTGACCGCGTATGGCGCCGATGTCCTCGAACGATCGATTCTGCTGACGCCAGTCCACGTAGTCGGCATAGACGACGCCCTGGTTGCCTTGCGTCCCTTGCGTGCCCCAGATGATGACGACACGATCTGGATGGTCGTAGGGTAGCGGGCGAATCAACACGGCATTCACGACCGAGAAGATCGCTGTGTTGGCGCCGATGCCGAGCGCCAACGTGAGCGCCGCGACGATGGCGAACGCGGGCCGTCGCGCCAGCGCGCGTAGCGCGAACCGAAGATCCTGGCTGATGATATCCATATTGTCTCGCGGGAGTGCGTCGATGACGGGCTGCGCTCGCGCCTCGCGACGGCGTTCGCGCAGCGTGGTGAGCCATTGCATGGACGCGCCGTTCACGAGGTCGGCGAAGAGCGCGATGGTCTCACGCGTCCACGCCGCGGTTCCGCCGCGGCGGGCGGCGTTGATACGAAGGCGCGCGAAGTCGTGCATCTCTTCACCGAAGCGATCGCGGAATGGGCGCGGATAGAGCGAGAGCGAGGCATGGTACGCCCGCTCGACCAATGATCGGCGAGGCTTCACGCGACCCCCGGATCTCGAACGAGGCGCTTTTGCCGCGCGACGCGAACCACTTGCGCCAACCGCTGGAGCTCGAGCTCGAGCACGCGTCGGCCGAACGAGGTCATGCGGTAATAGCGTCGACGCTCGTCGTCGTCGGCCGCACGCCGTCGTTGTGGCGCTTCTTCGATGAGCGACGCGCCGAGCATCCGTTGAATGGAACCGTACAAGGTGCCGGGGCCCATCCGGACCTGGCCGTCGGTCGTCCCCTCGATCTCCTGCGCGATCGCATAGCCGTGTCGCTCGCCGTCGGCGAGCGCGAGCAGAATGTGGAGGACGACCGCGGTCAGCGGGAGCTGACTACTTGGATCGGTTTGGACCATGGTCGACTATATCCGTAACGGACATATCGAGCAAGAGTCGGGTGACGAGGCGGCCTATGCCGGTCGCCGAGGGGTGTCCGGCGATGGACAGGTAAGTGGCACATCCGTAGGTTCTTCGGTTCACCCCTACACTGTCGCGCCGTCCTCGAGGACGGGGAGTTCCCATGCGCTTCGCTCGCCACTGGCGGCGTGGTACCGTACCCGCCGCACTGTTCATCGTCTTCACATCCGCTGCGCTCGGGCCGGCGGCACACGGGCAGCAGTCTGCCACGCCACATGGTGCGGCCAAGCAGCTGCAGTCGACGGACCTCAAAGAGTGGAAGAGCATCCGCCAATCCGCGCTGTCGAACGACGGCGCGTGGTTCGCGTACGTCGTTTCGCCCAACGAAGGGGACGCCACGCTCGTCATCCGGTCGACGGCCGCTGATGGCAAGGAGCTCAAGTTCCCGATTGGTGAGATTCCGAGTGGGGCCGGTGGCCGCGGTGGGCCACCTGGAGCGCCTGGCGGCGAGGCCGCGAGCACGTTGGAGATCAGCGGTGATTCACGGTGGGTCGCCTACACGATCTATCCCGCGGCGAGCGCTGGCCGTGGCGCTGCGCGCGGCGGTAGACAAGGTGCGCCGGCTCAATCCACGGGGGCTCCGCCGGCGCGGAACAAGGTCGGGCTGGTGAATCTCGCCTCGGGCGAGAAGAAGGAGTTCGACAAGATTCGTCGCTTCGCGTTCAACGGCGACAAGCCGACGTGGATCGCGATGCAGAGCTACTCTGACGCGCCCGCTGACACCAGCGCCGCGGGTCGTGGCGGACGCGGGGCGGCCGGCGCTGCGAGCACCCGTCCCGAAGGCACGGATCTCATTCTGTACCGCCTCGCGAGTGGCGAGGCCGTCAATGTCGGCAATGTCGCGGAGTTCGGCTTCGACGACGCCGGCGAATGGCTCGCATATACGATCGACGCGCGCGACGAGATCGGAAACGGAATCCAGCTTCGCAACATGCGAACCGACGTCGTGCGCGCGATCGATTCCGATCGTGCATTGTATCGTCACCTCGTGTGGGCGGACAGCGGTCGCGGCATCACCGTGCTGCGCGGTCGCGCCGATTCGACCGTACGCGACACGTTGTATTCCGTTGTCGCGTTCACGAACCTGAGCGCTCAGACTCCCAAGAAAACAGTCTTCGATCCGGCACAGCATTCCGATTTTTCGTCGGCGATGAAGATTGCCGCCGATCGTGCGCCGCGGCTTTCCGAAGACCTGTCGTCGATTTTCTTCGGCATTCGGGAGGCAAAAAAAGCCGGCGACCGAACGCTCGCTGGCCGCGGCAGCTCGGTAATTCAGGCCGGTGCGCCCGGCATGGGCGGCACGATCAATCAACCGCGCGTGAACGAGGCGCAGGAAGAGAATCCGTCGCTCGTCCTGTGGCACGGAAAAGACCCGCGCCTTCAGTCGCAGCAAATCGTGCAGGAGGCTCAAGACCGCGCGTTCAACTATCTGTCCGAGTATCGCGTCGCCGACAACAAGTTCGTGCGACTCTCGGACGACGCGCTGCGCACGGTGAATCTCGTCGGGCACGATCATTTCGCGTACGGCATCGACACGCGCGAGTACGACCAACCGATGAGCTACAACGGGCGGCGCTACGAGGATGTCTACGGCGTCGATCTCGTGACGGGCGAACGGAAGTCGCTGCTCAAGAAACACATCGCGTCGCAGCTCCTGCCGTCGCCGAATGGCAAGAGCGTCTTGTTCTGGGGCGACGACGCGCAGTGGTGGGTCGTGGACGTGGTGACCGGGCAAAAGCACGAGCTCACCAAGGGAGTTCCGAGTGTGTTCGCCGATACGTCCGACGATCACAATAACCTGGTTACGCCTCCCGTCGCGCCGATCGGTTGGTCCAAGGACGGCAACGCCGTGTTAGTCTCCGACGCGTTCGACGTCTGGAAGATTCCGATGAGCGGCGGATCCGCCGTGAACCTGACGGTCGACGGCAAGAGGAATCAGATTCGCTACCAGCGGCTGTACGCGTTCGACGCTCGCGCGGGCGCGGCGCCCGCCGGACGTGGTGGTCGCGGCGGCGGGTCGACCGACGGAATCGATTTGAGTCGGCCGCTGTACTTTGCGACGTACGGCGAGTGGACGAAAAAGGAGGGGTTGTCGAAGGTCGATCCGTCGAAGCCCGGCGCCGAGCGTCTGGTCTGGGATGATGCGAAGGTCTCATATCAGAAGGCGAAAGACGCCGACGTCTATCTCTACACACGCCAGACGGCGAGCGAGTTCCCGAACTATTACGTCGCGAGCGCGGATCTGAAGACGGGTCGTCGGATCACCGACGTGAATTCGCAGCAGAGCGAATTTGCGTGGACGAGCGGCGTGAAATTGATCAACTACACGAGTGCCAAGGGCGACAAGCTCCAGGGCGCGCTGTACCTCCCGGCGAACTACGAACCGGGCAAGAAGTATCCGCTCCTGGTCACGATTTACGAGAAGCGCTCGAACTTGGCGCACGCGTACGTTCCCCCGAACGAGACGAGCACGCCGAATCGCAGCATTTACACCAGTCGCGGCTACGCGGTGTTCGATCCGGACATCGTCTATCGCGTCAACGATCCGGGGATGTCGGCGGTGTGGTGCGTGATCCCGGCGGTGAAGGCGGCGATCGCCACTGGCATGATCGATTCGGCCAACGTGGGGCTGTGGGGCCACTCGTGGGGCGGCTACCAAACGGCGTTCCTCGTCACGCAAACCAACATCTTCAAATCGGCCATCGCCGGCGCGCCGCTCACTGACATGGTGAGCATGTACGGCTCCATCTATTGGAATACCGGCGGCGCCGACCAAGCGATCTTTGAGTCGAGCCAGGGGCGATTCAAGGGGAATTACGCCGACAACTACGACGCGTACATTCGCAACTCGCCGAACTTTCACGCGAAGAACGTGAAGACGCCGCTCATCATTTTGGCGAACGACAAAGACGGCGCCGTCGATTTCAACCAGGGCATCACGTACTTCAACACGCTTCGCCAGATGAACAAGGACGTGATCCTCCTCGAGTATGTCGGCGAGAATCACGGGCTGGCGCGTCCGATCAACATGAAAGACTACGCCATGCGCCAGAAGGACTGGTTCGATCACTACTTGAAAGGCGCGCCTGCCCCCGAGTGGATGACGAACGGCATTCCTCGGATCAAGATGGATGAGTACTGGCAGAGTCTGAAAGCGCAGCAGACGACGGTGGTCCCTTGAGTAAGGGTTGCTAGCAACCAATGGCCTCTCCCGACGTCCAATCTGTCGACGAGCCGAAAGACCTAGGCTTCGGCTCGGTCGTCGGTGGCTTCAACGAGCAGCGATTGCTCAATCGCGACGGAACGTTCAATTCCCGTCGCCGGGGCTTGCCGTTTCTCGCGTCGCTCAGCGTCTACCATCATCTGCTGTCGATCAGCTGGACGCGTTTTTTGGCGCTCATCGTCAGCGGCTACTTGACGATCAACACGTTGTTCGCGCTCGCGTATTTGGCGTGCGGCCCCAACTCGCTCACCGGCGCCGTCCCGACGGCAACGGCTGGCCCGTTCTGGCGCGCGTTCTTCTTCAGCGTCGAGACGGTGGCGACGATCGGCTACGGAACCATCGCGCCGAACGGGATGGCGGCGCATCTCGTCATGACGACCGAATCGTTGGTCGGTCTGTTCATCTTTGCGTTGGTGGCGGGAATCTTGTTCGCGCGTTTTTCCCGGCCGACGGCGGCGGTCATGTTCAGCACGCGGGCCGTGGTCGCGCCGTATCGCGGTAAGACAGCGTTCATGTTTCGCACGACGAATGCGCGCACGAATCAACTCGTCGAGCTCGAGGCGAAAGTGTTGTTCAGCCGCATCGAGGGCTCGGTGCGAAAGTACGATCAACTCGCCCTGGAGCGGACGCGGGTCGTCTTCTTCCCGCTCAGTTGGACCATCGTGCACCCGATCGACGAAAAGAGCCCAATGTTCGGGATGACCCACCAGGAGCTGGAGGCGAAGGACGCCGAGTTCATGATTCTCCTCGCCGGCACCGACGAAACGTTCTCGCAGACGGTGCACGCGCGTTCGTCGTACAAGCCCGAGGAGGTCGTGTTCGGCCATCGATTCGTCAACATCTACAATCCGATCGATAGCAACGGCGTCGTCAGCATCGACGTGCGAAAGCTCAGCGACACCGAGGAGGCCGAGCCCGACGATTGGAACCAAACCTCGACCTGGCACAACACGGGGCATTTCGCCGGCTACTCTCCCACACGACGAGGCGGCGGGCGATAGCCCTCCACCGCGCGAACGTCGGCGGCTACCAGTCCGCGCTGGCAGCCTCGGCGGGCGGCTCGACGTCGGGATCTTCGTTCTGGGCCGACAGCCGAATCTTCGGCCCCTTCTCGAGCACTTCCTTGCGACACGCGGCGAGCACCGCTTCGAGGGCCTCGATCCCGTCGTCCGTCGCCTCGAGGAACAAATCCTTGACGACCGATTCCGCGCGCTCGAGCTGATTCACGAGCATCTTCGCGTGGATGCGGGTCGGCATGATGCCGCATACCTTGGCGGTCGCGCGGTTGCCGATCGGTTTGCGAAGCACGACCACCGCGCCTCGCTTGCCGGGCTGTGTGAAGTAGTCTGACTTCGACGCCGCCCGTTGTTTCCGGGGCGGTTTTCCCTTTCGTGCTTGTCGTGCCATGTCGCTCCGCTCTCGACGCGGTTGCCCCATAAAGAATACATCGGGGATGGCTCATACGCGCCAGCCCTGGCGCGCCATCCCGATAGACGCAGTTGCCACGTGACGCGCAACCTCGTCGGCGAATTCGGTCCTGTCCAGGCCACGCGAATCACCATAGCTTTCGTCATCCCCGTTCGCTCAAATCTGCCGGGAGCAGGAGCATGGACGACAAGCAGCTAGCCAAGTTGGTGAAGAAGACCGTGGCCAAAGCGTCGAAACCGAAGTCGCCGCAACGCAAGACTTACGACTCGACACTCGATGTAACCCGTCGGCCGCAGACCGACGAGGATCTCGAGCGGAACGACTTCTTCGAGATCATGAAGAAACGGGAGTTCTAGCACTCCCTGGCGGCAAGGCTCGATCAGGGCACGCTCGCCTTCGAATCGGCACTGCGCCGATCATTCGCGCCGTATGCAACGCCATCCTTGAGCATGATGGTGTGCCCGTCGCCCTGTTGGCCCCCGAAGCGCAGCTTGTGACCCATCGCCTGTAGACGCTGCGCCGTCGAATCGGGAATCGCGTCGCGCTCGAAGGCGACTTCGTCCGGCAGCCACTGGTGATGGAAGCGCGGCGCGTCAACCGCCTGGCGAGCGTTCATGCCGAAATCGAGGCCGTTGAGCACGATCTCCATCACGGTGTTGATGATCGTGCGCCCGCCCGGCGAGCCCGTCACCATGAACAATTTGCCGTTCTTCGTGACGATGGTCGGGCTCATCGAGCTCAACATTCGTTTTCCTGGCGCGATCAGGTTCGCCGCGGTGCCGATGTCGCCCGTGAGATTCGTCTCGCCCGGTTTCTTGTTGAAATCGCCCATCTCATTGTTGAGGATGAAGCCGGCGCCGTCGACAACGACGTGCGAGCCGAAGCCGCCCTCGAGCGTGTAGGTATTCGAGACCGCGTTGCCATTCTTGTCGACGATCGAGAATTGTGTCGTCTCCTCGTGCTCGTCGGACGCAATCTGACCGAGAATGTCCTTGCCGAGCTCGACGCTGCTCGACGCGTGTTCTGAATCGATCGTCCTCGCCAGCGTCTTCGCGTACGCCTTCGACGTGAGTTTTTCGATCGGCATCTTGACGAAGTCTGGATCGCCGAGGTAGCGCGCGCGATCGAGGTAGCCGCGTCGCATGGCTTCGATCTCGTAGTGGAGCGCCTGCGGCGACATCGCGCCGAGTTTTGGCAGATCGAACGTCTCGAGCATGTTCAGCATCTCGACCATGACGACGCCGCCACTACTCGGCGGCGGCATCGTGATCAACTGATAACCTCGATACGTGCCGCGAATTGGTGCACGAAGCTTTGCTTGGTAGTTGGCGAGATCGCGCTTGGTGATCAGGCCGCCATTGCGCGCCATCGTCGCCGCGATGCTATCAGCGATCCATCCGCTGTAGAACGCGTTCGGACCCTTTGTCGCGATCGCGCGGAGCGTGCGGCCAAGGTCGCGCAGAACGATCGTGTCGCCGCTTTTCCATTCGCCGCCGCCCGGCTTGCCATACGCGGCGACCGACGCCGGATAGCGCGCCATCGCGCCACTCACTTCACGATTCAACGAACGCGCGAGCGCGTCGGACAGCACAAAGCCGTTCTCGGCGAGATCGACGGCGGGCATCACGAGGTCCTTCCACCGCATCTTTCCGAACTTCTTGTGGGCGGCGGCGAGTCCGCGGACCGTGCCTGGTACACCGGGGGCGAGATAACCGGTCGCGGTGAGTTGTCGTGCGATCTTTCCGGTCGAGTCGAGATACATCGTCTGCGTCGACTTGAATGGCGCGCGTTCCCGGTAATCGACGGTGATGGGCGCACCTTTCGCCGGCCGAATCACCATGAATCCGCCGCCGCCGATGTTGCCGGCGCTCGGATGCGTGACCGCGAGCGCGAACGCCGTCGCCACCGCCGCATCAACGGCGTTTCCGCCCTTGCGCAGGATCGCCGCGCCGACATCAGAGGCCGGCGCAGATGTTGTGATGACCATCCCCGTTTTCGAACTGACCGAGGAGTCGGGCTCCTGGGCGTTAAGCACCGGACCGACGAGTCCGATCAATCCCGCGAGCGCGGCGAAGTGAAGGCGTTTCATTGCAACCTCATAGAGTGCGGCGATCGAAGTCTCAACGGGAAGAAACTAGTAGACCTGAACCCGATTCGTGATGGGTCAACGCAGGCGCCCGGCGCGAACTCTCGGTCAACAGATTCCGTACAACCCCGCTCAGGGAGGAGACTGTCGTATCTGTGGGCGCGGGTTCATGTTCTGTCGAGGATCCTGACCCGACCACTCCTTCCAGGAACTCGCCGTGTCGACCGATCGACGCACGTTTCTCAAAGCATCCGCCATCGCGTCCGCCGCGCTCGGCTTGGACGCGCTCCCACGCGTCGCGTCCGGTGAAGAGGCGTCGCCCAAAGCGTCAATCGACGTCGGTCGCGCCGAGAAATCGCTGAACATCCTGATTCTCGGCGGCACTGGATTCACCGGGCCGGAGCAAGTCGAGTACGCGATCGCGCGCGGCCACAAGGTGACGCTGATCAACCGTAACAAGACGCGACCGGACTTCTTCAAGGGTCGAGTCGAGCAGCTCATCGGCGACTTGAACGGCGACATGAGCGCGCTCAAGGGACTCAAGTTCGACGTGGTGATCGACAACCCGACGACGGCGCCGGCGTGGGTGCGGAACGCCGCTCAGTATCTCGCCGGAAATACCAACCATTACATCTTCATCTCGACGATCTCGGCGTACGCGACGGACAAGAACGTCTGGGCCGACGAGAGCGACCCGACCCACACGATGCCGCCCGGTCTCGACCCGTACGTCGACATGACGACGCTCAAGCCCGAGGATCGCGGCCAGTATTACGGACCGCTCAAAGCGTACTCGGAGAAAGAGGTCGAGAAGCACTATCCGGGAATGAACACCGTCATTCGGCCGGGGTTGATCATCGGCCCACTCGATCGATCCGACCGATTCACCTACTGGCCCTATCGAATCGACAAGGGCGGAGAGGTGCTCGCGCCGGGCACCGGCAACGATCCGGTACAGGTCATCGACGCGCGCGATCTTGCGGAGTGGACGATCCGCGTGGCAGAAAACCGGACGCTGGGAACGTTCAACGCAACGGGACCGGTGAAGCCATTGACGATGGCGGAGTTATTGTACGGCGTGAAGGCCGTCACGACCGCGGGCGCGCAGTTCACTTGGGTTCCAGCCGACTTCCTTCGTGAACAGAAGATCTCTGCCTGGCGGCACATGCCGGTGTGGGTCCCGGATGGTCCGAACAATGCCGCGTTTTCGCGGAGGAACATTGCGAAGGCGCTCGCCGCGGGGCTGACGTTTCGTCCGCTCGCCATGACGGCCAAGGATACGTTGGACTGGAACAAGACGCGTCCCGCAGCCGAACTGCAGAGTTTGGCCGAGGGAAAGATCGCCGGGATTTCGGCGCAGCGTGAAGCCGACGTTCTCGCGGCGTGGAAAGCAAAGCAGGCGGCGACGAAGTGACGATTCCGGACGAGGCTCACGAGAAACCGGTCGTCGGCGCATTCGAGACGCTTCTGCGCCGGGTGGTCGATGTGCGGGCCGGCGAGACGCGGGCGATGCTCACGTCGTTCGTGTTCTTCTTCTTCCTGCTGTGCAGCTACTTCGTGCTGCGGCCGATCCGCGACGAAGTCGCCGCGTCGTCCGGCGTGACCAAGCTCCCGTGGTTGTTCGCCGGGACGCTGACCGTGACGCTGATCTTCAACCCGTTCTTTTCGGCGCTCGTCGTCCGGTTTCCCGTGCGACGCGTCATTCCGATCTCATATCAGTTCTTTGTCGCGAACTTGCTTGTGTTCTACGCCGTGTTGCGATTCCTCTCGAGCGCCGAAGGGTCGGCGGTGGACATCTGGACGGGACGCGCGTTCTTCGTGTGGATCACGGTGTTCGCGCTCTTCAACACGTCGATCTTCTGGTGTTTGATGGCCGACAGCTTTCGCAGCGAACAGGCGAAGCGCATGTTCGGTTTCATCGGCGTGGGCGGGACGTTGGGGTCGATCGTCGGGTCGGCGGTGACGGCGGCGCTGGCGCCGCGGATTGGCGCGATGAATTTGCTGCTGGTGTCGGTGGCGCTGCTCGAGCTGGCGGTGTTCACCGTCGTTCGGTTTCCGCTTCAGCAACAGGTTCAACAACAGGGCGACGCCGGCGATGCCGTACCGCTGGTGCGCGGCGCGCCGCGCGACCGCGATGTCATCGGCGGCAGCGTGTGGGCTGGGTTCACACACGTCGTGCGTTCACCGTATCTGTTGGGCATTTGCGTGTTTCTGATTCTGTTCACCGTCGGGTCGACGTTCCTGTACTTCGAGCAGTCGGACATCGTCGGCCACCTGTACGCCGGTAAGGCCGCGCGCACCGCGATCCTCGCTCGGCTCGAGTTGGCGGCGCAGGTGCTGACCGTCATCACGCAAATCTTCTTCACCGGCCGAATCATTCGATGGCTCGGCCTCGCCGCGACCTTGGCGCTGCTCCCGGCGCTGAGCATCGTCGGATTCGGCGCGCTTGGCGCGATGCCGGGAATCACGGCGCTTGCCGTGTTCACGGTGCTGCGCCGCGCGAGCAACTTCGCGATCACCAATCCGGCGATGGAAGTGTTGTTCACAGTGGTGAAGCGCGAAGACAAGTACAAGGCGAAGAACATCATCGAGACGTTCGTCTATCGCGGCGGCGACCAGATCGGCGCGTGGACGTATGCCGGACTGATCGCCGTTGGGTTCGGTCTGGCCGCGATTTCGTACGCCGCGATCCCATTATCGGTGATCTGGCTCGCGCTGGGCCTGTGGCTGGGGCGCCGGCAGGCCGTGCTGGCCGGCGACCGCGATGCGTCGCCGCCGATCGTCGGCGGCATTCTCGTTCCATCTTCCTCAACATCACCCGCCTCATGACTGCCACCACAACGACGACAACGCGGCCGCAAGCCGACGAGCATTCCGCATTTTACGGTAGATACATCCAGCGCGTGCCAGACGGCGATCTGATCTCAATCCTGCGCGACCAGATTGCCAACACCGCCGCTCTGCTCCGAAACGC
>Ga0070708_100002507_pt1 | contig 14164 bp, 10 predicted proteins | sample KBSK5503metaG_FD_65469 | JGI IMG/M metagenome (GOLD analysis project Ga0070708, IMG submission 65469) | Corn, switchgrass and miscanthus rhizosphere microbial communities from Kellogg Biological Station, Michigan, USA - KBS K5-50-3 metaG | ecosystem: Host-associated > Plants > Roots >...
CCACGTGAACGCCGATCCTCATGAGAACCCTTCGTTCTTCGGGGAGAGAATTGTTAAACTCCCGGGCGGTCTTCTGGATCTCGTAGGCGCATTTTACCGCGCTTAGCGCACTGGGAAAGTTGACCAAGAATGAGTCGCCTATCGTCTTGACCTCTCTGCCGCTATGCTTGTTGAAGATGGGGCGGAGTAGATCTCTCTGTTCATCCAATACGGAGAGTGCTAGTGATTCGTTCCGTTGGCTGAGGGCCGTGAAACCAACTATGTCGGTAAACATGATTGCAGCGAGTCTACGCCCGCCCTCCGGCAATTAGGCCCCTAGCGCCTCGGCTTCTTCTGCTTGGTTCACCCCAAGTGACCGACCCTCTGCAACAGGGCGCCGAGTTTTGGGTCTGCCCGAATATTGCGGAAGACGGCTAGGACTTTGATGTAAGGTAGGACGTTGGAACGTTCTTCGAATGCCTTCTCGAAAAGCGAGAGGGCCTTCTCTTTGTCGCCAGCTGCAAAGTATACAGTTCCTATGAGCGCGTCTGGGACGAAGGAAGTTTTTGCGGTTCGTTCAAGATCCTGAATTGCCTCCCTAGCCGTTTCTAGGTCGCCCATGATGCCGTGAGTATAGCCTTGGAAAGCTAGTGACCAGGGAGCATCGCCCAATATATCCCGCGCCTTCTCAAATTCAGCTAACCCCTCATCGAACCGCGACGTGCTAACATAGGCTCCACCAAGGTGAACGTGGGCTAGGCCAAATTTCGGCTCGAGCGCGAGGGTTCGACTGTACTGCTCTACGGCTTCGTCGAACCGACCTATTGACAAAAGCTGGTTTGCGAGGTTCATGTTGACTATTGCGGAGGCTGGATCAAGGCGAAGGGCCATTCTCACCTCAGTAATCCCTTCTTCTTGTCTGTCCGTGAATGCAAGCAGGATGCTGTACCATTGATGGGCGGTTGCATAGTTTGGATTGAGCTCTATCGCGCGTTTGAACTCGGCCTCTGCCCCCGACCAGTCCCACTCGTCCACGTGTAAATTCCCGAGAGAGGCATGGGCCTCGGCCAGTCTGCTGTTCGCTTCCAAGGCCTTGTCGAGCAGCGACCTTACCTTCGGACCGCCCTCCTTCAAGTCCATAAGCGACTGGTCGATCAGGACGAGGTAACAGTCTGCCAGACCGACGAGCGCTTGGGCGAAACGCGGGTCTCTCGCTATCGCTTCTTCGAAGTATCGGATTGCCTTGTTTATGCTCTCCCTCCTCCTCTCATTCCAGAAGTATCGTCCCTTGAGATAGAGTGAATATGATTCAGGACTACCCGTTGGTTTTTGCTCGAGTGCCTCTTTCTCTTTCGAGAGGAGTTTCACTTTCAGGGCCCCAGCTACCTGTTCTGCTATGTCGCCCTGGATAGCGAAAATATCGGTCAGGTCCCGGTCATAGCTTTGCGCCCATAGATGCTTGTCGTTCTTGGCGTCTATCAGCTGCGTGGTTATCCTGACCTTGTTACCGGCCTTTCTTACACTTCCCTCCAAGAGCGACCCAGCTGACAGTTCTCTGCCGATATCTCCAATCGGCATTATCGTATCCTTGTAACGCATTACAGACGTGCGAGAAATGACGCTAAGTTCGCCGATTCTGGAAACGGTAGAGATTAATTCTTCAGTCATGCCGTCGGCGAAGTACCTGTCGTTAGGGTCTGCGCTCAGGTTCGAGAACGGCAGGATCGCTATCCGACGCGGGTCGAGAGCGGGTTCTTCGGACTCTGTCAGCCGTTTAGGCACTTCCACCGTGAAGAGTTCGACTGGGTGCCGGATGTTCTTAAGCTCGCGAACGCCGAGTCTAGTCATCTTGTAATTCACTTTTCCCTGCATTTGATCGACGACCTGCCTCGTAACACATATTCCACCAGCCGCTGCTAGAGGCTGGAGCCTGGCGGCTACATTGACCGCATCTCCCAAGATATCTCCATGAGAGTGGACAACGTCGCCCACATGAATTCCAATCCTGACAAGGACCCGCTCATCTTGACTTCGTCTCTCGTTCACCTGCCGCATCTCGTCTTGGGCTTTGACAGCGCAGTTCACAGCTTCTACAGCGCTTGCGAACTCGACCAGGAAGCCGTCGCCAATGGTCTTGACGACCGTTCCGTGATAATTTCCGAAAATGGGTTGCAGGAGACTTCTGTGATCTTCTAGCTGTTTCAGCGCTCGCCCTTCGTCTTGCGAGGTCATCGAAGAATACCCGACTAGGTCTGTGAACATTATTGCAGCGAGTCGGCGTGCTCCCTCCGGCAATTAGGCCCCTAGAACCTCAGCTTCCCGCAACGATAAAACCGTTAGTCCCGCTATAGGGCTAATGGATGAGTTGAAGGCAGAACAGGCTCAAGTATATTGCAGTTCTTAAGACGATTCTTTCATAAAAGCTGTTTCGCAATGATCTTAGGCTGATCGGCAGATGGATGCCTTGGGCTCACAAGGTTCGCGAGGACCCGCGCTTCTCCCAGCTTTTTAGCAAAGCCGTTCTGAAAATGGAAGCAGACATCTGACTACACAACTCCCCTGCTCAGCAATTATTGGCATTAGGCCCGCTTCGTTTGCCAACTCTAAACCTACTTCTCAAGAAGATGCCCAGCTTAGTGTCCCGGTGGCAGCTTATTCACAACCAGAATATCGCGACTTTTCGTTTGGAGGCGGCGCTCTCATTTTCACTATCGCAAAAATAGACCCTTCCTCATGAAGGAACTGAGAAACCAGCGGTAACTTCCCGCCAGCTCTAGCCAAGGACTAACTCGAAGAATAGTGACTTTGAAAAAGAGGGAAGTACAGAGTTACCCCGGCGGAGCGAGAATTCCACGGGTCTTGAACTAGGGCGGTTGAAAACCGGTTTTCTAATAGAACTAACGAAGTTGTCCTCTGTCGCGAAGTATACTCGACTTAGAAATCTGGTAGCTCCGGGGGAGATTCGAATCCGGTCAGTCCTGCCAATTTGAGACTGCGCTCGCTGTTGCATTCTCGATAATTGCGAGAAATAGGATGATATTCTGGGAAAAAGGGTGTAGGCTCGCCTAAAGAACTAGCCGAATACCATGTTGCACGACCCTACAAGCTGAACGAAGGGTTTACCTGACTATCTCTTCGGAAGTGATTGCCTTTGTCAGGGAAGGTATGCTTCGGCTGCCTTCCTCAAGTCTTTGATATCGCCTGTGAGAGTGTAGAGACGGTCCAACAAACGTCCGTATTCATATTGAAATCGTTTTTGGGTGATGCGAAGAGTCGTTTCCCTGTTTTCGAGAACTTGTTTGTGCATTGCGAATAGTCTTACGACTGTTTCTCTTATCTGAACAGCTTCATTCAACAAGCGCCTTTTCGATTCCAAGTCTTCCGTCACGTTGCTGAGTTCAGATACTATTTCGGCAAGAAAGCTCTGTCCGATCCCCCTACTGATATAGTCGTAGGGTCGAAGACGTTCATCAAGCTCTATGTCTTTTCTCCTATGGCCCAGCGCGAGCTGTAGAAGCTCTTCCTTTTTCACTGGATCCTTCTCGAACCTCGCGAAACCTGCGAGAGTCTTGCTAACCACATGATGTGAGTACAGGACTAGGTCAGGGCATCCGGAAGCTTCTGCTCTTTTCAGCATGTCCGTTGAATGATCGAAGGAATTTCCTAACAGGTCTAGGGCTTTGGCGGGGTCTCGTTCGAGGATGCTGAGTGACCAGTAGTGTTCGACATATGGAGACTCGACCCAAAGGAGGCCAGCACGCACACTGACAAACGCGATGGTAGAATAGTTTCTTCTTGCCTCTTCGGCGTATCGTAAGGCTCTGGAGAGACAGCTCCTTCTCTCAATCGGGTCTTCGAAGGTTCTAGCCCGATGAGAGACATGATACGCCAACCAGTCAAACGCTGAACCGATGATGAATCTATCTCTCGTCATCCTTGCGTATTCTAACGCTTTTTCGAGATCCAATTCGGTTTTTTCCGTGCCAACCCCCGATCTACAATAGCCAGTCTGGGTCGATGACAGTTCGACGAACGCCACCTCTTCTGAGATTCCGACGGACTTGAGCCAGTATTCCTCTGCCTTTTCAGAAGTCTTCTCCCAGTCAGCTGGGTCTGGAGAGAACCTGCCGAAGCTCTGTAGTATACCAGCCGTTGTCGCATACGACCTCGCAAGTTCGTGTGGTTCGTGTATATTGGACAGGAGCCTAATGGACTGGGCTCCATATTTCAGGGCCTCGGCTATTCTCCTTTCACGAGTCTCGCGTTTCCAATCGTAGAAAATTCCAATTATGGCACTCGTCGAGAATCGGTTGAACGTTTTACCATATTCTAGCGGGCTCTCCCCGGCTTCGAACTGGTCCAGACATTGTCTCGTTAAGTTCCATGTTTCCGTGAGCAGTCGATACTTCTTTGCAGGTTCTCTCGTCAGCCAGTAGTCAAGAAAGGCTTTGGAGGCCCTACATCGTAGAATCGCTGCGCTTACAGAGCCATTGTCTTTGCCATAACTGCTAATTGCATCTTCGTAGCTGGATATTGCATTCTTGATTCTGGACGCAAATTCTGTCGTTGTGTCTGACTGGAAAGCCCATCGTTGTAGTGCATTGCCCAATCGTTCGTAGGTCGTACCCGCAACTCGGGTTTCGTGAGGTCTTTGATGCAGAACTTGCCTGTAGCATTCGGCCGCTCTCCTCCATTCGTAACCTCGTTCGTAATCATTCGCTGCCTTTAGCGTGGAATCCGGAATCGCGGGAGTAATCCTTTCGGTAGGAAACTCCTGCCTAGGCGTGGTGGTTTGTAGATGTGTTGCTTCACTCCGTCCCTGAACTGTGACGTAGTAGACTTTCCGGTGCTGTTTTCCACCCACGACGTAGGCAGACTTTTCGGTGATGAGCCCCTTGATAATCAAAGGGCGGACATACTGTCTGACATGTCTTCTTTCGACCCCTACAGCCTCGGCTATGCCGGGCTGAGTAATTTGCAACGGAGCCCTGCTATTATTTCGACCATGATTAGCATCGCTGTACGCCGCAAGGTGAACTAAGATTCGATCTTGAACAGTTAATCCTACTGGAGAATTGGGCAAACCCAGGCTAGGGACGTTGGTCACCGAGCATTAAATTTTAGGCATGCCTATGGCGTGCCTAAGCTGGTTTCTTATGCACTGTTGGCATGAGGAACTCTTCTATGAAAGAGATTTCGACGTTGCTAATTCTCAGCTTCGCGATACTATCAGCTATGATGATGGCACCTTTAGCGTTTGCATGTGAGTGCGTTGTCGCCACAATTCCTGTCGGACCTCATCCAGCAACTGTTCGCGCTAATCCCAGTACCAACATGATCTATGTAGCCGATGAGAAGTCTAATCTTGTCTCCGTAATATCAGGCAAAACGAACACCGTCGTGGCCAGTGTGACTGTTGGGAATGGCCCGGTAGGCGTCGGCGTGAACACTGCGACCAACCGGATATACGTGTCGAATAGGTTTTCAAACACAGTATCTGTATTAGACGGAAAAAACAACAGAGTCATAGCTACAATACCGGTCGGAAATGACCCTCATCTTCTGGACGTGAACAGTGTGACAAACAGGGTCTATGTGCCGAATACTCCGGACAACACGGTATCTGCAATAGACGGTTCGACCAATACGGTCATAGCCACGATCACTGACAACAAAATGAGAGGCCCCTTTTCTGTTGGCGTGAACAGCGTGACCGACATGGTTTACGTAGCTGATGCCGGAAACAACATGGTATCCGTGATCGACGGCTCGACCAATACCGTCATGGCTAGTATAGGCTTAGGTAACCTTGGAACTCTTCCCGCAGGAGGCATTGGAGTCAACACTGCGACCAACAGAGTATACATACCTCTGGACAACGCTAGTTTCCTTAGCGTTCCAAATCCTAATCCTGGCAACAAAGTGGCCGTGATTGATGGCTCAACCAACTCCATCATAGCCTCCGTGCAAGTAGGAAACGATCCTCGATATGTTCAGGTGAACACCAATACGAACCTCATATACACGGCTGATGAATTCTCCAATACCGTATCAGTGATTGATGGTCGTAGCAATGTTGTCGTGGCTACCGTACCGGTTGGATCTTTTCCACTCTGCCCAGGTGTGAACTCTGCGACTAATATGATATACGTCAGTAATGGTGGCTCTGACACAGTGTCCGTGATATCCGGAGCGTGAGCCACCAGCACCCAGTCGCCGGACTATAATGGCAAAATGATGTTACCTGATTAACGCGAGCTAATCAGCCCCGTCATTGCCTCCAATTTGGGATTTGCAACCTCTTGACATATCATGACATAAGCTGGCAGAACCGAAGAGGATAGTAGGTACTCGGGCAGCGGTCGTTCTAGCCAGAACCATCGAACATCAGTCTAGTGCCTCTGTCTATTTCGAAAATATGAGAGGAGGTTGGACCAGTAGGCCCAGTCACAAGAGCCGACCCATTCGCACCTGCAAAATACATCTCAAGTTCTATTAAGACGCCCAGATTACCTCCTGTTTCATGGAGAAACAGGATTCTGCAACTCGACATAATCGCTTCAAGATTCCGTCGAGCGAGGGCCAACTTATTTCAATGGGTGGAGTCGGTGTAAAGTTCAAGATTTCAGGCGAACAGACTCGCAACGCCTTCTCGATAGTCGAGCACCCTGTCGAGCCGAGGACTCTTGTCCCACCTCACGTTCACCATGATACCGACGAGTACTCGTACGTGGTAGAAGGACAGTTCGGAGCAAGAATCGGTGATGAGATTATTCTCGCAGACAAAGGCGATTATGTTCTGAAACCTCGGGGCATTCCTCATACCTTCTGGAATCCCACAGACAAACCTGCCAGACTCTTGGAAATCATTTCCCCAGCAGGGTTCGAAAAATTCTTTGCAGAAGCCGGAGAATTATTCAGAGGGACCAGGCCCGATCCCGTAAAGATCCAATCTCTCAGTGGCAAGTATCATGCAAGTCTCGGATGGAACGAGTGGATACCTGAACTGACTAAGAAATACAAGCTCAAACCCCTCTTAGGCTGACAGGAACTAAAGTTCACTCTCGAACGTATCGAAGATATCCGAAAAGACGAAATGAATTTAGAAATCATCCGATCGTCTGGGTGATTCAGTAGCTCTCAACGGTCAAGATCCCACGGTCCATAGATACCGGGACACAGAGAATTATTCCACGAGGTTAAGAAGAATGGCTGCGATGAGGGGCTGAACAAAGATTGAGGAAGCATTTCGGAATATTGACCCTCACAACCACAGCGAGTCTGGTACTTTTCGCGCTAGTGATACCGGAGGCACATGCTTACGGCAACACTGCCCGGTGGCAGGCGGGTTCTCCGGCGACTGCCACGACGTTACTACGTGTAATGGAACCTTCGGGTTCTGGGCTGGTGCGAATTCGGCGGAAGCAACGGAAGCACAGCCAGCGGAACCACAAGAACATCCGGTGACTGTCAGGTCACATTCTACGGTCGTACTGCTCTGGGACACCCTAACAATCCAACACATGCGAGCATAGATGTCAAAGCCTGGGAGATCATGGCTAGCATCGATAATCCCACTGGCTACTCATTTCACATAACTGCGTCGGCGCTTGAATGCATCGGACCAGGGCCAGTCTTCCTCCGGGCCCATTCAGCGGCGGCGTCCTCCCACCGGGCGGAGAGACAGGCGTCCCACCAGTTGCCGGCCACTACTCTTTCAGCCCATTTCCCGGCTACCAGATCAACATCCAAGTCAACCAGCTGCCCTAAGATAGCCCGGTCTGAAAAGAGATCGAGAAGCCCTCTTTTCTCTCGTCGTAAGAATGACAGCGGGTCATGTTTTGGACAACGAGGACTTTCGGGTAGAGAACAGGGACGATTTTTCTAGGAAAAGAGTGTAGGCTCGCCTAAAGAACTAGCCAAATACCGCCCTGGCTCCGCCTTTTTCGTGGGCGAGCCCAGGAAGTTACTAATCAACGGGGGATAAGATCAGCGAAGACATACTACGGCATAGTCCCAGGAATCTTTGGTTTCCCGCTCACACAGAGCGGTCCTGTAAAAAGAGTGCTCTATGAGGGCTTGGAAATATCTAGATTAGATTCTGGTGGCGAGCTTCCTCTTGGGTTTGGCGGAAACCGAGGCTTGCCGACATCGTAAAATAAGTCCTAGGCTAGCCACGCATGTATGAGTGAATTAGTCGTGTCTGCTCACTCTCAAAGGGTCTTCGCATACCTTTTGTACGAGAACGCTGCGGGTGCCCTGGATTGGCTTGTTCGTGTCTTTGGGTTCCGCGAGCACTTGAGACATGTCTCCGACGATGGTCGAGTAGACCACGCAGAAATCAGGATGGACGGGTACGCAATCCTGCTTGGACAACCTCAATCCGATTATAGAAGTAAGAAGAGCAGAGGCGACTCTTCAACCTACATCGAACTGGTAATCGTGGTTGACGATGTTGAGGAACACTTCAACCATGCCAAAGCCGAGGGAGCGCGGATCGTTAGAGAGCCAACCCAAGAACCTTGGGGAACCAAATCCTACAGAGTAGCTGATCTAGAAGACAGAGTCTGGGAGTTCGAGCAACCCCTTGTGAAAGCTGCTCCTGGCGATTGGGGAGCAATAGTGAAAAACCGAGACTCGGAGTAACGAGAACCAATCATCCTCTTTCTGACGACGACTTTACGGGTCTCTGTTTCGATACAGGATCACTCAAGTTTGACGGTTACAATCAGGGGGACTAGAGCTTATCTGAGTAAAGGTCCAAATGCGCATTGATGAACCTACAGATGCCACTCCAGTTGGTTGGCTAACGCTCGGCCCGTAGATGCTTCGAAGGGTTACAAACGGTTTTATCTGGTGGAAGTCTTGGGTTTCTAGAGTCCCGAGTTGCAAGAGGGCGAGCGCAGACTCGCTGCAATGATGTTTACCGACGTTGTCGGCTATACCGCACTGGGTCAGAAGAACGAGCCCCTCTCTCTCAAGTTGATCTCCGAAGAGAGGAATCTAATCAGACCACTGCTCCACAAACACAATGGGAGGGAAGTCAAAACTATGGGAGACTCGTTTCTCGTCGAGTTTCACAGTGCCCTGGATGCGGTAAGATGCGCTTACGACATTCAGCGGGCAACTAGGGAACTAAATTTTTCCCTGCCCGAAGATCGGCGACTTGTTCTACGGATCGGCGTACACGTAGGTGACGTGATCGAATCGGGAGACGATGTGCTGGGTGACGCGGTCAATGTCGCATCTAGGATCGAGCCGCTTGCTGAGGACGGTGGCGTATGCCTGTCCCGTCAGGTCTACGATCATGTCCAGAACCAGTTCGAACTACAACTCACAAGCCTTGGACTGAAGTCATTGAAGAACGTCACCAGGCCCTTGGAGGTATACAAGATTGTTATGCCTTGGGAGAGCGGTGGGACTGGGTCGGGTCCGTTGAATGCGAGACGGATTGCTGTTATGCCTTTTGCAAATATGAGCCCGGACGCGGCCGACGAGTACTTTGCTGATGGCATGACTGAAGAGTTGATCTCGACCATGTCAAAGATTGAGCAGTTCGAGGTTATTTCCCGGACTTCGGTCATGCAGTTCAAGAAGAATCCCAAGCCAATAAAGGATGTCTCCAGAGAACTTGATGTTGGGACTGTGCTCGAAGGCAGCGTTCGCAAATCAGGAAACAAGCTCAGAGTCACGGTCCAGATGATTGATGCGTCGAGGGATCGGCATATGTGGACTGAGAGCTACGACAGAGATCTCAAGGACGTGTTCTCCATTCAGAGCGAAATCGCGAAGACCGTAGCCGAAGAACTGAAGGTCAGGATTGTTCCGAGCGAACGTGCCAGACTAGAGAAAAAACCCACCGCTAACGCGGAGGCGTTCAATCTATACCTTAAAGGCAGGTATTTCTTCAATGAAAGAACTAAGGATGCCCTCCAGAAAGCCATTCAGTATTTTACCGAGGCGATAAAGAGGGATCCCGGCTACGCGCGCGCCTACGCAGGTCTGGCGGACTGCTGCACGATTCAGGAAAACTGGGGGTACATATCACCCGCAGAAGCTGGGACGAAGCGGAGAGCATACGCGACCAAGGCCATTGAACTTGACGACTCACTTCCCGAAGCACATGTAGCACTCGCGTCAATCATGAGTTCTACTGAATGGAATTGGGAAGGGGCCGAACGTGAGTTCAAACGAGCCATCGAGCTCAACCCGAACTATGCAACAGCCCACCACTGGTACGCCAACGCGATCCTAGGTCTCTCCGGACGACATGACGAGGCAATTCGCGAATTGAGGGAAGCGATGAAGCTGGATCCGCTCTCGCCGATGATCTCGGCGAACCTCGGCGATCAGTTTTTGCAGACGGGTAGATACAGAGAAGCTGAGGACCAGTTTCGTAGCGTCTTGGAAACTGCGCCAGACTTTGCCTACGCCCACTCTCGTCTGGGCTTGGCGCTATTGAAGGAATCACGCTTCGAAGAAGCAATCTCTGAGATCGAGAGGTCAATAGATATAGACCGCTCCGGACCCGTGCTGCCAGATCTCATCTACGCATACCGGATTGCCGGACGTAGGGAGGATGCTGAGCGATTGTTAGAACAGCTAGAGCAGGAATCCACTCGGGTATATGTCTCGAATGTCGCACTCGCCATGGCGAACGCAGCGGCAGGTAGAAACGAAAGGGCAATCGATTTTTTGCAGAAAGCAGCTGCAGAGAGATCGAACCAGGTGCGGGTCAATATGCTCGAGCCCCATTTCGACCAGCTTCGCTCCGACTCGCGTTTTCAAAGCCTTCAAAGGACTCTAGGAATCAAGACTGAGGACTAGGAAATCAAGGAGAGGATGACACGATGTCGCACTTGCATGCTAGTCAGAGCCGCCTTCAATTCAGGTCCACATCTAGAACACATGCATAAGACATCCGCACATGTTTCACGACAGAGGTTCCCATCCGTTACTCTTCCTTGCCGCGACGAGGTTGAATCCCACAGCCAGGCTCACCACTGAACCGCGTAGGCTTGAAGAGAGAATCGCAAACCATTCTGCCCGGCGTTAGAAACAGTTGACCCTTAGCCCCAATTTTTGAGTCTATTTTGTCAGTACGACATGGGTTGTCTTTGCTGAAGGGACGTATTCTACACAGCCATAGCCGATTTTTGGCAGGTCTATCCCGGAGAGAAGATGCTCACCCGTACCCAGGAGTGCGGGTGTTACTGCTAGGTGTATTTCGTCGACGAGTCCGCTCTTGAGATATTCTCGAATAGTCGCGACTCCGCCACCCAGCCGTACGTCTTGCCCCTTTGCGGCATCAGATGCTTTCTTGAGCGCTGACTCGATCCCGTCGGTCACAAAATGGAACGTGGTTCCGCCCTCCATTTCGAGAGTTGCACGCTTGTGATGCGTCAGCACAAACACGTCGGTATGATATGGAGGGTTGTCTCCCCACCAGCCTTTCCAGCTCAGATCTGGCCAGGGGCCGCGAACTGGACCAAACATGTTGCGGCCCATGATCCATGCGCCGATATTCCTGAATCCTCGTGCGGCGAACTCTTCGTCGGGACCAGCCGAGTCTCCACCGTCCTGTCCGTGCATTCTGTGAAACGTTCGTGTTGCCCAAGCCCATTCGTGCAGGGCTTCACCGCCAAGACCAAGCGGATGTTTCAGATCCTGGCCAGGACCCGCTCCATAGCCATCGATAGAGATGCTAAAGCTGAGAACACGTAGCCTGCTCAAGTCATCTATCGAACAAATGTGACTGGTTCTTGACTCTTTTTCTTCTTGGTAGAAACCGAGGAACGACTGGAAGCTCATCAGCTCCAGAAAGTGTTGGTGGTTACTCTGGATTGTAGATTGAGGATTGCGAGGGTTGAATGGGAAAGGGCCAGGCAGATGATCGAGGCGAAGTTGCCGATTAGTCAGAGAGACCTTGAGATGTTGGCTGCTAGTCTAAATCTCGTTTTATGAGAGAAGGAGAAGGGTTTTTGAATGGAAAAAGTGTAGGCCCGCCTAAAGAACTAGGCGAAAACCACCCGGCCCGCCAAAATCGAATCCGGGACCTAGGCTGTAGCAAGAATCTCGGCCGGCTTCTCAAGTACCTTCTGCATCTGGATGGCATCTTCGCCATCAGGGTAGTAGCTGTGAGCTACTCCAGTCTGTATGAACCCATTCTTACGGTAGAGTTCTAACGCAGCGCTGTTGCTTCTCCGGACTTCAAGTTTCAAACTTCCAGAATCCAGTCTTTCGATCAAATGGTCCAGCATCGCTTGTCCAACTCCCTTCATTCTTGATTCCGGAATAACCGCAATGGATGCGAGATGATCTTGGTCCGGCCACTTGTCGATCACCACGTAGCCGACGATCTTGTCTCTGATGACAGCGACCAGGAACGTGTCTGGGTTAGCATCCGCCAGTTGAGAGAGAAAGTATGAAGGAAAAGGATCCTTGAAGGATAGATGTTCTATTTCAGAAATTGCGGCGATATCGTCGGCTTTGAATTGTCGAATCTGGAGTTCTTTAATCGAGAGCCCTTTCATCTTATTTGTTCGCCGTTTTCGCTGCCCCGGCGAGAGCTGAGGCCACGTTCTCTCGGCCCATTGCTAGTATGTAAGGGCCTAGCCTTGGACCATGGTCTGACCCGATGAGGACTCGGTAGAGCGTCTTGAAGAAGGGCCCCGGCTCAAGGTCATGCTTCTTGGCTATGGTAAATACGGAGTTCTGGAGATAGTTCTCGTCGTTGCTGGCGTTAATGATGCCCGCTAGCTCCATGATAGCGTCTCTCTCCTTCTCTTCGACCGATACTACACCCGTCGTTATCGTTTCGATTTCTTTCGCCCAATTGATGGCCTTTTCCAACCGGTCCTGGAAGCGCTGATCTGCGGGATCGACTTGATAGCCGTAGCCGGCAAGTCTCTGGATGACAAATTCTTTCTCTCTGTCTTTCGGCGCTACTTTGACGAGGTACACTAGTAAGTTGTGGGGGACGTGGGCGGTTGGATATTTCGGGGGTGAGAGGTGCCAGACGTATTCGAATAAGCCTCGCAGCCTTGCTAACTCCTTTGGATCCCTTACTTCCTTACGTCCGAAGTACACATCCTCCAGATCGTCGAGTTCCGCGATGTAGGTTGGGATGTCCTTTACCCAGACCGCTCTAGAGCCAACACTCCTCTTGTACATCAAGAGCAGCAATGTTTGGGGTGGCGCATACCGTAGCCAGAGTTGGGGAGCCAGCACATTTCCGACTGACTTCGATACCTTCGCTCCAGTCTTGTCAAGGAAATGTTCGTATCGTGTGTGGAAGGGTGGAGGCTCGCCGAGAACTTCCTCCATCACTCGATCGTTGGTCTTCACGGAGTCGATGAGTTCTTTCCCATACGCTTCATAGTTTACCTTCAAGGCGGACCACCGGGCGGCGAATTCTACCTTCCAGCTCAGCTTTCCTTTGCCGGAAAAGACGTCGACTTCTCCTTTGTGTCCGCATCCTTTCAACATCTCGCCACGAAGCTCCATTCCTTCACAGGAGTATCTCACCACGTGTCGATCGCGGATGTACTCTATTGCTTTAGTCGTGTATATCCTACCGCAGTTCTCACAGACTGGAAAGTAGGGGAGAACCTCAGTGTATTTTTCTTGACCCAACGTCTCTTTGATTATTTCTCCAACCCTAGTCGCATTGCTCAGGATCCTGTCAATTTGAGAATTGAACACTCCTTCCTTGTAGGCGCGAGTTCCTGAAACACTCCTATACCTTATACCAGTCTTGTCCAAGGCGTCTAGCAAGAGGCCGCTCATGTGGTTCCCATAACTATCGTGACACCCGAACGGGTCAGGAATACTCGAGACTGGGAATCCCAAATATTTTGATAGGGACTTTGGGAGACCCGCAGGGACTTTTCTCAGCCCGTCCATGTCATCTGAGAAAGCGATAAGCTCAGCTTTCAATCCCAAGCTCTCAAGTGAGAGTTTGATTCCGTACGCCCGAGCGGCGTCGCTATAGTTTCCGATATGTGGAACACCTGACGCACCTAGTCCGCTTTCGACTTTCAGAACATCGACCTGCCTTCCGAGTTTGCGCTCTCTCTCTACAATCTCGGAAGCTACCTTGTCGAGCCAGGTGCCTCTGCCGATGATCTGAGGAGGCGCAAGCGTCAAGGTTCTCAACCACTACGGGAGGATTGCACTTGATAAA
>Ga0070708_100002509_pt1 | contig 14157 bp, 15 predicted proteins | sample KBSK5503metaG_FD_65469 | JGI IMG/M metagenome (GOLD analysis project Ga0070708, IMG submission 65469) | Corn, switchgrass and miscanthus rhizosphere microbial communities from Kellogg Biological Station, Michigan, USA - KBS K5-50-3 metaG | ecosystem: Host-associated > Plants > Roots >...
GAGTACATCGACTTCGCCGGCGGCATCGGCGTGCTCAATCTCGGCCACACCCCCGACGCGGTCGTGGATGCGATCAAGCACCAGGCCGAGAAGATGCTGCACTCCTGCTTCCCGGTGGCCGCCTACGAGCCCTACCTCGAGGTCTGCCGGATGCTCTCGGAGCTCGCCCCGGGGACGCACGCGAAGAAGGCCGTGCTCGTCAACTCCGGCGCCGAGGCTGTCGAGAACGCGGTCAAGATCGCGCGCGTCGCCACCGGGCGGCCGGCGGTGATCGTCTTCGACTACGCCTTCCACGGCCGGACGCTGCTGACGATGACGATGACCTCGAAGGTCGTCCCCTACAAGGCCGGCTTCGGCCCGTTCGCGCCCGAGGTGTACCGCACCCCGGCGCCGTATCCCTTCCGCGGCGTCACCGAGGACGATGCGATCGCCGCGGTGAAGCATCTCTTCAAGGGGGACGTCGACCCATCGTCCGTCGCCTGCGCCGTCCTCGAGCCGGTGCAGGGCGAGGGAGGCTTCATCCCGCTGACGCCCGACTTCCCGAAGCGCCTGCAGGAGCTGCTCGACTCGTACGGCATCCTCTACGTCGACGACGAGGTGCAAAGTGGCTGCGGTCGAACGGGGCCGGTCTGGGCGATCGAGCACTACAGGGTCGAACCGGACCTGCTGGTCAGCGGCAAGACGCTCGGCGGCGGGCTGCCGCTCGCCGGCGTGACCGGCCGCGCCGAGGTGATGGACGCCGTCCCACCGGGCGGCCTCGGTGGCACGTTCGGCGGCAACCCCGTTTCCTGCGCGGCCGCGATCGCGATCCTCGATGCACTCGAGGAGACGCGCCCGCGGGCCGAGCAGATCGGCGGACGCATCCGCGCGCGTCTCGAGGCGATGGCGCCCGACGGCGCCGAGGTGCGCGGGCTCGGGCCGATGCTCGCGCTCGAGCTCCCCGAGCGGAACGGCGACGAGACGACGCGCATCACGGCAACCGCCCGCGAACGCGGCCTCGTCCTCCTCTCGTGCGGCCTCTACGGCAACGTGATCAGGATCCTCGTGCCGTTCACCATCACCGACGACGATCTCGAGAAGGGGCTCGACATCATCGAGGGCTGCCTTGGCGGCTAACGTGGCGGTCGCCGGGATCAGAAAGACCTACGGTGACGTCGTCGCCGTCGACAACGTCGACCTGGAAGTCTCCGCCGGCGAGTTCTTCACGCTCCTCGGGCCGTCGGGCTCGGGCAAGACGACGACGCTCCGCATCATCGCCGGCTTCGAACAGCCCGACCACGGCAGCGTCACGCTCGGCGGCGAGGACATCACCCGCCGTCCGCCCTACGCCCGCGACGTCAACACCGTCTTCCAGGACTACGCGCTCTTCCCGCACATGACGGTCGGCGAGAATGTCGGCTACGGGCTCAAAGTGAAGGGCGTTCCGCGCCGCGAGCGCGCCGCGAAGGTCAGCGAGGTGCTGAGGATGGTGCGCCTCGAGGGGTACGCCTCCCGGAAGCCCGTGCAGCTCTCCGGCGGGCAGCGCCAGCGCGTCGCCCTCGCCCGCTCGATCGTCAACGAGCCGAAGGTGCTGCTCCTCGACGAGCCGCTCGGCGCGCTCGACCTGAAGCTCCGCCAGGAGATGCAGGCGTTCCTCAAGGCGCTCCAACAGAACCTCGGCATGACGTTCCTCTACGTGACGCACGACCAGGAAGAGGCTCTGACGATGAGCGACCACGTCGCCGTCTTCAACGAGGGCAAGATCGAGCAGATCGGCTCGCCACGCGAGATCTACGAGCGGCCGCAGACCGAGTTCGTCGCCGGCTTCGTCGGCACCTCCAACATCCTCGAGCGCAACGGGCGACGCTTCTCGGTCCGGCCCGAGAAGATCCACATGCGCGACGACGACGGCGGCTCCGGCGAGCCCGGCGTGATCGACCTCGTCGAGTACCTCGGCATCTTCACGCGCTACATCATCGAGCTCGACGCCGGCGGCCGGCTCGTCGTCGTCCGCCAGAACCTCGAGACGACCTCGCAGGATGCGCTCGACGCGAAAGGACGGCGCGTGCGCCTGGAATGGCGCCCGGAGCACACGTTCGACATCAAGACCCCCCAAACGCCCCCCGAGAAGGAGGAGAACGACCAGTGAGAAGGATCCGGAGGATCCATCTGCTCGCGGCTGCGGTGCTGGTCGCGGCCCTGAGCGTGCCGACGATCGCGATCTCGCGCAGCGACGGCAGTTCGATGCTGACGAAGATCGGGAAGGGCGAGGGCTCGCTCAACCTGATCGAGTGGCCGTACTACAGCGACAAGAGCTTCGCAACCGCATTCGTGAAGCAGACGGGCTGCGTCATCCATCGCAAGGACGCGGGCACCTCGAACGAGATGGTGGCACTGATGCGCCAGGGAGGCGGAGGCGGCGGCGGCCAGTACGACCTGGTCTCGGCCTCGGGCGACGCGAGCCTACGGCTGGTCTACGGCGGCGACATCCAGCCCGTGAACGTCAAGCTGATCCCGAGCTGGAACAGCTTCCTGCCCGCCTTCAAGTCGCCAGAGCACAACACGGTCAAGGGCGTGCACTACGGCGTTTCCGTGCAGTGGGGACCCAACACGCTGATTTACAACACGGCCAAGGTCACGCCTGCGCCGAAGGGCTGGAACGACATCTACAGCGCGAAGTACAAGGGCAAGCTGACGGTGCCGAACAATCCGATCCAGATCGCCGACGCGGCGCTCTACCTGCAGCAGACGAAGCCGGGCCTGGGGATCAAGGATCCGTACGAGCTGACGAAAGACCAGCTCGCCGCAGTCGTGTCGCTCTTGAAGCAGCAGAAGCCGCTGCTGAAGCGCTACTGGAACTACGCCACGGACGAGATCACGTCGTTCAAGAACGGCGACGTGTGGATGGGTGCCGGCTGGCCGTACCAGACGCTGCAGCTGCAAGCGGCGAAGGCGCCGGTCAAGGAGATCGTCCCGCTCCCGACCACAGGCTGGGCCGATACGTGGATGCTCGCGAAGCAGGCGCCGCACCCGAACTGCGCCTACCTGTGGATGAAGTACGTGACGACTCCCGCCGTCGAGGCGAAGCAGGCGCTGGTCTTCGGCGAGACGCCGGTGAACCCGAAGGCATGCCCATACATGAACAAGCTCCAGAAGTCGTCGTGCGCGCAGTACCACCTGAACGAGCCGGCCTCGTACTACTCGAAGATCAAGTTCTGGAAGACGCCGGTCGCGCAGTGTGGCTGGAAGTCCGGGAACGACTGCATGGATTACAACGCGTGGCAGCGAGCCTGGACGCAGGTCACCGGCTAGTGAGGTAACTCGTGTCCGTCGACACGCGAGCGCTGGATCAGGCGGGCCCGCCCGGACGGCGGGCCCGCCTGCGTGTCTCGACGGTCTTTTGGCGCCGGCCGTGGCTGAAGGCGCTCTCGTTGCTCACGCCGCCGGTGGCGGCGTTCGCGATCGTGTACGTCGGCGCGCTGGCCGTCCTGCTCATCTCGTCGTTCTGGGGCGTGGACGCGTTCACCGGCAAGCTCGTCCGCCACTGGACGCTCGACAACTTCCGGCAGATCTTCTCGTTCAGCGACCCGACGTACCTGCGGATCGCAGGCCGGACGATCGGCATCGCCGCGGCGGTGACGATCACCGACGCGCTGCTCGCGTTCCCGCTCGGGTACTTCATGGCGCGAGTCGCCTCACCGCGCGTCCGCGGCGCGCTCTTCGTCGGCGTCGTGCTGCCGCTCTGGTCGAGCTACCTGGTCCGCATCTACGCCTGGCAGACGATTCTCTCCGGTGGGGGCGTCCTCAACTGGTCGCTGCACGGGATCGGCCTCCCGTCGGCGCACCTCGCCTATACGAACTGGGCGATGTGGATCGTGTTCTCGTACATCTGGCTCCCGTTCATGGTCTATCCCGTGTATGCATCGCTCGAGCGGATCCCCGAGTCGTACGTCGAGGCATCGAGCGACCTGGGTGCCCGCGGCTGGCGCACGCTGCGCAGCGTGACCCTGCCGCTCGCGCTGCCGGGCGTCATCGCGGGCTCGATCTTCACGTTCTCACTGACGCTCGGCGACTACATCACGCCACTGCTGGTCGGCGGCACCGGCTCGAGCTTCATCGGCAACGTCGTCTACGAAAACATCGGCATCAACGCCAATGTGCCGTTCGCGGCGGCGCTGGCGAGCATCCCGGTGATGGTGATGGCCGTGTATCTCGTCGTCGCGCGCCGATTGGGAGCGTTCGACGCACTGTGACGACCTCGCGTGCCCGCATCGCGCTTGGCATCTGGACCGCCCTCGTGTTCTTCTTCCTCTGGGCGCCGCTCGTGCTGATCGGGATCTACGCGTTCAATAAGTCGAACGTCCAGAGCTGGCCGTTGCCAGGGTGGACAACTCACTGGTTCCGCGTCGCGTGGTCGGATCCCGACGTGCGGTCGTCGCTCTGGCTGTCGTTCAAGGTTGGCCTGCTGGCAACCGGCACCGCGCTGGTGCTCGGCTCGATGGCCGCCTTCGCGATCCACCGCTTCCGCTTCTTCGGACGCGAGTCGATCTCGTTCCTGCTCATCCTGCCGATCGCCCTCCCGGGCATCATCACGGGCATGGCGCTGAACTCGTTCTACGTGTTCGCGGGGCTCGGCTTCTCGATCTGGACGATCGTGATCGGTCATGCGACGTTCTGCGTCGTCGTGGTCTACAACAACGTCATCGCGCGGCTCCGGCGCACGTCCCCCTCGCTGTACGAGGCCTCGATGGACCTCGGCGCCGACGGCTGGCAGACGTTCCGCTTCGTCACGTGGCCCGTGCTCTCGACGGCGCTCGTGGCCGGCGGGCTGCTCGCATTCGCCCTCTCGTTCGACGAGGTGATCGTGACGACGTTCACCGCCGGGGCGCAGTCCACGCTCCCGATCTTCATCCTCGACAATCTTCGCCAGGGGCAGCAGCTGCCCGTCGTCAACGTCGTGGCCCTGGCGGTCATCCTGCTGACGATTGTGCCGGTCGTGATCGCGCAGCGACTGACCCGCGAGAGCGGGATCCTGCGCACGGAATAGGAGGCTCCAATGGCGGCAACCGCCGAACGCACCACCCTCGACGTCCTCAACCCCGCGACCGGTGAGTCGATCGCGCACGTGGCGAACATGTCGGCCGAGGAGGTCGACGAAGCGGTCGAGCGCGCGAAGCAGGCGCTCCCCGAATGGCTCGACGCGACGCCCGGTGAGCGCTCCGAGCTCCTGCACAAGCTTGCGGACGTGATCACTGACAACGCGGAAGAGCTCGCGCAGATCGAGTCGGGCAACGTCGGCAAGCCGCTGATGGTCTCCCGCGACGAGATGCCGTTCTCGGCCGACAACCTGCGCTTCTTCGCGGGCGCGGCCCGCGTCCTCGAAGGGAAGAGCGCAGGCGAATACATCAAGGGCTACACGTCGATGATCCGCCGCGAGCCGATCGGGATCGTCGCCGGGATCTGCCCGTGGAACTACCCGCTGATGATGGCCGTCTGGAAGATGGGCCCCGCGCTGGCAGCGGGCAACGTGCAGATCCTGAAGCCTGCGGAGCAGACGCCGCTGTCGCTGCTCCGGTTCATCGAGCTTGCGAAGGACGTCATTCCCGCCGGCGTGCTGCAGGTGGTCACGGGCGACGGCGTGCCGACCGGGCAGCGGCTCGTCGAGCATCCCGACATCGGCCTCGTCTCGCTGACCGGCGACGTGGCGACGGGGAAGATCATCGCCCGGACCGCGTCCGACACGCTGAAGCGCGTCCACCTCGAGCTCGGCGGCAAGGCGCCGATGGTCATCTTCGACGACGCCGACCTCGACGCGGTCGCCGAGGGCGTGAAGATCGCCGGCTACTGGAACTCGGGCCAGGACTGCACGGCCGGGTCGCGCATCATCGCCGCGCCGGGGATCTACGACACGCTGCTCGAGAAGCTCGTGCCGACGATCGAGGCGCTGAAGGTCGGCGATCCGGCAGACGGTGACGACGTCGAGATGGGGCCGGTCATCTCGCAGGACCAGCAGGAGCGCATCCTCGGCTTCCTGGAGCGCGCGAAGGGGGCGACCGTGCTCACCGGCGGGGCTTCGGAGGGCAACCGCGGGTGGTTCGTCTCACCGACCATCGTCACCGACGTCGCCCAGGACGACGAGATCGTGCAGGACGAGGTGTTCGGGCCCGTCGTGACGGTTCAGAAGTTTGCCGACGACGCGCAGGCGATCGAGTGGGCGAACGGCGTCCGCTACGGCCTCGCCGCGTCGGTGTGGACACGCGACGTCGGTCGGGCGCTGAACGCGGCGCGCAAGCTCCAGTTCGGCACCGTCTGGATCAACGACCACCTCGTCCCGATCGGCTCCGAGATGCCGCACGGTGGCTACAAGAGCTCCGGCTACGGCAAGGACATGTCGATCTATTCGATGGAGGAGTACACGCAGATCAAGCACGTCGTCGCGAAGCTCGATTGACGGCATCGATCGAGCACGTCGCGCTCTGGACGGACGATCTCGAAGGCCTGCGCGCCTGGTACGAGCTCTGGCTCGGCGCGCTGGCCGGGGAGCGCTACGAGAATGCCGCCACCGGTTTCGCGTCGTACTTCCTCTCGTTCACGGGTGGTGCCCGCCTCGAGTTGATGGCGATGCCGGGCCAGGAGCGAGGGCTGCGTGCTCACGTCGCGTTCTCGCTCGGCTCACGGGAGCGGGTCGACGAGCTGGCGGCGGCGATCGGCGCCGTCGAAGGGCCTCGTACGACCGGCGACGGGTACTACGAAGCCGTCGTCCTCGACCCGGACGGGAACCGTGTCGAGCTCATCGTCTGAGGGCGCGAGTCTGACAGGTGTCTGACACGAGTCAGACGTCACCGCAGGACGTGCGGCATGCGCTGAGCGACCGCTCAGCGGCTCGTTTCCTTGCTGAAGAACGTACGCCCATCCGCTGCGCGTTGGCGCTTCGCGAGGGCAGTTGTGGACGCTCCGTCACACATTCGCGCCGGTGTGGACGCACTTCCATGTGTCAGACACCTGTCTGACACGAGTCAGACTCGAGCGGTGCGTCCTTCGCGGCGTCAGAGGGACCGCAGCTCGGCCAGCTCCTCATCCGTCGGCAGCCACTCCCCCGCGGCCGCGTTCGCACGCACCTGCTCCGGCTTCGTCGCGCCCGCGATCACCGACGCCACCGGCGTGACGGCGGCCAGGCCGCCGATCGCAACGTCGAGGAGCGAGACGCCGTGCACCTCGGCCCAGGCACTCAGCCGCTCGATGCGGCCTAGATCCGCGTCGTCGATCCGCCGCCCGTAGAGCCGCGTCCCCGGCTCGGGCGGACGCCCGCGCGTCACCTTCCCGGTCAGCAGGCCGGAGGCGAGCGGGAAGTACGGGATGAAGCCGAGTCCGAGCTCGGCGCACACCGGCAAGAGCTCCCGTTCGGCGCCGCGGGCGAGCCACGAGTACTGGCCCTGCTCCGAGACGTACCCGTCTCCCGCGAGGGCATGAGCCCGGCGCACGGTCTCCGGACGGTAGTTCGAAGTCCCGTACGCACGAATCGTCCCCTCGGCGACCAGCTCGTCAAGCGTCCCGATCGTCTCCTCGAGCGGCGTCTCCGGATCCTCCTCGTGATGCTGGTAGAGGTCGATGACGTCGGTCTGCAGGCGCTTCAGAGATTCCTCGAGCGCAGAGCGGACGTAGTCGCGTGAGCCGCGGCGGGTCGAGCCGTCGCCCATCGGCTTCCCGAACTTCGTCGCCAGCACGATTCGGTCGCGGCGTCCGTCGAGCGCGCGCCCGATGATCGACTCGCTCCCGCCCGAGCCACCGTAGATGTCCGCGGTGTCGAAGAACGTCACGCCCGCCTCGAGCGCTGCGTCGATGACTGCCCGCGCAGCCGGCTCCTCGATCCTGCCGCCGAAGTTGTTGCAACCGAGGCCGACGACGCTCACCTCGAGCCGGCCCAGTCGGCGCATGCGCATCACGCCACGCTAACGATCGCGGCGGAGTTGACCGGTAGCGTCTCGCCTCATGCGCTACTGGGAGGACTTCCACGTCGGCGACCTCTCGGAGCTCGGCCCGGTCACCGTCACGGAGGAGGAGATCGAGTTCGCGTCTCGTTTCGACCCGCAGCCGTTCCACGTCGATCCGCAGGCCGCACGCGAGAGCCCGTTCGGCGGCCTGATCGCCAGCGGCTGGCATACCGCCGCGATCTACATGGGGATGTTCGTGCGCGGCGTCCTCGGGGGCACTGCGTCGCTCGGCTCTCCCGGCGTCGAGGAGCTCCGCTGGACGGCGCCGGTGCGCCCGGGCGACACGCTGCGCGGGCGCGCGACCATCACCGACGTCGCGCCGTCGTCGACCAATCCCAACCGCGGGACCGTCTTCTCGTCACACGAGGTCGTCAACCAGGACGGCGTCGTCGTGATGAGCTTCCGGTCCCGCGGCTTCTTCGCTCGACGTCCTTGACTCCGGCGTGCGACGAGACTTGCGGATTGATCTGTCAACCGGTCAGCGCCAGGTCGCCTCGAGGACCCGCAGCCAGTTGCGGTACGTGATCTTCGCGACGGCCTCATCGTCGTAGCCCGCCTTCCGTAGCGCCGAGACCAGCTTCGGGAACCCCGCCGCACCGCCGAGCTCCTCGGGCACGACCGCCCCGTCGAAGTCGGAGCCGAAGGCGACGTGGTCGATGCCCATCACGTCGACGAGGTAGTCGACGTGGCGCACGATCTCCGCGATCGGAGTCTCCGGCACCTGATACCCGTCCTCGCGCAGGAACGTGACGGCGAAGTTGACGCCGACGACGCCTCCGGAGTGGCTGATCGCCTGCAGCTGGGCATCCGTCAGGTTGCGCGACGCCCGGCAGAGCGCATGCGCGTTCGAGTGCGTCGCCACGAGCGGCGCCTCCGAGAGACGCGCGACGTCCCAGAATCCCGCCCAGTTCAGATGCGAGAGGTCGACGAGGACGCCAAGCCGGTTGGAGGCGCGCACGAGCTCGCGACCGGCAGCGGTCAGCCCGTCGCCCGTCTCCGGGGTCGCCGGAAACTCGAACGGCACGCCCTCGGCGAAATCGTTGCGCCGCGACCACGTGAGTCCGATCGAGCGAAGTCCGCGCTCGTACCAGCTCTCGAGGTTCGACAGGTCGGGCGCGATGGGCTCGGCACCTTCCATGTGCGCGATCGCGGCGACCCGGCCCTCCTGGAAATCCGCCGGGGACGTCGCAAGTGTGACGGGCAACTCGCAGAGACACGCGAACAGTGCCTCCGCGACGCGCGCCGCCCGCTCGTGCGGGATCGGGTTGGGCAACGGAAGTGCATACGGGACCTCGGTCGGATCGGGCACCTTCGGCGACGGCACGTAGAGCGCGAAGAAGCCGCCCGCGAAGCCGGCTCTACGCGCCGCCTCGAGATCCATGTGCTCCGTCTCCTCCCCGCGCCAGCGGTGGAGCACGAGGTCGTTGTGGCCGTCGACGATCACTGCCGCATCCTACGGACCGATATGGCAGGCTCGCCCCCGTGCAGAACCCGCTCCGGATCGTCATCTGCGAGGACGACGAGAAGCTCGCGACGCTCGTCGAGGAGCTCCTCGAGCGCGACGGCCGCTTCACCGTCGTGGGCCGCGCGCGCAACGGCGACGAGGCCGTTCAACTCGTCGAGCAGCACGCGCCGGACATCGTCCTGATGGACATCGGCATGCCGGGACGCGACGGCATCGAGGCGACACGGGCGATCCACGAGCGCGACGCCGCGCAGCACGTCGTCATCTACACGGGGTCGGACGAATACGCCGACATCGCACGCGCCGACGAGGTCGGCGCGGTCGGGTACCTGCACAAGCGCGCGCTGACGTCGCCGGACCTCTCCGACGCGCTGCACGTACTGCACGCGAACTACGTCGGCGGACCGAGAGACGTCTAGCGCGTCAAGAAGTCGAGCGTCGCCGCCCAGGTCTGTGGCGAGTTGACGATGCCGAGATGGCTCGTCCCGAGGAACGGGTCGTACGCACCCTGGCCGGTGAGCCCGATCTCGCCGGCGCCGACGAGCGAGGCGCTGTCCGAGAAGTCGTGCGGGCGCCCGAGACTGTCCTCGGCGGGGACCGCGGGGAAGAAACCCCAGAGCTCGCTCGGCTCGTAGCCGTTGTCGGCGAGGTACTGCGCGATCCTGTGCACGTCCCCGTACGGGTTGCACGCGGTCGGGAAAGGCGTGTCGTTGTTGCCGTGCAGGAAGATCACCGGGATGCGGTGCACCGGTCCGGCGCCGCCGAAGCCGATCACGGGCACGCCGAGCGAGGCGTCGACGATCGTCGGGAAGCCTGGCGGGAACGACGTTCCCACCGAAGCGGCCGTGGCAGCCGCTGCGCGCGGAACCTGAGACCCGATTCAGGTGTCGAGCTCTATCTCACGGAGCATCGCGCCGCCGTCAAGCGAGATCGGGCAGTCGAGCGGCGTACCAGTCCTCCCACCGCTCGGCAGGGGCTGCGGCCGCGTAGTCGCGGTCGAGCTGGACGAGCGCGTGGACGAGGTGGGAGCGCACCGGTGTCCGCCCGAGGAGCTGGGGCAGCTCGGAGAGCTCGAGCAACCAGTCGGCGTACCAGGAGGCCCAGTCCGGGTCCTCGCCGTCGACGATCCGGTAGACGACGTGATGCGTCTCGGCCGCCTCGTGGAGGAGGTCGTTGAGGGTCATGGCGACACGGACACGTGAGTCGGAGCGGTGTTACACGGGGCGACCCACCGCAGCGAGGCCGCCCCGTGCCTTCCGCCCTAGCGGACGATCTTGGAAAATAGGCGGGGCGCGATACTAACCAGCATTTCCACACGAAAGTGTGGGAACTGGTGATAACAGTTCGACTGATTCGTCAGTCAATTCGGAGCGGAATTCTGACTGAATCGTCAATCAGTGGCGAAGCCGAGGGCATGAGCGGCCGCGCTGACGCGTTCCTCGTCCTGCCCGGCCGTCCCTCCGCTCGCGCCGACCGCCCCGATGAGCCGCCCGTCGGCGAAGAGCGGCACGCCTCCCGCGTAGACGACGATGCGCGGGTCGGTGGCGTTGAAGCCCCAATCGTCGCCACCGGGCTGCGTGCTCTGCATGAACGAGCCGCTGCTCGTCCCCCACAGCACCGCGGTGTACGCCTTGCCCGTCGCCAGCTGCATCGTACGACGTTGTACTAGCGCGGGAACCTGAGGGTCTTCAGGATCCCTTCGGCCTTCACGAGGAAGGCGGGGAACTGCCGGCGTGGAAGTCCGACGTTCTCGACGTAGACGACGACGGTCTTGCCGTGCACGTCGAGGACGATGACGCGGAAGACATCGCCGTAGACCGGGTATTCGTCGGGGTAGTAGCGGGCGGCGTGCGAGCGAGGGGTGAACGGGACGAAGTAATGGCCGGTGTGGTCGCTGTTCTTCGCGCCGACGATCTCGCCGTCGAACTGGATGCCGCTGTAGGCGCCCAGCGCGACCGGCGTGCTCGCCTCGTAGCTCGCGCCGCGGCCGCGGGTGCGCAGTACGTTCACGGTGGCGGCAACGGATGGTGTGGCCGCATATGCGGTCATGATCGAGATCAGGCCTTGCGGGATTCCAGCCGGCGAGCCACGGCCGAGGTGGACCCAGCCGTAGTGAGGCGGGCCGCCGCCCCGGAAATAGTCATTGCCGGCGCGCCACTGAGCCCCGGACCAGCCGGGCTCTCGAGGCGTGACGCGGATCGCAACGGGAAACAGGCTGGCCCGGTAGGCGACGCCGCTACGGAGCGGGGTCATCTTCCCGGCCGGCGTGAACAGGTAGCTCTGAGGGAGATTCCGCGCCTTCGCGCTCGTCGCCGCGTCCGAGGCTGCAAACGAGAGCTGCGCCGCGATCAGCGCGGTGACGATGGTGAAACGGCCGAGCGCCTTCATGGATGTGGCTCCTTTGGACGGTTGCTCCATGACCGAGTGTCGGAGGTGTCAGCCCTCCGTCGCTTCGGGGAAACCCCTGGACCGTTGTGAGCTCACCTGGGGGTGCGGCGTTGTCGTTCACAGGTGGAGGCCGTACCGTCCGAGGAATGCTGTTCGGTAGGGAGGCCGAAGCGAAGCGGCTCGAGTCGCTGCTCGATGACGCGAGGCGAGGCCGGAGCGGTGCGCTGGTCCTCCGTGGAGAGGCGGGAATCGGGAAGACGGCGCTCCTCGAGCATGCGGTCTCTCGGGCCGAGGGATTTCGCGTCCTGCGTGCGCTCGGCGTCGAGTCCGAGGCCGAGATCGCATTTGCAGCCCTGCAGCAACTCCTGCGCCCGATCGTGGATGGGCTCGCCGAGCTGCCTGCTCACCAGGCACGCGCGCTGGGGACCGCGCTCGCTCTCGCGGACGGACCCGTGCCCGAGCGGCTCGTCGTCTCCGCGGCGACGCTGACCCTGCTCGCCGCCGCGTCCGACCAGAGCCCCCTCATCTGTGTCGTCGACGACGCACACTGGCTCGACGAGGCCTCGGCGAAGACGCTCGTCTTCACCGCCAGGCGGCTGGATGCCGAGGGGGTCGTGCTGCTCTTCGCGGCGAGAGAACCCGAGAAGGCGCGCTTCTCGGCTGAAGGGCTCCCCGATCTCGCCATCTCCGGCCTTCGACCGGCGGCCGCCAAGGCCCTACTCGCCGAGCGGGCGCCCGGCCTCTCAGAGCGGACCGCGAACGAGCTCATAGGCCTCACGCGAGGAAATCCGCTCGCCCTCGTCGAGCTGCCTCGCTCCCTCGGTGTTGCGCAGCAGGCAGGCACCGCACCACTCGACGAACCGCTTCCCGTGAGTGCGGAGATCGAGCGAGTGTTCCTCGACCGTGCGGGGCGCGCTCTCACCTGAAGCGCGGCGAACGCTCCTGCTGATTGCAGCGGGCGACCCCAATGATCCCGACGCACTCTGGGCCGCACTCGAGAAGGAGGGCCTTCATGCCGGCGCCCTCGCGGAGGCGAGAAGCGCGGGGCTCCTGGGGCTGGAACGGCTCGAGTTCTGCCATCCCCTCGCGCGGTCTGCCGTCTATCAGCTCGCCAGACCCGCCGATCGCCGTGCGGCGCATGCGGCTCTCTCAACGGCCACCGCCGAGCCCGACCGACGTGCCTGGCACCTCGCCGCGGCCGCCTGCGGGCCTGACGAGCGGGTGGCGGCGGCGCTCGAGACCGCAGCCGAAGCGGCGGGCAGGCGCGGCGGCGTCATCGCCGAGGCAAAGGCACTCGAGCGCGCCGCGGAGCTCACCGGCGACGCAGGGGCGCGGGCGCGGCGGCTGCTGAAGGCCGCCGTCGCGACGGAAGCCGCCGGCCTGCTCGAGCACGCAGAGCGGCTGCTGGAAGAGGTCAGCGAGTTGACCGATAACGCAGAGCTGCGCGCTCAGGCGATCACACGCCTCAGCTATCTCCTGGCCGACCGCGGCGAGTTCGAACGAGCGTCGGTGCTCGCAACCGGGGAATCGCAGCAGGCCGCGCCCCGGGAGGCTGCGCATGTCCTCTCCGGCGGCGCGATCATGGCGCTCTTCCACAGCCTCGACATTCGCGCCGCACTGGCGACAGCCGAGCGGGCGTGGCAACTCGCCGGCCCCGCCGCGGAGCACGATTTCGAACTCTGCGAGATGCTCTCGCGGTCGCTCGTCCTCGGCGGCCGGGCGGCCGACGCGCTCGAGTTGGCTCGCGTCGGCGCCAACAGCGTCGAGCCGGGCAGCATGCTCGCGATCGACTTCGCCACCGATCTGCTCTACCTCGAGGAGTACGGACGCGCCCGGCAGGTGTTCGAGGGGGTCGTCGCACGCAGCCGCGAGGCAAGAGCTCCGGGCATCCTGAACTACGCACTCGATCAGCTTGCGAAGCTCGAGACGCGCGTCGGCAACCTGAGCCGGGCGTACGCGCTCGAGCTCGAGTGCCTGCAGCTGACGGAGCCGCTCGGCAACGACGTCGGTCTGGCGGCAAGCCTCGCGTGGCTCGCATTGATCGAGGCGATGCTCGGCCGCGCGGAGAGTCGGGCGCATGCCGAACGAGCGCTCGCGATCGCAGAACCCGCGCGCGACGAGTTCAACGTCGTTCGGGCGCGGGCGGCCCTCGGGCTCGACGCACTGGGGCGAGGCGACGCGGCGTCTGCCGTCGAGTGGCTGGAGCCGGCCGCAAGGAGGGCCGTCGACGGCGGCGTGGGCCTGCCGAACTTCTTCCGCCTCGACGCAGACCTCATCGAGGCCCTGACGCGAATCGGCCGGACCGAAGACGCCGCGCCGCACCTCGCTCGGCTG
>Ga0070708_100002511_pt1 | contig 14154 bp, 14 predicted proteins | sample KBSK5503metaG_FD_65469 | JGI IMG/M metagenome (GOLD analysis project Ga0070708, IMG submission 65469) | Corn, switchgrass and miscanthus rhizosphere microbial communities from Kellogg Biological Station, Michigan, USA - KBS K5-50-3 metaG | ecosystem: Host-associated > Plants > Roots >...
TGGACATCAGGTTCAGGAGGACTTGCTTCAGCCGCTGACGGTCGGCCCGGACGTAGAGATCGGCAGGCCAGTGGTCCTCCGTCCTCAGCTGGATGCCTTGTTCGGCGGCAAGCGGGTTGATGAGGTCGATGGCTCCCCAGAGGGCGTCCGCCAGGGGAACCGGCTCCAGGGACATGGTCATCCTCCCCGACTCGATCCGGGCGATATCCAGCACCTCGTTGATCAGGTCCAGGAGATGCTTCCCGCCCTTCAGGATCTGTTGGACGCTCTCCTGTTGCTCGGGTTCCAGGCCGTCCATCTCCAGGAGCTGGCTGAAGCCCAGGATGGCGTTGAGGGGGGTGCGCAGCTCGTGGCTCATGCGCGAGAGGAACTCGCTCTTGGCTCTGTTGGCTCGCTCGGCCTCCTCCTTGGCCAGGGCGGCGGCCGCCTCGGCCTCACGGCGCTCGGTCACCTGCCGCTCGAGATCCCGGTTGAATCGAAGAAGCGACTCGTTGGCTTCCTGGAACCCACGGTGCGCCATCTCGAAAGGCCCCAGGCTCTCCCCCAGGAGCTCTGCCGAGGCCTCTGCGCAACGCACGCACTCTTCCGGCGTTCGCGCCTCCGACAGGACGAGCGCGAGCGCTTCCTCCTGACCGGCCACCACCTCCATGAGCCCCACGCCATCGCCCATCGCCTCGCGGGCAACCTGGTAGGCATGCAGCCGGGCGGCCTCTTCTTCCCCGGACAGGTAGCGGCGCAGCGCAAGGGCGAGGTCGTGCGCTCTGGTGCGGGGGGTGTCGGTCATGAGGCATCTCCCAGGTACCGAGCGACCAGCACCAGAGCGTCGTCGGTACCTCGGGCGAATCGAGCCAGGATGTCCTGGGCGATCCTCGCCGGCTGCTCCGTCTTCCAAAGCCCGTCGAAGGAATATCCACCGATGCCGTCGGTGACCAGCACGAGCACGTCCCCCGGTTCAACCGGCACGACCGAGGGCAAGAGCCTCGGGAGCTTGTACCCGACCACTCCGCCCCGGAGGAGCAGCGACTCGCGGGCGGGCTGCGACCGGCCGTTTCCCCTGAACAGCGAACCTTCCACGTTGCCCACGCCCAGCCAGGAGATCGTGTGGTTCGCCCGAGCGAACGAGGCCACGCTCATGGCCACGCCCCTGGTTGCCAGCAGCTTCTCGTGACACCGCCGGACCAGGGAGATGGGAGGTTCGTCGGCGTGTTGGACCAGGGTGTCGACGGCTGCCTGGGCGGCCTGGGCCGCCTCATCGCCGTGTCCCAGTCCGTCCACCGCGCCCACCAGGACGCCCGCCGGGAAGGGCTCGACAACGTGGAGGTCGCCGGATCGCTCCTGCCCGGGGAGCGCTCTCCCGGCCACGGCCCAATCGATCAACTCACCCTGGCCGATCGCGACTGCGTCCATTTCTTCATCGTCACGGTCGTTCCTCTCCCCGCTTCAGACTGGACGTCGAACTCGTCCATCAGCCTTCGTGCACCCGGCAGGCCGAGGCCGAGACTCCTTCTCGTCGAGAAACCGTCCTGCATGGCGAGGTTCACATCGGGGATCCCCGGGCCCTCATCTCTGGCCACCACGACGATGCCCCGGCTCTGTCCGTCACGGACGAGGGTGAAGACCATCTCCCCCCGCCCCGCGTACTCCACGATGTTTCGTGCGATCTCGGAGATCGCCGTGGCCACGATGGTGAGGTCGCTCCCGGAAAAGCCAACCGCCGCGGCCAGCTCTCGACCTCGCTGCCGGGCAGTCAGGATGTCGCTCTCGGATCTGATCGGAAGCCGGTGCTCATCCTCCATCGGTCGGTTCCCTCACGTGGCCCAGGATCGCCAGCCCTTCCTCCAAGTCGAGGCCTGTGGCGACGCCGTCGAGACGAAGACCCAGTTGGACCATGGCGAACGCGACCTCCGGCTTGAGTCCGACGATGACCGTATCCGCCCCCCGGAGCTTGCCGACGTGGGCGATATCGAGGAGCGTCCGGATCGTAAAGGAGTCCATCACCTCCGCCGCCGTGACGTCCACGATGACGCCGCGGGAGCGAAGGTCTCCCACCTGCCTGGCCAGGTCGTCCTGAAGCCGGGTCAGATCGGCATCGGTCAGCGCAGATTGGATCGAGGCGATCAGGTAGTCGCCCAACTTGAGGATGGGAATCGCCATGGGTTCGCGCCTCCTGAACGCCCGTCAATCGGCGGCGGATTCTGCCTTCCCGAGCCTGAAACCCACCAACCGCATGGCTTCGGCGAGCCCACCCCGCAGGTCGCCAACGGTTCGGAGCCTGCTCAGGTCGACGCCGATCTTGACCACGGTTTGCGCCACCTCCGCGGAGACTCCCGTGACGATCGCCGCCGCTCCCAACAGCCCGGCCGCCTCCACCGCTTGCAAGAGGTGATTGGCGACCATGGAGTCCACCGCGGCCACGCCGGTGATGTCGATGACCACGACCTTCGCCCGGTACTGGTGGATGGCCTGGAGGAGCTGATCCGTCATCTGCCGCGCCCGATGCGAGTCGATGACGCCGACAACGGGAAGGAGGAGCAGCCCATCCATGAGCGTGAGAACCGGCGTGGAGAGCTCCCGGATTGCTTCCTGCTGTTCAAGGATGGTCTCTTGTTTCGCGCTGAGGTACGCGTCACCGATCACGCCCATGGTGCTGTCGAACCACTTGCCCATGGCGTCCATGACGGAGAGCAGCCGGTCGGGCTCGGCCCCAAAGGCCTCTCGAAGACGCCGCGTGATCATCGGGCGGACGACGCTCAGGGCCCGGAACCAGCTGGCGAAGCTGAGGCCCATCCGAGCGTAGCCGGCCCCCTGCTGGAGGAGATCGGCGAAATACGGCTGCCAATCCCCTTCCATCAGCGCCCGGCGGAGCAACTCCTTGGACGTGCGGCTCTGCTCCTCGAGCACCGCCTCCGGGATGCTCCGAATCAAGGGTCCGAACTCGGGATCGTCGGCCAGGGCCACCTTGGTCTCTTCGGTGATCTCGTCGTAGTGGGCGCCGTAGACCCTCCAGAGATCCTCCAGTGCGCGCCGTTCTCCTGATGTGAGGTCCGGCGGACGGTGGCCGTCGGTCTGGACGGCTGTGCTGGCCATCTCTCTTTCACCTCCGGGCGGTCAAGCCCATTCGGGCAGGCTGACCCGTTCGAGCAGCCACCCCTCATATCGACGGAGGCAGCAGGGATATTGAGAATGGAGGGCGGTGCGCCGGACCAGCCCGAAACCCTATTCGAGCGTCAGGACCCGGAATGCCTCCGCGTGCTGGACGCCGATCTTGCGCCCGTTCTCTTCGGCCTCCGCCGGCAGCCACTGCTCGAAGAAGCCGAGCATTTCGCCCTCGACCTGGCTGCGGTGCTCGAATAGCGCCTTGAGCTTGAGGTCCATGAACCCAGTGATGTCCTGGTAGTGGTTGGGTTCGTTCGTCCAGCCGAGCCACACCTCGGAGACCTTCCACGGCTGCAGGCCCTCCGCGATCTGCTCGGCGAAGAAATGTGGGTTGCCGGCGCCCGGGAACACCGCGTCGAGCGCCGCCGCACCGGCCGTCCGGTGGTCGGCGTGGTTGAAGTAGCGGTTGCCGAAGAACCACGCGGTCGGATCGCATGACAGGACGATCGCGGGGTGGACCCGTCTGATCGTCCGGACGATCTCGGCCCGAACGGCGGGAGAGTTCTCGAGCTCGCCATCGTGGACATCGAGGACCTGGCATCCGGCCAGGCCGAGCACGGCCGCCGCAGCCTCGGTCTCCTTCCGGCGCACGCGGGCGAGCTCGGCACGGTCGCGCGCCGGGTCCTCCGATCCTCGGTCGCCATTGGTCAGGACCAGGAGATGCACCTCCCGACCGTCCCGAGCCCACTGGCCCAGCGTCCCGCCCGCGGAGATCTCGGCGTCGTCGGGGTGGCCGAACACGGCGAGCGCCGGCCCGGCGGGAGCGGACGTGGCCGGCTGCTCCTGCGGCCCCGGAGGAACTTCGGGTGTGGGCTCGGCCACCGGCTAGCTGCGGCGACGCGTTGGGGCCGGCCGCTCCTCATCACGCTCGCCCTGGGCCTCGATATAGCGCACGATCGTCCTGGTCGGTGAGCCGGTCGCCCCCCGGGGCCAGAACTCGCTGGCATGCTCGACGAAGGCGGTGCCCGCCACGTCGAGGTGCGCCCAGGGGGTGTCTCCAACAAACTCCTTGAGGAACAGACCGGCGGTGATGGCGCCGCCCCATCGGATGCCCACGTTCTTCACGTCGGCGACGGAGGACTCGATGTGCCGGCGGTAGTCGGTCCACAGCGGGAGCTCCCAGCCAGGCTCTCCCTCGGCCTGCCCCGCCGCCAGGAGTTCGTCGATCAACCCGCGGTCGCTCCCCATCACCGCCCATAGGTCAAGGCCCAGCGCGATCATCGCCGCTCCGGTCAACGTGGCCGAGTCGATGATGACCCGCGGGTTCTTCTCCGCCAGATACGCCAGCGCGTCGGCCAGGATGAGCCGACCCTCGGCGTCGGTGTTCAGCACCTCCGAGGTCTTGCCGCCCCGGTGTCGCAGCACGTCTCCCGGACGGATGGCCGAACCCCCCGGGAGGTTCTCGGCAGAGGGGATGGCCGCGATCACGTTGACCTTGGGCCCGATCTCGGCCACCGCCCGCATGGCGGCGAGGGTGGCCGCCGCCCCGCCCATGTCTGCCTTCATCCACTCCATGCCCTCGGCCGGCTTGATGGAGAGCCCGCCGGAGTCGAACGTGACCCCCTTGCCGGTCACCGCGATGGGCGCGGATGAGCCGCCCCCTCGATACGTCAGCTCGATCAGACGTGGCTCGTTGACGCTGCCGGCTCCCACTCCCAGGATGCCGCCGAAGCCGCCCTTGGCCAGCTCGCCCTTCGTCCAGATCTTGCACCGAAGACCCCGCAGGGCGGCCATCTTCCGTGCCTCGTCAGCCAGGAACGCCGGCGTGGCGTCGAGGGCCGGGGTGTTGACGAGGTCGCGAGCCCAGTTCGCGGCATCCGCGTAGACCTGCCCGCTTGCGAGCCCGGACCGGACGGAGGCGCGGTCGCCATCCGACAGGGCGCTCACCTTCCGCAGTCGCGGCTTCTCCTGGGACGCCTCGTCCATGGGCCGTTCCTTGTACCGGTCGAACCGGTAGGAGCCGAGGGTCATCCCTTCCGCAAAGGCATGGGCCGACTCCTCCCGCGAGTCGCCCACCTGAGCCAGCGTGCCGGCAACCGTGGCGAACTTCGCAGCGGAGCGGGCGGCCCTGAGCGTGGCTCGCCGGATGGCCGCGGGACCGGCCTGGTCCTTGGGGCCCAACCCGACCAGTTGAACGGTTTTCGCCCGGATGCGACCGAGCGTGGGAATGGTGAACGTGTCGCCGATCTTCCCTCGCACGCGATGCTCTTTGAGGGTGGCCATGAGGTCGGCCCGCAGCGCCTTCTGCACGGCTTCGACGCCCGGCCCCGGCCGGCGACCCTCGAAGAAGGGCAGCATCAGCAGCTCGGCCTGGGCTTCCGCGGGCGAGGCGGGCGAGACGTCGAAGCTCGGCACGGAGATCCCTCCTGTCGCGACGGGCGCTGGGCCCATCAGTCTAGCGCCGCGGTCCGAGCCCCTCTCCCGCGATGAGCGGCACGCTGCTTTGCCGCGGCGGGCCGCCCGCACGTAGCCTTTGCGTTCGTGGAACGCCGCAACCTCACGCGCATGGTCCACTTCTCCCCCGACGGGGTCCGCCGCGAGACCGTGTTCGAGACCGACAACCTGTGGAGCCAGGTGTTGTGCTTCGACCGCAATCAGACGCTCGGGCCGGTCACCGATCCCGACGCCGACGCCATGTTCACGATCGTCGCGGGCGAGGCCGTGTTCCTCGTGGACGGGGACCGCCGGCGACTGGAGCAGTGGGGAACCGTCCTGGTTCCGGCCGGCGCGGAGGTGACCGTGAGCAATGCCTCGGTGGAGCCGCTGGTGCTCCTCCTGGTGGCCGCCCCGCCACCCGCCCCGGGCGCCGTCAGCGGCTGAGGTTCGCCCGGCCGCCCGCGCGCGCTCGGGTGACCGTCGAGAGCGCCAGGTAGAGGATCAAGGCGCACCCGAACGAGGGGAGGCTCGCCCCCGCGACCGAGCTCCACAGGGGGAACGGCAGACGGATCCAGTCGTGCAGCAGCGTCCTCATCGCGTGCTGCCATACCACCGGGCCCGTTGGAACGCTCCATTGATAGATCAGGAAGCCGACGATCCACGCCGCGATGGCCGGAGGGTTCAGCGCGGAACCCGATGTCCGCCCGGCACGGCGGTCGAACATCTCCTCGGTGAACCGCCCCCGTCTTCCCAGGAGGAAGTAGTCGGCGACGAACACCCCGAACAGCGGAACGAACACCGAGCCCATGAGGAACAGGAACGACTCGTACGTGCCGAGCGCCACCGACCGGCGCAGGCCCAGCCAGACCGCCAGTCCGGTCCCTGCCGCCGAGACGAACAGGATGGCCGCCCGTTGCGGGATCCGGGACTCCAGGTTCTGGCTCGACACGGCCGCCGAGTAGATGTCGGCGAAGGCCTCGTCGGTCTCGCCAACCAGCAGGGCCAGGAGCACGACCCATCCCCCGGCCAGCGAGGCGATGGATTGCCCGATCCCGGCCGGCGACGTGTCGGACACGCCGGCCCCCAGGACCAGCAGCGCGCCCAGGGCGTAGAACCACGCGTTGCCGATCGCGTACCCCCAGAACGTTCCGGCCGCCGAGGAGACCCCTCGGCGGGCGAACCGGTTGTAGTCGGCGACCAGCGGAAGCCAGGACACCGGCATGACGATCACGAGGTCCACGGCCAGCCAGAAGGGAAGGCCGCCCTGTCCGGGCCGGTGCCAGATCGACGCCAGGTCCGCCGTCGTGAGCACGCGGACGGTGATCCAGCCGGCCACGCCCACCACCACCCACGCCCCGAACCGCTCCAGCCATCTCCGGATGACCAGGATCGGGCCGCCCAGGGCCAGCGCGGTCGACACCACGACCACCGCGGGCAGCCACAGCCAGTACGAGGACAACGATGAGAAGAGCCGGCTGGCCACCAGGCTCATGGCCCAGAACTCGAACCCGGTCCACCCGATGAGCTGGACGATGTTGAACACCGACGGGACGTAGGAGCCGCGGATCCCGAGAACGGGCCGAAACAGGACCATCCCCGGAACGCCCTCGCGGGCCCCGGCCAGCCCGACCAGGGCCAGCGGGATGCAGCCGACCACCGAGCCGACTCCGATCGCCACGAGGGCCCGCGGGAGCCCCATGGCGGGAACGAGGAATGCCCCGGTCACCAGGACCAGCAGCCCGATCGCCAGGTCCCCCCACAGCACGCCGAAGTCCAGGCCGGAGAGCTTTCGGTGTTCGGGTGGAACAGGACGGATGCCCCAGGTGGCCGCGTCCTGCGCGAGCGTCCGCTCGATGCGCTGGGTGACGGTGGCCACGTCGCGCCTCAGCCGCGTCGGATGGCCGGCCTGGTCACTCGATAGAGGGTGACGGGATGGGACAGCCCCTTCAGCTCGACCGGACCGATCTGCTGGAACTCGACGCCGTCCGGTTGCGACGCCGACACGACGTCGCCACTGACCAGGACCTCTCCGGGCCCGGCCTTCCCCGAGATGCGCGAGGCGATGTTGACCGTGCGGCCGAAGTAGTCCCCGTCGCGGAAGACCACGGGGCCGGCATGCACGCCGACGTGCGCCGGGGGGAGGCCGGCGGCGGGCGTTCGATCCACCAGATCCAGCGAGCACATCACGGCTCGTGCCGGATCCGAAAAGTGGAACATCACGCCGTCTCCCAGCCACTTCACGGGCTTTCCCCCGTACGTTGCCGAATGAGACTGGACGAGTCGGGCAAGCTCGGTTGCGAGCTCCGCGGCGACTTCGTCGCCCCGCTCCTCGGTGAGCCGTGTGTAGCCGGCAAGATCGAGGAAGACCATGGCCGGCGGGCGCGCCGGCCGCGTCGGGGTCACCCCGGCCCGCTCCAGCGCGTCTTCGACGTGTTCGACCAGGTGTTCGAAGATGGCACGCTCCCGCAGCCGCCGATACAGCCATAGGATCGTTCGGTCCAACACGGGGATGAGCTGCGCGCTCACCTGCGAGGCGAGGTCGCGCATCTGCTGCTCCGACATCCCGGAGCGCAGGATCGGCTCCTCGATGTAGTCGTGGTAGAACTGCGACTCTGCCTGGGCGATCCGGTCGATGTGCTCACCGTATACGCGAAGGGTCCGGGCGAACTGCGCCTGGCTCATCCCCGTAGCCAGAGCCATCTGGGCCATGGGGAACATCTGGTGATCGTCCTCGCGAACCAGCTCGTCGGGAAGCGGCGCGTGAAGCGTCAGGGCCTGGTGGACGTCCTGGACGAACTCGACCGGCCATCCCATGTCGGCACACAGTTCCCGATACGTCTTCGCCGTGTACCCGGCCGGTTCGGGGAAGAGGAGGTCGACGAACGAGAAGGAGAGGTGGCCGGCTGCGACGGCCGCGCCGATGCTCTCCAGCGTGATGCCCGAACGGTCGAAGACCTCGGCCAGGCGGACGCGCTGGAGGTCGGTGACGCGGAACTTCCCGTCCTCTCCGGGTGCGATGATCCCGATGTCGACGAGCCGGTCGATGTGCTCCGTGGTGGTGCCGGCGCGCTCCGCCAGCTCGGCTTTCGATAGAGGGTCCACATCGGGCATGGTATCGGGAACGGCGAACAAGCCGAACCCAGGAGGCTGACATGGCATACGAGCAGTTGATCGTCGACGTCCACGGCGCCGTGGCCGTCGTTCGGATGAACAACACCGTGAGGCTCAACGCGTTGTCCCCGACCATGACGCTCGAGATGCTCGAAGCGCTCGGGAGACTCGGGGAGGACGGAGCGGTTCGGGCCATCGTGCTCACGGGCGAGGGCCGGGGCTTCTCCGCTGGGGCCGATCTCTCCGAGTTCGGCGAGCCCTACACGAAGGGCGAGCGCCCGATCCTGTCCCTGTTCCTGAAGGAGGGCTACAACAAGCTGATCCCGCTCCTCGCCGGGATGCCCAAACCGCTGGTCGCGGCCATCAACGGAGTGGCAGCCGGGGCGGGCCTGTCGCTGGCCCTCGCCTGCGACTTCCGCATCGCCGGCGATGGCGCCACGTTCACCACCGCGTGGTCGAAGATCGGCCTGGTCCCTGACGCCGGCTCGAGCTACCTGCTGCCGCGCACGGTCGGGATGGCCAAGGCTCTCGAGATGGCGATGCTGTCGGACCGCGTCGACGCGCTGAGCGCCCTCGGGATCGGCCTCGTCCACGGGGTGGTGCCGGCGGAATCGCTCATGGACGAGGCCCGCGGCCTGGCGGACCGCCTGGCGAGGCTCCCAACCGTGGCCCTCGGCCTCACCCGCCGTCTCTTCGAGGAGGCCGCGCACATGTCGCTGGCGGAGGCCCTGGATCGCGAGGCCGAGGTTCAGGACATGGCCGCCGCGACCGAGGACCACATCGAAGGGGTCCTTGCCTTCCTGGAGAAGCGAGATGCCCTGTTCAAGGGCCTTTGACTAGATAGTTCGGGCTAGATATGATCCAAGGTGCGCTCGCCGGCTGGCGGTTCGCCGCCCTGGGCGGGCGAGGAGGCACCTGCGGGATCGCCCCCCCGATGCCCGCGAGCGGAGGCCCCGGGCAGGCCCGCGCCCGGGGCCTCTCAGCGCCCAGGCTTGCTCGAAACGGTCCACCCCCCGTACCCTCGCGCCAAGAGCACGAGGAGGCGAGGATGAGCGAGCAGGAGAACAGGCAGAGCGTCGAGCGGCTCTGGCAGCTCATGGAGAAGCAGGATTGGAAGTCGGCCGGGGCTTTGCTGCACGACGACTTCACGCAGGAGTGGCCTCAGTCGGGAGAACGCATCCGTGGCCGGGACAACGCTATGGCCATCAACCAGAACTACCCGGGGTTTCCCAAGCAGACCATGGGACGAACGCTGGCGGGGGGCGATCTGGTGACCTCCGAGGTGACCCTGGACTACGGCGGGCAGGTCTATCACGGCGTCAGCGTCTTCGAGTTCAGGGACGGGAAGATCGTCAAGGAGACCGATTATTTCGCTCAGCCCTTCGAGGCTCCCGAGTGGCGGGCCCAGTGGGTCGAGCGGACGAAGCGAACCTGAGCTCTAACCGAAGACTCGTCGGCCCGACGTCCATCCCGCATATGCTCCCGGCGTGACCACCCAGAAGCGTTGGACGCTGATCGCCGCGATCCTGGGGTCGGGGATCGTCTTCCTCGACTCCACGGTCGTCAACGTGGCGTTGCCCAAGATCGGCGAGGACCTCCATACCCGTCTGCTCGGAACGTTCGCCGCCGAGAACTTCGTCTACTACGGCTATCTGCTCTCCCTGTCTTCGCTGCTCATCCTGGCCGGGGCGCTCAACGACTACTACGGCCGCCGGCGGATGTTCGCGGTGGGCCTGGCCGGGTTCGGGGCCACCTCGCTGCTCTGCGGGCTCGCTCCGACCATGGAGCTGCTGATCGCCTTTCGGGTCCTCCAGGGCGCCGCCGGCGCGCTCCTCGTCCCGGGCTCGCTGGCCATCATCACGGCCACGTTCGAGGGCGAGGAGCAGGGCCGGGCCTTCGGCCTGTGGGCGGGCGCGTCCGCCGCCACCACCATCCTGGGTCCGTTCGTGGGTGGGCTCCTGGTCGAGGGGATCTCGTGGCGAGCCGCCTTCTTCATCAACCTTCCCCTGCTGGTGGTCGCGCTGTACGCCACGCTCGGCCACGTGCCGGAGTCAAGGGACGAGCAGGCGTCCGGTCACTTCGACTGGCTGGGGGCGGCGGTCATCTTCCTCGCGGTGGGAGGCCTGAGCTTCGGCGCGATCATCGGCCAGCAGCAGAACTGGCACGGCGCCCTGCCATATGCCGCCCTCGCCATAGGAGCGATCTCGGCGGCTGCGTTCCCGTTCCTGATGAAGCGGTCGGCGCATCCGTTGGTCCCGCTCGAGCTGTTTCGGTCGAGGAATTTCACCGTCACCAACATCTCCACCCTACTGATCTACGGCGCCCTGTACGTGACCTTCGCCTTCGTCACGATCTACGTGATCGGGACGCTCGGCTACAACCCGGCGGCGGCCGGCCTGGTCGGCATCCCCGGCACACTCCTGCTCGTCCTGTTCTCCACCCGGTTCGGCCGGCTGGCCGCCCGCTACGGTCCGCGCATCTTCATGTCGTTGGGGCCGGCCATCATGGGACTCGGGATCCTGTGGTTCGCTCGGCTCCCCGCGTCCACTCACCCGTGGGTCTTCGAGCTGCGGCACGTCTCCACCTGGCTGCCGCCGGCGAACTACTGGCGCGACCTGCTGCCCGGATACCTGATATTCGGGGCGGGGTTGACGATGATGGTGGCGCCCCTGACCACCGCGCTCATGACCTCGGTGCCCAAGCAGAACTCGGGGGTGGGCTCGGCGGTGAACAACGCCATCTCGCGGGTAGGTCCCCAGCTGGCCGGCGCGCTCATCTTCGTGGCGATCGCGGCGAGCTTCTACCACGGGATCGCCTCCCGAGTGCCGGGGGTGGATACGTCCTCTTCGCGGTTTCGCAACCAGGTGGCCCCGCTGAACCGGCCCGATGACTCCGTCCCGGCCGAGGTGAAGCGAGCCGCTCGAGATGCGTCCGCGCACGCGTTCCACATCGGGATGGTCATCGCGGCCGGCCTGCTGTTCGCCGGTGCGGCGGTGAACGCGGTGGGGATCCGGAACCCCCGCGCTCCGGCATGGATGCGAAAGCCGAAAGGGACCGAGGCGCAGGCCATCCCGCGGATGGGCCCGGAGCGGGCAGGCAAGGGCGAGCCCCTCCCAGCCGAGTCGGGGCCGGCGCCTCCGTGGATGGACGCCGGCGGGTGACCGATCGACTTCCGCCAGAGCTCGATCTCCTCGACTGGAAGCGCCGGGTTTTCGCTTTCTACGCGGAGACGCGCGACGCTCGGGACCACGAGCTAGCGTGGCGGAGATGGCGGAGGGTCAGGGACGAACTCTTCGCCGCCCATCCCCAATCGCCGCTGCCCGAAGCCGAACGGTCCCGGTTCGGCGGGTTGCCGTACTTCGACTATGACCCCGCCTACCGGACGCTGGGCGCGATTCAGGCGGCGGACCCCCGGGCCTACGAGATCGCCACCAGCGGCGAGCACGAGGGCTCCTACGGATTCACCCGGTTCGCCACGACGACGTTCGAGCTCCGGGGTCGATCGCTCTCGCTGGAGCTGTACTGGCTCGAGGGATACGGTGGCGGGCTGTTCGTTCCGTTCCGGGACGCAACGAGCGGCAAGAACACGTACGGGGCGGGGCGCTACCTGCTCGACACCGTGAAGGGCGCCGACCTCGGCATGGACGGCGATCGCCTGGTCCTGGACTTCAACTTCGCCTACAACCCCTCGTGCGCCTACGACCCGAGGTGGGTCTGCCCACTCGCGCCGCCGCCCAACCGCCTCGACGTGCCCATCGAGGCAGGCGAACGGTACCCCGATAGCGGTTGCTCATAATCGCCCCATGGCGCCGAAGGACGCGTGGGAGGCCAACGCGGTGGACTGGATCCGGTGGGTTCGCACACCGGACCACGACTCATACTGGCATTTCAACCGGGCCGCGTTCTTCGAACTCGTGCCGAAACCTGGGCGAGCCACGCTGGATGTGGGCTGCGGCGAGGGCCGAGTGGCCCGCGATCTGACTACCCTCGGTCACCGCGTCGAAGCCATCGACATCTCGGCGACCCTAATCGAATCCGCGAAAGCGGCCGATCCATCGGGCCACTACCTTCGCGGCGACGCTGCCGCCCTGCCCTTCGCCGACCACGCCTTCGACGTCGCGGTCGCCTTCAACTCATTGATGGACGTGGACGACATGCCGGGGGCGGTCCGGGAGATCGCTCGAGTGCTGGAACCGGGCGGACGCCTGTGCCTCTCGGTGACCCATCCCATCAATGACGCCGGTTCGTTCACGGGGGACGAGCCCGATGCCCCGTTCGTGATCGAAGGCTCCTACTTCGACCGCCGTCCGTTCCGTGGCACGTTCGAGCGAGACGGCCTGAGCATGACCTTCGAAGGCTGGGCCTACCCGCTCCAGGAGTACGGGAAGGGGCTGGAAGCGGCTGGCTTCCTGATCGAGGCCATCCGCGAGCCAAGGCCGGGCCCGGAGGCGCTGGCGAAACTCCCCGGCTACAGCAAGTGGCAGCGGGTCCCGATGTTCTTGCACCTGCGGGCGATCCGGCCCTGACCTTCCCGAACGAAGGAGGGCCCGCCCTGACGGGACGGGCCCTCGCTCGAGACGCCAGCTCGACCTAGACCTTCTTCGTCAGGTCGCTGACCTTGGACAGGCCGTACTTGTCGGCCGTCGCCTTCGTGACCACGAAGACGTTCTGGTCGGAAGCCGGCGAGAAGTTCAGGACGTTGACACCCTTCGCCGACATGATCGCCTTTAGGATCGTCGAGTTGTTGGCCGGATCGCCGGACACCTTTGCCGTGGGATCGTTCTGGATCGACTCACTGGCCAGGTACTCGACCTTGATGTCGATGTCCCCGTTGATCAGTGCCGGGTCCGAGACCTTGCGGCTCTCCAGGTTCTCCTCGGTCTTCACCGAGTAGCCGGCCTGCTTCAGCAGGATCTTGAACATCTCGGCCAGGATGACCTGCTCGTTGAAGTTCGCCGAAACCCCGACCGTGAGGCTCTTCCCGGAGCCCGTGCCGGCCGCGGCGGAGAGGCCGTTCTGGGAGATGAATGCCTGGGCGATGGACGCGGCGTCTTTCTTGTCGATGTCGTACTGCTTGTTCATGGCCAAAACGTTGTCCGTGGTGAGCTTCGCCATCACCGAATTGAGGATCGTGTCGATGTCCGGGCTGTCCTTGGCCGCGCGGACCAGCGGAACGAGGTTGTCGGCTGCCTCCAGGTGCTTGTCGTCCTCGAGCACCACGAAGTTCGGATCGTACACGCCGGTTGAGAACAGCTCCCCGACCTGGATGGCGCCGCTCTTCAGTCCATTCACGGTGAGCGGGCCGCCGAAGTCCAGCTTCTTCACTTCCTTGAACACGATCCCGTAGGTGTTCTTCAACCCGATCTGGCAGAAGGGGTTGGTGGGGCAATCCGGCGGGGCACCGAACACGAACGTGCTGGCGATGGTGCCGCCGCCCGTCGCGCTCCCACCCGACCCGCACGCCGCGCCGGTCACCGCCAGCGCCACGAGGGCCGCCCCGAGAGCGTACCT
>Ga0070708_100002513_pt1 | contig 14148 bp, 13 predicted proteins | sample KBSK5503metaG_FD_65469 | JGI IMG/M metagenome (GOLD analysis project Ga0070708, IMG submission 65469) | Corn, switchgrass and miscanthus rhizosphere microbial communities from Kellogg Biological Station, Michigan, USA - KBS K5-50-3 metaG | ecosystem: Host-associated > Plants > Roots >...
GCCGGTGCTGACCGCGGTGGCGGCGCTGGCCAGCGGGCCGTCGGTGTTCACCGGGATCGGTCATCAGCGGGCCCAGGAGTGCGACCGGCTCGCGGCGCTGGCGCGGGAGATCAGCGCGCTCGGCGGGGATGTCACCGAGCGCCCGGACGGCCTGGAGATCCGGCCGAGGCCGCTGCGCGGCGACGGCGCGGTGTTCGCCAGCTACGACGACCACCGGCTGGTGATGGCCGCCGCCGTGCTCGGGCTCGCGGTGCCCGGCCTGCGAGTGCAGAACGCCGCCACGGTGGGCAAGACGTTTCCCGGCTTCACGAACTCGTGGGCGGCGATGCTGGGGCGGGCGCCCTGAGCAGGCGGATCGGCTACGCCGGCCTGGACGAGGACGACGTGCGGGTCCGGCCGGGCAAGGGCTCGCGGCCGAGGACCCGGCGGCGGCCCGCGCACGAGGACGCCGCCGAGGCGTTCGTCGCCGCGGTCGACCGGGGCAGGTACCGATGCTTCGTCGGGGACCGGGCGGTCACCGCGATGGGCGCGCGTGAGCTCGGGCACCGCAGGGTGGTGGTGGGGGACCTGGTCCGGCTGGCCGGTGATACGTCCGGCGCGCCTGGGGCGCTGGCGCGGGTGGTGAGCGTCCTGCCGCGGACGTCGGTGCTGCGCCGGTCGGCCGACGACAGCGATCCGGTAGAACGGGTGATCGTGGCCAATGCCGAGCAGCTAGTGATCGTCAGCGCGCTGGCTGACCCGCCGCCGCGGACCCGGCTGATCGACCGGTTCCTGGTGGCCGCCTACGACGCCGGACTCGATCCGCTGCTCTGCCTGACCAAGGCCGACCTGGCGCCGCCGGACGAGATCCTGGCCGGCTACGCGCCACTCGGGCTGCGGCACGTGGTGACCGGCCGCTGGCCGGGCGCCGAGGTGGTCCCCGGCGACCTGCGGGCCGAGCTGGCCGACCGGGCCAGCGTGCTGGTGGGTCACTCCGGGGTGGGCAAGTCCACCCTGGTCAATGCGTTGATCCCGGCGGCCGAGCGGGCGGTGGGGACGGTCAGCCCGGTGACCGGGCGGGGCCGTCACACCTCGTCGTCGGTGGTAGCGTTCCGGCTGCCCGGCGGCGGCTGGATCATCGACACCCCGGGGCTGCGCGGCTTCGGCCTCGGGCATATCGCGCCGGACCGCGTCGTGCGCGCTTTCCCGGATCTGGCCGGCGGCATCGAGCGGTGCCCGCGCGGCTGCACCCACCTGCAGGCCGACTGCGCGCTGGACGAATGGGTGGCCGAGCAGGACGACGACGGGGCGCTGCGCGGCAGGCTCGACTCGCTGCGCAGGCTGCTGCGAAGCCGGGAGGGCGGCGATCCCGCCGGGGATACAGAGCCGGACCGCGACGGCGAGCCGAGCCAGCAGGACGCGCCGGACCTGGGCGGCGAGCAGGGCCAGGATGATCGGGGACGAGGGGGCGGCCGGGGCCGGGATGACGGCGGGCCTGGCTGACGCCCGCGCTGCCCAGCGCGGTCAGGCCGGCTGATGACCGCCGCCGATGCCGCGACGCTGATCGGGGCGGGCGTGCTCGCGGGCCTGGTCAGCGTCGTCGCCAGCCTCGCCTCGCTGGTTTCCTATCCGGTGCTGCTGGCCCTGGGGCTGCCGCCGCTCAGCGCGAACATGACCAACACCGTCGCGCTGGTGTTCACCGGCGCGGGCGCGGCGGCAGGCTCCCGGCCGGAACTGGCGGGCCAGGCCGGGCGGGCGCTCCGCATCGGCCTGCTGACCGCGCTCGGTGGCGGGGCCGGCGCGGCGCTGCTGCTGCTGACGCCGCCGGGCGCGTTCGAGTTCTTCGCGCCCGTGCTGATCGGCGGCTCGGCCGCGGTGCTCCTGTTGCAGCCGATGCTGCGGCGGCCGGCCGGGCAGCAGCGCGGCGAGCGGAGCCGGCCGCTGCGGGCGGCGGTGTTCGGCGTCGCTGTCTACATCGGGTACTTCGGCGCGGCCGGGGGGATCATGATGGTCGCGGTTCTTGCCGCCATCTTCGATCAGGCGCTGGCCAGGACCAACGCGCTGAAGAACGTGGTGTCCGTGTCGGCGAACGGCGTCGCCGCGATCGCCTTCGCCGTGTTCGGGACGGTGCGGTGGGCATTCGTGCTGCCGCTCGCGGCTGGCTTCCTGATCGGCGGCGCGGCGGGCCCGGCCATCGTGCGCAGGCTCCCCGGGCCGGTGCTGCGCACCATCATCGGCGTGGCCGGGCTGGGCGTCGCGGTCAAACTGGGCGTCGCCGCGTACCGGTGAACGGACCTGCTGGGCCAGCGCGGTGATTTCAACCCGTTCGATCTGGCGTGCTACGGGTCAGCCGCGGTAGAACGCCGGAGTTGATGCCGTGCTCGTGCGCACGGTCCATGATCTGGCGGACGCTGGCATCGCTGGTGATCGCGCCGAAGTTCATCGCGGCGAGGCAGCGCCTGCTGACCGGGACGCCGCTGCGGCCCAGGCGCGGTGTAGTCCATCTGGTCACGGTACGGCCGGGCCGGGCCGCGCCGGCGGCGGCCGGCCATGGCCTCGGGACCCCGCGAGGCGGTACCGTTTCGCGGCATGGCGGGCTATGACGATGACCTGCGTTTCGCGCACGTGCTCGCCGACGCGGCGGACGACATCACCGCGCGGCGGTTCCGTGCCGTCGACCTCCGGGTGCAGACCAAGCCCGACCTCACTCCGGTGACCGACGCCGACCACGCCGCGGAGGAGTCGCTGCGCAACGTGCTGCGCCGGGCGCGGCCGCGGGATGCGATGCTCGGCGAGGAGTTCGGCCGGACCGGCTCCGGTGCGCGGTGCTGGGTGATCGACCCGATCGACGCCACCAAGAACTTCGTCCGCGGCGTCCCGGTGTGGGCAACGCTGATCGGGCTGATGGATGGCGACGAGGTCGTGGTGGGCGTGGTCTCCGCGCCCGCGCTCGGCCGCCGGTGGTGGGCTGCCCGCGGCGGCGGCGCGTGGACCGGGCGCGGGCTGACCAAGGCGACCCGGTGCCGGGTTTCCGAGGTGTCCAGGCTGGAGGACGCGTCGTTCTCCTACTCAGACGTATCAAGCTGGCGGGAGAGCAGCCGTCAGGACGGGTTCCTCGGCCTGGCCCGCTCGGTCTGGCGGAACCGCGCCTACGGCGATTTCTGGTCGCATGTCCTGGTGGCTGAGGGCGCGCTGGACATCTCCGCCGAGCCGGAGGTCTCGCTCTGGGATGTCGCCGCCCTGCAGGTGATCGTCGAGGAGGCAGGCGGCATCTTCACCGACCTGACCGGCAAGGCGACGCCAGATGGCGGCAGCGCCGTCTGCACCAACGGGCTGCTGCACGGTCAGGTGCTTGACCACCTTGCGCCCAGCGCCTGAACCGGCCCTGCGGGGCTGCCCGCGGCGGCCCCGGGGTTACCGCCGGCGTGTTGTGGGGTGCGGCAATGGCGTTATTGGTTGCGCTGGGCAGCCTGAGAGTTACCGCCGCGGCGTTATGGGTTGCCGCCGGCTGCGCTATCACCGATGCTTGGTTGAAATGACATTCACAAGTTCACAAGCCGGACCAGGCCCCGGCGAGATTCGCGCCGTGCCACGGGCTGGCCGACTGCCGGGAATGTCGATGCTGGCCCCTGGAGGGAGTGCTCGACCATGAAGGTACGCGACGGGATGACCACGGTCGTCTTGACCGTCGGCCCAGCGCACACCCTGCGCGAGGCGTCCCGCCTCATGTCGGCCCGCCGGGTCGGCGCCGCGGTCGTGATCGACCCGGCGCACTCCGGCGTCGGCATCCTGACCGAGCGCGACATCCTCGACTCGATCGGCGCTGGCCAGAATCCCGACACCGAGACGGTCGGCCAGCACCGAACGGACGACCTGGTGGTCGCCGCACCCGACTGGACGCTCGAGCAGGCCGCGCACGCCATGGTGCGGGGGAACTTCCGGCACCTCATAGTCATCGATGGCGGCGAGGTAACCGGCCTGCTCTCGATGCGGGACATCGTCAGGTCCTGGACGCCGACCGACGCTCAGGCCGTAGCCGCCACGGCCTGACCCCCCGCCCGACCCCGCCCCGCCCATGCCCGTCCGTGACGAAATTTAGTGGTTAAGATCCGTCCGGCGGGAACCGGATGGATCTTAACCACTAGCGGGCTTCGCCCCGACCCGACGAGGCGGTCCTTGCGGGGTTGGCGTCGGCTGCGCCAAAGTGAGGCGGCATGCGGCTCGACGGCGCGGTGGCACTCGTCACCGGAGGATCGTCCGGTATCGGCGCTGCCACCGCGCGTGCGCTGGCCGCGGCCGGCGCCCGGCCGCTGATCGCCGGCCGGGATCCGGCCCGCCTGCGGGCGGTGGCACGGGAAACCGGCGGGATCGCACTGGCAGCCGACCTCGCCGCCGCCGACGGGCCCGCCGAGCTGGCCGAGGCGGCGCGGCAGGCGGCCGGGCCAGGCGGCGTCGACCTGCTGGTGAACAATGCCGGGATCGGCTGGGCAGGCCCGATCGAGCAGATGACGGCCGAGCAGGCGGCCGGCCTCATCGCCGTCGACCTCACCGCGCCGATTCAGCTGACCAGGCTGCTCGTGCCCGGCATGGTTGCGCGCGGGCATGGTCATGTCGTGTTCATCTCCTCCATCGCGGGCGCGACCGGGGTGCGCGGGGAGGCCGTGTACTCCGCGGCCAAGGCCGGCCTCTGCTGTTTCGCCGAGAGCATCGCGCACGAGCTTGCGGGCCGCGGCGTGGGCGTGTCGGTGATCGTGCCCGGCGTCGTCGATACGCCGTTCTTCGAACGCCGCGGGCGCCCGTACGACCGGCGGAGGCCAGCTCCGCTGCCGCCGCAGCGAGTTGCCCGCGCGCTGGTCGGCGCCGTCGAGCGGGACCAGAGCATGGTGTTCGTCCCGCGCTGGATGCGATTTCCCGCCTGGCTGCACGGCGCGCTGCCGGGCACGTTCCGCCGGCTGGCGGCCAGGTTCGGTTAGCCAGCCGCCGGCGTGACATCCCGGCCATGCTCCAGCAGGCAACCTGACGTGGGCCTTCGCCCCGGTCGAATGGCAAATCACCGAACGTTATCCACTTACTACTAAATGCCTATTGGCCTGCAATGGCCGGCAGGTCTAATGTGCTGACCTGGCCCCCTTGCACCCGGTGGCCGTGTTTGCTCTCCTTCCGGCTGACTTCTCCAGCAGGCGCTTCCGGCTGGCTACGTAACCGATCTGCGGCGGGGGGCTGCATCGCGGTCACTTTCTGGTCTGCCGGGCCGCTGTCCGAGGCATGGCACCGGAGGAGGAACCTCGCATTGAAGCCGTTTGACCGGGCCGGGCCGGGCCGCGCGGGCGCGGCGCTCGCCGCAGGAACGGCGGGAACCCTGCTGCTGTTCATGGCAGCCGGGCCCGCTAGCTCGGCCGGCCGGCCGCACCCGAACGCGAAGGTTGCGGTGCCGCAGGGCATCGGAGCCGCGGCGCTGTCCGGCGACCCAGTCTTCGGCAATACTCCCGCCGGCACCAGGGAGACCGTGTCCTTCATCCTGAAGGCCCGCAACATCGCCGTCCTGAAGGCCGACGTCGCGCACGGCATGCCGTTCGGCCCGCTGTCCGTGCTGGGGTTCGCCCGCGCCTTCGGCCAGACCCCGCAGCACATTTCCGCGCTGCAGAGTTACCTCGGGCATTTCAAGCTCCGCACCAGGGCATACCAGGACGGGCTGGATGTCACGGCAACCGGCACCGCGGGCGAGTTCGACCGGGCGCTCAGTGTCCAGCAGCAGAATTTCCGCATCCCGGCGGTCAAGGGGCGGGGCGGCCGGCCCGGCCGCCGCGCCATGATCATCCACGGCACCACGGGCCAGCCGCTGCTGCCGCGCGGGATCGCCCAGTTCGTGCTCGCGGTCCTCGGTCTCACCAACTACCCGGTAGCGAGCAGCAATGCCGTGCACCAGCCTGCGCTCGCCAAGGGCGCGAGGCCCGCCGCCGCCGCGACCGGCAGCCTGACCCCGGCCGACTTCGCCAGGCAGTACAACCTGCGCCCGCTGCAGCGGGCCGGCTTCACCGGCGCCGGGCGGACGATCGGGATCGTCACCCTGGCCAGCATGAAGGCATCGGACGCCAGGTTCTTCTGGAAGCACGTGCTGCACATCAGGACGCGGCCGCACAAGATCAAGCTGGTCAACGTGGACGGCGGGGCCGGCAAGGTCAGCGCCGCGTCCGGGTCCGGCGAGACCACCCTGGACGTCGAGCAGTCCGGCGCACTCGCGCCGGGCGCGAAGGTGGTCGTCTACCAGGCGCCGAACACCGACCCCGGATTCCTGGACGCCTTCTACGACGCGGCCAGCCAGAATGTCGCCGACACCGTCTCTACCAGCTGGGGCGAGGCGGAGACCGTCATCGACACGTTCGCGGCCACCGGCCAGCAAGACCCGGCCTACGAGAAGGCATTTGACGAGGCGTTCCTTGAGATGGGCGCGCAGGGCCAGAGCACCTTCGTCACGGCCGGCGACGCCGGCGCGTTTGACGACTCCGGTGAGCTCGGCACCACCAACCTGGCCGTGGACAACCCGGGCGACAGCCAGTGGGCCACCACGGCCGGCGGCACCACGCTGGCCGGGATCATCCCGCTGACCTCGACCGACTCGGCGCGCATCGCGGCAGAGCGGGCCTGGGGCTGGGACTGGCTCTGGCCGCACTTCGCGTCGTTCTCCGGCTTCACGTCCGAGGCGCAGTTCGCCCTCGCCGAGCCGGCCGGCGGTGGCGGCGGCTTCAGCGCGGACGTCCCGATGCCGTTCTACCAGCGGCTGATCCCTGGCATTCACCAGTTCAGCGACGCGAAATACCTGACCCCGGTTGACCCGAAGCCATTCGGCAACGCGGCGCTGCCGACTGCATGGGCCTTCAACGCCCACCCGTCGGTTAAGACCGGCACCGGCTTCGGCCGCGCTGTCCCTGACGTCTCCGCCGACGCCGACCCGTTCACCGGATACGAGGAGTACTTCACCGGGTTCACCGGTGACCCGCTCGAATCTGGCTGGGGCGGCACCAGCTTCGTGGCGCCGCAGCTGAACGGCGCGGCCGCCGTGATCGACCAGGCAGTCGGCCACCGCGTCGGCTTCTGGAACCCGTCCATCTACCGGTGGGCCGCGCTCCCGCACTCGCCGTTCCGGCCGCTGTCCGCGCCGAGCGCGGGCAACACCAACCTGTTCTACACCGGCACGCCCGGCCACATCTTCAACCCGGCCGCCGGTCTCGGTACGCCTGATCTCGCCGCGCTGGCCAGGGACTTCGCGCGGTGAGCAAGGCGAAGCCGCGGGCCCCGGGAACGGCCGGCCTGCGCAGGGCGGGTGAGCGCGGTGGTAGAAATCGGTGCTGGCCGATACCCCGCACCCGGCAGCCGCGACCACCGCCGCCGACGCACGGCACCGCCAGGTAGCCGAATTACCGGCGAGCGAGGGCCGCCCGCGGCCAGTGCGAGCTCAATCCCGCCCGGCGCCGTAGACCTCGTCCTCGATTGTCTCGACGCTCACGCGCTTCGCCGATTCCCAGCTGAAGACGCGTGCGCTTGCCGCCACCTCGGCCGGCGACGGCACCGGGCTCGCCACGATGGCACAGAGCTCGCCGGCTATCGCCCTGGGACTCGGGTCGGCCCACCGCGCATATGGGTTGTCCAGGTCAGCGTGCGCGTAAGAGGAACCGCTCAGGGCCGGGACGGCACCGCACGCGAGCATCTCGGCCGGCACGAGCGAGACGTTGGTAAAGGACATCACGAGACCCGCGCGGCACCTGTTATACAGCTCGCTAAGCTGAGCAGGCGTCATTTTCCCGTGGTTGGTCACCGGGAACGGCAGTGGGGAAGGCATATCACCGAAAATATGGATCTCCTGGCCCGGCTGGCGCTGGTGAAATTCACGCAATGCGAGCATCCCGAGCTCGAAACCACGGCGGGCGATTGCCTGCTTCGCATAGAAGACCACGCCCGCCCTGGCGGCCGGATTCGTCAGTTGGTAGACCGGCGTGTCACAGCCATACTCGGCGACCCGCGCTCGCACGTTGAAGCGCTTCTGCAGCAGGTCGGCTACCATCCAGCCGATGGCGATGCACCTGAACCCGAACCGGTAGGTGTCCTCCGCCAGTACGTACTCCGAGCCCTTCGGGTAGAAGAACGGCTCGAAATCCTGCACCAGGTACAGCCGCCGGGTGGGCAGGCTCGCCCGCGCGGCGAGCACGTGCGCGGTCGGCCAGCCAGTGGCCACGTAGGCATCAAGGGGCGCCAGGCCGCGAGCCACGGACCGCACTTCCGCGCGCACTTCCGGCCAGCATTGCCTGATTACCTTCTCATGGCGTGACAACTGCCCGCGGAAACGGTCGTAAAGGTAGAGCACACACGTGTGCCCGGCGGCCTCGGCGGCCTCGATCAGCCGGAACATGGTGGTGTGGCCGCCGGAGCCTGCTCCCGGCGGTGTGCAGATCCAGCCGACGGTCAGCGGCGTTCCCCGGCTGGGCCGCTGCGCGGGCACCGCGAGCCTGAGTGCCCGGGAATCCGCCACGTCGTCGAGTTCCAGCGGGAAATCCAGGCCTGCCGAGCCGAGCCTGTGATGAGCCGCCCGGGCCAGGCGCTGGGCCAGCCGGCGGGATCCGTCGTCCCTGAGTACCTGCAGGCCCTCGATAGTCCGTGCCCGAATGTCTAGCATTGACCAGCCCCTCGATCGAGTGACGGATTGAGAATACGCTATTACTATCTGTCATCAGAGCAGCGCAGGCCAGGGAACATCCGGGTCTCATCGACGGCCGGCGGCCTTTATCCGCGCCCAGGACGGTGCAGCAGCGAGCCTGCCAGCGGGCGCAGCCGGTCCTTCGCCCCGGCCGGCAGCAGCTGCGAGCCAGTCCGGTAGGCCGCGGATCTGGCTGCCTCCCGCAGCCGCCGGCGGCCCGGCCACCGCTGGCTGGCAGCGGCCGCGTAGACGCTCTCCAGCGAATCGGCCGCTGCCTTCAGGCTGAACCGCTCCCAGACCAGCCGGCTGCCGAATGCGCCAAGCTCGGCCCGCCGGGCCGGCTGGCAGGCCAGGTCCCTGATATGGCTCGCGAGCGGGCGCGGGCCGAGATCGCCGGAGCCGCGCCCGTAGAAGCCGCCGGTCAGGAACTCCCGGGCGGTGGACGGCAGGAACGGCTTGGCGAAGCCGTGCGCGCCGAGCACGATCAGCGGCTTGCCGAATGCCATGGCGCGCAACGCCGATCCGCCCATCCCGAGCGCGATGTCAGCGGCCGCGTACGCGGGGCGCGGGTCAGCGAGCGAGCCTTTCATGATCACGGCGCGCCGCCCGAGAGTCGCGTTGACCCGCTCCGCGGCCTCGTTCAGGGCACCGAAGGAGGGCCCGTCACCGGTGACCAGCAGCTGAATTCCCGGATCGTCGAGCAGCTGGATGGCTGCCATCGCGAGCCGGATCCCCTCGGCCTTCAGGTCAGGCTCAAGCCGGGACACGACGCCGACCACGAGGCCGGCGTCGAGCCCGTTCGCCTGGCGGAACGCGGCGCCGTCGACCAGCGCGGGCGAATCGGCGTCGGTGTTCACCGGCGGCTCGATCAGCGCCGGCGGCTGCGGTCGCAGCGCGGCGGCCTGGTCGGCTAGCTGCCGGGTGCCGACGATCAGCGGCGGGTACCTGGGCAGCCAGCGGGGCACGTCCTGCCCGTAGATGGTCGAGACGAGGGGAACCCCGCGGGCCAGGTGCGGGCCGTAGAACGAGTCCAGGCTCAGCGGGTACTCGTAGGCGTGCACCAGCCCGATGCGTTTCCGGCCGGCTACCCGGGTTAGCGCACGGCACACCGCTGGCCGGACCGGCAGCAGCCCCGGCGTGACCCGGCTGTGGCGGACCAGCACCAGCGGCAGCCCGGCAGCCCGGACCAGCTCAGCTACCGGTCCCGGGCGGCCGGAGTAGACGGCGAAGACAGTTACCTCATGGCCCCGATTACGGCAGGCCGCCGCGAGGTCGAGCGCGTTCAGCTGGCTGCCGCCCAGTTCCAGGTGGTGCAGCCCGACGAGTAGCCGCATATCAGGGCCTATGCGGTAATGCGCGAGAATGCACCGTGCCCATCTGCTTATCCCCTCCCCGCTGGAACTTCGCGCAATAGCAGCCAGGCTCCCAGCCCGGCCGTGGGTACCGCAACAGCATCGTGGTTTCGCGCCGTTGTCCGGCCCGTTCCCGCGTCCTTGACTATTGCGGTCGCCCGTGACCCTTGCCCTTGCCATTGCCGTGGGACTTGCCGCCGCTGCCCTGGGGCCGCAGCGCTCCGGTCAGCACGACCAGGCTGCCGGCCGGTACCCGGCCGGCCGGGCGCACGGCGGTAACCATCCCGGCGGGCTGCCGGTCACTCGGTCGCCAGCGCACGCTGACTAGCAGGCCGAGCTGATGCAACTGACGGACCACGGCGCTGACCGGCTGGCCGATCAGCGAGCTTGCGCTGACATCGACCAGCCGCGCTGTCGGCGCCGGCGGCCTCGACGTGCCGGACGGCACGGATACCGGACGATGCGGCGCCGCGGAGCCGAGCACGCCGGACAGCACCAAAGCCAGCACGACAGCCGCGGCCGCAGCCGCGGCCAGCCCGGCACCGCGGCCAGCCCGGCCGACGCGCAGCCGCGAGCGCCGCTCCAGCGGCAGGCTCAGCGTTGGCCGCTCCGGGCCGGCCGCAGCCGGGCTGTGCGGCCGATCGTCCGCGGCGCTCAGCCTGCTGCCCGGCTGTTCGCCGGCCCCGGGAGGACTGTCCCGCCGATCGCCAGGCTGGTCACCGCGGCCGGCGTTCATCTGGTCACGCAGCCGGCCAGCCCGGCGCGCCACCGCACCCGCGCTCTCCGGCCGCATGGCGGGGTCCTTGGCGGTAAGCTCCGTCACCAGCGCGGCAACGTCGGCAGGCACCGTGGCCGGCAAGGAAGGCATCGGGCGGTCCCGGTGAGCCAGCGCCACCTCCATCGGGATGCCAGCGAAGGGCGCAGCGCCGGCCAGGCACTCGTAAGCCACCACGCCCAGCGAGTACAGATCACTTGCCGGAGTGGCCGGGGCTCCCCCGACCCGCTCCGGCGCCAGGTACCCCGCGGTTCCGACCAGCGCCCCCGTGCTGGTGATGGGCGCCGAGCCTGCCGCGTGCGAGATGCCGAAATCGGTGATCTTCACGATGCCACTGCGGCTGAGCAGCAGGTTGCCGGGCTTGATGTCGCGATGCACAAGTCCGGCCAGGTGCGCGGCATGCAGGCCCGCAGCCGTCTGGGCGACGATGTCCATCGCCCGGGCCGGTTCCACCGGCCCGCCGGCCAGCACCCCGGCAAGGGATGGCCCGTCCACGAGTTCCATCACCAGGAATGGCGGGTGCGGTGGATCAGGCTCGCAGTAGTCATAGACATGCGCGATGCCCTCGTGCGACAGCGCTCCCGCGTGCCTGGCCTCGGCCCGGAACCTGGTCAGCATCTCCGGGTGCTTGGCGTATCCGCCTGGCAGCAGCTTGATCGCCACTGGCCGGGCCAGCACCATGTCCTTTCCCCGCCACACCTCGCCGCAGCCGCCCGCGGCGATCCGGCCGGCTAGCTCATACCGGCCAGCGAGCAGCAGGCTGCTGGTAAAAGACATAGGCGGGCGGTACCCGTCGGTTAGCTCGCTAATCATGCATCCACCTTGCCGCATCGGCCTCCGCGAGCGGCGGGCCGCCATGCCCGCACGCCGCTGCCCAGGCTGCCACAGGTGCGGGCAGATCCGGACCGCGAAATGGTCCGGCGAGACTACGACGCCGCGCCTGAGCCGCGTTCCCGCATGTCAGGCCGCGGCTGGCACGCTGGCATGCTGGATGCATGAAGGACCTGGCCCGATTGCTGCGCCGGATCGCCGTCACCGTCGTGGGCACCGTGATCTTTGCCGTCGGCGTGGTGCTCCTGGTGGCACCCGGGCCTGGCCTGCTCGTGATACTCCTCGCGCTGATCGTGTTCGCGGTCGAATACGAATGGGCCAGGCACCGCCTGGATGCGGTACGGGCACGCGCGCGTTCGGCGGCCGACAAGGCGGCCGCCAGTCGCGTCGCGACGGCCTCCGCCATCCTTTTTGGCGTTGGCGCCATCGGCCTGGGCGGAGTGCTGATCTTCACCGACGTGCTGCCGCTGTCCGGCGCGGGAACGGGTGCGAGCGTTGCCCTGGGCGGCCTGACCGTGCTGATCACCACCGCATACAGCGTCAGGGAACTGCGGCGCGCCGAACAGGCCGATGAGATCGAGCGCGCCAGGCAGGCTAAAGCGGCTGAATGGTAAAAAAAAGCCTTCGCTGGAGTAAGTGTTCGAAATCTATCAAATTAACTGGGTAAAGTCATCGGGGTTTCAGATCCGCAGGCCTCCTGCCGCTGCTCCCGGTGGTTGACCTGGCCAGCCATGGGAATTGTGTCGAGCGGAAGCACACTCGCGGAGGTTTCAATGTCCCGCATCAGGAGAAACCACGAGGCCGACACTGCGGCCAACAGCGCGTGGGGCCGGGCGCGCCAGGCGGCGGCCCGGGTGAAGCCGGTCGCCACGAGCACCGGGGCAGCCGCGAGGCGCGGCGTGCACAAGACGCGAGCCTGGGCGGCGCCGCAGGTCGAGCGCACCGGGCAGGTCCTGCAAGGCCGCGTCGCACCCAAGGTCTCGGCCCTGCTGTCCTCGGCCGCGCGGCGGCTCGAGCCCGCCAAGCCACCGCCCGCACGCTGGCGCAAGCTGGCCGGCGTTTCGGCGCTTACGGCCGCCGCCAGCGCGGCAGCGGCCCTGGTCCGCAAGCTCAGGAAGCCGGACGTCACGACCCCGGCGGCCGAGCCGGACGCGGACGACGTGACACCCGCCGCGGACGGGCAGGCGAGGGCCAGCACCGACGCCGACGTGAACGGGCAGGTCCGCACTTCCTGACCGGGCTCCGCGGAGATGAGGCGGCCGGCCCGTGAAACCCGGCCGCCCGTGAAACCCGGCCGCCCGTGAAACCCGGCCGCCCGTGAAACCCGGCCGCCCGTGAAACCCGGCCTGCGCCGATCGGGGCCGGCCGCACTTCCTGACGCCTGGCTGCGCGCTGTCGCTGATTATGTCGGCTGCACCGGCGGCTGTCGGGGCGTGGGTTGGTCGCTGGAGCGGATGCGCTGTTCGTTGAGGCTGTCGATCATGACGCAAGCTACGCGTGCGTTCATTTTGATGATGACGGCCGGCTGCCCCGTTGAATCTATGAAGGGGGAGATCGCAACGGCTTGGTCCACGCCGCGGTGGCTGAGCCACTGCTGTATTGCTGTTTGCAGGTCCTTGGCGAGCCGGAGCGCTCGCCGGTCTTTGTCGTTCAGGTAACGCATGCCGACCTTCCGCCGGTCAGATCAGCTCGGCTGGCGCTGGGGTTTGCTGGTGCCGGTGCGTGGGTGCTGCGTGGCACCGGGTGATGGCGGGTGGGGCCGTGCCAATCGAGGGGGTGGCGGCGGGCCGGACTCGGCCTGGGGCCTGCTGCTGTCGGACGGCCTTGGCGTGGCGCTGCCGGTGGTCTGCCGTGTCGGCGCTCTGGATGCCAGATCACGGCCACCCCGTCCGTGCTGCCGCTGGCCATCGGCTGGGATGCGGGGTCTGTGTCATCGGGAGCTCCGCAGACTCGGTGGTTGGCAGCGCGCTTTAACTATCCTGCTGTGATCGTGCAGACGCAAGCACAGTTGACAGAACAACCGCAAGAACGTCTGATTGAACAACACAAATGCACGTGCAGGCAGTATCGTGCTGCCAGCGGCTCCGGGCGCCGGCGCAGGTATGCCCGCCGGATGATCCGGCGGGCCCGGGCCGTCCCGTTGGCGGCCCGGTTTGCGGCGCAGCGCTCGCGGCCGGATGCGGCTCACCTGCAATGGGGCGGCCGCCCGGTCGCAGATCGGAAGACTCGTGCACAACCAACCGGATTCGAGAGGAACCAGGGTGAGAAGGTCGATGGTTCAGGCCTATAACGGCATGCCCGCCTCCGGGCTGCGGGAAGCCATCTGGCGCAAGAGCGGCCACAGCAACCCGAACGGCAGCTGCGTGGAGGTGGCCGAACTGCCCGGCGGAGCGATCGCCGTCCGTAATTCCCGCCATGCCGGCGGTCCTGCGCTGATCTACACCCCGGCCGAGATCACGGCGTTCATCCGGGGAGTCAAGGACGGCCAGTTCGACGACCTGATCCGCTGAGGTCGCGATCCG
>Ga0070708_100002514_pt1 | contig 14148 bp, 13 predicted proteins | sample KBSK5503metaG_FD_65469 | JGI IMG/M metagenome (GOLD analysis project Ga0070708, IMG submission 65469) | Corn, switchgrass and miscanthus rhizosphere microbial communities from Kellogg Biological Station, Michigan, USA - KBS K5-50-3 metaG | ecosystem: Host-associated > Plants > Roots >...
TCGGTTTTGCTTCCAACATACCCGTTGTTGGCCAGAGATCAGGACGTTTGATCGCGCCAGAAGGATATGTTAAGGCGACAGGAGAGGGCTGGATTATCGCCTCGAATTACCTTGTCGAGGGAAATTATTTCGACGCGATGCACATTCCGCTGATTCGGGGCCGTTACTTCAGCGCAGCGGATGATCAACCGAAAGCGCCTCTGACCGTTGTAATCGGCGAGTCGCTTGGGAACAAGTACTTTCGCGGAAAGGACCCGATTGGAATGCGGATCAAGGTGGGCCCAAGTTTTGCTTCGCCGATGCCTGCCATGACGATCGTTGGAGTCGTCGGGGACATCAAGCAAGGCGCTCTGGATCAGCCCACTGTGCCAGAGATGTACGAGCCGCTATCGCAGGCTGCGGCGGACCTGGGAGCGTATGGCGCGATGATTGGAGTCGCGGGCACCATGAATGTGGTCGTGCGGACCGCCGGCGACCCGGCTGCGCTGGGAACAGACTTCACCCAAGTCGTCCGCCAGCTTGATCCCTTGCTGGCAATCTCAGATATGCACACCATGAATGAGGTCATTGCAGCGACAGAATCGTCGCGCAAATTTAATACTGCCCTCCTCTCGGCCTTTGCTGCAATCGCCTTGTCGCTTTCTGTTCTCGGAATCTATGGAACGATGGCCCATTCTGTCGCGCAGCGGTCTCGTGAAATCGCCATACGCATGGCAGTGGGCGCCACGCGGCAAAACGTGCTATTGCGCACGTTGCACTCTGCTCTGACATTGGCAGGCATAGGAATTGTTGTGGGCCTGGTCTTATCTCTCGGTCTGACAAGATTGCTGTCGAGTTTGCTTTTTGACGTAAACCCGCTCGACGGAATGGCAATCGCCGGCGCAGTTACTGTGTTGCTTGCCTGTTCAGCATTAGCGGCATGGCTTCCGGCGCGGCGCGCAGCTTCCGTCGAACCGATGCGTGTGCTTCGATTCGAATGACAGGGCCCGGCCTGGAGCTCGCTCTACTTAGCGGCGTAGAGGTCTGGAAACTGTTGGCGAAGATGCGCGACTTTCGGCGCATCGTTGTAAACAATGTACGGGTTGTCGGGATGGTTCGCCGCATAGTTCTGATGGTAAGCCTCTGCCGGATAAAAGCCCTTCAGTGGGACTATTTGGGTGACGATCGGGCGCGAAAAGATTCTTGATGTTCCGAGTTGCGCGACATAAGCTTCGGCAATCCGCTTCTGTTCATCGCTGTTATAGAAAATGACGGAACGGTACTGAGTGCCTTCGTCGGGCCCTTGGCGGTTTAGCTGAGTCGGGTCGTGGGCAACGGAGAAGAACACCCGCAGAAGCTGCCCGTAGGTGATCTGCGAAGGATCGTACGTAATCTTCACCGATTCGGCGTGGCCGGTGTTGCCGGTGCTCACCAATTCATATTCTGAGGTCTTGGCTTCGCCTCCAGAGTATCCCGAAGTCGCGCTGATCACGCCTTTCACATGCTGAAAGACGGCTTGAATACCCCAGAAGCAGCCACCCGCGACAACCGCTGTCTGCTCCGACTTGGCCGTGGCCAGGGAGGCGTCCACAGCCGGATTTGGGAATGCGGCGTTTTCTCGCCCAGCCGCATTGCAGGACACTACGGCGAGGGTCACGGTCACGAACAAGGCAGACAAGTGCGAAAGAAAGCTAGACATTACAACCTCCAACTGGTCCCGGCCGGTCAATCTCTGGCCAAGTCTTAATTGTAGAGTGCTTAGAAGGAGAAAAGTTACGTGTGTTTTGGTGCGATAGGCCCGGGGGCGGACTTGTAACTTTGGTGGGACAGCCGCATCTCCTCTATGCAGCCGAAGTGAGTTAGCGCAAATCCCAACAAAAACCTAGGAGAATCCATGAAGAAGATGATCGGCAAGTTGATGGCTATGTGTTTCCTGGCGGTGTCCCTTGCGGCTTTTGCCCAGTCCGGCGACAACATGAAACAAGACGACACCATGAAGCACGACGACATGAAACAAGACGACATGAAGCAAGATCAGATGAACAACGATCAGATGAAGAAGGACGACAAGAAGAAGTCCGGAAAGACCAAGAACACCAAGGTCAAGAAAGACGACATGAAGAAAGACGACATGAAAAAAGACGACATGAAAAAAGACGACAACATGAAGCACGACGACAACATGGACAAGAAATAATTTGTGATGGGCTAGGCTTGACCTAACGCGGCCTTGTCCGATTAGGTCAAGTCCTGTGAGACTTTGCGCACCGGGCTCATAAGTTCCGAATTGTCCGTGACTCGAGCATGATCCCGACCCACTCCGCTAGTCCGGCTGCGAGGGACGGTTATGAATTCGTGCTGTCTCAAATCTTGCCGGTTGCCGTCAAACTGGGGGACGAATCTTGTTCTTGGCGGCGCCCTATGGTGGGAAGCCGATGCGTCGCAACAATTGTTGATAACGCCTGTCGGAGCGAAGGGAATTGAATCTCTGGTCGACATTTATGTGATGGAGCGGGACATTTTGTTCCTCCGCTTTCTCCAGCCAGGCAAGGGCCTGATCATTTTCACCGAGTCCGACATAAATTAGCGCACGGTCATAAGGCGAGACATAGCGATATTTAGATTGTTGGTCCAGTTCACGGAGAATCTTGCGCGCTTCAGCTTTTTTCCCCGACGCAGCATAGGCATGGCCCAAGCTGGCAAGGTCCCCAGCTTTGCCATATACATTGATCGCGTCCGCATACATCGTCTTGGCTTCGTACACCTCTCCCAGGTACATCAGTGCCATGGAGAAGCCGGGGTTGAGCTCCAAGGTCTTGCGCTGCTCTTCAATCGCGCGGTCGTACTGGCCCAGGTAGAAATATGCGGCCCCTACACTTGCGCCGGCGGTAAGGTTGAGGGGATCTAATTCCTGCGCAAGTTTTCTTTCGGCAAGATTGGCCGATTGCTGACCTAGCGCTTCGAGAAAAAAGCCGTGCCAGAGGTGGGCAGTCACGTAGCTAGGGTTGAGTTCGAGGGCGCGTTTGAATTCTTTTTCCGCGCCCGCCCAATCGTATCGGTTGAAGCGAACGGCGGCGAGGGCGTTATGCGCCCCTGGAAGTGTGTCGTCGAGAGCCAGGGCCTTAGTCGCCATCTCTTCTGCTTTTGCGAAAGGTTCCTTAGGGGCGCGATATCCACGCACCGCCAGCGGTACGTAGGCCTCTGCCTCGGCCGCGTAGGCGAGAGCAAAGTTGGGATCAATCTGAAGCGCGCGATCCAAATGAGAGATGGAACGGTCCAGAGCTTCTTCGCTCCTCTGTTCAAAGAAAAACCGCCCTCGCAGATATTCCCGATAAGCTTCAGGATCTACTTGCTGAAGTTGCGCGGATACAGATTGGTTGGGCGGTGTGAAACTCGTTTGCACGGCATAGGCGATCGTCTCCGCGACTTCCTTCTGCATTGCAAGAGCGTCACGCAGGTCCCGCTCATAAGTTTGTGCCCAGAGATGGCGGTCGGTAGGAGCATAGATCAGCTGGGCGGTGATGGAAACGCGATCACTGGCACGCTGTACGCTACCTTCCACTACACCGTCCACATTCAGCTCGCGTGCGATCTCTGGGACAGATTTCCGGCTTTGCTTGTACTGCATCGCTGAGGTCCGGGAGATTACTCGAACGACATTGGTCTTCCCCAGCTCCGTCGTCAATGCCTCCGTCATCCCATCCGCGAAGTAGTCTTGCTCTACATCCCCGGTGAGATTAACAAACGGAAGGACGACCACAGATTGGATGGGAGGAATACTGGATCGCGCAAACAGGCGGTCACGCAAGCCACGGAAGCCGAGCGCAACGATGGTCAAGGCGAGGAGTACAACGATCAGACCAGCAGTCCGGAAGTTAAGCAGGCCAGCTCTTCTCTTTGCCTTTGGCGCTCTCGCTCGCGATTTCTGCCACACCTCCTGCACGGGCAGTGAGGCGATGTCCGCTGACCATTCCACCGGCGCGATGAACCGATAGCCGTATCGCGGGACGGTTTCGATGAAGCGGGGGCTTTCCGCCGAGTCTCCTAGAGCATCCCGTAGCCGGTTTACCGCAGTGTTAACGCTGTGTTCGAAGTCGACAAAAGTGTCAGAGGGCCACAGGTTCCGCTGAAGCTCGTCACGCGTAACCACCTCCCCACGCTTGGAAATCAAGGAAACCAGAATGTCAAAAGGTTGTGCTTGAAGCTTGATTCGGATTCCAGACTTGTGCAACGAGCGCGCCTGCACGTCCAGATCGAAGATTCCGAACCGGGCGATCTGTCGGGGTGTCTTTTCGGTTTCCACCTGAAACCACTCCACGGGAGTCTAACACCGCCGTTGAGTTACTTAGCCCTCAGTAATCCTATATTTCGTGTTACCTGGCTCCCCAAACCCTTGGACAACATAGAGTTCCGGTGTTACCGAGGCTCAACCCTGATGTGCGCCCCGGTGCATTGTTCCCGCCGACGAATTTGACGAGAGTGGGTGCCCGCGCGAGATGCACCAGTGGGCGCTTATGCCACTTAGCCATCCGCCAAAACCAGGAGGAATCCGATGACGAAAAAGTGGCTACTCTCAGTATTTGCCTTGGCTGTCGTAGCGGCTGTGGCGCTGCAGATTACACCTATGCCGGCCATGGCTCAGGACAGCAATAATGGAAAGACTCTTACCGTGGACGTCGCAATAGATGGTTCCACGCTGGCTTTGAACAACAACGATCCAGCAAACCCAGCTATCAGAGGAACAACATTTACTGTGACCGGCAAGATCTTCCCGGGAGGCACCATTCCCGCGGGTATCACTTCGTTTGACCCGAACCAGCCTGGCAGTATCGGGACCTGGGTGTGCAGCGGGGTCTTTGTTGCAGATGCCGCCGCCATATTCGGAGGAAAAGCAATAATCGCTTTCCACACCAACCAAATTTTCATGTTTACAGATGATCACAATGCGCTGTTCACGGAAGGACTGGAGGGCTCCGTGGGGACGACAACTCACCGGATCGTGGTTGGCGGCACCGGCAGGTTTCAGGGCTTGGTGGGACAGGAGCGCCAGGAAACCATTGGACTGAACCTAAATGGACAGGGCCTGTTCGACATTCGTTTCACGTTCAAACTGAAGTGAAACGACTCGGACTGACTACCTTGCGGATCGCCGAAGATTCTGCAAGCTCGGTGGTCCCTTTTCTTCTCGATCGGCGAGGGTGACATGAAGCGTAGGCAGAAGATGAAAATGACAGACCCAAGAACTCGTCGACTCGGCTTTCGTGATGCTTTCGTTCTTGCATTCGCGATCATCATCGCCGGAGCGACTCCTGCGCTCGCACAATCGCCAAATGTGGTAGTCCAATGGAACAATGCAGTCTTGCAGGGCGTGCGTGATTCCAAAATTGGACCGCCGATGGTCGCTCGCGCACTCTTTATTGTCCACAATTGCATCTACGACGCCTGGGCAGCCTACGACCAGACCGCTGTCGGAACCGTGTTCGGCGGCTCTCTTCGTCGTCCAAAATCCGAACGAACTCTTGCAAATAAGAGCCAGGCCATCAGCTTCGCTGCTTATCGCGCCGCAATCGACTTATTTCCCCGCGACAAAGGATCGGTGTTCGATGCTTTGATGGCCAGCCTTGGGTACGACATCAACGACCACTCCACCAACCCGGAGACACCGGCCGGAATGGGTAATATGACCTGCGAAGCAATCCTCGCCATCCGCCATAACGACGGCTCCAACCAACTCGGGAACATGACCGCGAGCGGTGTGGCTTATGCCGACTATACCGGCTACGTTCCCAGCAATCCGGCAGTGACGGTTCCACTCGGGCCGGGTTACGACTACTCAAGCCTGAACTCCAATCATTGGCAACCGCTGACTTATTTCAATGGGACGACAACTGTGACCCCGTCGTTTGTCGGTGCGCAATGGTATAAGGTCACGCCATTCGCAATGAAGTCCGCAGATGAGTTCCTTTCTTTCATAACTCGCTTCGGGCCCACAGTCTATCCTTCGCTGGCCTATTTTGAACAGGCTCAGGCTCTGGTTGCAATTAGTGCTGGCCTGACCGATACGCAAAAGATGATTGCCGAGTACTGGGCGAATGGTCCCCACACAGAACTACCGCCTGGCCATTGGGACTTGTTCGCGCAATTTGTTTCGGCCAGAGACCAGCACACGGTGGACGATGACGCCAAAATGTTTTTCGCATTGACCGCAGCGATTCACGATGCCGGCATCGCCGCGTGGGACGCGAAAAGCAAATTTGATTCGGTCCGGCCCGTCACAGCGATTCCTTTCCTGTTCCATGGGCAGACGATCATGTGCTGGGGAGGACCATTCAAGGGGACAGTGGCTATGGACGGAGGAGACTGGATTCCATATCAGCTTTCGACTTTCCCGACGCCGCCTTTCCCGGAATACATCTCGGGGCACAGCACTTTCAGCGCAGCTGGGGCCGAGATTTTACGGCGCTGGACACACAGCGACAACTTTGGCGCTTCCGTCACCTTCAACGCTGGCAGTTCCACGATTGAGCCGGGTGTGACCCCGGCAAGTACCATAACCCTCTATTGGCCCACTTTCACCGACGCTGCCAACCAAGCGGGAATATCTCGTCGCTACGGGGGGATCCATTTCGAAATGGGTGACCTCGTGGGCCGAGCCACAGGCAGACTGGTGGCTGAGAAGGCGTGGGTGAAGGCGTTACGGTATTTCAGGGGTGACGCAGACGATTCGCCTACCGCAGGCTCCTGGTAGCACCTACTTGCCTTCAATCAGCCTCTATGTTGTTACAGTCCGCAAACAGGCTATGGCAGTGAAAGACGTGGTTGTGAGTGAATCGTCGGCCAACCGGAGAGCGCCAGCAATGGTCGTCCCTACCGCGACAGTTGGGAACTTTCGGTGCGGAATGCTACTTGGTGTTCGACAACTGGTGACTCGTCGCTGCGAACTCCTGTTCCAGCAGCCCCTACGACAGAAGCTGCGGCTTCACACCGGCAGGTGCAGGCGCTGCACCCAGCCTCGCGGTTAAATACTTCTTCATGCATCTTACGCATGGCACATAACCTTGCTGCAGGGCGTCGTGCGCGGCGATTGTCCGAAGGTGAGCTTTGTCGTGGATGAAGGGACACGTGGGCGCGTGAAATGTCTTCCCGTCCGGATACACCACGACCATGAGGTCCGGGGGGACGCCGCTCCCAGCCTGGGCATGTTCTGAACGCAGTTCAGGCTGGCTGAAGGGGGAAGAACGGGCGGCTTCGAAGCCGCCGACAATAACCACGGCCGCCGCTGCCGCGACCATCCATCCCAGAAAACTTCTCCGGCTGCCGGGCATATTGTCCTCTAGTCTTCGGTGTAGGCGGTGGCTGAATCCCAGAGGGACCTCGAGCATTCGTTCATCCCCGTACAGCTGGACCACATTGCGGGTACCGTTGAGCACCGCCGTGCAATGTTTGCATCCGTGTACGTGCTCCTCGATGGCAGCGCGCAAGTCTGGGGTAACTTCGCCTTCGAGATAGTTCGAAATCTCACGCCACACTTCCGAGCACTTGATCACCATGGCTTGACCCCTTTCTCGAAAGACAATTTGGTGCTCCAACTGCCGCCCAGTCCTGGCGCCAGCAAGTCGCGCAACATCAGCCGTGCTCGCAGCAGGCGCGTCTTGACGGATGCGGTTGAAATCCCAAGCGCCTTGGCCGTCTCTTCAATGCTCAATTGCTGCATGTCGCGCAGCAGAAAAACTTCGCGGTATATCTGCCCGAGCGAGGCCAACGCTTCGGTCAGCTTCTCCCGGATCTCCTTTCGCTCCAAGGCCTCCGAGGGAATCTCTCGCCAGTCAGCAAAGTCGCGCGGCGTGTAGTTGCCCTGCTCGTCCTGCTGGTTAGCGATTGGTTCAACCATGTGAGCGTGTTCTTTCCTCCTCCGCATACGCGCCTCATTGACGGTGATCTGGATCAGCCAGGTGCTGAATCGCGCCTCCGCGCGGAACTGCCGAATGTGTTTAAACGCTTTTAGCACCGCCTCTTGGGCCGCGTCTTCGGCGTCCGCCTGGTTACGCAAAATCGCGAAGGCCGCATAGTACAAGCGCTGTTCGTACGGTCGAATGAGCTCGTAAAAAAGATCATGTTCGCCGTCGCGAACGCGCCGGATCAGCACCTCTTCGTTGAATTGTCCGGCTGGATTCTCCAGCGAAGTCGCCTCTTCCGGCATCTCTCCTCACGGCAACACTGAACTCACTGCCATCGCGAACTACAATTCTTTCGATGTATATTCCGGGTCCTTTTTCCATCCTGTAAACATAGATACAAAATTATTCCAACCATGCAGAACCACCATCACCAGATGGCCAAACACGAATGCCAAGATCGCCCACATGATCAGAAAATGCCAGAGTCGCGCGTAATGGAAGCCGCCCATCATCCACGCCAACCAGGAAAACTGTACCGGCTTCCATATCGCAATCCCGGTCAGCACTGACAGCGCTCCCAGCCCGATTGCAGATGTGTACGCATGTTTCTGCAGCGGGTTGTAGGCTTCTTTGACTGGCGGTTTGGGGCCGAAGAAGAAGTAATGGCGCACCATCGGCCAAACCCCGGGAATGTCACGGGGCACGAACAGGACCTGCTTGTAATTCCCACTAAAGACTTGATAGCCGATGTAAACCAGGCCGGTGACAATATAGATCCACATGAAAGTGAGGTGCCATTGCAGCGCGCCGCCCAGCCATCCGCCTATTGCGAATGCTTTGGGCCAATGGATCAGATCATGCTGCGGGATCTTTGCGCCGAAGCTGGGGAACGCACGGAAGATCTGCAGCCCGCTGCCGACTAACACGAATAGCGAAATGGCATTCAGCCAGTGGCAGAGGCGCACAATGAACGGATGCTGGTTCACCGCCTCTGTCACTTCGCCAGTCTTTATGTTTTCGATTTCAATCGCGCGGGTGGCCATTTCACCTCTCTTGGCAGCTACAAACCGTAGAACTCCGAGTAGCCCTGGTCTTCCCAGTAGCCGACTCTTTGGAGAATGTTGGTCACTTTCAGGTCAGTCAGATACTTCGCCTGTTTGTAGCCGACTTTCGTCGGAATAGTCAGACGCAGTGGTGCTCCGTGTTCGCGAGTCAGCGGTTGGGCGTACATTTCGTAACACAAGAGCGTCTGGGGATGCAGCGCCGTGGCCATGTCCAGCGATTCATAATAGTCATCTGCGCATTCCACGGTCACGAAGCGCGCGTTTAGGTCGGCGCCAATTATCTTCAGAAAGTCGGAGAGGCGCACGCCGCTGAAGTTGCCAATTACGTCCCATCCTTCGACACACACGTGTCGAGTATTTTGGGTGATCTTCGGAAGCGCGTGAATCTGAGCCAGAGTGTAATCGCCCGGTTTCTGTACCGCGCCGGCAACGGTCAGATTCCACTTGTCGAAATCGACTTGGGGATCGTCCACGTCGTAGTCGTTGATGGGAAACTTCTTGAAGGGAGTGAGTTCGGAGTCGGCAAATGTGGATGCTAAGTGGCCAGAACGAAAAAGCCTTGCAGAAGCCCAGTCGCTGAAGTCAAGCCCGGCCTTGAGAAGCGGCGTCCGCAGTTTTGGAATAGCAAACGCGCCAAGAGCTACAACCGGCGTCAGCTTCAACCACTCACGCCGGTTGAGGCTCTTAAATTTGCGGTTGTCAATTCGCGAGCTCATAAACGGCGCCCCTGAAGAATCCGATACGACGCAGATGAGATTCGCCGAGTGGCAAAAGGTTACAGGTTGTCAACCGGACGCGGCTATTGTACAGCGGTGAATTGCAGAGCCGCGCTCCCCTGGAGCAGGTGAGGCCCTTGCCTCCGCAGGGCTCGTGGTTCTCGTAGGCCCAGACGCCCTTTTCTGGACGATGATGCTCGGACTCTCGATACGATGTTAAACTCCCGCTTTGCGTTCAAAGGAGTTGCTATGAGCTGGGCAAGCAAACTGTCCAAACCTTACCGAATCGATCATGGGAAGAATTTTCGGCTAAAGGATTTTGATCCCGCAACGACCGGCCACCTTCGCTCGAAGGAACATGCAAAAGAATTGCTGGAACAGAGCATCGCTGAAATGTCCGAATTGCAGGACAAGCTCTATGCGCAGGACTGCTGGGCGCTACTCCTGATATTTCAGGCGATGGACGCGGCGGGAAAAGATGGCGCCATCAAGCATGTAATGTCGGGCGTCAATCCGCAGGGATGCCAGGTGTACGCGTTCAAGGCGCCGTCGTCTGAGGAGTTGAACCACGATTTTCTGTGGCGCACGAGTAGAGTTCTGCCGGAGCGCGGACACATCGGCATTTTCAATAGGTCTTATTACGAAGAAGTGCTGGTAGTGCGGGTGCATCTCGATATTTTGAAAAATGAACGAATGCCGAAGTCGCTGATAGGGAAGAATCTCTGGCAGGACCGCTTTGAAGATATTGGAAATTTTGAACGATACCTTTCGCGAAATGGGGTTGTGGTCCGAAAATTCTTTCTGAATGTTTCGAAAAAGGAGCAGAAGCGGCGTTTTCTTGAGCGATTGGAGACTCCGGAGAAGAACTGGAAATTTTCCGCCGCCGATGTGCTCGAGCGCGAATGCTGGGACGACTATATGAAAGCTTACGAAGAAATGATCGCTGCCACTTCGACGAAGCATGCGCCCTGGTACGTAGTCCCTGCGGACAACAAGTGGTACACGCGGCTGGTGGTTGCCGCGGCGATCGTGGACACGTTGAAAGAGCTGAAGGTGGCGTATCCGGCAGTTGATCCAGAGAAGCGCAAACAGCTTGAGGCCGCGCGTGCTGAACTAGAGCGCAAGAAGTAGTGGGACCCAACCCTGCCCAAAAGGGAAGAAGGCAATCTCAGCATTCTGTCATCTGGCCAATCTTCATGAAGCATCTGCCAACGGTCGTGGGTTTGGGCGAGATCCTGTGGGACCTTTTGCCGTCAGGGCGGCAGCTCGGAGGCGCTCCTGCAAATTTTGCCTACTGCGCACATTTGTTGGGCGACCGTGCGGTTGTCGCCAGCCGAATTGGAGACGACGAACGGGGAGCAGAAATTCGCGAATCGCTTCTGGCGGCGGGTATCACAGACCAATTTTTGCAAGTGGACCCGGCGCATCCGACCGGGGCGGTGCAGGTCCAGGTGGATGCGGCAGGCCAGCCGACGTTTCAGATCATGTCCTCCGTAGCGTGGGATTTTATGGAATCGACGGACACCTGGACTGCGCTGGCACATTCGGCTGACGCAGTCTGCTTCGGCTCTCTCGCGCAGCGGGCCGCAACATCGCGTCGGACAATTCTGGATTTCCTGGATGCGACGCCGCGAGAAGCTTTGCGAATCTTCGACGTAAACCTCAGGCAAAATTTCTATTCGGCTGAAATCATTAGAGAATCAGTAAAGCGAGCGGATGTGCTCAAGCTGAATCACGATGAAGTGTTCCGAATCGGTGATTCTCTTGGCGTGAATTTGAGCGAAGGGTTTTCATTTTGCGAAGAAGTACTGAAAAAGTTCGATTTACAGTTGATTTGCATTACGCGCGGAGCCAATGGGAGCTTGCTTTGTGATCCAGAAAGCGCGCACGAACATCCTGGATTCCAGATCCACATGAAGGACACAGTCGGTGCGGGTGATGCGTTCACAGCCGCGCTCGTGCACGGACATCTCCAGGGAAACTCATTGGCAGAGATGAACGACTCAGCCAACAGGCTCGGTGCGTGGGTAGCGTCATGCGCGGGTGCAATGCCTCCGCTACCAGAATCTGGATTGGAGCAGGCACTTGCAAGGCTTCAGATGAAGTAGTACGGAAAGACTCGTTACCAGGCGAACACATCGCTTCGAGCCGGCTGGAAGAAACTCTGATGCTTTAACAGCACCTCGATTGCTTTCACGACTTCACTACCAGTGCTTTTTGAGACGGCGCCTTTGAAGCCGGCATGAACGGCTTCGTTGGTCAATTCCTTCGAAACCTGCTGCACCGTCAGGAGTAGCAGCGGGATTTCGGGTGTGCTTCTGGATATTTCCCGCGCGGCTTGCAAGCCGTTCATCTGCGGCATAGCCAGATCAAGGACAATGACGTCGGGATTGAGCAGGGCAGCCTTGCCAATAGCATCCTGGCCGTCGTGAGCATCGCCGCAAACGCTCCAGCCGTCGTGGCTTTCAATCAGACGGCGGAGAAGGCGCCTGATGGCGGAGTCGTCGTCGGCGATAAGAATGCGTACTGCCATAGGCCGAGGGAGGGATGAGCCTACGCGATTCGGGCCGCTCGTGGCCAGCCTGGAAATAGCCAAGAACTGCGTAGAATTCAGACCCGAGCATCCCCATTATGCGCTGGAGCAATATCTTAGCCGCAATACCGTAGATACCGGATTACCTGGGTGGTTACTTGAAAGTTAGATGACGGCTAACGGCCGGTCTATGCTCGCCTGCTTTTCCATGAAGCTCAAAGTCGGAATATCGAATCGAATGTACCTTGAGCCGTAGCCCAGCACGATGAGCTCGAGTCCACAAGCCCTCCCCGAAATCAATCCCTGGCTGATAGCCATTGCCGTCATGTCGAGCACTTTTATGGAGGTGCTGGATACCACGGTAGTGAATGTGTCGTTGCCGCACATTGCCGGGAACCTGTCGTCAACCGTGGACGAGGCGACCTGGACCTTAACCTCATATCTGGTGGCCAATGCCATCATTCTTCCGATGACGGGATGGTTGGCTGGGCGCTTCGGCCGGAAGCGACTGCTGCTGCTGGCGGTCTCCGGGTTTACAGTGGCATCGTTCTTTTGCGGTCTGGCGCCGTCGCTGGGGTTCCTGATCGCCTTCCGCATCATTCAGGGAGCCTGCGGCGGAGGACTGCAACCCCTGTCCCAGGCCATCCTGCTGGAATCTTTTCCCGCCGAAAAACGCGGGCAGGCGATGGCATTCTGGGCTCTGGGAATTGTGGTGGCGCCTATGCTCGGCCCAGTCGTGGGAGGCTGGCTGACCGACAACTATAGCTGGCGCTGGGTTTTCTATATCAATGTTCCGATTGGCGTTCTCTCTCTTTTTCTGACCCAGACATTCGTGTTTGACCCGCCGTATTTACGTCGCGAGCGTACGGGGATTGATTACTGGGGAATCGGGCTGCTGGCGGTTGGCATGGGAGCCCTTCAGGTGATGCTCGATAAAGGACAGGAAGAGGACTGGTTCAGCTCACATTTCATCGTAACTCTGGCAGTGCTTGCGGCATTGGGTTTGGGAGGGCTGATCCTTCGTGAGCTCAGGGCGCGGGACCCTGTCATTGACCTTAGCGTATTTCGCTACCGATCGTATGCGGTGGGAACGTTTCTGATGACGGTGGTCGGATTCGTCCTTTACGGGAGCACCGTGCTACTCCCGCTCCTAATGCAAGAATTGCTCGGATATACGGCCACGCATGCGGGCGTGACGAATTTTCCCCGCGGAATGGCTTCGTTCCTGTTTATGCCAGTCGTGGGCATTCTGGTGGGGAAGCTGGATCCCCGCAAACTGCTGGCAGCAGGACTGCTGGGTACCGCCGGCGCGATGTTCTGGCTCTCGACTTTCAGCCTGAACGTCGGATTCTGGAATTTCTGGTGGCCGCTGATGCTGCAAGGCGCGGGACTAGGACTGATTTTTGTCCCAATTACAACCGTGACCAATGATCCGGTGCCGCGCGAGCGAATGGGAAATGCGACCAGCATATTCAACCTGATGCGCAACGTCGGCGCGAGTGTGGGAATCGCAAGCGTGCAGGCGCTGCAGTTCCGGCATATGCAGACCCATATTAATGTTCTGGGACAGCACGTGAATAGTGGCAGCATACAAGCACAGCAAAGGCTCGCCGGCTTGCGTCAGATGTTTATTTCGAAAGGCGCGGATGTTGTGACCGCTAACCGGCAGGCGCACGATGCGGTTTGGGGCATGGTGCAGCAGCAGGCCGCAATGCTTTCATATGACGATGTATTTCGGTTTCTGGGCGGGATGTTCCTGCTGATGTTGCCCCTGATTTTCTTGATGGAAAAGCCAAGAGGGAAGGGGCCAACAATGGCACATTAGACCTCTGGCGGCCACCACCAGTTTTTCGATGGGACCTATTCAAATTTTGAATGCCAAAAGGCGGTAAGTAACGTTGACGTGAGGGCGGTTGCGTCACTATCATTCCAAGAACAAGTGAATCTTTCCCGGCAAA
>Ga0070708_100002516_pt1 | contig 14147 bp, 16 predicted proteins | sample KBSK5503metaG_FD_65469 | JGI IMG/M metagenome (GOLD analysis project Ga0070708, IMG submission 65469) | Corn, switchgrass and miscanthus rhizosphere microbial communities from Kellogg Biological Station, Michigan, USA - KBS K5-50-3 metaG | ecosystem: Host-associated > Plants > Roots >...
GAGAGCGACTCGGTCCGGCAAAAGACACCAGCGGCGCCACATCGAAAAGCACCCATGACCGATTTCTGCGTGCTCATTTCGAGCAAGATCACGATCCGGACAGAAGGGTGGCGACCATTGAGGCTTCTAGCGACTTGAAGCCCCTTTTTTGCCGCACAATCAAAGTCTGTGCTGATCAAAGCCAGATGTGGTTGGAGGGTTGTAACAATTGACAGAATATCAACAGGGGTTGCAAGAGCGACTATTTCAAAGCGTGGATCACGTCCAAGCGACTCCGCGAGAAGCTGATTGCTCATTCGGTTTCGATCAGCGATCAAGACTCGGATTGCCTGCGTAGGTGTCGAATTGTGAGAAAACTGCGAAAGCATCATCGACCCATGGTGACCTCGACCGATTAAGGTTCCTGCATTGCTCGCGCGGCTGAACAAAAGACGCAGGCCTAAGTTGGGTCACGGTAGTCTCACATGGAGGTGGGGGGCGAACAAGCTGAAACAGTTTTGTCAAGCGTTGACGGATTTGGTTCCGGTCGAGTCGACGCTAGAGATGACCGCCCCCGACTTTAGGTACGAACAGTTCTGTCGTGCTCTGGGGCTTCTCCCTCTGCCAGAACGGCCACGAATTATTGGTAGGGAGATATGAACTGCCCTGAACAAGAGCGATGGGAGGCCCCAGTCCATGGGACTATCACCCTCTTGTGGCCTACCAGCGTTTACCAATATGGTTCTCTCCCCTTAAGGAAGGACCTGGGTCGAACGTTACCAATGGGTGTTGCTGGGTAAGTAAGGAGGATGTATGTGGCGACGATCATGTCCGTGTTGTAAGCGCGATCTCTATAAGCATTTACTATCCATACCTCTTAAGTGTACGTGTGGATGGATCTGGGGTTAACCCCCGAGCGTCGATATGTTTCAACGCTTCAGCCAAGACACGTTCGCCGAGAAGAAGCGGTTGATTGCCTTGCGGCGGATGATTTGGCTCTATTTCGTTCTGTTAATCGGCGAAGGGGCTCTCCGGAAGTGGATCGTCTCATCGCTCGGTGCTCCGTTGCTTGTAATTCGAGATCCTCTCGTCCTCCTAATCTACTTGCAAGCTGTCGGTTGCAGGCGATTTCCTGTGAGCGGTGCCGTGGTGGCCTATTTCCTGTTGCTAAGCAGTTTTACTCTTCTGGCTTCGTTTCAAATGATTGCCGTCGGCCAGCTCCATTCCGTAAGAATCGCGAAAAACGCACAACCAATTTGACAAGTGAATTTAGATTCGCAAAGAAAGCCCGTTCATGTTCAGGAGAGGCGCATCATGACTGCAAACGACGTTGGAAACTGGCGCGAACTCTTTGATGTCGCGTTGTTTGAGCCGGACAGAGTTAAGTTGCGACAGCGCATCGAACGCGCGAAGGACGCCATAAACACACAAATCGATGCTTTGACGAAAGACCAAAATGAAAATGGGGGCGGCATCTCGGAATACATTGCACTCCGCGACGCACTAACCACTCTCGCTGATCTTTACAAGATCGCCTATGCCCGGAAGCCGGGCGTGAGCGTTAGTGGCGAAGCAGCCTCAGACCCACGAAGAGGGCGAGGCTCAGAAGCTCGTGGAGCGCATTGATGATGGGTCGAGAGCGGCTTTTTTTGTGGATGACTGCTCCGGAGGAACTTCCTCCGATGGAGAAGCAAGAGCTCAGAGCGTTCCTGAACTCACTGTGAAAGTCCACTTTTTTCCTTCAAGAAGTCTCAGCCCAGATTCTGCGGGGAGTATTGCAGCGCGGCAGCGCCGCGCCTGTAGGAAAAATTGTGGCAGCGAAAACGCTCGTCTTCAACAGAGTTCACTGAGTTTCAAACACGAGGGTTCGACTCATTCAGCATTACTACGCCCCCGTTCTTATCGTCGTTCCGCCGAGTACACTGTCCGACAATGAAGTGCAGGAACTAGCACTGACTCTGGCTAGTTATAGCCCGAACTGCGCGGCGGGAACGCTTTGCGGACTCTCTGGGCAAACCTTGAACATGGATGCTTTTCAGGTGAGTACGCCCAATGGCGCCACTTCGACTAGGCGAAACATCTCCGAGCTGGTTACGCTAAGTACTGGCGGTGCTACTAGCGACACAACCGCCAACCTGCTGCCCGCGAACTCCATCATCGAAGCCGTGGTTGCGCGCGTAACAACGACGATCAGCACTGCACAGATTGGGAATTAGGCGACGCCACGATCGCGGGAACTATTTGGTTGCTTTCATTGAAAAGCGCCCAGGAACCATTAGCTGCATTTTTGGTCGCGGGCAGAACCTGGGCGGACCAACGTCCTCGCAGGTACCGATCTGGCGCTGTTGTGGCTATCCAGCTTCCCCGTAGTACAGGAGGAGCCTGCTGGGCCAAAGCACAGGAAACAACCAAAAGAGTTACGGCGAAGCACCACTTTTTCATTGAACACTCAGGCCAGAACCAATCAGCGGAGGACTGGCGTTGCATTAGTGGCGACACATACCCAATTCCCGCCTTTATAAATCCAAGTATCAACAAAGCGCTCCCGGCGGACGTAGGGCTTTCCGGCTTCGACGCCCTTGGCTCGAAATACTCCCGTGGAGATTGCAGTATTTCCGAACACATTGACGTTCATCGATTCCGGTGCGACTTGCTGCTCTTGGGAGTTGGATTTCTTTACACTTGCCAGAAAGGCTGCTTTGGTCTGTTGGCTGCCGTCATCGTTAATCAGCACAATCTGATCGTCGAGGATTCGGTCTAGAGCCCGCTTATCTCCGAGCTTATAGGCCTGGTTCCAGGCCTTCTCCAAGGCAATGATTTTCGATTGAACAACACGCTCGGCATCTTCTTGAGACGGGACGAACAATGCCGCCGCGCATAGCAAAGCCATCAACAAACCAGTGAATCTCAATGTGCGCACCCCCATTTTTGCGCAGTATATGGCAATCCGCTCTTCCTGCTGCGAGCAAGCCGATTTGAGCCAAACCTAAGTAACCGGCGAGTGCCGGCTAGCGGCCCTGCTGATTGCTGCATAGGCATTTTCTACGTCCGACAAATGCGGACTTCCGCGTCTGCGGCCCCCCACAGCAAGTAAAATCGCGCCCGGAGCGATGACGCTGAACTTCCGGGTGATTGTCTAACAGCCTTCGGCCTCGTGCGGGACCTGGCCCGATTGGAAAGCAAGGGCCTGGCAAGACGGACCTACGGCGACACCACCTTGGTGCAGGAGCTTCTTTACGAGCCCTTCCGCTTTGACACTGCGTTTCAGAGCCATGAGCAACGTTCCGTGAGAGAGAAGCGACACATTGGCATCGCCGCCGCCGAGCTCATTCACGAAAACGAGACGATTGGTTTTACCGCGGGTACCACGACCACGTGGATCGCACGCAGTCTCCGTCACCGCAGCAACATTTCTGTGGTTACAAACGCGGTCAATATCGGCATGGAACTTTGCAACATGCCGGGCCTGAAGGTGCATTTGACCGGAGGTTATGTGCACTGGCCCTGGTCGTTTTCCCTGATCGGGTCGGCGGCGACAAATTTTCTGGGTGATCTCTTCATGGACAAACTGTTTCTCAGCGTTTCGGGTATTGATGCGGAGCGTGGGGCGACTATCAACGAATCGGATGAGGCGCTTACCTTCCGCGCGATGGTGCGTCAGGCCAAGAAAGTGATTGTGGTGGCGGATTCGAGCAAGCTCGGGATTGTGACCCCGTCTCTCATTTGTCCCACCGAGGACGTGCATGTGCTGGTTACGGATACGGGTGCAACGGATGAAGCGGTGGCTGGTTTCCCGAGTCGCCAAATTGAAGTGCTCAGGGCTTGAGAGCAGGCACAAAATTGTTCTAGCGGCAATTGCCTGGACGCTTTACGGCGTGCCTGGATCGCTGCCGATCCTTGTGACCGATTGCGCCACCTTCCACGACTGTGTTCCAGCCCTTGCCGTTCCGCACCTCAATACGGAAGTTCGCGACATGCTGTCCATCGTTCAACCACTCCATGGTCAGCCACTTGTAGATGAACGGCAACTGCGCGACGTTCAAAAGCTGCTGGCGTGCCGCGTCCTCAAGCGGGACACCCTTGGTCCATGCCTTGATGGGTACGCCCTTGTCCGGCATCATCACGTTGCAAGTTGCGTCTGTCATCGACTTTCCAGCGAAAGCGAGATCGGCCTGTACAAAGCAGTCGTTCTGCCACTCGGATCAATATGTTCTGGGGATTAAGATGGAAAGGCAGTCCACAGTTTCTAGATGAGGGATGGCGGGAACAGACGGACATCGTCATTGGGTGTGTGGATTCTCGCAAAGCTCGGCGTGCTATCACGAATAGCAGATCGTACTGGGAGAGCCACTACTGGCTGGACATCGGCAACAACGCCGACACAGGTCAATTCGTGTTGGGCCAGCCTGAGAACCGAAAGAACCAAAAGGCAGGAAGCCGGCTGCCAACCGTTGCGGAGCTTTTCCCTGAGATCATCAATTCGAAGCTGGACAAAACGGACAAACTGCCATCGTGCAGCGCGGTTGAGGCTTTGGAGCGTCAAGAACCGTTCGTGAACCAAACGCTGGCATACCAGGCCACTGGCGATGCTTGCGCGGCTGTTCCGATACGGGCGGCTGTTGTACCACGGTGGGTTCGTGAATCTGCGCTCGGGTCGCACAACCCCCCTTCCTGTGGGTCGGTGAGAGCAGATTCTCGTCTCTGAAATCGCTCTGCTGACGGGACATATGTGTCAATATGTAACTTGACAAACGCGAAATATATGTATAGTTTTACGTTGTCATTAATACATGCAATGACAATTTATAAGATTACATCATTAGGCTCCAAATACATAGATTGGACTGAGCGACCATGCGCAATGAATTCCGCAATCTACGACTAAAGCAACTGGATCGCAGCCTCGGGCCATTTCGCGTGGCAGCGAAAACGCCACGCCCGCAGAAAGGCTGGCTTCGTGCGATACGAGAAGCAGCAGGCATCTCTGCCGCTGAAGTCGCACGCATACTCAAAACCAGCCGCCAACTCCCCATCCAGCTGGAAAAGGCCGAAGCCGAGGACCGCATCACCTTAAAGAGTCTGAGAGCAGCCGCCAATGCGCTCGGGTGTGAGTTGGTGTATGGGCTGGTGCCGAAGGCGAATTCGCTACATGATTTGGTCGAAGAACGGGCGCGCTCCCAGGCCAAGAAGCAAGTCATGGGCGTCGAACACTCGATGGCTCTTGAGGATCAAGCTGTGGGCCGCGTTGATGAAGCAGTGGAAACGGAAACCAAGCGACTGCTCAGAAAGCGCGGGATACGGTGAGTCTCTTCAAAGAGGGGGAGGGAAATACACCTTTGTCTGCCGATGAACAGGCCGATCTCATTCCCAATCTGGCGACCCAGGAAGAGCTAAATGAGTGGGAACGACAAAACATTCTCGAAGCATATGCGTGGGCGCTCGCCCCAAACAATTTTCGCCGGCGTGATCCTCTTGTCGAGTCATACATAAGAGATCTCCATCTGCGCATGTTTGATCAGACCTGGAAGTGGGCCGGAGTTTATCGAACCACCGAGAAGAATATTGGTGTTCCCCACGTTGAAATCCGCGAGAGACTCGCTGCCATACTTGGCGATGCACGCTATTGGCTAGAACACGGAACCTATGCTCCCGATGAACTCGCCGTTCGCTTTCATCACCGTTTAGTATTCATCCACCCGTTTGCGAACGGCAATGGCCGCCACGCGCGACTCATGGCGGACGTCTTGGCCCAGAGACTAGACAGGCCAGTCTTCACTTGGGGTGGCGCGGATCTGGTCCGTGCTGATGACTTTCGTCGACGTTACATTGACGCGTTACGCGCGGCCGATGGGCAAGATATTGGACCGCTGCTGGCATTCGCACGCTCCTAAAAAGCCCACGAAAGAATTTGGCGCAATTCGCGACATCGGAGCCGCGGCAAATCAGAATTCCCATTTTTGTGGGGCTTCGGTCTAGTTGGTGTGCTACAGAAGCATCACCCATCGATTGGTATTCGTGCGGGAGCCAGGATCTAAAGGTCGGCGTTGCGGGATTTCCGGAGCTCTTTGAGTTCGTCGAGGCAGACAGCACACTCCCGGATATGGTCAAGAATCGCTTCGGTGCGGAAGGCTTCTGGCTCGCTTGCAAGGCTCTTCAAAGCGGCCCGTCCTGGACAATTGGCACGTTCAGGATTGGGGTGTTCCTCGCGCAATTGACGGTCAAAGGCAGCGATCAAATCGTCGAGCTCTTCCTTGCGGCTCACAATAAGCCTCTCTCGTGATTTCCCGTATTTTTGGGTCTCGATAGCGACCAACAGCCTCGCGCTGCCCATTCTTATACGGTCTTCGGCGGGAGGAACGCTACCTGAATTCGTGAATCTGACAAAAAAACTGTTTTCACGAACGCGATACTTTTTCTCGATGCGGCCATATATAGGCGAGGGGAACATCTCTAAAGTCTCAGTCGAGAGTCTGCACTATGAGTGAGGAAAACGCCGGCAGGAGGCGCCGCACCTTCCGCTGGCCGAAGGAAGCGCGAGCTGGACATTCCAGTCCCTCATTCCTCAGTGCGGTCGGGAATGTCGCAAAATGCTAGGAGGGGCACGAAAATCTCGACGTTACGGCACACTACGCGCAGGTTTCAACGCGGCTGATGATGGAAACCTACAATTTGTCACATACGCATGCGAAGCTGATAGGCGGGACTCAGCCGTGAGGGTAGTGGAGCAGTCTGCTCCAGTACCGAATGCTTTAAGCGTCCCGAAAAGGGAATTACTTCCTAACATCAGTAGGCTGTTCCAGCTTGAAACTGATGGCAGACTCAGCAGGCAAGACGATGTCCTTGTTGCCGGTGAGCGCGGCGCCACCCGTGCCAGCACCGCCGCCGGCCAGCGCACCGATGGCTGCACCCTTGCCGCCACCCGCCAATCCGCCGATCAACGCACCGAGACCTGCGCCGCCGCCGGCCAGGGTTGCGGTGCGTTTGCCTTTGCCTTTTTCGGCGCGATCCACGGAAGAGGTGAAAATAGACTGCTCGGACCCCGCGATATTGACCGCAGTCAAACGCAGCTGCAGAGAAGCTCCGCCCTTGAAATGACCTAACGGCTTGGCGTCCACCACAGTGCCGGTAGCGGATGCCCCAGCGGGAATCACCGTCCGGCCATCAACCGTGACCGGGCTGGCAACAGTGGCCGTGAAGGTCTGTCCGGGCGTGCTGATCTTGGAGCCGACCGATTCTCCCAGGCGAACGGTAATCACTGTCCCTGCCGGTATCGTAAGTTCGGCCAGCGTGGTTGATGAATTGGCATTCGGTTGAGTGCTTGAATCTAGGCCGCGCGTCATTGCGACGGTATCGGTTCCTGTCCGGGGCATCGGTGAAGAAGCTGGGGGTTGGTTTACACCTTGAACGGCGCCCGGCTCGGAAGAATTGAGGCCATTGTCCTTGTCCTGCTCACTTGACTTACGGTGACATCCGGAGCCGACGACAATGAAAAGGCGCGAGTCACTTCAAGAGCCGCAAATTGGCAAAGTAGCCTTCGGTTCCTAACCCAATCCACAACGCCACTGCACCTTCGCTGTCACCATGTTTTAGATCGCTCACTATCAGCACAGGCTGTGGGGAATCGTTGACGAACAACCGCGCCTTCACACCGCTCACTTCGATCTTGATCTTCGTCCACTCGCCCGGCACCAAATCCACATAAGACTCGTACCGTCCTGGTGCTTCCTTCCGCAGTCTCGACCATTCGTACTCAGGCATGGAGATGTATTGTGTCGAGTGATTCCGCCGTACTTGGTCGTCGGCGCGTCCGTTCGTAGGTCGGATATAAACACATTCGTAGTTTGACGGCTCAGCGCTCACCCGGAAGGCCACACCTATGAAGCCGCGAGCGTCGGACGGTGCTCCGGCCCGTGGCTTACCGGCAACGTCCACCTCAATCGTGCCGTTGTGGAACAATGTTCCCGGAAATACAACGATCCCTCCACCTTCGCCGTTTTTCGGGGTCACCAACTCTGCATCCGCAGCCGCCGCTGGCAAGACCCGGACCGCTTTGCGACCACGGTAAGTCACCGCCTCAACTGTCACATCATGGGGCTGCAATCCCTTTGTCGAACGTAGCTCGAAAATTTGGGCTGTCGAAGCGCGGGGCATCAGCAGACACGCCAGAACACCAAGCATCGCGGCAAAATGAACCTTTCGGATCATGCAGGCATGATACCTCTACTGGGCACTCACGTTATCGCTCACAATCCCATCGGGTATGAGGCGGGTGTCGCGGTCTTCAACGCACGCTTACGCTAAAACACCTGACGCCCCAGTTTCTCCCTGGCATCCAGCCTGCGCTGCAGCGTGGTCATGGGGCCGGTCTTACCGCTAGGCCCACGAATGAGGTCATCCTGCGAGAGAAGTTGAGAAAGGTGCTAGGCAATGCTAGTCCAATGTCACAAAAGACGAGGCACCCACAGGCAGAAGGTCAGATGGGCCCCCGCCGCTAGCGAACAGCAGATTGCATCCGCCACAATGGATTGCTACTTAAACACTTAAACTCCATTCATCAGCCACAAATTTACGGCACCCAGTTCTGGACCAAACCCAATGAGCCCACGACTCAAGAGCCGTATAACCGCAGTCTAATCTCCGATGCGCTGCGCAGGTTTTTGGGCGTGCCTTCTCTAGCTATGCAGGAAGAACAGAGAAAGCAGTACGATGTTGAGCGTTCTCAGCCCTAAGCAAGAATTCCGTAGTGTTGAGCAAACCCTAGCGGGTTGCTCGCAAGCAGCCCCGGGCGGACGCATACGCTCGCTGAAGGCCCTGGTACCGCCTTCCACCTTTACGCTCTCCTTGCCCGCTACCTGGAAGAGCATCTTCCTCCCGGCGCCGCCAGGACGGAGGAGACGGGCAGGTAGGCGATCCTGAAGGCTTTTCCAACTTTCCAAGAGTGGGTTATCGTGATGAACGCGGAGTGAGCAAGGTGAGAGACCTTATCGGTAGGCTAGTGCGGTGTGCAATCATTTCTCTATTTGCTGCTTTTCTTTATTCCGGCCAATCATCCGCACAGACGCGATTAGAGCCGGGACACTCGATCGGAAAAGTTTCGGTCGATGGCAACTTGATCGTGATGGAACTTGATGATGGGGCGCTCGGTAAAGCCAATCTGTTCGATCTCGTGGGGCGTACTCTGCGTTTCATTCCGCAGGGTTCCCGTTATCGCGTCGAAAATGGCCCATTGCAATGGGTTTCGGAGTTCGGCCCTGAGATCCCCGGCGCAGAAGTTACTCTTCATCAATTTGCGTTTCCTTTCTCGGGTAAACACTGGAACTCGTTCTCCGTGGGAACCACCGGATCGATCGCGTTTCGCGCCGGGGAGAGCACGGGCACAGCGAAATCTGATGAAAGCAAAGATGGTGGCGTGTCGATTGGCAGGTTCGATCCGCTTTCTGAAGCAGCCAGCGACCTGATTACCAGCGCTCCGGCCCTGTGCGTCTTCTTCAAGCCTCGCATGTCGGGTCCCCATTACGTGAAAGAGCTGGCGGACGGTGTCGTGATCACGTGGGACCTTACCGAGCCCTATGGCAATATCCAGGATTTCATTTGGTTCAAAACCACCAACCGTTTTCAGGCCGTGCTGCATCGCGACGGCGTGATTGATATGTCCTATCGCGAACTTGCGGCGAAAGACGCCATTGTCGGCATCTATCCCGCGCTAACGAGTGAGGAAAAGCCCCTGGCGACGCTGGGAGCGGAGGCCCATCCAGACGTCGCTGCGCACCTCGATATTCGAAGCCTCAAGCTTTCCGTGGTTGACGGCGCCTTCCTCAAAGTCACTCTCGAAACGCGCGGACCGGCGCTGCCTGCAGGCGATCCGGCATTGAAAGGTGTCAGGTACCGGGTGATCTTTGATTCGCTCCAGCCTGCCGCCAACGAACGTGCCCAACGTCCGATTAGCTGGGCCGTGGGAGGAGTTTCATGGGGTCAAAACCCGTCAAGGTACGTGGTTTTTGGTCCCGGAGTCTCGCGCAAGGTGGAAGTGAGCGGCAACACGATCACGGTAATAGGAGTTCTGCCACCGGACCTTCGCGGAGCTGCGCAAGCTTCGGTTTCCGGGGAGGCCGCTGGCCCCGATGCTCATGACAAGCCGGCAGTGCGGTTATCGCCTCAGGCGGTGCAGTTTTCGGGAATTCGCAGCCCGGAAGTCCACCTTTCTTCTCTCAGCCGCAAAGACAGGCCGTTCGCAGTGGTCTATGAGTCGTTTCACTATCTGGCATTGCCGCGGCCGCAGGATCTCGCCTGCACGGTGATCAAAGCTCTCGGCGATCACTTTGACTTTCTGGCTTACTATTCCGACTTTCGCATTGATAACCAGGAAGCGGGTACTCCGAGCGACGGCCCTGTCGGAGGCGATGTAACCGGCATCGGCGCCCCGCAGCACGATCTCGAGAGCTACTGCACCCACGGAAGGTTCCAGTGGGAGTATGTTCAGCCGGTGTTCGTCGGTTCAAACCAGATGCAGGAATGGGCGCCGGACGGAGCGCCCGTGGGAAGCGACCGTGATATTAGCTTTTACTCGCGCCAACTCTCGGAGAGCACTCCGGAACACAAGCCCCGTCCCTACAACTACGCTATGTCGCAAATCGGGCACGAGATGGGACACCGCTGGTCGGCGTTCGTCTCCGCAAAAGTAACCGGCGAAACCATTCCCCTGGGGCCGGTCCACTGGGCGCGAGGTCTGCAGGCGCCGGTGGCGTTTCCGTATCAGCGCCCGACTGAAGCATCGGCCATGGGTGGTGGGGTGTGGCAGGACAATTTCGATGGAACCTATACCCAACTCGACGATGATTACTACGTGCCCGCCTCGGGCTATTCGTATCTTGATCTTTATCTCATGGGCCTGATTTCTGCAGCCGAGGTATCGGACTTCTTCATCTTGCGGGACCTTGTGCCTGCGGGAAAGGATGCGAACGGGCTTGCCATTTTCAAGGCGAAGCGGACCAAGGTGACAATTCAGGATGTGATTGCGGCAGAAGGACCGCGCCTGCCGGACGTTGACCACTCCCAAAGGAATTTCAACAGCGGAATTGTTGTGATAGTGGAGCACGGAAAATCACCGAACCGTGAACTTCTGGAGCGGGCGAATTCTATTCGTGAACGATGGATCGATTATTGGGAGACGACGACAGGACACCGGGCATCGATGACGACGAATCCGCAATGATTGCCCGCCGCCGGGTGCCTGGTGGGAAACGTACCGCCTCCGATTCCACTCCTAGATCAGGACAAGCTCGCCTCCGGGGAGTGCTCCAGAGCACAGGAAATCCACAAACCCTCTTGTCTGGGGGAAGAAACTCCGGGCCTTCGAGCGAACTACGACCGATCGCCAGTGATCGGAAATTCATCGTTTGCGGCAGACGGCGCACTGGAGGCCCTTATGCTTGCGAGATTGTCCTACCCCGCGCTCCTTCTCTCCATTCTTGTCATCGTCCTCGTTTCAGCCCAGGCTCAGGTGCGCACCACCGGCCAGATTTCCGGGACGGCGGTCGATCCCTCCAACGCGGTGGTTGCAGGCGCTACCATTACCGCGCGCGACACTTCGACCGGCCTGAGCCAGACTGCGACCACGAATTCCTCGGGACAATACGCCTTTCCCAGTCTGCAGCCGGGAAGCTACGAAGTGACTGCCGCCGCGGCGGGTTTCGCGACGGCCGTCTATAGCGACGTGGTGATCGAAGCAGGAAGAACCAAAGACCTTGCGATCCACATGACGATTGGGCAGCAGAACCAGAGCGTGGATGTATCCGCCCAGGGCGCGGTGCTCGAGACCACCGCTAATACCCTCGCCAGCACCATCGACCCTGAGCGCGTCCAAAATCTGCCGCTAGCCGGCCCGGACATCCTTCCGATGGCCCAGTTAGTGCCGGGGGCACAGGTGGGCGGGAGATGAACGCTTCACCACCTACAACTCGCTTCCCAACGGCGCAGTCAATATCACTATCGATGGAACCAGCGGTAGCCATGGTTGGCCAAATCTTGTGATGCCTCGATGAACTCGTCATCGAGCTTCCGATTTTCTGCTCTGGGCACAAAATACGATCCCTCCACTCGTTTTCCCTCGCACGCAGCCCAGCGGTCTCTTTGGACACATGAAGACGGATATAATATCCCGTTCTTCGTGGTTATGTCTCCGCAGATTTCAGGCCGTTGTTGTGTGCGTTCTCCTGGGCCGGACATTTTGCCGGCAAGGAGGCACAGAAAGTCGGGCGGCCAGTTCCGGAGAATTTGGCACGCCACATCTTCCATCCTGGGGGCGGTGGATATTGTTTACACTAGTCGGCAGGCCAGCGTAAATCACGCTTGGATTTCGCCGGTTGAGGCCCTTCCCGATGGAACGATATACTGCGCACGACGAGGAACCGTTCGCCATCCTCAATCTGCTAATGAAGAGACGTCTGGGTACCAGCCTGAGCGCGGCCTGCCTCGCCGTAGTGCTGGTGGTCTCCTACGCGGCACAAGGAGCTGCCAAGAGTCAGGGTGGTGATGCTGCGGCCTCAGCGGAACGCGGAATCGCCCTGGCAGGGAAGGGCCGGTGCAGGGAAGCTCTGACCCGACTGAAGGGCACCACCGCACATCTTTCCGACCGGCAGCTGAAGTATCGGGCAGCGATGGCAACCGCGCGCTGCGCGATGAGTCTCGACCAGACGGAAACCGCTGCGGAGGCGCTGTTCTTACTCAAACGCGAATTCCCTGGAGATCCGGAAGTCTTCTACACCGCCACTCACTTTTTTTCGGAATTGGCTTCGCGCTCCTCGAAGGAGCTGGCCGCTGCCGCCCCGAACTCCCCGCAGGCTCAGCAACTCGAGGCCGAAGGGTTTGAGTCGCAGGGCAAGTGGGATGAAGCCGCAGCACAATATAAGAAGATATTGGAAGAAAATCCACAGGCCCCTGGCATTCACTATCGCCTGGGTCGGCTCTTCCTGGCGAAGTCGCCACCTGACGAGGCGAGCGCAAACCAGGAATTCGAGCAAGAGCTGAAGATCAATCCGGAGAACGCCTCCGCGGAATTCATGTTAGGGGAAGCGGCGCGCCAGGCTGGCCAATGGGATGCGGCCATCGCCCGTTTCTCGAAGGCTTCAAAGCTGGATGAGGGATTTGTGGAGGCCTATCTCGCCCTGGGAATGTCGCTCACCTCGGCGGGGAAGTTCCCGGAGGCCATCTCGCCGCTGGAAGGGTATGTGCGGCTACAGCCCGGCGATCCAGCCGGCCACTACCAGCTCGCGACCGCCTATGCCCGCACCGGACGCAAGCAGGATGCGGAGAGGGAGATGAAACTGCAGCAGGAGGCGATGAGCAAGAACGGTCAGGATGGGCGCGGTCCACAGCGCTAACCCAGGCGGAGGGCGGATGGATGTTCAGCGGGCGAACAGGAGGTGGCATCCGACTTCGCGGCGAAGCTTCCTCCAGGCCCTGAGTTGCGCCGGAATCTTTGGGAGTCTTGGTCAGGCCAGCAGGTTGTTCTTGCCGAGTGCTCCGCTCGGAGCGGTGGTTCCCGCCTTTGAAGAGATTCCTTCCTCCGGCAGCGGAATTTCATGGACTCACGTCAGCGGGCGTTCTGCGATGGCGCACTTGCCGGAAACCGTAGGACCTGGCTGCGCCTTCCTCGATTACGACAACGACGGCTGGATGGACATCTATCTGGTCAACAGCGGCCACTGCGATTTCTATGAGCCGCCTCAGCCCCTGCGCAACGCGCTTTATCACAATAACCACGACGGCACGTTTACCGATGTAACCCAGAAAGCCGGAGTTCCCGGGAACGCGTACGGCATGGGTGTGGCTATCGGCGACTATGATGGCGACGGGTTGCCGGACCTCCACGTCACGCAATATCCGCAGAGCATTCTCTATCACAACAACGGAGACGGCACTTTCACGGATGTTACCGCTAAAGCTGGAGTGGCCGCCCCGGGATGGGCCACCAGCGCGGTCTGGTTCGACTATGACAACGACGGCCGGCTCGACCTGTTTGTGTGCCATTTCGTTGACTACAGCAAAGAGAAGCTGAAGTTCTGTGGCGATCGCTTGACCGAGGAGCGCGTCTACTGCATCCCAACCATTTATGACCCCATGCCGTGCCGGCTCTTTCACAACAATGGCGACGGTACCTTCACCGACGT
>Ga0070708_100002518_pt1 | contig 14145 bp, 6 predicted proteins | sample KBSK5503metaG_FD_65469 | JGI IMG/M metagenome (GOLD analysis project Ga0070708, IMG submission 65469) | Corn, switchgrass and miscanthus rhizosphere microbial communities from Kellogg Biological Station, Michigan, USA - KBS K5-50-3 metaG | ecosystem: Host-associated > Plants > Roots >...
GCGAGCATGCCTCATATACTTCTGAATGGTACGTTTAGAGACATGAATGCCCAGCTTGAGGAATTCACCACGAATACGCTCAGCTCCCCAAAGGCGATTCTGCACTGCCATTTCCTTGATGAAAGCCACGGTTTCTGCGGAGATCTTTAGTTTGGCAGATGCTGCTCTGGACGTGTATTTCCAGTAAAGCTTAAATCCCTGGCGATGCCACCGCAAGAGCGTCTCTGGCTGGATGATGAAAAGCGCTTGCTTCCATGTTCGAGCCATTCGTGCCAGTAGCACCAGAAGCATGCGATCGGTTCTCGTGCAAGCAGGTCGTTTGACCTGTCGGCGGAGGATAATCAACTGCTGGCGCAGGAGCGCATTTTCTGCCATAAGTTGGGACTTGCTTCTGGGAAGGTCAGTCAGCGTTCCCACTATGAGAGCGGTGTTGGATGGTTTGGTCCAGTCGACGAAATGGTGGTGGAACGACTGAAGGCAAAAGCTTGTCAAACGCGAGATGAAGGGGAGAATCCTAGGCACAGCGTACGTTACCCCTCTGTGAAGATGAGCAGGTGAATACGCTCGATTTTCCACGTACTCTGGGGAATCGGCAAGGCGCGAGAGATGTCATTAGTGTTCTCAAAGGCCTCATCTGACCGACGGATACTGCACGTAGCCAGCACAACTGCTGTAATCGCGATTTTTGCATGTTTCCACATCCGGCCCAGGTGAGAATGGAGGTGTCCATAAAGCTTTCCCTCTTCACAAAGGGAATGACATTTTTTAGGACGGATGGATAGTGTAGCCAGCGCAAGTAGGAGACTTCGATGTGTCAGAACAGATGTTCTAGTAAAACTAGAAAAATGCATAAATAATCGCAACGGAACCGACGGGCATCGAACCATCGGTCGCCCCTGGCACGTATCCCGCTTGAAAAACTATGTTCTGGTAAAGGTGATCTGCTCGTCTACCAGGAACACGCTGCCACTTCCTCACCCCGAGAGGATCCGTTCACCTGTGCCCTTGACCATCCGCTGCTGGTATCTCTGCTTGGCCACCCTCACGCCGGACCTGATCCTCGCTGGAAGATCCCGCCCTCGGCATGGGCAACCGTGCTCCAGCGTGTCGAGCAGGGAGACCCGCTCCGTCACATCGCACATGATTACGGCGTATCGTATGAGGCAGTCCGGCGAGTGCTACGTGCTGCGCGTCGCCACTAAGTGGACATGTGAGCACGGATCACCCACGTGGCCAGGAGAGCACACAGTGCCTGCATAGGCAGGCAAAGGACACAGCGGGTCCGGCGTATGCTCCCGGTGCCCGTAGCACATCAGCAGTGTACCACAGCAGGGTGGAGCACACACGGGAAGCACCTGGACCGCGGACGGGAGCCAGGCGGGAAGGAGAAGTAGAAATGGGGGGGACAAGCTCATACGCCTATCCTCTCGATAGCATGAGGAAGGGTTCGGAGCCGCGCAGCACTCCGAATTCTGAGTAATTGATCAATGTAAATTAACTCACCTCCAGCTTTCTCTCCCAACTCGCGTCTTGTCTCCCCTCGGAGGCAATCTTGATTCGTATCGAGATGTCACCTCTGTCTCTCCACTGCAGCGTGTGTTTTTCCACGAGCGTCAAGCAAGAGAGCAGCAATGGTTGCTGGCACTACACACTCCACCCGCAAGCAAAGCAATAATTTTCTCTCGTCTCGCCTTCCAACTCCTCGAACCGCTCAGGCGCGATTCTGGCTACGGTGATTTTGTTGCAACGAATACCTATGGTATGAGCAAACCATATGTGATTGAGTTTCAACCGCGTGACCACCGAGATGATTCCCAGCACCTCCTCCAGGCAACACACGCTGGAGCGCGATGATCGTTCTCTCAACTTGCCGCTGATCGTTGTGCTCACATACAACGAGGTGGCGACTCCCCGCCCGGCAGGAATTCTATCGCCTTTTTCAGTCTCTCTTCCGGCGTTCCTTCAAGCCAGTGGGCTTTGATCGTCGTCAGCACATCGGGAGGGAGATGAGCAGAGAGCAGGAGGAGGAGCTGGTGTGCTTTGTCTTTCGTCTCGTGGTGGCTTGCAGCATGGTGCAGTGGCAGACCCAGCACCTCGACTGCCAACGGTGCATTGCCCTCTTGTGAGAGGACCTTCGCCAGCACCACCAGGAGATCCAGCATGACCGGGAAAAGCTGTGCCCTGAGCGCGATCTCTGCTGCTTCCAAGGCATACTGTGTGGCTTGCTGAGAGGCTCCCAGCGCACAGCTCTCCTGGGCCAGGGAGGTCAGCGTTTTCGCTCTCCCCCAGGGATCTCCTATGATCCTGAACACGTCGAGACTCTCCTGGTGCCAGTGCTGTGCCTGCCCGTCTTCTCCCATCAGAGCCGTCGCTGTGCCCACATGGCTCAGGGCAGAAGCCATCCCCCACAGATACCCGATGTCCTTGCAGAGCCCATAACTTTCCTGTGCCAACGCGTGCGCCTGGGCAGCGTTGCCCAGCATCGCGGTTACCTGACTGAGAAAGCCAAGGCAAAGCGCTGTGAGTCGTCGATCCCCAAGCGCTTGAGAACACACCAGCGCTTCCTGGATGAGCGCAGAGGCTTCCTGCACCTGTCCTTGAGCACAGAGAACCATCCCGACATGACCAAGAGCCCATCCTTCGCCCCATGTGTTGCCAGGCGAGCGTTGGAGCTTCAGGTTTTCCTCGAAACGGTACCTTGCCTCGGTGTAATCCCCCTTGAGATACGCAAGCATGCCAAGCGAGGTCAGAGGGAACAGGAGTGCTTCGCCTCTGCCAGCACCGTGCAAAAGGGCCAGGCTCTTGTGGACCACGGCCTGTGCCTGCTCATACAGACCGCAGGCCAGGCAAAACCATCCCTGCCGCGCGTAGAGGTGCCCACGGACCACCCTCTCCTCTTCTGTCTCCTCTGGTGCCTTCCTTTCTCCCTCGAACCGTTCTGCTGCTTGTCTGAACAACGCTGCCCCCTCCTCAAGCCATCCCAGGATCTCGTACACATCCGACAGGCCCTGCTGCGCGCGCTGGATCGCGGAGAGCTTTCGGTGGATCACCGCCCAATGCCAGGCGAAACGCATATTCTCCATTTCTGCGCGGATCTCCTCCAGGGCTTCGTCCTGGCGTTTCCCTCTGAGCTGCTCCTCTCTCTGGAAGAGCATGTCGGTATAGTACTGGCAATGGCGGTCACATGCCGCGTTCTGTTCTTCTGCCACCTCCTGGAGTTTCACCGCTGCATATTGCCGGATCAGATCATGCATCTCGTAGCCCTCCACGACACGCTTGCGCAGAAGAGATTTATCGATGAGCGCAGCCAGAATCGGGAGGGTCGCACCTGCGATCTGTTTGGCGGCGGCACGTCGGAAGCCTCCACGAAGGACGGAGAGGCGCCGAAAGACGACTTGCTCCTCTTTGGTGAGCAGATTCCAGGAGTGCTCACACACCACGAGGATACTGCGGTGCCGTTCAGCCACGGCGCTCGTTGTGGTGGTCAACAATGTCAGTCCCTGTTCCAGTTCGTGCGCAATTTCCAGATATGAAAGCGTCCGTGTCCAGGCGGCAGCCAGTTCAAGCGCCAGTGGCATCCCCTCAACCAGCTGGCAGATTCGTCCCACCGCACGCATCTCCTCTGCTGAACGCGGCACTGGCGCATTGAGTCGGTGTGCACAGTGCAAAAATAATTGCACGGCACTGTAGCGCTGCTCCGCGTCGATCTGGTCTGTTTGAGGAAACGAGAGTCCCGCCAGGTCAAGCACCCACTCTCCCTGGGTGTGGAGTCGCTCGCGAGAGGTCACTAGAAGGGTCGTGGCTGGTGCCTGCTGGAGGATCTCTGCAATCAATGATGCCCCTGCTTGCACGTGCTCAAAGCCATCGAGGATCAGCAGGATCTTTTTCTCGTGCAGGTACGTGAGCAGTTGCATTTTCTGGTCCATCGATCCCTGAAAGGAAAAGCGCAGCGTCACGGCAATGGTCGCAACAAGCAACTCAGCCGAAAGCAAGGGAGTGAGAGACACAAAATAGACTTCCCGCGCAAATTGTTCCAGCTGGGTTTCTGCGACTTTGAGCGCCAGATAGGTTTTGCCGATGCCTCCTGGACCCGTGATGGTCACCAGTCGCACCTCCTCTTGCTGCAGCAGGGTCGTGATCTGTGCCATTTCCTGCTCACGGCCAATCAACGCGGTCGGAAGTGTGGGAAGATGGTAAGGCAAAAGGGGGATCGGCCTGGTGGGGTCGAGCAGCGGCGCACCAGGTACACCTGTACGCGCCTCTTTGAGAAAGAGAGCACGCTGGGATGGAGCGATGCGCAGACAATCGGCAAGCCGCTGAGTGAGCTGCTTTGAGGGGCGGCGATCTCCCGCCTCTATTTTACGAATCGTCATAAGGGAACATCCCACACAGTGCGCGAGCGCTTCCTGGGTGAGATCGGACGCTTTGCGCAACCGTCTGATCCCATATCCAAAGGAGGGATACGCTTCCATCCAGACCTCCTTGCTCCATGCAACAAGGACGAACATCTAATGACTTCACCGCGAAAAAGAGGAATGTGAACGCTCCAGCACGCTCCACGAGGTAGTATAGCACAGGCTCGTGTTCCTTCTCAATGGTAATACACCTCCGCTCGCTTCATTCCTGTAAGCAACCCAGATGCGCTTGTTGCTGATCGTCTCGTAGGTAGTGTCACTTTTTGTATCGCTTTTTGTAGCGCAAACAGGTACCCGCTCATGGCCTATTTAGATGTAAGCTAGAGAAGACAACTGAACACACGCGCTCATCGGAGCAACAACAAGCGCTTGCAGTGGGTGGGGTGCATACTGATGCCTCTGGCTCACTGAAGACGAAAGGAACAGGGCAGCTATGTCCCTGGATGCCGAGAAACAATCGGATTTTAACGCTTCCATTTTACGCCGCGGTCATCATATGTGGACCCTTGCCCATCTCTCAGATGACGGGAACCTTCAGGTGAGCGTGCGAGTCTGGAGTGAGAATACGCTGCTGGGATATCATGCCACCAGTCTCGTGGTGTTTTTAGATGAGACCACCCGCATTTGTGGCAGGAGTGAGATCTCGGTGATTGGTGTGGATGCGCGAGGCAATCCCTTTGGCATGGCTGAGCGAACCGAGCAGCATACGGAAGACATTTCTTTGGAGCTGTGTTGCAAAACGACCCGGCTGGAGATTGTGCATCTCAACACAACGTCCTTCTTGATCGAACAAGCGATTGATGTACTTGTCAACGAAGGGGGGACGTTCCTGGATCTCTCGACCATGATTTCTCGCGCCTATGAGTAGGAGGAAGTCGAGCCAGAGAGGAGATCGAGAGCGCTGGCCTGGTTACCCAGAGAGGTGGAGGAAGTCGAGCTGTTTTTGTGATGACATCAATCTCTGATGACATGCTCCAGAACGTCTTGATCGATCGAAGGATGCTTTCCCAAGCACTGGAGCACTGATACACGAGAGGATGAGATGGAACCCGTCGTGAGAAACATGGAAGTCGTCTGTTGTAGTCCTTGATCTGTCCTTTTCTGAGAGAGAACACCGATGCCCCCGAAGCAACAACAAGCAAGCGACAGCCAAACAGCCAATGGCGACACGAGTCAAGCTCCTGTTGCAGCACCAACGCTCTCACTTCCCAAGGGCGGCGGCGCTATTCGCGGCATCGGCGAGAAATTCGGTGCCAATCCGGTCACAGGAACCGGCTCGATGACCGTTCCTATCGCCACCAGCCCTGGCCGTTCAGGGTTCGGCCCGCAACTGTCGCTCTCCTATGACTCCGGCTCCGGCAACGGGCCGTTCGGCTTTGGCTGGGCCCTTTCCATCCCTGCCATCACTCGCAAAACAGACAAGGGCCTCCCACAGTATCGCGACGCCGACGAGTCTGACGTGTACATCCTCTCTGGTGCTGAGGACCTGGTGCCGGTTCTCCAGCCGGACGGCAGTCGGTTTGAGGACGACATCACCGCCCCGGGCTACACCATCCATCGCTACCGTCCCCGCATCGAAGGACTGTTCGCTCGCATCGAGCGTTGGACCAATAGCGTAACCGGAGAGATCCACTGGCGTTCGATCACTCGCGACAACGTTACTACGCTGTATGGGAAAGACAACAATTCTCGCATCTTCGACCCCGCCGACCCGATGCCGGCTCATCCAACGCGCGTCTTCAGCTGGCTCATCTGCCAAAGCTACGACGACAAGGGCAACGCCATCGTCTACCAGTACGCCGAGGAGAACGACGACAACATCGACCGCACACAGGCCAACGAGCGCAACCGCGTGCGCACGGCCAACCGCTACCTGAAGCGCATCACCTACGGCAATCGCACACCCAATCGCGACGCCGCTACCTGGCAAGCCACCGACCCGGCTCAGCTTCCCCACGAAACCTGGATGTTTGAGGTGGTGTTCGACTACGGCGAGGGGCACTATGCGGAAGACGCAGCGGATGCCCAGAGGCGCATCTTCGCCCAGGCACTGATCGATTCTCCGGCGGAATCACTCTGGCCTGTTCGGCAGGACCCCTTCTCCATCTACCGCGCCGGCTTTGAGGTGCGCACCTACCGTCTGTGCCGTCGCGTGCTCATGTTCCATCATTTCCCGCAGGAGCTGGGCATCGATGCGTGCCTGGTGCGCTCTACCGAGTTCTCTTACGCTGAAAGCCTCATCGCGTCGTTCATCAGCAGCGTCACCCAGTCGGGATACGTGCGCCAGCCGAGCCAGACCCAACCAAATCGGTATCTGAGACAATCGCTCCCGCCACTGGAGTTCGAGTACAGCAAAGTTCCTAGCCCCGAAGAACTGGCCCGGCAGCCCATCCGGGAGGTTGACGCAAAGAGCCTGGAAAACCTACCCGTTGGCCTGGACGGCACGAGATACCAATGGGTGGACCTGGATGGAGAGGGCGCTTCTGGAATCCTCACCGAACAGGCGGACGGGTGGTACTACAAGCGCAACCTCAGTGCGAATAACCTGGTGCGCGAGAACGGGCATGAGCACACAGTCGTTGACTTTGGTCCGCTGGAACTGGTCGCCAGCAAACCAGCCGTCGGGTTCGCCGGTGGCGGGCAATTGCTCGATCTTGCCGGTGACGGTCAGGTGGACCTGGTGCAGATGGAGGGTCCGTTGCACGGCTTTTACGAGCGCACCGAGGACGCCAGTTGGGAGCCGTATCAGTCCTTCGCCTCCTGGCCCAACCTCTCCACCCGCGATCCGGACCTGCGGTTCGTCGACCTGACCGGGGACGGGCACGCCGATATCCTGATCACCGAGGGCGAGGTGCTGATCTGGTATCCTTCGTTAGCGGAGGAGGGTTTCGGGCCGTCAGTCCGTGTCAGCCTGCCTTTGGATGAAGAAAAAGGGCCACGGCTTGTTTTCTCAGACAGCGTGCAGACCATCTACCTGGCTGATGTGTCGGGCGACGGATTGAGTGACCTGGTGCGCATTCGCAACGGGGAAGTCTGCTACTGGCCCAACCTGGGCTACGGTCATTTTGGCTCCAAGGTGACGATGGATCAGGCCCCGTGGTTTGACACGCCCGATCAGTTCGACCAGCGGCGCATCCGGCTCGCCGATACCGACGGCTCGGGAACGACGGACATACTCTACCTGCGACGCGACGGCGTGCACATCTACTTCAATCAGAGCGGCAACGGCTGGAGTGAGGCGGTCGCCCTGCCGCAATTCCCGTCCAACGACACTACCTCTTCGGTACAGACGCTCGACCTGCTCGGCAACGGCACCGCCTGCCTGGCCTGGTCGTCGCCCCTGCCCGGCGTCGCTCGCCGGCCAATGCGGTACCTCGCGCTGATGGAGGAAAAGCCACACTTGCTCGTCGGGGTGAGGAACAACCTTGGCGCCGAGACAACGGTGCATTACGCGCCATCGACCAGGTTCTACCTGGACGACAAGCGCGACGGCAACCCCTGGATCACCCGGCTGCCCTTCCCCGTGCATGTGGTGGATCGCGTCGACACCTACGACCGCATCAGCCGCAATCACTTCGTCACTCGCTACGCCTACCACCACGGGTACTTCGATGGCGTCGAGCGCGAGTTCCGTGGCTTTGGCATGGTGGAGCAGTGGGATACGGAAGAGTTCGCGGTGCTCGCCGAAAGCGGCACCCTGCCGGAGACCACCAATCTCGATGTGGCCTCACACGTGCCGCCGGTGCTCACCCGCACCTGGTTCCACACCGGCATTTCTCTCGGCCGCGATCACGTCTCCGATTTCTTTGCCGGCTTGCTCGATGCCGAGGACAAGGGCGAGTACTACCGCGAGCCTGGGCTGACCGATGAGGAGGCGCGCCAGCTCCTACTCGACGACACGGTGTTGCCTGATGGGTTGACGGTCGAGGAAGAGCGTGAAGTCTGCCGCGCCCTCAAAGGCTCGATGCTGCGCCAGGAGGTGTATGCGCTCGATGGCACCGGCAGCCCAGCATATCCCTATGGCCACCCCTATACCGTGACCGAGCAGAACTTCACTATCCGCACGCTGCAGCGGCAAGGGACGAACCGCTATGCCGTCTTCTTCACCCACGCCCGCGAGGCAATCAGCTACCACTACGAACGTAACCCGGCTGACCCGCGCACCGGCCATGCGTTGACGCTGGAGGTGGACGAGTTCGGCAACGCCTTGAAATCCGCCGCCATTGGCTACGGCCGCCGCGAGACGATTCGCGTCATCGATGAACACGGGGAAATATCCGAGGCACCGAATCCTGACTTACACACACTTGATCCACGCGATCAGGACAAGCAGACCACAACCCTTGTCACTTATACCGAGAACGGCGTTACCAACGCCATCGACACGGCTGACGACTACCGCACGCCGTTTGCGGCTGAAACCCGCACCTATGAGCTGACCGGCTACACACCCACAGGTTCAGCAGGGCGGTTCCAGGCTTCCGACTTCGTGAAGCCCGATCCCAATGATGCCACACGCCTGATCCACGTCTTCGACAGCGAAATCCACTATGAGGAACAACCGACCAATGGCGAACAGCGCCGCCTGATCGAGCAGGCGAGGACTCTCTACCGCAAAGATGATCTGACGGCGCTCCTACCGCCCGGCGAACTTGAACCATTGGCCCTGCCGGGCGAAAGCTATAAGCTCACCTTCACACCAGGACTGCTGACGCAGGTCTTCCAGCGCGACAGCCAGGCGTTACTGCCTAATCCGGCTGACGTACTTGGCGGTCAAGGCGCTGACCGTGGTGGGTACGTGGACCTGGATGGAAACGGCTGCTGGTGGATCCCCTCGGGCCGAGTGTTCCTCTCACCCAACAGTAACGATATCGCCATGAAGGAATTGGACTACGCCCGTCAGCACTTCTTCCTGCCGCATCGCTATTGCAACCCGTTCCATACCAATGCGGTCAGCACGGAGAGCGTCGTCACCTACGACACCTACGACCTCTTGATGCTGGAGACCCGCGATCCGCTCGGGAATGTCGTGACCGTCCAGACACAGGACGACGACGGCAATATCGCGATCCGTATCAACTATCGGATCTTGCAGGCCTATTGGGTCACCGATCCAAATCGCAATCGCACACAGGTAGTATTTGATGCGCTTGGCATGGTTGTCGCAACAGCAGTGATGGGGAAGCCGGGAGAGAACAAAGGCGACAATGTGGTTCATTTCGAGGCTGACCTCACCCAGACTCAGATTGATACGTTCCATGATGCTCTTGACCCACACGCGCTTGCGGCGACCTTGCTGAAAGGCGCGAGCACATGCATCGTTTACGACCTACACCGATTCCGTCTTTCACAACAAGCGCACCCTGAGGACTCGACCCAATGGGAGCCACCATATGCGGCCACACTCGCGCGCGAAACACATGCGAGCGATCCGTTGCCGCCGCAGGGTCTCAAGATTCAGATCAGTTTCAGCTACTCCGACGGCTTCGGCCGTGAGATCCAGAAGAAGATCCAGGCCGAACCTGGACCGGTACCCCAGCGCGATGCCAACGGCAAGATCATCGTGGGCGCGGATGGCCAGCCGCGGATGACGGCGAACGATGTCAGCCCGCGCTGCCTGGGCAGTGGCTGGATAGTGTTCAACAACATAGGCAAGCCCGTCCGCCAGTACGAGCCCTTTTTCACCGATACTCACCGCTTCGAGTTCGACATCCGCATTGGCGTCAGCCCAGTGCTCTTCTATGACCCCGTCGAACGAGTGGTCGCGACGCTCCATCCCAATCACACCTGGGAAAAGGTCGTCTTCGACCCATGGCGGAAGGAGACCTGGGATGTCAATGACACCGTGTTGATCATCGACCCGAAAGCCGATCTGGATGCAGGAGACTTTTTCCGTCGTTTGCCTGATGACGACTACCTCCCGAGCTGGTACGCGCTACGGACGGATCCGTCGTTTGCAGCGGAGGCAGCCCAGCTCTGGCTTGATCCAAAGATACGAGCCGCCGAAACGGATGCTGCGACCAAGGCTGCGGCGCACGCGAATACGCCAACGATCGCGTTCTTCGACACACTGGGCCGACCTTTCCTCACCGTCGCGCATAACCGATTCGAGCGCAACGGCGCCATCATCGACGAGCAATACCCCACCCGCGTCGAGCTGGACATTGAGGGCAATCAGCGCGCGGTGCGTGATGCCATCGTGCAGAACGGTGACGCGTTGGGCCGCATCGTCATGCTCTACGACTATGACATGCTCGGCAATCGCACCCACCAGGCCAGCATGGAAGCTGGCGAGCGTTGGATGCTCAACGATGTAACGGGCAAGCCGATCCGCGCCTGGGACAGCCGGGGTTTCCTGCGGCGCATCACCTACGACGCGTTGCGCCGCCCGACGGGAACGTTCGTGACGGAGAACAGCGTCGAACGACTGGACGTGCGCACGGTGTATGGTGAAGGCCAGGGCACGGCTAACAACCATCGAACGCGCGTCTTTCAGGTCTTCGACGGAGCGGGCGAGGTCACCAGCGAAGCCTATGATTTCAAGGGCAATCTGCTGCGCGGTCGGCGCGAACTGCTGCCCAACTATCAGCAGGCCGTGGATTGGCAGCAAAACCCCGTTCCGAACGACGGCACATTTACCAGCAGCACGACCTACGACGCACTTAACCGGCCCACGGCCGTCACCGCTCCGGACAACAGTACCTATCGCCCGACCTACAACGAAGCCAACCTGCTCGACAAGGTGGAGGTGAACCTGCGGGGAGAGAAAGATGCCACTGGGAAGCTGGTTTGGAAGCCCTTCGTCACGAACATCAACTACAACACCAAAGGGCAGCGCGAACAGATCGCCTACGGCAACGGCGCACAGACCCATTACGAGTACGACCCGCTCACCTTCCGGCTGACCAGGCTCCAGACGACGCGTCCCATCGGGCTGAACGGCCTCGCTTCCCAGCTCTTCACCGATCCGTCCGTCGTGCAAGACCTGCACTACACCTATGATCCGGTGGGCAACGTCACGCGCATCGAAGACGCCGCGCTCCAGACCCTCTTCCACAACAACCAACCGGTCCAGCCGGTCTGCGCCTATATCTACGACGCCCTCTACCGACTGATCGAAGCCCAGGGACGCGAGCATATTGGGCAGACGGCGCACGACTTCAATCCGCCGAACGGGAACCGCCGCGATTTTGACTTCGCCGGGCTTGCCGACTTCATCGCTCACCCGAACGACATGCAGGCAATGCGCAACTACACCGAAGATTACGAATACGACGCGGTCGGCAACTTCCAGTTCATGCGCCACAGCGCCAATGGCGGCGGTTGGACGCGCAGCTACAAGTACGACGCTCCCAGTCTGCTCGAACCGGCCAAGCAGAGCAACCGGCTCACGAAAACCAAGGTGGGCAATGGCCTTAACTTTGTCGAGACCTACACCTACACCGGCGCACAGGGCAACGACGTAGATGGCTGCATCACCGCCATCAACAGCATGAAGATGGTGTGGGACTCGAAAGACCAGCTGCAGCAGGTGGATCTGGGCGGCGGCGGCACGGCCCACTACGTATATGACGGCGGTGGGCAGCGCGTGCGCAAGGTCAGCGAGCGACAGAACGGCACACGCCAGCAGGAGCGCATCTATCTGGGCGGCTTCGAAATCTACCGCGAATACAACGGCAGCGGCGAGACGGTGACGCTGGAGCGCGAGACGCTGCACGTGATGGACGACAAGCAGCGCATCGCCCTGGTGGAGACCAAGACCGTCGACAACCAATCTCCAATCTCCAATCTCCAATCTCTGACTCGCTACCAGTTCGTTAACCACCTCGGCTCGGCCAGCCTGGAGCTGGATGATTTGGCGCGAATCATTTCCTATGAGGAGTACACTCCCTATGGCAACACGTCGTATCAGGTTGGGCGGAGTGCGGCGGAGGTGAGCCTGAAGCGGTATCGGTACACAGGGATGGAGAGGGATGAGGAGACAGGGTTTAGTTATCACGGGGCGCGGTACTACGCGCCGTGGTTGGGTCGGTGGGTCAGTTGCGATCCGGCAGGCTTGATCGATGGGCCTAATCTATATAGATATGTTAGCGATAACCCGATCAGGCTAATCGATCTAACTGGAACTGGTCCCGACGATGACGGCGATCTGAATTTTACAGCCGGAGAGATTCGTCGTGTTCGATTTGCTCTTCACGTAGACGAGGCAGATGCAGTAAAAGGTAATCTTGCAGGCGGAATAGCCGGCTCACCTTCCGCTCCGGAAAATAAGCAGTTACTGGATTCTCGAACTAATGTCCAATCGAAGAGCAACTTCGTAAGTAGTGCCCCTCGCAATCTGCGCCCAAATGTTTCTATTGCAAATTCACCTCAAGAAGCTGCGGATAGGATTCTCACAGGAAGGTTGTCTGAAGTGGATGAAGTCTGCGCGCTTGCCGATGATGCTGCAGCAAACACTCGTCCAGGTCTCCGCACAAACGCAGCCTTGCGTACGAGGATGAGTAATGATCCCATAGTTAGAGGTGCTCTAGGATTAAACGGAGTCAATCCTGATACGCTAACACTTGAAAATCCAACTGGGGTTTTGCAGTTCCCCACTTCAGGATCGGTGAATCTCTCACCTGTTGATGCAGATCTTGATCCTAGAACAGGTCTAGTTGTACCTGGCCCGAATACAAGTGCGGCCCAAGCGAGAAGAGCAGCGCCCCCCCCTGCGCAAAGTGGGGGTGGCGAGCCGGATGTAGAATCAACCCAGCCTGATCCTTGGGCAGGTGATCCAGGGAACAAACCCAGCTCACCTACTCCTCGCGGCTCTGTCATGTCAGATGTGAAAATTAAAGCAATGGGTGCAGCAATAGGTGCAGCAATAACTGTAGCTACGTCGGTGATTATTAAGGGTGAGCTGCCCAGTGCAAATGATATTGTTACTGGTGCATTTCCTGAGGTCGCTATCGCAGAGACAAAAGATCACAACGATACAGTGGTGCCCATCTTGCTCTATTTTGGGTGGCGGCAATTGATTGAGACAGCCAATACACCCATTACACCGGCTGTTTTCGCCGGGGCGGCCCTATTCTATGGCGTGCCCCAAGCCGCAGCGCGAGGGATGACAGGCCATTTTATGGGGGCTAAGGGAATTGAAAACAATGTCTGTCTCTACCCCGGCTTACATCCTTGTAAGTAGCCAAAACATGATAACTTACGGGTCATCTGACAAGCAGCAAATCCGGTTAAGGGGGCAGAAATGATCACTGCCAGACAAGAGCAAACGGTGCACGAGTGGACGGTGGAGTATTTTAACGGGGCGGAGTTGAGTGATATCTGCCGAGTAGAGCGCGCCGTCACCATATGGGAGGCGATGGCCGCCAGTCCGAAAGAAGGGGGGCAGGTCTCAACTCTTGGCCGAACGAACTCCTTTGCTATGTTTTGGAAAATTCCATATCAAAGGAGGAAGCCATGACAAGACCTTACGAATTGAATATCTTGGCGCATTTTACTATGTCACGTCGCGAGGAAACGAACAAAAAGATGTATTCAAGAGCCAAAAGGACCAGGAATAATTCTTTCTTATGTGGAATCGGCAGTGGTGCGGTGTGGAGCGGTCGTTCATACCTAGAGCGCTGTACAAAAGGATTGATCTGTGGTACACTGGCTGCATGAAAGCCTATTCCCAAGATTTACGGCAACGAGTGCTGCGAGCCATCGACCAGGGCAAGAACCAGGCCGAGGT
>Ga0070708_100002519_pt1 | contig 14145 bp, 13 predicted proteins | sample KBSK5503metaG_FD_65469 | JGI IMG/M metagenome (GOLD analysis project Ga0070708, IMG submission 65469) | Corn, switchgrass and miscanthus rhizosphere microbial communities from Kellogg Biological Station, Michigan, USA - KBS K5-50-3 metaG | ecosystem: Host-associated > Plants > Roots >...
CGATCGGGGACTACCGCTTCGCTGCTTGAGTCCCCGAACCCCTACTCCTCGTAAAGGTGGGGCTTGAGTGTACCTACATAGGGCAGATTCCGGTAACGCTCCCCGTAGTCGAGCCCATACCCCACGACGAAGACCGGGGGGAGGGCAAACCCGTGGTAGCGGACGTCGAGGTCGACCTTTTGCACGTCCGGCTTCGACAGCAACGCGCAGACTTCCAGTGAGGCGGGCCGCCGGGCGCGCAGGTTCTTGATCAGGTACGACAGCGTCAGTCCCGAGTCGATGATGTCCTCGACGATCAGCACGTCGCGCCCGGATATGTCGAGGTCGAGGTCCTTCAGGATCCGAACGATCCCGCTCGTCTTGGTGGTCGAGCCGTACGAGGACACGGCCATGAAGTCGAGCTCGAGCGGGAGCTGGATGTGCCGGGCGAGGTCGCTCATGAGCATGAACGCGCCCTTCAGCACCCCAACGAGGAGCAGATCGCGACCCCGGTAGTCCTCGGTGATCTCTTTCGCGACCTCTGCGACCTTCGACTGGATCTCGTCTTCGGTTATGAGGATCTCGCCGATGTCCTCGTTCAGCTCGGTCAATCCGCTCCCCCTTCGATCTCCAGGACTTCCATCCACAGGTAGCGAGTCGTTCGTGCCGTTACCTTGAACCGGTCGTCCGGGCGGTGGCCGACCACCCAAAGTATCTCGTCGCCGCTCGTGACCAGGGCGGCCCGTTCCCGGTCCATCCTCGGTACTTTCGCGTCGGTGAAGAAGTCTCCCAGCTTCTTCGACGTGCGCATCCCGTGCGGACGGAACCGGTCGCCGCGCCGCGGACGCCTGACCTGGAAGGGTTCCTCGCCCGCCAGCTTTGCGTCGAACACGCTGCTGCGGCGTCCGTCGGGCCAAACCGACGGCGCGCGCTCCTCGACCCACGTGCGCATCCGCATCGACCAAGGGGAAAGGTCCGTCACGCCGGGTACCGCGAGCGCGACCGGCGACACCGCTGCCGGCCTGGAAGGCGCGCGCCCGAGAATCAGGGAACCATATTCGAGCCGTGCATTCAAAGGTGACGGCAGATCGATCGCGTCGCCGCTCGTCCCGGAGCGGGCAAGGTCCAGCACGCGCTCGGTGTGATCGGCGTCGAGCGGGAACGCGGCGCGGATCGCCCGGCGCTGAATGGCGGGATCGAGCGCCAGCAGCGCAGCGACGTCGAACCGCACCCCGGCCCCGGTGACCTCGGGCCTCAGCGCGCTCGACGAGATCTCGTCCAGCAAGGCGTCGTCGTCGCGGGCGAGGTCGGATAGACGCGCCATTGCCTCGACGGCCCTGCCGTTGAACCGTTGCACGATGATCGGCAGCAGCTCCGCCCGAACGGCGTTGCGGTAGAACGTGGTATCGGCGTTCGTGGGGTCGCGGCGCGGCTTCAGGCGGAGGGCCAGGCAGAAAGCCTCGGTTTCGGTGCGCCTGGAGTCGATCAGCGGCCGTACGATCCGTCCGCGGACCGGCCGGATCCCCCCGAGCCCGCCCACCCCCGTGCCTGCGATCGCCCGCATGAGCACAGTCTCGGCCTGATCGTCGAGCGTATGGCCGGTCGCGATCCGGGTGGCGCCCGCCGCGTCCGCCACTTCGTCCAAGAATGAGTAACGGCGCTCGCGAGCGGCCTCCTCTGGCGATAAGCCGCGCGGCACATCGGTCGCATCTGCCGCGCGAACCGTGACCGGGAGCCCGAGCCGCGCGGCCGTTCGTGAAACGAAATCGGCGTCGCTCGCCGAGTCGTCGCGGAGACGGTGGTCGAAGTGCGCGACGTGAAGCATGAGCTTCAGTTCGGGAGCGAGCCGCGCGAGAACATGGAGGAGCGCGAGTGAGTCGGGGCCGCCGCTCACGGCCACGACGACGGTCTCGCCTCCCTTGAACAACCCACGACGGGTGATCGTCGCGCGGACCCGCGACACGAGTCCGTCGACCGCGCGCGGTTCTCGCATCACGCTAGACGGCTGGCTCCTCGCGCAGCACCCGCGCGAGCCACGTCTTCGGGTCGGCGAGCTCCGGAAGCGTCGGAAGGTTCTCCGCCCGCTCCCACACGAGGTTCACCCCGTCCATTCCCGACGTGTCGGCGACCGCGGCGATGAAAGCCTCTCCTTGCGAGTACTGCGCATACTTCATGTCGAGCCCCATCGCCTTCTGCAGGGTCCGCTCGGCGATCGACGTGCGTTCACGTTGTGCCATCAACGCTTCCTTCATGTCGGAGAAGGTCGAGATCTGCTCGGCGCCGACCCGGTCCATAACGAAGTTGCCGTGTCCTTCGACCACGGTCATAAGCGATTGCATCTTCGTGACGATCTCGAGCTGGGCGGGGCTGAGGAACAGCGTGAGGAGATTCACCTGCTTCCAGGCCGCGGGCCCTTGCAGAAGGATGTCCTTGATGTTCGACATCGCTTCGCGAACGCGCTTCACGTCGATCTCCGCGGTAGAGATGTATTGCTCGATCAATCCACCGACGTGGTCGCGGAGCCACGGCACGGCGGCGAACTGCGTGCGGTGGGTCACTTCGTGCAACGCGATCCACAGCCGGAAATCTTTCGGCTCGAACTTCCATCGTCGTTCCGCGGCGACGATGTTGGGCCCGACGAAATACACCTTGCCCGCCCCGCCGCTCGCCAGGAGGAGGTCGTACTGGCCGAGAACCTTCTGCGACAGATACCCGAGCAGGAGTCCGAGCTGCAGCCCCATCGCGCTGCGCCCGAGCTTTCCTCCGGCCCGCAACCCGCTGAACCGCTCTCCGAGTGGCTTGAGCAACCCGCGGAAGCCTTCGATGTTGACCGCGATCCAGCCGGCCCGGTCCACGACGATCGGGCGCCCGGCGGGCTCGGCCGGTCGCAATCCGGTGAAGTCGGTGACCAGCCCGTCGGAAACCTTCACGAAGTCGTTGAAGTCGGATCGGACCTCGTCACGTAGTGCCGCGTTCGTGGGTGGCCCGGTTCCGGCTACAGCGCGGCCGATCTTGAGCGCGAGGTTCCAGTCGACGGCTTCCGGGGCGGTCATCGTGTCCCCACGGTACCGCGCTCCGCAGGGAGGGGTTTAGGACGCCTGGCCGGTGGGTTGCGCTGGGGTCGGCTTCCTGCGGAACCCCGGAGCCTGAACCAGGTAACCGATGAGCGCCATGATCAGTGTCAGCGCGGCGATCCCGATCGTGACGATCGCCATGTAGAACGTCCACGGAGGCGCAGGCTTGGCTGCGGCCGTGGTCACAGCCGGGCTCGGGACGACCGACTGGGCGAACGCGGGAGCCGTCGTCAGCACGAATGCGACGACCGCGAGGAGAGCGCTGCGCACCACCGAGCGGGTCAAAGCGGCGCAATGGTACCACAGAGACCCTGCTCAGCAGGCCTGCTTCGCAAGCGCACGAACCTCTCGAAACTCGCGCGTTCCGCTCGACGACCTCACAAGCGCACGTGTAAAAACAGCGGAAAAACCGGCCGTTCCGGGGTTTAACTGTAGCAACCAAGGTGTTAAACTATTGCTAGCACTTTCCAAGGAGGACTGATGAACGAGGCTCGAATGACGTGGCAGGAAGAAGGCGCTTGCCGCGGCGTCGATCCGGAAGTCTTTTTCCCGATCTCCGACGACGAGGCTTGGCGCGCGAAAGAGATCTGCGGCGTGTGCGAGGCGCGCAACGATTGCCTCGCGTTCTCGTTGCAGAACCGCGAACGGTACGGCGTGTGGGGCGGCGTGACCGAACGCGAACGGCAAGAGATGTTCCGCCGAGGCGTCGCGCACCGCGTGCTCGCCGAAGCGCTGCGACGCGCTGGCTAATACTCCTGCGGTCGGCTCGTCACAGAGCCGTGGAACGATGTGGAGCCGGAGGCGGGAATTGAACCCGCGACCTGCCGCTTACGAGGCGGCTGCTCTGCCGCTGAGCTACTCCGGCGCAGGAACGGGCGCCATGGTAGCACGCACATTTGCGAGGCTCGGACCGTTCGGCGGCCGGTTCTAGGAAGCCGTTTCGGCACCTGCTGCGTCGTATCTACGGCCTTCTTCCTCGACGATCCGCAACGCGATCCGGGGCTGCCTCACGAGCAATGGACGGAAGTCTCCCCGCAAGATCCCCAGGCAAACCACCGCTCCCACGGCCACGACCGAGGCCGTCCGCGGGGTGCCTTCGAGCAACGCGATCTCCCCGAAGAACTCTCCCGTTCCCAACCGATTGATCTCGCGCTCTCCCTGCAGAACGCGAGCCTCCCCGGACAACAACAGGTAGAACCCCAACCCTTCTTCACCCTCGGGAACGATCACCGCACCATCCTCGAACGTAAGCAGATGAGCGAGTCCCGCGATCTCCCGCACATCTTGCTCCGAACTCCCGGCGAACAACGGCACGCGCGCCAGAGCGCGAGCCGTGTCGTCCGGGTCGAGTTTGATCAGTTTTCGCACCGACATCTCACTCAAGTACTTCGGCAACGTGACCCGTTCCCCTGCGCAGCCCGACTGAGGCCCGTCGATCCCGTTCGGGTCACACGGGTCAGACGGGGAGCGCTTCGAGCTCGAGGAACAATGCTTCGATGGCGATCTTCGGCTGTGCGTTTCGGTCGATCGCGAGCCGCGCGCGTTCGACCGCTTCGATCGCTCGAAGCACCGAGGCCGGGTCGGATGGGCGGCGGGAAGGATGCGCGTCGGGGTCAAGCACGAGCGATTCGTCGTCGGTCACGGAGCCGATGAGCATGTCTCGGTACGCGGCGGCGAGGTCGTCGAGCGCGAAGACGTAAGCGTCGAGCTCCGCGCGGCGCGCCTCCCGCTTTTGGCGGTCGAGCACGCGCTTCCGACCGGCCCCGGTTCCGCGGCCTTCGCCCATGATCTCGGCGAGCTCCTCGATCTCTCGCTCATGTTGCTCGCGCAAGGATTGGGCGGCGACCTCGGCTTCACGGCGGATCTCTTCCGCTGCGCGGATCGCCTCCGGCGGCTCGGCGCCGGCGAGCACGGCCGGGAGCGCGGCGTGCGCGGCGCGACGTGAGGCGGCTTCGGGGTCGAACGCGAGACGCAAGGCGCGAGCGAGATTGCCGCCGAGTCGTGCGGCCCACTCTGCCCGGTCGGCCTCGAGCCCGTGATGCTCGGTGAGGACGGTGCGGATCGCCTGAGGGCCGAGCGGAACGAAGTCGATGCGTCGGCAGCGCGAGACGACGGTTTCCGGGAGAAGGTCGGCATCCGCCGTGACGAGCAGGAACGTCACGTCGTCAGGCGGCTCTTCGAGGACCTTCAACAACGCGTTCGCCGCGTGCGGGTTGAGCTGGGCCGCGTCCTCAAGGATGAACACTTTCATCCTGCCTTCCATCGGCGATCGCGACGCTTCGGGGATCACGCCGCGTTCGTTCGTTGACCCGCGGATCTGATCGACGAGGATCTGTTGCCCTTCCGGGACGATCAGATGAACGTCGGGGTGCGCGCCGCGCAGGATCTTCTTGCACGACACGCACTCGCCGCAGCCAGTCTGCGATCGATCGCAGTTCAGAGCGGCTGCGAACGCAAGCGCGGCCGGCCTGCGGCCGACGCCTTCCGGCCCGTTGAAGAGCCATGCGTGCCCGGGCGAGCCGGACACGATCGCGTCCTGTAAAGACGCGACGGCGACTTCCTGGCCGACGAGCCGCTCCCACATGCCCGGCGGTCCGGCGTTCTTTCGCGCGGCGCTCACACGGACTCGCGAACGAACGGAAGGATCGCGGCCTTCACCTGGCGGTGGATCTCCTCGACCGGGCCCGCGGCGTCGATCACGGCGAACCTGCTCGGGAACGAGCGAGCGAGATGGAGGTAGGCCTCACCCACCTTGCGGTGGAAGGCGAGACCCGCCTGCTCCATCCGGTCGGGATCGCCTTTCGTGCGTGACAACCCGATCTCGGGGTCGAGGTGCAGGAGGATGACGAGGTCGGGCAGAGATTCGTCGGTCGCCCAGATGTTGAGCCGGAGGATGTCCTCTTCCCCGAGCCCGCGCGCGAACCCTTGGTACGCGAGCGAGGAGTCGATGTACCGGTCGCAGAGCACGATCTTCCCATCCTCGAGCGCCGGCCGGATCACGTCGGCGACGTGCTGCGCGCGGCTCGCGGCGTAGAGGAGCGCCTCGGTCTTCGGATCCATCTCTTTCGCGGCGCCGTCGAGCACGATGCCTCGGATGCGTTCCGAGATGGGCGTTCCGCCGGGCTCCCGCGTGACGGTCACGTCGCTGCCCTGGCTCGTGAGCGACTCGTAGAGCAGCTTCATCTGCGTCGTCTTCCCCGACCCCTCGACCCCTTCGAAGACGATGAACATCCCGCGCCGCGCGCCGCCGGCGACCGGGCGCGTCGGGCGGGCACCGAAATGCAATCCGCTGAGCCGGCCGCGGATCTTCGCGAGTTTCGTCGGGCGCATCGCCCGCAGCGCTTGCAACCCCGCGGCCATCAGGAACAACCCTCCGGCCCACATCACGATCCGCACACCCGACAGATCGAAGAGGTAGCCACCCGCCTCGATCGTATGGTTCCCAATGCCGCCGGCGAGCAGCGGCCATCCGCCGAGCGCCACGAACAGCGAAACCATGACGCCCGTGTACAGGGTTGCGAACGTTCTTCCGCGCAAGCGGTCGTCGGTTCGCTCCTGGAGAAGAGTGAAGATCGTCACCCAGGCGACGCCGGCGCCCGCGCCGCAAAAGACGGTCGCGAAGATCGCGGGTCGCAAAGATGTCATGGAAGCCACCACGAGCACCGAGGCACCCGATGTGATCAGTCCGATCGGGAAGATCCGTTCTCGCGGCAGTCGTCGCGCGATCGCGCCCGCCGTGATCATCCCTCCCACGAGGCCGACGCCGACCGCTACGATCAAGGCACCCCACGCCGCATCCGAGGCCGCGCGAGAACCGGAAACGAGCTGTCGAGCGAAGATCGGCCCGAGAGCGATCACCGCTCCGCCTCCTGTGAACGCCGTCCACGCACCGACGACGAGTGTTCGGATAACCCGATCCGACCGAAGGAATCGGAAGCCTTCCCTGAGGTCCCGAAGCGCGTGCGTCGCGTTGAACTCGGTGCGAGCCCGCTTCGCCTTCATGAGACGAGCGGGGAACGTGGCGACCATCGCAACCGAGAAGAGGAACGTTCCCGAATCGAACCAGAACGAGAGCGCGGAAGGATGGTTGTGGAGGATCCCAAAGGGGTGGACGTGGCTCAGCCCCGCCGCGGCGCCGCTGAGCGCGGCCACGAGGGCGCCGCCGATCGGGAACGTCGCGTAGGTCGTGATCAACGACAGCTGGTTCGCGGTCATCAACTCGTCGCGCTCGACGAGGTTCGGAAGCGTGGCTTCCTTCGCAGGCGTCCACATGAGCGCGAGCAATTCCATCAACGCCGACACGAGGAAGACGGCCCAGAGATGCTGCACGAATGGGATCGTGGCGATGAGCGCCGCGCGTGCGAGATCGGCGGTGATCATCAGGCGGCGACGGTCGAAACGATCGGCGAGCACGCCCGCGAAGGGCCCGAAGAAGAGGCCCGGGACGACCCGGAACAACAGAACGCCGCCGACGGCGAACTCGGGTTTGTGCGTGAGATCCTGAACGAACAGCGTCAGCGCGAAGACGCCGATCCAGTCCCCCAGGCTGGACACCGTCGTGACGGCCCAGAGACGGCGGAAGTAACGGCGCTTGGTAAGCAGTGAGAGGAGCGACGAGGGCTTCTCGCTCGGGGCGACGATCTGCGGCGTCGCGGGCGCTTCGGCTATGGCTCGGATCCTCCTCGGCCCGCGCTCGTGGCGCCTCCAGCCAGGTGTTTCAGCCTAGCACTCAGCCCTCGGCGTTCGGCGCTGCCTCGGATACGGCCGGCGCGCTTCCGACCCTTGTTTTCTCCAGCGCATCGGCCGTCGCGGCCTCGATCGCTTCACGTTCGAACGTGTGCTCACAGTTGAGGCATTTCGCTCCGGTGTCGCCGTCCCCGACGACCGGACCTTTGCAGTCCGGGCAAGCGCCGATCGGCGGCTCCCAGATCGCGTAGTCGCAGTCCGGGTAGCGGTTGCACGACCAGAACGCCTTCTTCCGCTTGGTCCGCTTCTTGACCACGCGACCCTGTCCGCACTTCGGGCACACGATCTCCGGACCTTCGACCTCGTCCAGGTTCTTGGTCCCCTTGCATTTCGGGTAGTCGGCGCAGCCGAGGAACGGCCCGAACCGTCCGCTGCGCTTCAGCATCGGCTTGCCGCAGATCGGGCAGGGGATGTCGGTCAGCTCGGGCTCGGCGCGGGCCGGCTTCGGTTTTCCGTCGGGACCCGTCTCCTCCACGGCCATGCGCGCCTTGCAGTCGGGGAACCGCTCGCACGAAAGGAACCAGCCGTACCGTCCCCACGTCTTCTTCATCTTCGCGCCGGTCTCCGCGCCGCATTCCGGACAGACGATGTCGGTCGTCTCTTGAGGACGCTCTGCCTTCTCTTCCGCGCGCTCCGCGATCTCGGAAACCTCGTTGTAGAAGACCTTCACGATCGGTTCCCACGCCAGCTCGCCTTCGGCGATCTTGTCGAGCTCCTCCTCCATCTCCGCCGTGAAACTGAGATCCACGACCTTCGGGTACACGTCCGAAAGGAAGTCGCACACGACGACGCCGAGGTCGGTCGGCGACAGGCGCTTGCGATCGACCTCGACGTACTTGCGATCGTGCAACGTCGACATGATCTGCGCGTACGTCGACGGGCGGCCGATGCCGAGCTCCTCCAGGGCCTTCACGAGCGAGGCTTCCGTGAACCGCGGGGGCGGCTCCGTGAAGTGCTGCACCGGCTCGATGCCCTTTAGCGAAAGCACCTGCCCCTCGGTCAGGTCGGGCAGCGCGCCCGCGTCGTCGTCCTCGCCGGAGACCGGATCGTCCCGCCCCTCGGTGTACACGCGCATGAAGCCGTCGAAGCGCACCGTTTGGCCGCTGGCGCGGAACGTGTGATCGCCGGCCGCAACGTCGACCGACACCGCGTCGAACACGGCCTGCGCCATCTGCGAGGCGACCGCGCGCTGCCAGATGAGCGTGTAGAGGCGGATCTGGTCCTTCTCGAGGAAACGCGCCACGGAGTCCGGGTCGCGCCGCGCCTCGGTTGGACGGATGGCCTCGTGAGCTTCTTGCGCGCGCGTGGCTTTCGACTTGTAGCGGCGTGGCTTGTCGAGCCCGTATTCCTTGCCGTAGCGATCGATGACGACGCTCGCCAATTCCTGGAGGGCCTGATCCGCGACGTGCGGCGAGTCGGTACGCATGTAGGTGATAAGGCCGACCGCGCCCTCGTCGCCGAGCTCGATCCCTTCGTAGAGCTGCTGCGCGACGGCCATGGTCTTCTTCGCGGAAAACCCGAGCTTGCGCGCGGCTTCCTGCTGCAACGTCGAGGTGATGAACGGCGGAGAAGGATTGCGGCGGCGCTCCTGCCGCTTGACCTTCGCAACCTTCCATTCCGCGTCGCGCACCGCGTCCAAGACGTTCTGTGCCGCGTTGGAGTCGGCGAGGGCGAACTTCTCTTTTTCGAGGAAGGGATAGCGCGCGCCGAAGCCCTCGTCCTGCTCGGTGGCGAGCGCCGCCTCGATCGTCCAGTACTCCTGCGGCTGGAACGCCGTGATCTCGCGTTCGCGGTCGACGACGAGCCGCAACGCTGCCGACTGGACCCGCCCGGCCGAGATACCGCTGCGAACCTTGCGCCACAACACCGGCGATATCCGGTAGCCGACGATGCGGTCGACGGCGCGCCTGGCCTGTTGCGCGTTGACGAGGTTGTCGTCGATGTCGCGCGGATTCGCGAACGCTTCGAGGATCGCGCTCTTCGTGATCTCCGTGAAGGTTACGCGACGCGCGCGGTCTGACGTCAGCTTCGCCGCCTCCGCGATGTGCCACGCGATCGCCTCGCCTTCGCGATCGTGGTCGGTTGCAAGGAAGACGAGCGGCGCGTCCTTCGCGTCGCGTTTCAGCTCGGAAAGGAACTTCTTCGCTTTGGTGATCACGGCATACGTGAGCTTCACGCCGCCGTTGACTTCGACGCCGAGCCCAGTTTTCGTGGATTTCGGCAGATCGCGGACGTGACCCATCGAGGCCCGGACCGTGTAGTCCGAACCCAGGTATTTGCCGATGGTTTTCGCCTTCGTCGGCGATTCGACCACGACGATGTTCTTCGCCATATCCGTCCTTGGGGAAGTCCGTTTCGGGGGGATCCAGCAACCCTTGCTGGGCGAGGGCTTGTAGCGCCGCCGTGCAGGCCATGTCAACTAGGAGGCCTGCGACCTGCACAAATAACTCCGCGGGCCTCGATATCATTCCCGGGCCTTGGAGTCCTTCGTCGAGAACTTCGCGAAACACGGCTATCTCGCCGTCTTCGTGCTGATGCTGCTGGAGTCGGCCTGTATCCCGATCCCCTCCGAGGTCACGATGCTCTTCGCGGGATTCCTCGCTTCTCCCCAGCATCCGGCCGGAGCCGATCAGCTCAGCTTCGTTCTGGTCGCCTTCGCCGGCGTCGCAGGCAACCTCGTCGGATCGTGGATCGCCTACGGGGCTGGACGCGGGCTCGGGCGAGGACCCTTCGATCGCTACGGAAAGTACGTTCTGATCCGTTCGCACGACATCGACAAAGCGGAACGCTGGTGGGCCAAGCACGGAACCGGGGCCGTCTTCTTCGGTCGCCTGCTTCCCGTGGTTCGTACCTTCATCTCGCTGCCTGCCGGCATCGAGAAGATGCCGCTCGGCCGGTTCACCCTCTACACAACCGTGGGCTGTATCCCGTGGGTGTTCGCGCTGACGGGCGTCGGCTACGGGCTCGGGCGGAACTGGGACACGGTGCTGCGCTCGTTCCGGCTGGCGAGCTTCGTGATCCTCGGACTGATCGTGGTCGCGTTCGTCGTGTACGTCATCCGTCGTCGGCGGACGGAACCGCAGGAGACTCCCTGAAGCCGGCTGAGACGATGATCCACGCCGCGAACGCAGCACCGACCATCGTCATCCCCGAGTAGAAGCCCGAGTCCTCAAGAACCAATGAGGACAGCGCCATGAAAGCGCCGGCCCACACCGCGACCCGTCCCCGCAACGGGCCTCTCGCGACGCGTGCGCCCCAGGCGATCATGAACGCGATCGCGCCGAGCATCACCGCGACCCACACCACGCCGCCCCAGAAGCCGCGGATCAGATCAACGTTGAGCCGGAGACGTCCGGTCACGAACTCCCACGCGGTCGAGATCCCACCCTCGGAGATGCGCTTCGCGGCGCGACCGCCGTGGGAGACCGGCGAACCGACGTCGGCGAGGAGCGCGAGCAGGAAGGCTGCCGACGCCACGACTCCAGCGATGACGACTTGAATGAGGTGGATCCGGCGCCGGGCCATCGCGAGGATCGCGAGCGCCGCCCCAAACGTGAATGTGAGCACGCCGACGAAGTTCGCGCCGATGGTAGGCGCCGCGATGACTACGGCCGCGAGCCCGGCGACGAGCAGGAGCGCGGCCACTCCCAAGCCAGCGAGCACGCCCCACACGACGACACCTGCGGCCACCGTCGCGGCTTGCGCGTTCTGCATGCCGAAGAATCGCCACGACACGAGCGGGTTGCCCCACAAGGAAAGGCCCGGCTCGCCACCGGGGTTCAGCGGCGCGACGACGAAGAGCAGCGCCATCACGATCGCGACCGCGAAGAAGATCCGGGCGGTCTTCCGTTCCCGGACGGGAGCGAAGGACGCGCCGAGTGCGAACGCCGCGACGACAACGATCGAACGAACTGCGCTATTGCCGCTCGTGGTGAACAGCGACAAGGGATATCCGATCGCCACGGTGGACCAGGCACCCTGCGCCGAACGTGCGGCGAGCTCTCTTTTCCCGCTAAGAAGAAGCCCGAGTCCGGTTATGAGAGCGGCAACCGTTAGCGCGTCGGTCACGACCGCGGGTGTCGAGCCGACCGCTGCTTCGCGAACGAGACGACGTTCAGATCCCTCTACGTAGTCAAGCGCATGTGGGTTGGGGTCTTCCGTCACCGCGTTTCCGATGAATCCTTCGCTCGGCCGGGCGATCCCGAGCATGTCCATGACCGTCACTCCCACGTCGTACGGCGTGACGATGGCCGGCCGTCGCGCGATCCCGTCGACGAGAAGCCCGTACTTCTCCCGCGACCCTCTGCACGGGGATGCGCAGATACCGATGAGCAGCGGAGTGCGAAAACCGACCCCGACGACGACGTATTGGGTCGCGACTGATGCGGACGCGATCACCGCCTCCAGATCTGAAGCGCTATCGAGAGAGCGCACCGTCAGCGACGCGATCTGCCGCGGCACCCCTCCTTTTATGGGAGCCGTCGCAGGAAACGCCGAGGAGAGAGCGAGGGTTAGACGTGAAGTTGTGCCGGCGGTGACGATGCTCCGGCCGGCGCCCGCGATCACGTCGGCGGTGCGCGCTGGCTTCTCGTCACCCGAGGAGATGCTGCCTCCGTGTGGCGAGCCGTAGCCGATCTCTTCGATGAAGCGGAGCGGGTCGCGGGTCTCCGGGAAGACGCCGAGTCCCAAAGCCGCCCGGTGATCGGCGAAGAAGAGGCGCGCCTCAGGCTCGGGAAGCGCAACGATCTCGACCGCGCGCGCCTGAGCTTGAGCTCCGGCGGGGTGAGGAATGAGGAGCGCGGCGACGGCCGCGAGAAGCGCCGTCGCCCGGCGCGCCGAGCGGCGGGAGACCATTCGACCCACGATACGCCGCGCCCCGGGTTGCGCCAGGGACCTTCGTACGGGGGCCTCAGGCGAGCCCGATGTCGGCCGCGACGAGCTGCAAGCCCTCGATCCCGAGACCGATGAACGCGTCGAGCTCGAGGCCGATCTCCGAACAGGCGTGGATCTCGTCGCGGTTCACGCCGGGCGCGAACGAGGTTTCCTTCAGTTTCTTCTTCACGCTGGAGACCTTCATCCCAATGGCCTTTTCGGGGCGCACCAGCGCGGCGGCTACCAAGAGCCCAGCGACTGCGTCGGCGGCGACGATCGCCTGGGACATGAGGTCCGTCCGGTATTCCGCGTGCGCGTGGGCGAGGACGGCGTTCACGATCGACGCGTCGACCTCTCTTTCACGCAACCACGACGCCGCGAGGTTCGCGTGCCGCTCGAGGTCGTCGCCGGTGACGTCCTGGTCGAGGTCGTGGAAGAGCCCGGTCAGCGCCCAGCGTTCCTCGTCTTCTCCAAAGTGCTGGGCCAGGCGGCGCATGACCCCCTCGACCGAGACCAGGTGCCGGACGGTGATCTCCTTCTGCGTCTTGTCGCGAACCAGCGCGCGTCCCTCACCGATGTCCACGGCTACTCCCCGATCACCTTGATGACGACGCGCTTGCGCCGCCTTCCGTCGAACTCAGCGTAGAAGATCTGCTGCCAGGGACCGAGGTCGAGAGCCGCTTTCGTGATCGGAAGCGTCACCTGCGAACCGATGAGCATGTTCTTGAGGTGCGCGTCCCCGTTGGTCTCGCCGGTGTCGTGGTGTCGATAGTCGAGGCCTTCGGGGGCAAGCCGGTCGAGCAGCTCGTCGAGGTCCGCCCGGAAACCCGCTTCGTCGTCGTTGATGTAGATGCCGGCGGTGATGTGCATCGCCGAAACGAGGCAGAGTCCTTCCTTCACCCCGCTCCGCTCCACCGCGCCGGCCACGCGGCTCGTGATGTTCTCGTACTCGCGCGCCTTCTTGGTGTTGATCTCGAGGTATTCCGTTAGTGAACGCATGAGCTCGGCACCTCCTCGGACGGGCCGATGATATCTCCGGCCGGCGGTGCGATTGCTCCCGGCCGCGTCGCGCAGCAGAATGCTCCGAATGCCGATGACCTTCTTCAACGACTGATGCCCGCGGGCCGCGTCCTCAAGCGCCTGCTGTTCGGGCGACGCCTCGCCACCGAGGAAGCCGGGCACCAGCTCCTGCCGAAAACCCTCGCGCTCCCCGTTTTCGCGTCGGACGCCTTGTCGTCGAACGCCTACGCGACCGAGGAGATCCTGCTCGTTCTGATCACCGCCGGGACCGGGGCGTTGACGAGGTCCATCCCGATCGCGCTCGCCGTCGGCGCGCTGCTGGTCGTCGTGGTCACGTCCTACCGGCAGACGGTGGCCGCCTACCCGCGCGGCGGGGGCTCGTACATCGTCACGAAGGAGAACATCGGAGTGACGCCGGGGCTGATCGCGGCGGGGGCGCTGCTCACAGACTACG
>Ga0070708_100002520_pt1 | contig 14144 bp, 15 predicted proteins | sample KBSK5503metaG_FD_65469 | JGI IMG/M metagenome (GOLD analysis project Ga0070708, IMG submission 65469) | Corn, switchgrass and miscanthus rhizosphere microbial communities from Kellogg Biological Station, Michigan, USA - KBS K5-50-3 metaG | ecosystem: Host-associated > Plants > Roots >...
TGGAGCGTGCCATTCCCAGCGGCGGTGGGCGCGTGCCTCGCGACCAGCGTTGGAAAGAACGCGGGACCCTTTCGGCTGCCGCTCCAGGCTTCGCCCTGTTCGGCACACGCGAGTGCCTGCCGGCGCGCCGCGACCACGCCACGATTGACGCCCTCGCGCAAGCCTGCCTCGAGGCTGCGCAGCGCCTGCGGGACTCGTTCCATTCGGGTGGCCAGCACCTCCCAGTCCTGCTCCGTGGTGGTGGCCATCAGGTCGAAGCACTGCCGGATCGACTGGAAGGGACTGCCGATGATGCGCAGGTCGCGGAGCCGCTCGCCCGCCTCGTCTTGCTCGAGGGCGACCTGGAGCCGCTCGAGCATCACCTCTGCCGCGATCCGATCAAGTGCGCTGGGCGGCTGCAGAGCGGACAGCTCGGCGAGCGTCTCCCGATCCAGCGATGCGCGGGACGCTTGCCCCTCGGGGGAATAGTCGGTCATTTCGGCGTCGTGCCCGACGACCCCACGCGACGTCGCCGCGATCGGGTCCAGCACCGCGGACCGATCCACGTATCGATCGGCCAGCTCGTAGACGGGAGACAAGGGCCCGGGCTTAATGGTCGGCGAGCAGCTGGGCCAGGTGCGCCATCACACGCACCCCCGACCCGGTTGGGCCCTTCGGCACGGTTTTCAGCTCGGACGCGTTCTGCCAGGCGCTGCCGGCAATATCCAGATGAACCCAGGGACGGCCGTCGACGAACTCACGCAAAAACAGCGCCGCCGTCGTCGCTCCGGCCCAGGGCACCGTAGAGTTCTTGATATCGGCGATCTCACTCTCGATCAGACCGTCGTAGTCCGCCCAGGTAGGAAGCTCCCAGACGCGCTCGCCGGCGAGATCGGCGGCTCGGCGCACCAGGTCCATCAGCGTCGGGTCGTTCCCGAACGCACCCATGGCGAGCGGACCGAGCGTGCGGCCGATCGATCCGGTCAGGGTAGCGATGTCGAGGATGTGGGTCGCGCCCTCCTTCACGGCATAGGTGATGCCATCGGAAAGGATCAGCCGGCCCTCGGCATCGGTATTGATGATCTCGATCGTCTTGCCGCCGGAGCCGGTCACCACGTCCCCCGGTTTGATCGCCTTGCCGGACGGCATGTTCTCGGTGGTGGGGACGATCCCGATGACATCGATCTTCGGCTTGAGGTCGGCAATCGCCAGCATGGCGCCAACCACAGCAGCCCCGCCGCCCATGTCCGATTTCATCATCTCCATGTTCTGCGCCGGCTTGATCGAGATGCCGCCGCTGTCGAACGTGATGCCTTTCCCGACTAGTGCCAGCATCGGGCCACCTTTGCGGCCACCCGTGTAGCGGAGGACGATCATCTTCGCCGGTTCGTCCGAGCCGCGCGCCACTGCCAGCAGCGCACCCATCTTGAGCCGGCGCATGTCGTCGACCTCGAGCACCCTGAGGTCGAGCCCGGTCTCCTTGACGGCCTCCTTGACCTTGTCGGCAAACACGGCCGGGGTAAATGTATTCGCCGGGGCGTTGACCCATTCCCGAATGCGGTTGGTTGCATCCGTGAGTGTAATGGCATCTTTCAGCGCCTGCACCGCGCTCTTGTCGCCGTTCAGGCCGATGATGCTGAGTGAGTCGATCTTCGTGATAGCTCGGTCGTGGCGCGTTTTCAACGCTCCGACGTCGAAGTTGCTGAGCCCGATGCCCTCGGTGGCGGCCCGGGCCACATCAGCCGCCGACGCCTTGCTGGCGACGGCCTCTGGCAAGACGACGGCAACCCGCCGATGTCCACGCTTGCGCAGAACGCGCCCAGCGGCTTGCAACGCATTGCGAAGGCGGACCATGTCGAGGTGGTCGGGCTTGCCGACGCCGACCAGGACGGTCCACTTGCTGGCTGCACTGTTGAGGTTGTGGACCGGGACCAGCTCCATGAACTTGCCGCGAAATTCCCGATCCTTGAGCAGCTGCTCGATGGCGCCCTTCAGTTTCTTGTCGAGCGCTTGAGCCTCCCGTGGCACATCGGTCTGGCCCTCAAAGATCGGCACGATGAGTGCGTCGGCCTCCGCCTTTTCGGCGGGGGTGGTCAGTAGCCGTGCCTGCATTCGTGCTCCTCTCCCCCTAGCAAACGCTCCGTATTGTACGTGCCCACCCTCGATGCGTCGGCCTAACGGGCCTCCCGATCGCCGGCTCGCTTGCGCGCCTGCCGTTCCTGGAATCGGCGCTCCATCTCGACCAGGTCGGCCTCCGTATAACGATTTCGGCCGATCTCGTCCTGGCGACTGGCCCTCGCGATGCCCAGCCGGATCCAGGTCGCGATCGTCGCCGGCGACACGCCGAGCCGTTCCGCAGCCTCGGTGATGGAGTACAGCCGCTCCTCGGCCACGGTCGTCCCGGCTATCGAACGGCCGTCGCCTGTTCCAGGCCGGCCAGGGTCCTGCCTGCCAGCTCGATGGCCTCGAGATCCTCGACGTGCGGCATGTTGAAGATCAGGCCGTCGAGGCCCGTGTCAAGGAGTTTTTGCACCTGGTCCCGCACGCGCTCCGGGCCACCGACGATGTAGCCGGTGCGCACCCACTCCCGGTTGACGCCTGGGACCGTCAGCCTGCGCTCCAACGCCCGCTCCGCTTCCGCATCGGTGCTGCGGATGATAAGACTGCCCAGTCGCGTCTTGACGATGCTGTTCGGATCACGACCCACCGCTTCGCAGTGACGCTGAAGAACCTCCAGCTTGTGGCGAACCGTCGCCACGTCGCCGAAGAAGTTGCACATGTCGGCGTACTGCGCGACCAGCTTGAGGGTCCGTTGCTCGCCGCCGCCCCCGATCATGATGGGCGGGCCGTTCGGCTGCTCCGGTCGCGGCACATTCAGCGCCTGGTGGATGTGATAGTAGCGGCCGGAGAACGACGACGCCTCCTCCCGGAACATGGCGCGAATGATCTGGAGCGCCTCCTCCAGCCGGCTCAGTCGCTCCCCGACTGGCGGGAAGTCATAGCCGTAGCCACGGTGCTCGTCTTCGTTCCAGGCGGCGCCGATTCCGCAAATGGCCCGGCCCGACGAGACGATGTCCAGCGTGGTCACCACTTTCGCCAGGAACGCCGGATTCCGATAGGTCACTCCGGTCACGAGCGTCCCGAGGCGAACCCGAGTGGTTCGGGCGGCCAGCCCGCCCAGCAACGTGTAGCCCTCGAGCATGGGATCGGTGCGCGGGCCAATGCCGCCGATCTGATAGAGGTGATCCATCACGAAAACCGAGTCGAAGCCAGAGCGCTCCGCCGTGGTGGCGAGCGTCACGATGTGCTCGAACAATCGATCATTCGGCACACCCGGAAATGTGAAGTTGGGGATCTGCAATCCCAGCAGTTTCATCGCCTCACCTCATCGGTACTATAGCTGCGCATGGAGGAGCTGCGACCACCAGTGCGGTGTCCACACTGCAACGGGGAGCCCAACTGGCAGGAGGTACGGCAACCGTCCGTCAATGAGGACCCGCTGTCGCGGCTCGGAGTGCATCCATTGATCGGATGGCGCTGCAACCTCGTCCCCTACTTTCTGCCCGTCTCCCAATGGGAGAGCTGACAGAACCCGTCGGACCGGCGTCCCCGCGCGCCGCCATCATCGAGGTCGAGGATCTCGTCAAGCGATACCGAAAGGGCAAGACGAATGCCGTCGACGGCATCTCCTTCTCGGTGTAGTCCGCCGCCAGGTCGGGATCATCTTTCAAAATCCGAGCCTCGACATGAACCTGACCGGCGAGGAGAACGTTCGATTTCATACCGTGCTCTACGGCCTCTACCCCTATCGCCCGCAGTTCCGGTTGATGCCGCCGGCCTACCGGCGGCAGGTCGGCGAGCTTGCCGCCCTGCTCAATATCGAGGCCGACATCTTCCGGCCGATCAAAGTCCTCTCGGGAGGCACCCGACGGAAGCTCGAGATTATTCGGAGCCTGATGCACCGGCCGAAGGTCCTCTTCCTCGACGAGCCAACTCGCGGGCTCGATACGAACGGCCGTCGCAACCTGTGGGATTACCTTCGCAGCGTCCAGGCCGCCGGCACGACGGTGTTTCTCACCACCCACTACCTGGAAGAAGCGGAAGGGGCCGACAGCGTCTGCATCATCGACAAGGGCCGGGTGGTGGCGTTCGGGGCGCCCGCCCGGATCAAGGGCGAACTGGTCAAGGGGTACTTGCTGCTCGATGCGGGCGACCGCGACCAGCTCCGCGCCGAGCTAACCCGCCGTGAGGTGATCTTCTCGGAGACACCGCTGTTCAGGATTGCGCTCGACGGGCAAAACGCGCACCAACTGCTCAGAGCCATTGAGACGCCCTTGAGTGTCGTCCAGGTGCATCAACCGAGTCTCGAGGATGCGTACCTCTCGATCATCGGGGCTGGCGATGAATGAGCTGGGGCCAGTCCTGGCGATCGCGCAGCGCGACCTGATGAAGCTGCTGCGTGACCGGCCGCGTTTGATCACCACGCTCGTCTCCCCACTGCTTCTGATCGGCGTGCTCGGCGGCAGCCTGCAGGCGAACCTGGGACGAAGTGTCGGATTCAACTTCCTTGCCTACACCTTTACGGGCGTGCTCGGGATGACGCTGTTTCAGTCCTCGGCTCAGGGTGTGATCTCGCTGATCAACGATCGCGAGAATGATTTCAGCCAGGAGATGTTCGTCTCGCCGGTCTCTCGGTACTCGATCGTCTTCGGGAAGATCCTGGGCGAATCGCTGGTCGCCCTGCCGCAGGGACTGGCGATTGTCACCTTTGCGTTCATCGTCGGCATTCGCGCCTCCGCACTCCAGCTCGCCGCCCTGGCATTGGCTGCGGTGCTCGTCTGTCTGCTCGGGGGCGCGTTCGGGGTGCTGGTCCTTTCGAATCTGAGCGGCCAGCAGATGGCCGGGCAGATCTTCACCTTCGTCATGCTTCCGCAGTACTTCCTCGCCGGGATTTTCAACCCGATCAAGGTGCTGCCTCCGTATCTGGAGATCCTTTCCCGGATTTCGCCGATGCGCTACGCGGTCGACCTGGCCCGGGGCGCCTTTTACGCCGGCCGGCCGGAGTCCGCGCGGGTCGTGCTCGACTCACCCATCCTGGACCTGGCCGCCATCGGCGGCATGTTCGCCGTCTTCCTCGTGGTCGGCACCGCACTGTTCGTTCGCAGCGAGCGAAATCGCTAAGCGTCGAGAACGAGACCCTGCAGCGGCCCGAGCAAGAGCCTTGATCGGCGAGAGACGCCTGGCAATGCCGTCAGCCGGTGGGTGAGACGCTGGCCGCGCTTGCGATGCTCCGCCTGCTCCTGCGCGGTCGGTTTCCAGATCGCGTCGATGACCGTCGTCGGGTTGCCGCTGATCTCGTCGCGGCTGCGCTCGAGATGATCGGCCCACAGCCGCAAGCGAGTGTCGCGGACCAGGGCAGGGTCGCAGGTCACGACATTCATCTCGGTGTCGTTGAACAGCGAGTGTTCGTTCAGGTTGGCCGAGCCGATCGTCATCCAGGCGTCGTCCACGATGCCGACCTTGGCGTGGACGTAAACCGGCCAGTCGCGGTCCCCGCCGACCGCGTACAGGGTGCAAGCCAGCAGCCGGCCGGCGCCGTCATCGGCCTGCACCAGCGTGCCAAGCTGACCGCGGGTGTCGTCGCCGCCGGTATTCGGCCTGGCCGGCAGGAGCAAGACCAGCCGAAAGTCCGGCGAGGGCGGATGGACGAGTGTGCCGCGCAGCACCGCGAGGATCTCCGGCGACCAGAGAAACTGGTTCTCGAGATAGATGAGTCGCTGTGCCGCGCGCAGGGCTCGGAGATACGACTCGAGGATTCGAAAATCGCCGTTCGGTTGCTGCGGGTACATGTGGTCGGGAACGGTGCGGACCACCTGCACCGGAATGTCACCGGCCGGCGGGGAGGAGGCGACCGGTGGCAGCGTCTCGCTGGTCGTGGCTCGCCAGCGCATGGCGAAGTTCTCGGCGACATCGCGCACGGCCGGCCCGGCAAGGCGTGCAGCCACGTCGTGCCAGCCGATGGCGCCGCGGGGCGGATGGTGCGACTGGTCCCACCGATCACCGCTGAAGTTGGTCAGGTCGATGCCACCGATGAAGGCGATCTGGTCGTCGACTACGATGGTTTTCTCGTGGTGGCAGTGCATGGGCCGCTCCCTCGCATCCAGCGCGCACTGGATGCGATTGCTCGCGCAAAGCCGATCGCGAACCCGGCGCACGTCACCGCGCCAGGGCCGCAGCACCGGGAGGGGAGCGCCCGCCCAGATCAAAACGCGGACCGGAACCCGCGAGGCGACTTCGGCCAGCAGCTGCTGCAGTGTCGTCGGCTTATCCCCGCGCGTGAGGTCGAACTCCGGCGTGATGTGCCAGCCCGTGATGTGCACGTGCGAACGCGCCCCGGCGATGGCCTCAGCCATGGCTGGCAGCGCGGCCGCGCCATCGATCAGAACCTCGAGCGCGTTCCCCGAGCGCTGCGGCGGATCGCCTTCAGCCCAGATCCCCGCCGGCGGATCGATGGCCCGCCTCCAGCCGACGCGCTGCAGACGTCGACGGTGATGTGAACGGGTGAGCCGCTCGACCAGCTGACCGAGCGCCCCATCCGCCGCATCGACCGGGCTCCGGCTCGGCACGTTCGCTTCACCATAGCGGGAACCGATCGACCGAGTTAACTGCTAGCCTTCGCGCGATGTCCCACCTGCTCATCCAGCTGGTCACTGCAGGTGGCCTCATCGCGATCTTCCTGACGATGGTCGCGGAAAGCGCGGGCATCCCGATTTCGAGCGAGATCATCGTCCCGCTCGGCGGTGCGCTCGCGTCCCAGGGGAAGCTCCCGTTCTTCGGCGTCGTGATCGCCGCCAGCGCCGGCAACCTGCTGGGTTCGCTGGTCGCCTACTTGTTGGTGCGACGCTACGGTGAGACGCTGATCCTCGGACCAGGTCGCCGGGTCGGTCTGACGGTCGGTCATCTCCGGTTAGCGAAACGGTTCTTCGAGCGCTGGGGACTGTTCGCGGTCTTCGTCGGCCGGCTTCTGCCCGTCATCCGCACCTACATTTCATTCCCAGCCGGTCTCTCGCGGATCACGGTCGTGCCATTCATCCTGGCGACGATCGGCGGCGCGATCCCATGGAACCTCGCCTTAGCCTTCGCCGGATTCAAGCTCGGCCAGAACTACGAGCGGGTGGCGAGCACCCTCGGCCCCTTCACGCTGCCGATCGCCATTGCCGTGCTGGTGCTCGTGATCGCGGCGTACTACTACGGACGCCGGCTGGGCGAGGAAGAAGCTTAGTGGACGGCGGCGACGATCTCGGGGTCGAGGCCGGGGTACTTCTGAAACTCGGCGGCTCGCTCCTGTTTCAGCCGCTGAACGATGGTGCGGTACTCGTCGGCGCGGCCGCTGTGCTCATAGAGCCGCCGGGGCTGGAGCACCTCGATGTCATCGATGCCCGGGACGCGCTCCGCCACCTCGTAACCGAAATCCTGGTCTGTGGTCCAGCTGATCGTTCCCTCGGCAATCGCCTTCACGATCGCGCTCGAATATTCGATCGTGAGCTTCTTGCTGTTCGCAGTTCCCTCAGGCCCACCCACACGCCCGGTGTTCATCAGGTAGACCTCGAAGGGCCGGGTGCGATGCAGCTCGAGGAAGCGGTTGCCTTGCTGCTCGTGCCGGAGCGGAAAGAACGGGTTCGTGCCTGGCACCCGCAACGCTTTGCCCATCTCATCCTTGCCACCGGCGGACGTCCCCTGGGTTTCACCCAGCATGAAGTAGGCCGCCGCGTGTTCCGAGTCGAGCTTGGCCACGCCCGGGATGATGGTTTCGTTCCGGTTCAGGATGAGCAGCACATCGGCGGGTCCGATGTTCCGGGCGTCTTCGACCCAGCCGAGGGCGGCGAGCTCGAAGGTGGCGCGGCCATTCTGGGTGTAGCTGGCGTCAAAGAAATCGACCGGACCGCCTGCCTCCTTCTGTGACACGTTTTCCAGGTAGGCCTCGCGCCTGGTGACCGCGCCGTAAATGGTGGGCTCGTGCTTGGGATCGAGCCCAAAGGTCTTCGCGAAGCAGCCATTCTCGGTGCCGTAGATCTTGCCGCCCTGCATCAGGGCGATGAAGTCGTCCTGCACCGGCTTGGAATTGTTCTGTTTGGTAAAGGTGGTGGTGGTCTTGCCGGTGCCGCTCAGGCCCACCACGATCACGACCCGCTGCTGGGTACCAACCGGGATGACCTTGCACCCTGCATGCATCGGCAGCCCGCCGGCATCGTAGACCTTCTTGTTCCACATGCGCAGTCCGCCCTTCTTCGACTCGCCGAAGTAGTCCGAGTTGAGCACCCGGGTGATACCCGCCTCCAGATCGACGAAGATCGCGCGATCGTTTGGATAGCCGGGGGCGGTCAGGTTCGGCGTATAGATCATCGTGACCTCGGGCTGCCCGCCGATGGGTGGGTAATAGAGATGTCGCTGCATCCCGGCGATGTTGGCGTTGCGGGCCTCGATGATCAGGCGGGCGGGCGTCAGGAAGTCGGGATCGTTGCCGATCACGCCGTCGAGCAGGATCATCTCCTGGCCGCGGATGTAGTCGTCCTGGATCCTGGCCCATTTCCTGCCCTCTTCTGTCGACACGGTCTGTGCCGTGTGCTGCTGCGGGCGATCGGTGACGATGAAGGTGCTCTTCGTGCTGCGCGAGTCGATCCGCGTCTGCACGTTGTAGTTGTCGTAGATGGTGCGCCGCGCATTCGGCATCATGGCGGTCAGCTGTCGCAGCGCTTCGGCGGTCGGGTTCTCGATCAGACGCTTCGATTCCGGGATGTAGCCGCTTCGGACTTCGATCGTCACTCTCTACAGGATACCGGGCGGACTGGCTATCGCCGCCGGGGTGCCGCGTCGTGCGTTTTCGCGTCCGACGCCGCCACCCAGGCCGCCACCTCGGACCGTGAGCGGAAGCGTCAGATCAGATCCCCATCACGCCGACCAGCTCTTTGACCGAGTCGGCGGATCGTTGCAGCGCCTGGCGCTCGTCGTCGGTTAGCTCGAGTTCGATGATTTCCTCGGCCCCGCCAACGCCGAGCTTGACCGGGACGCCGACGAAGAGACCGCGAATGCCGTATTCGCCTTCCAGGCGGACGGCGCACGGCAGGATCTGCTTGCGGTCGAGGGCAATGGCGTCGACCATCTGCGCGACGGCGGCGGACGGCGCGTAGAAGGCGCTTCCGGTCTTGAGCAGGTTGACGATCTCGGCGCCACCATCGCGGGTTCGCTTGACGATCGCCTCGATGCGTTCGGGCTTGATCAATGTGGTGATCGGAATCCCAGCGACGGTGCACATGCGCGCTAAGGGCACCATGGTGTCGCCGTGCCCGCCCAGCACGTAGGCCTGCACGTCCCGCACCGATACCTTGAGCTCCTGCGCGATGAAGGTGCGAAAGCGCGCCGTATCGAGCACGCCGGCCATCCCAATGACGCGCTCCCTCGGGAAGTGGGTCACGTCGAGGGCCAGCTGGGCCATCGCGTCGAGCGGGTTGCTGACCACGATCAGGATGGCTTGCGGGGATCGACGAACCAGCTCCTGAGTGACCCCGCGGACGATCGCCATGTTGGTCTTGACCAGGTCGTCGCGTGACATCCCCGGCTTGCGCGGCACTCCGGAGGTGATGACGCAGATGCTCGAGCCGGCCGTCTCCTCGTACCCGTTCGTTCCGGTGACGCGCGAGTCATAGCCGACGATGGGGCCAGCCTCCAGCATGTCGAGCGCCTTCCCTTGCGGCAGCCCCTCGACGATATCGACGAGGACGATGTCGGCGTAGCCGCGTTCGGCGAGGCGTTGCGCCAGCGTGGCACCGACATTCCCCGCGCCGACCACTGTGATCTTGATCCGAGGCATCACGGCGTTCACCGTATCAAAAGCGTCGTAGACTGTCTCCGCAATGGCCAGCGTGAGCGCCCCGCTGAGCCGCGGAATCCTGAAAACGCTGCACGAGTCGGCGGTGCGCGAGCCGATCTCGTGGCGCGGCATGCTGGTGCTCAGCGCCTTCTGGTTCGCGATCGCCTACGTCATGCAGCCGCTGGGATCGACCATCATCCCGGTGCTCGTCGGCGACTTCATCACCCACGCGACCACGCTCCAGGTCGGGCCCGCGACCCTCCATCTCGACATCAATACCTACGTCGCCATCCTCGACACCTTTGGCGCGGCGTTCGCCATCGTCTGGCAGCCGGCCATCGGCGCCCTGAGCGACAACCACACCGCCGCGATCGGGCGGCGCCGTCCATTCATCGCGATTGGCGTCGTGGGCGACATCATCTTCCTCACGCTGATCGCCTTCGTCACCTCCTACTGGATGCTGCTGGTGGCCTATGCCTTCTTCCAGATGGCGTCGAACACCGCCCAGGGGCCCTACCAGGGGATGTTGCCGGACCAGGTCCCGGCGAATCAGCGAGCCGAAGCATCCGGTTACTACGGCATGATGAATATGGTCGGGACGATCTTCGGTTTCGTGGTCGTTGGCGCCATCCTGATCCCCACCCACCACTTGCGTCTGGCTATCCTCACCCTGCCGCTGGTGGTCGCCGTCGCCGGGGCGCTGGTGTTCGTTGGTGTCCCCGATCGGCGCATCACGCGCAAGCCGGATCCCAGCGTGGCCCGCTCGGTGTTCTTGAGCTTTGCCATCGACGCCCGGCGTTATGGTGACTTTGCCTGGCTGATGGTTTCCCGTCTGTTTTTCCTGATGGCTCCGGTCGGGGTCTCGACCTTCGCCCTCAATTACATCCGGTTCACCTTCAACTACACGAAGGAACAGGCCTCCCTCTACTCGAGCATCTTGCTGGCGGTGGTCGTCGTGTTCGCGGCGATCATGTCGATGACCGCCGGATTCCTGGCGCAGCGCTACGGCAAGAAGCGCATGGTGGCCGCCGCCTGCATCATCGGCGCGGCGGGATCAACGCTGTTGATTTTCGCGCCAAGCTTGATGTGGATTCTGATCTTCGGGGTCATCCTCGGCATCTCCCTCGGTGTCTTCCTTTCCGTCGACTGGGCGTTCATGACCGACTTGATTCCCAAAGCGGAGGCGGGACGGTACATGGGCGTCTCGAACATCGCGACCGCCAGCGCCGGTCTGATCGCGCGGCCCATCCTGGGACCGATCATCGACGCCTTCAACAACAACCGCACCAGCACGGTCGGTTATCGCGTGATGTTCGGGATCGTGACCGTCTTTTACGTGATCGCCTTCGTCACGCTGCGGCCGGTCCGCGAGATCAAGGTCGAGTAGAAGCCACGCTTCGCCGGCGCAAGACTCAGGTGAGCACGGAACTGGCCGCGGTCGTCGTGGTGAACAGCCCGGCGTAGCGGCCCCAACGAATCGCGGTGTTGAGCTTCCGGCGCGCTTCGACCGGGCTGAACTTCTGCTCGAGCGCGTGGAGCAGGCCATCCTCTTTCAGGCGACGACGAGGGGACTTCTCGATCAGCGCGACGATCCGCTGGAGGATCTCGACGTTGGCCAGCGCCTGCTGGCGAAAGATGGCCTTCCGGTCGGCGATGCCGGCTTCGGGCGAAACGTCGCCCCTCGGGTGTGAGCACGACATCGTTTGGTGGAGTTCAGGATCGCGGCGAAGAGCGGCTCAGTCGATGGCCGGCAGGCTCACGGCGACCTCGGTCCCCTTGCCTTCGGTGCTGATGACCTGGATATCGCCCTTGTGAGCGTCGACGATCCACTTCGCGATCGCGAGCCCGAGCCCGCTACCGCCGTTCTCGCGGTTGCGGGCCTTGTCGGCGCGGTAGAAGCGTTCGAAGATGTGGGGCAGATCGGCGGATGGGATGCCGTCTCCGTTGTCGGCGATGGTGACCCGCGCTCGACCGTTGCGCCGAATGACCCCCACCGAGACCTCGCCACCCGACGGCGTATGGGTCAGCGCATTGTCGATCAGGATCAGCAGCAGCTGACGGACGCGGGCGGGATCGGCCTCCACTCGCACCCCGCCGTTGAGGTCCGGCCGAAACTGGACGCCACGCTCCTCGGCCAGCGGCTCGGTCTGCGCCATCAGGTCGCGAACGACGTCGTTCAGCTCCATGGGCTGGCGGTCGATCCGCAGCTGCCTTGCATCGGCTAGGGCAAGCGTCGTCAGATCACCGACGATGCGGTTCAGCTGTTCGACCTCCTCGACGATATTCCGGGCGTAAGCGCGGTTCGTGCCGTTGGCCCGGCGCAGCCAGGCTTCCACGTTTGTCCGGATCAGTGTCAGGGGCGTCCGCAGTTCGTGTGAGGCGTCGGCCACGAATTCGCGCTGACGCTGAAAGGCGCGACTGATCGGGCGCAGCGATCGACTCGCCATCAGCAGCGACGCCAGCGCACCCAGCACGATCCCGATGGCCGAGGCCAGCACCAGCTGCCGGACCAACCGAGAGAGGGCGTCGCCCACCCAGGAGATCGGCTGGGCGACCCCCAGGACACCGACGACCTTGTGCGTCTTCAGATTTCGGATTGGGCTGGTGTCGACGACCCAGAGCTGCTGGCCGGCGAAGACCCGGGTGTCGGAGCCCTGGCCGGTCTTGGCCCTGGCGATCGCGTCGTTCAACGCTGGATTCTTGAAGATGCTCTGGGGGCTCGCGTTGGGCGTCACCACCTGGGGGCCGCTGAGCTGGAGCACCCACAGGAAGGTATCGCCGTAGCTGGGATCCGGGCTGTACTGCGGATTGACGGTGACGATGTCGCCGGTGACGGTGACGTCGTGGGTCGCCTGAACGACGGCCGACTCGAGGTAGTTATCGACGCGGCTCTGCAGCGCCTCCGAGACCGTGAAGTAGACGATGAAGTCGAAACAGCCGAGGATGAGAACGAGCAGGAAAAAGTACTGGGCGGCGAGGCGCACCAGCGCGCCCCGGAACATCATCCCGACAGCCGGTAACCGACGCCATACACGGTCTGGATCAGCTTCGGGGATCGGCCCTCATCGATCTTGTCGCGGAGATACGAAATATAGACGGCCACGCGGTTGGTCGTGCCTTCGAAGTTGTAGTCCCAGACGCGCTCGGCGATCTGCGCCTGGGTCAGCACCTGGTTGGGATGGCGCATCAGGAACTCGAGCAACGCGAACTCCCGCGCGGTCAGCTCGATCGGCGTCTCACCGCGCCGAACCTGGTGCGTCTTGAGATCGAGGACGAGATCCGCCACCTGCAAGCGGTTGGCATGCCCGTTCTTTTGCTCGCGTCGCATCAGCGCGCGCAGCCGGGCCAGCAACTCCTCGAAGGCGAACGGCTTGGGCAGATAATCGTCCGCGCCCGCGTCCAGGCCGGCGACCCGGTCGTGGATCTGGTTGCGCGCGGTTAGCATGATGATCGGCGTCTGGATCCGGTTCTGGCGCAGCCAGCGACAGACCTCCATGCCGTCCTTTTTCGGGATCATCAGATCGAGGATGATGGCGTCGTAGCGCGCTGTCTCCGCCAGCGCCTGGGCTCGCTCGCCGTCCGGCGCGATATCGACGGCGTAGCGCTCGTCCTCCAGGAGCTGCTTGAGCAGGGTCGACAGCTTGCGCTCGTCCTCGACCAGGAGGAGGTTCATCGGGTTTGCTTCCCAAGTGTAGCGTGTCGTCAAGCCGGCTTTTGGCGACGGCCAAATCGGCCCCCCGATCGGGGCTAGCCGGCGATGGCCTGGGCGGCTTGCCCCGCGAGGTTCCCGGGGGTCAGCAGGTGATTACCGGAGATCCGGCTTCCGCTATCGATGAAGCGCCAGAGGCTGGCCCGGGCTCGACCGACATTCCACCCCAGGATGTCGCAGTACTCGACGAAGGTCTCCCCATCAAAGAAGCGCTCGGCTTCGGACCGGTAGCCCTCCACGCTGAGATCCGCGACGGCCTGCCAGATCACCCGGGTCAAAAGCGACTGGACCGCTTCCAGGGGGATATCCGGCTCCGCTCCGCCTTTTCTCATCCCTTCCTCCGAACGAACGCCCCCGCACGGTCGCGCTGCCGTGCCATTTGAGTGATAGTTTCGCTACTTTAACAAGTGGTAACGATAATGTCAATCAGGGTCGGCGGCGCTGTTTTAGTTCTGAGACTTTGTCCCTCCTGAGCGGTTCTGTGATTTTGTCCTCCCATGCAAGGGGACACGATCACATTGACTCGATCTGAACAGCGCCGCCTGCTCGTTCTGAACCATTTGCTGTCGGGCGCGGTCGTGAATTCGC
>Ga0070708_100002521_pt1 | contig 14139 bp, 15 predicted proteins | sample KBSK5503metaG_FD_65469 | JGI IMG/M metagenome (GOLD analysis project Ga0070708, IMG submission 65469) | Corn, switchgrass and miscanthus rhizosphere microbial communities from Kellogg Biological Station, Michigan, USA - KBS K5-50-3 metaG | ecosystem: Host-associated > Plants > Roots >...
CGTTGGCGAAGTTGACGAAGATGCCCTGCGCGGTCTCGGGGCGGAGCCAGACGACGGCCGCGTCGTTCTCCACCGGCCCCATATAGGTCTTGAACATCAGGTTGAAGTTGCGCGCATCGGTGAACGCGTCCTTACCGCAGTTCGGGCAGCGCGGCTTCCCGGCCATGTCCACAGTCTCCCCGCCGCCTTCGTGGCCGGACTGCGGCGCGTGGAAGCCGGGGAGGTGGTCGGCACGGAACCGCTGGTGACAGTTGAGGCATTCGACGAGCGGATCGCTGAACGTCGCGACGTGACCCGACGCTTCCCACGTTTTCGGTGCCATCAGGATCGCAGCGTCGAGCCCGACGACGTCGTCGCGCAGCTGGATCATGTGACGCCACCACGCGTTCTTGACGTTGCGTTTCAGCTCGACGCCGACCGGGCCGTAATCCCACGTCGAACGAAGGCCGCCGTAGATCTCCGAAGAAGGGAAGATCAACCCGCGACGTTTGCAGAGGTTGACGATCGTGTCCATCGAAGCGGCCATATTCCGCGGAATCATAGCGGAGGCCGTCGCGCGACTTGCGCGACCAGGTGACGATCGTGCGCATAGGAGAGAAGCTCGTCCGCTTCCTCGAGCGTCACCCAGCGCACCTCGTCGACCTCATCGTTGGGCGCGAACTCACCCGACACCGGACGCATCGCGAAGTAGGTCACGCGCTTTGGGCGGCCGTGCCGGTCGTTGTACGCGGTCTCACCGATCCGCCGCTCGATCTCGCCGAGGAACCCCGTCTCCTCCGAAACCTCGCGGAGCGCGCCCTCCCCGACCGACTCGCCGGGCTCGAGCTTGCCCTTCGGCAGCGTCCAGTCGTCGTAGCGAGGGCGGTGGATCAATAGCACTTCGATCGCACCGTCCTCTCGCTCGCGGTGGAGCACCCCACCCGCGGCCCGCACTACCTTCGACATGCCGCCAGACTAGCCCCCCGCATGGAACAGGTCCCTCATCTGAAGGTCGAACGCCTCGTTCACGAGATCGACGAACAACTGGTCGGCGTCGACCTCGAGACCCTTGCGCGCGAACCACCCGCACATGGTCATCACGTCGTGATGGAGCAAGTCGTTCGCCACCGAGCTGTCGAGGATCGTCACCGCCTGCGGCACGTCGATGATCCACAGCCGGCCATCCCACAGCAGCGTGTTGTACGGCGAAAGATCCGCGTGCACGAAGCCTGCCCGCGCGATCGCCAGCATTGCCTCCCGAAGCTGGTCGTACAGATCCGCGAGCAGTTCGCGATCGACGCGCGCGTCGACGAGCCGCGGCGCCGCCTGTTCGTCATCGCCCACGAACTCCATCAAGATCCCGACGTCGAGCCTCGCGACCGGGTACGGCACCGGCGCGCCGGCGTCCCAGAGCGCGGAGAGCGTGTCGTGCTCGGCCTGGATCCAGCGCTCGGCGAGAACGGACCGTCCGAACCCGCTGCCTTGATCCATCGCTTTCTGCATGCCACGACCGGCCTTCGGGCGGCGTAGCCGGTCGCCGTCGCGAACGAGTCCGTCGATGCGGCGGTGCGCACGGTAGATCGCGTCGTTGCGGAACGCCCGCTGCTCCACCGGTCGGTATCGCTTCGCCGCGAGCAGGCACGATCGCTCGCGCCCGTGGCGGCGGACGAGGAACACGTCGGCTTCCTTGCCCGATTTCAACAGGCCGATCTCTTCGTCTTCCGTGTAGTCCTCGGTGATGATCCCCGCCGGGACGGGCCGTGCGGGTTCGTCGATTCGAGTCATTTCGAGTCTCCTCGTTTGGGGTGGACTGATTCAGGCGCGGACCCACCACGAGGAGGCGCTCAGGACGGGGAAACCCCGATCAGAAGGCGGCCGGGCCGCGGCGGGCGGCATGACGGAATCCCTCACGCATCCGTCACCACCTCCTTCACGCCGGGCCCGCCGAAAGCGGCGGGCGACCCATGACCGTGGGGAAGTATCGCCGCGATCAGAGGCCCAGGCAAGGCAATTGGTAACGAGCCCGTTACGAGGTGGTGCTAGCTTCGTCGTCGATGGAACGAATCGGTGTGAGGCCCGGCGAGGCGGCAGACCTCGAGCAGGTCAACGAGATCTACAACCACTACGTGGCCACCAGCCCCGCGACGTTCGACATCGACCCGATCACGATGGATGCCCGGCACGAATGGTTCACGCACTACTCGGCAACGGGGCGGCACCGGCTCTTCGTCGCGGTCAACGGCCCGCGCGTCCTCGGCTGGGCGACGTCCAGTCACCTCCGACCGAGGAAGGCGTACGAGACCTCAATCGAAACGACGGTGTACGTCGCTCCGGACGACGTCGGTCGCGGGATCGGCGCCGCGTTGTACCAAGCTCTCTTCGAGGCGCTTGCCGGCGAGGACATCCACCGCGCCTACGCCGGGGTGACCCAGCCGAACCCGGCCTCGGTCGCCCTCCACGAGCGCTTCGGGTTCGTCCGCGCGGCGGTCTACACCGAGCAAGGGCGAAAGTTCGGCCGCTACTGGGACGTCGCCTGGTTCGAGAAGCCGCTGCCCGGCGCCTAGTTCCAGAAATACCTAGAAGGTTTGGGTACCCTGGCGCGCGCATCTGGGGCTTTGGGGGCTACCGGGGCTCCGGCGAGAGGCCGAAGATATCCGTGGAGGTTCCGACGAAACCATGAGCGTTCGCCACGCAACACCCACACACCGGCTGGCAGCGACCGAGCTCGCGGCGGCCACCCCGGCGACGCGCGACCGCTACGTCGATCTGCTGCGCGGAGTTTCGATCCTCGCGGTCGTCTGCGGGCACTGGCTGATGGCCGACATCTGGTGGAAGAACGGCCACGCCGGCGGAACGAACGCGCTCACGCTGATCCACAACTCGTGGATCCTCACCTGGGTACTCCAGGTGATGCCGCTTTTCTTCTTCGTCGGGGGGTTCTCGAACTCGACCGCGTGGGCGTCGGTTCGCACGCGCGGAGAGGGGTACGCGAGCTACCTCTCCGGCCGCGTTCGCCGTTTGATGGGACCGACCGCGGTCTTCCTCCTCGCGTGGACGGTCATCGCGAACGTGCTCATCCGCTGGCTCGGCGCTCCGTTCGAGATGGCGGCCAACATCGTCGCGCAGCCGCTGTGGTTCATCGGGATATACCTCGTCGTGGTGGCGCTCGCGCCGCCGATGCTGACGCTGCACAAGCGCTATCGAATCGCGGTGCCGCTGGCTCTCGGCGCGATGATCATCGGCGCGGACGGGCTACGGCACGGGCTCGGGGTGCCCGGCATCGGGTGGGTCAACTTCCCGGCGATGTGGCTCCTCGCCCAGCAGATCGGGTTCTTCTACGCGGATGGGTCGCTGACGCGCCTTTCGCGGAAGACGTTCGCCGTTGCCGCGGCCGTCGGACTCGGTTCGCTGGTCGCGCTGACCGCGTCGGGCCTGTACCCGAAGAGCATGGTCGGCGTGCCCGGCGAAAAGATGTCGAACATGACTCCTCCAAGCGTCGCGATGCTCGCGCATACGATCTGGCTCGTCGCGCTCGCGATGATCATTCGCGCGCCCGCGCAACGGTGGCTCGAACGCCGCAAGGTTTGGACCGCCGTCGTCGCCGTCAACGGCTTGATCATGACGACGTTCCTGTGGCACCTGACGGCGTTGCTCCTCGGCGTCACGATCTTCTATCCGCTGAACTTCCCCCAGCCGGACGCCGGCACGTGGGAATGGTGGATCACGCGGCCGGTGTGGATCGGACTGCTCGGACTCATCCTCGCCGGGCTGGTTCGGTTGCTCCTCCGCTACGAGAACGCGAAGGGCGGCCGTGGATCGCCGGCGACCGGCGCCATCGGATCGGCAGCCGGGATGGCGCTTCTCGTCGTCGGTGTGCTCGCGTTCGCGCTCGGCGGTTTCACCGGCGGGCCCGAGCCCGCCGGGATCCCGGTGGTCCCGCTATTGCAGCTCGGCGCCGTTCTCGGCGGAGTCGCTCTGCTCGGCGCGCGCCGCTCCCCCGCTGCGTAGCTACTTCTTTCCGTCCTTGCCATCGGCGAACGCTTCGCCGGCCATGCCACCGATTCCGCGCAGCAGGCTCGTGAACTCGAGCGGGATGACGAACTTCGTCGCCGGCGAATCGCCGAGCGCCTTCAGCGCCTCGAGGTACTGGATCCCCATCGTCTTCGCGTCGACAGTACTGGCGGCTTCGAACACCGTCCGCAACGCCTGAGCGAAACCTTCCGCGCGGAGGATCGCCGCTTGCCGCTCGCCCTCGGCGGAGAGGATGTTCGCCTGCCGCTCGCCCTCGGCCTGCAGGATCGCGGATTGCTTGTTGCCTTCGGCGACGGTGATCGCTGCTTGCTTCGTGCCGTCGGCTTCGAGCACCACAGCACGGCGCGTGCGCTCCGCCGACATCTGGCGAGTCATGGCCTCCTGCACACCCGGGGGCGGTGTGATCTCGCGGATCTCGACGTTAGTGACCTTCACGCCCCATCGCTCGGTGACTTCATCGAGCTTCGTACGCAGGAGGTGGTTGATCTCGTCGCGCTTCGCGAGCACGTCGTCGAGCGGGATGTCACCGACCACCGACCGCAGAGTTGTAGCCGAGATGTTGAGCGCGGCTCCTTCGAAGTTCCCGACCTGCACGACGGTCGTCACGGGGTCGACCACTTTGTAGAACATGATGAAGTCGATCGAGATCGGCGCGTTGTCTCTCGTGATCGCGTCCTGTCTCGGGATCTCGAGGAAGAGCTCGCGGAGATCGACCGACACGGCGCGATCGACCAGCGGGATCAGGAAGACGAGGCCCGGACCTTTGTTTCCGATACACCGGCCGAGCCGGAAGATGACGAGCCGGTTGTATTCACGAACGATCCTGACCGACATCGGCAGGAGGATGAAGAAAAAGAAGAAACCAAGCACTGCGAGCGCGATCAATCCTGCCGTCAACGAATTCCCTCCCCTTCGGGTTGCAGCTCGGAGCCGGCCTGAGCCGGTTCGACCTCGAGCGTCAGCCTGTCCACGCGAACAACGCGGATCTTCGTCCCTTCAGCCAGCTTTCCGCCTTTCGACCGAGCCGACCATTGCTCGGCGCGCACGAGCACCACGCCGAGCGAGTCGAGCGTCTTCGTCACGAAACCGGTGGCTCCGACAAGCGTCTCGACGCCGACGCCGGGCCCCAGGTGCCGCGCCTTGAAAGCGGCGCGCACGACGAAGGCGAAGAACAACCCCAGAGCGATCGCCACTCCGACGATGAGCGGCCGCGAAACGTGCGCCTTGGGGACGCTTGGGTTGAAGAGGAAAAGGCCGCCGAGCACGAGACACGCGACGCCGGCGAACGTCGGTAACCCGTGGCCGGTCACCTTCAGGTCCAGGACGAAGAACGCGATCGCGGCCATGATCAGGACCAACCCGGCAACGTTCACCGGCAGCATGCCGACGATCACGAACGACGCGACCAGCATGATGAATCCGAGCACGCCGGCGAGGTTCAGGCCTGGATGCAGAACCTCGTAGACGATCCCGACGATCCCGAACACGAACAGTAGGAACGCGAGGTTGGGGTCGATCAGGGTGTGGAAGATCGATTCGCCGAGGCTCATAGGCGCGACCTCGATGGTTGCCCCTTCTGTTTCCAGAGTCGCGGAACGCTCGCCGCCGGCGGTGGGGATCGTCAGACCGTTCGTCTGACGGAGCAACTCGCGAATGGATGGGACGACGAGATCGATCACCTCCAGCCGCTTCGCCTCGTCCGCGGTGATCGACACCGAATCGCGAACGGCTTTCTCCGCCCAGTTCGCGTTGCGGCCGTTCGCCTGCGCGAGCGCGCGGATGTAAGCGGCCGCGTCGTTGGTGACCTTCTCGGGAAGCACGTCGCCGGTGATCCCGACGGGATGCGCGGCTCCGACGTTCGTGCCCGGCGCCATCGCGGCGAACGGACACGAGATCAGGATGAACGTGCCGGCCGACGCCGCCCGCGCGCCGGGCGGACCGACCCAGCAGAGCACGGGAACCTCTGAAGCCTGGATCGCTTCGATGATCTCCCGCATCGACGAGCCGAGGCCGCCGGGGGTGTCGATGCGAACGATGACCGCCTCGACGTGACGCCGGCCTGCGTCCTTGAGGACGCGTTCGACGTAGTGGGCGCTGAGGGGGTCGACGGTACCGGTTTGGTTGATCTGGACGACGGTCGGCTCGCTCTGGGCGGCGGCCTGGGGAGCGAACGGTGTGGAGAGGTACAGAGCCAGCGTCGCTACTGCCGCCCATCCAAACCGCCGGGTCGTATTCATCCCCTTCTATTGAAGTGTACGACGGGGACGCCCACCTGCACCGATTATCCCGGTGATACCCTGGCCGGGCCGTGGCCTTCTTCGCCAAAGATCTCGTCTACCGGACGTACGCTCGGCGCCTCGAGCAGGCCGTGCGCGGCGGCCCCTTCCCCCACCACGTCGGAGTCATCCTCGACGGCAACCGACGCTGGGCGAAGGCGATGGGCTATACCGACACGGCCGAGGGGCATCGCCGGGGCGCCGAAAAGATCGACGAGCTTCTGTCCTGGTGCGTGGAGATGGACATCCCGCTCGTGACGCTCTGGCTGCTCTCAACCGAGAACCTTTCCCGTGAACCCGAAGAAGTGGGCGCGCTTCTCGAGATCATCGAGCACAAGGTGCGCGACCTCGCCGCCGACAACGACTGGCGCATCCGCGCGCTCGGCGCTTTGGAAATGCTCCCGGAGGGAACGCGTGACGTGATCCAGCGCGCGCAGAACGAGTCGGAGGGCCACAACGTCCGCATCCTCAACGTCGCCGTCGGGTACGGCGGCCGCCAGGAGATCGCCGACGCGATGAAGCGTCTGATGGAGGCGTATTCCGAAGAGGGCATCGAGCTGGACGAGGCCGCGAAACGCGTGACGCCCGAGGAGATCTCGCGCTTCCTGTACACCGCCGGCCTGCCGGATCCTGACCTGATCATCCGCACGTCGGGGGAGGTGCGCCTGTCGGGGTTCCTCCTGTGGCAGAGCGCGCACTCCGAGTTCTACTTCTGCGACCCATACTGGCCGGACTTCCGCAAGATCGACTTCCTGCGCGCCGTCCGTGCCTACCAGCAACGCGCGCGCCGCTTCGGCCGCTAGACCGACCTTGTAGCGAGTCCGCCGCGCCGGCGACGCGATCTCGATACTAGGGAGCCGCACCGCCGGTTACAGGTTTCCACACGGGTGGCAGCCGTGACTGCCGTGTCTGACACGGCAGTCGTGACTGCCGCTCTCTCGCGAACGTCTGGCCTAGATAGCCCCGAACCGGCGGCCGCGCTTCTGGTAATCGCGCACCGCGTCGAAGAGATGCGCGCGGTCGAAGTCGGGCCACAGGACGTCGAGGAAGACCAGCTCGGCGTACGCGCTCTGCCATAGGAGGTAGTTCGAGATCCGCTGCTCCCCCGAGGTGCGCACGAACAGGTCGACGTCGGGGAGCTCGGGATCGTACAGATGTTTCGCGAGGGTCTTGTCGCTGACTCGAGCGGGATCGAGCTTGCCCGCCAGTGCTTCTTCGGCGATCGCTCGTGCGGCGTCACCCAGCTCCGCCCGGGATCCGTAGTTGAAGGCGACCGTCAACGTCAGTCGCCTGTTGTTCTTGGTCATCTCGACGCTTTCGTCGATCTGTTGCTGAACGCTCTTCGGGACCTTCCGCTCGCGCCGGCCGATCCAGCGCATGCGCACGCCCTTTGAATGAAACTCGTCCCGGCGACGGCGGACGAAACGCTGCGTGTCGTTCAGCAGGAAGCGGACCTCGCTCGGCGGGCGACGCCAGTTCTCGGTCGAGAACGCGTACAGCGTGAGGTGAGTGATGCCCAGCTCCAGCGCCGCGTCGACCGCGCGGGCGACCGCCTCTTCGCCGGCGCGATGCCCTTCTGTGCGCGCGAGGCCCCGCTGTTTCGCCCACCGGCCATTGCCGTCCATGACGATCGCCACATGGCGTGGGAGCGCCGACAGGTCGATGCCTTCGAAGGTCTTCGCTTTGCGGGGCACGAGCGGCTAGCGCGGGACGTGCGCCCAGGCGCGCAACGGCCGGTCGAAGTGGAACTCGACGTACGCGCGAACCAACCCGCTTCCCTCGCGCCGCGCGTCGTCGGTCGCGTCCACCGTCCATTCCTGCTCGAGCAAGTGCGTCAGGTACGGAACCGTCGACTCGCCGACGCGAACGGCCGTCGCCGTCCGGCAGGTGTCGCACACGAGCCCGCCTTGCGCGACGGAGAACCGCTCGTGCGGGCCCGGCCGCCCGCACGACGCGCACGCGCGCAGGTGCGGCCGGAAGCCGGCGAGCGAGGCGGTCCGAAGCAGATACGCGTCGACGACCGACGCGGGTTCTTCGCCGGATGACAGCGCGCGCAACGCGCCGAGCAGCAGCATGAACTGGCGGACGTTGCGCTCGCGGTCCTCGGCGACGCGGTCGGTGGCCTCGAGGATCGCCTCGCCTGCGGCGAACCGAAGGTAGTCCTCGCGAATCCCACGGAACGAGGTGAGCGTCTCGCACTGGGTCACGATGTCGAGCTCGCGGCCGCGGTAGAGCAACAGGTCGACATGGGTGAACGGCTCGAGCCGTCCGCCGAACTTGGACTTGGTCTTCCGCACGCCCTTGGCGACGGCGCGAACCTTCCCCGAGCCCTGGGTGAAAACGGTCACGATGCGATCGGCTTCACCGAGTCGCATGGTTCGAAGGATGATTCCCTGCTCGGGATAAAGGGGCATCTCGAAGGGGATTCTAGCGGCCGCTACCCCACCCGCTCGGCCGCCGAGCACGCGGACGAGTCGAGGATCGGCAGCGGTCCGGAGACCTTGGCTCCTGGAAGGAGGGTGTGAGGGAAGATGGTGACTCGAGCGGCCGCCACGAGCACCTGGATCCGGTCGAGATCGCGAAGAGGCTGCCCGTAGAGCGCTTTGCCCGTCGGGTCGTACTGCGTCTGGAAATCCGTCGACTCGAAGTGGCCGGTGGTACACCAATAGATGGGTCCGTCGTTCCGGGTCGTCGCTCGGCCGAGGAAACCCACCACCGAATCGCCGGTTCGCACGAGGAAGACCCGCACACCGTCGATCGTTCGGAACGACACCCCGGCCGGGACCGTGTTCAGCGGCACCTCGGTGGCGGTCAGGTGGCCCGGCGGCGTCGGGGTCGGGGTTGCGACCGGTGCCGAGCCCCCTTTCGGGATGATCCAGGCCACCGCGAGCCCCGCGAACGCACCGATCGCAAGCTTCACGCGGAGCGGCATCGGGCGTCGCCGGCGCCGCCGCGAGGCCGGGCCGCCGTTAGTAGCCAAGTTGCTGCAGGGCGCGCGGGTCGCGCTGCCACTCACGCGCGACCTTCACCTGGACCCGGAGGAACACCTTCGTTCCGAGGATCCACTCGAGCTCGCGGCGCGCGAGGGTCGAGATCTCCTTCAGCATCGACCCGCTCTTGCCGATCACGATCCCCTTCTGCGAATCGCGTTCGACGTAGAGGATCGCCTGGATCTCGGTGACGCCGTCCTCGCGATCGATGATCTCCTCGAGCAAAACCGCGATCGAATGCGGGACCTCCTGGCGCGTCAGGCCGAGCGCCTTCTCGCGGATGATCTCCGCGACGAGGAACTCGCGCGGCTGATCCATGAACTGATCGTCCGGGTAGTACTGCGGGCCCTCGGGGAGGAGACCGACGATCAGGTCCCGAAGCTCCTCGACCTTTCGGCCCTCCAGAGCGGAGACCGGGATGATCTCGCGCCACTCACCCATCTGCTGGACGGCCGACAGCTCCTCGACGAGCCGGCCCTGCTTCACCGCGTCCATCTTGTTCACGACGCAGATCGCCGGTGTATCGAGGCGGAGGATCTCCTCGGCGACGAAACGGTCTCCGGTCCCGGCCGGCTGCGTCGCATCGACCATGAACACGACCGCGTCCACTTCCTTCAGCGTCCGGCGCACGACCTCGTTCAGCCGCGTTCCGAGCGCGGTCTTCGGCTTGTGCAGACCAGGCGTGTCGATGAAGACCATCTGCCAGTCATCGCCCGAGAGCACGCCTCGGATCGCGTTCCTCGTCGTTTGCGGCTTCGCCGACGTGATCGCGACCTTGCGCTTCAGGAGCGCGTTGAGGAGCGTGGACTTCCCGACGTTCGGCCTGCCGACGAGCGAAACGAAACCCGATCGGTAACCAGGGGGCGCGTTAGCCCTCACTCGCTGCCTCGTCGAGCTCCGGGCTCCTCGTGACGAGCACCTTGGCGATCCTGCGGCCCTGGACCTTCTCGGCGCGGAACGTTACTCCGCGCAAGGTGACTTCCTCTCCTCGCTTGGGCACCTTTCCGAGCAGACCCGCCATCAGACCACCGACCGTGTCCCACTCCTCGTCGGGGAGCTCGACGCCGAGCAGCTCCTCGAGCTCGTCGATCGGCATCGACCCCTTCACACGCATCGTGTGGTCGTCGACTGGCTCGACCAACGGCTCGCCGCGGTCGTACTCGTCGGCGATCTCACCGACGATCTCCTCGAGCAGATCCTCCATGGTCACCAAGCCGGCGACGTCGCCGAACTCGTCCACGACGATCGCCATGTGCGTCTTCTTCTGTTGCATCTCACGGAGCAGCTCGGCGATCTTCTTCGACTCCGGAACGAAGATCGCCGTGCGAACGATGTCGCCCGCGGTGAGCTCCTTCCCCCTCTTCGACCGCCCGTTGTGCAGCTTCCGCATCACGTCTTTCGCGTAGACGATGCCGACGATGTTGTCCGTGCTCTTCTCGTAGACGGGCAGCCGCGAATAACCGTGCTTCAGCATCGCGGTCAGCACCTGGCCGAGCTTCGTGTTGGCGTCGACCGCGATCATGTCGGGTCGCGGGACCATGACCTCGCGCACGACCGTGTCGCCGAACTCGAAGATCGAATGGATCAGCTCTTTCTCTTCCTCTTCGATCTGCTGCTCTTCGACGGCGACCTCGGCCATCTGCCGGAGATCCCCTTCGGTCACGAACGGGCCTTGTTTCAAGCCTTTTCCGGGTAGCACCGCGTTGGCGATGCCGATCAACGCGCGCGCGAGCGGATGCAGCAACGGTGCGTGACCGATCGCGTGGACGAGCGGCGCGAGCCGGAGCGCGATGCGATCCGTGTGCTGCACGGCGAACGTCTTCGGCGTGACCTCCGCGAAGACGAAGATGAAGATCGTCAGCAGCACGGTCGCGATCACCTCGCCGAGCGACCCGCCGTGCCGGATCGAGAACGATGTCGTCAGAGTCGTCGCCGTCACGTGGCAAACGAGGAGGATCAGCAGAACCACGTTCAGGTATCGAGCCGGGTTCTCGACGATCCGCACGAGAGACACCGCGCCCCTGCGCCCTTCTTCTTCGAGCGTAAGCGCGCGCACACGGTTCATCCGCGTGATGCCGACCTCGGCCGCCGCCATTACGGCCGCGATGACGAGCAGCCCGAAGACGGCGACGAGCTCGACGAGGTCGCTGGTGTTCACGACGCTTCCTCTCGCGCCAGTTTCAAGACCCTGCGTTCTTCGCGAGCCATCTCGCGTTCTCCATCCGCGTCCTCGTGGTCGAACCCCGCGAGGTGCAGGATGCCGTGGACGAGCAACAGCTCAATCTCGGCCTGGGGCACCAGCCCGAGACCGCGGGCCTGCCGCTCGGCCACCTCGATGCAGATCACCACGTCGCCGAGCGTCGCCGGGGCCGGTGCGTCGATCGGGTCCATCGGGAAGGCGAGCACGTCGGTGGCGCGACGCTCGCCGTAGTAACGGCCTTTGAGCTCCGCGATGCGCGCGCGATCGACGAGCGCCACAGACAAGGAGTGTCCCGCAGGAACCTTCGCCGAGTCCAGCGCGCGTTCGGCCAGGCGTTCGAGCGCCGCGACGTCGACCGGCCGGTTCTGCTCGTCGACCAGCGAAACGCGCGGCGTGCGTCCTCCAGGGTCGTCGGGTTCGCTCATCGATCCTCGTCGAATCGCCGGTAGGCCTCGACGATCTCCTGGACGATCTTGTGCCGGACGACGTCCTTCGACGTCAGGTACACGAACTCGAGCCCCCCGATGTCGGTCAGGATCTCGCGCACGATGTTCAAGCCCGAGTGCGATCCGGCCGGAAGATCGATCTGGGTGATGTCGCCGGTGACGACGACCTTCGACCCGAAGCCGAGCCGCGTGAGGAACATCTTCATCTGCTCGGGGGTAGTGTTCTGCGCCTCGTCGAGGATGATGAACGAGTCGTTCAGTGTCCTGCCGCGCATGAACGCGAGCGGCGAGATCTCGACGGTTCCGCGCTCGATCAAACGTCCGAGCGCTTCAGGATCCATCATGTCGTAGAGCGCGTCGTACAGCGGCCGCATGTAGGGGTTGATCTTCTCGTAGAGCGTCCCCGGGAGGAAGCCGAGCTTCTCCCCCGCCTCCACGGCCGGGCGGCACAGGATGACGCGCGCGACTTCCTTCTGTTGCAGCGCGCGTACGGCCGCCGCCATCGCGAGGTAGGTCTTCCCCGAGCCGGCCGGCCCGATCGAGAACGTGATCGTCGAGCGCCGGATCGCGTCGACGTATCGCTTCTGACCGACGGTCTTCGGCCGGATCGACTTGCCGCGATGCACGAGCACCGCGTCGGTGAGCACGTCGCGCGGACGCGCCTCGTCGCCCTTCACCATGTCGATCGACTGCTCGACGGCGTGCGCACTCAACGCTTGCCCCTGCTCGAGCAGACCGATCAGCTCCTCGAAGAGGGTGCTCAATCGTTCTGTTTCGTCCTTGTTCCCGGAAATGGTGATCTCGTTGCCGCGCACGAGGATGTCCGCCTGGAAGGCGCCCTCGATCAGCTTGAGGAGCTCATCGCGCTGGCCCACGAGACTCACCATCGGGTGATGCCCTGGGACCAGGATCTTCACTCGTTCTTTCGTTGCCACCCGGTCTCCTGATCGCCGCCTGTGCGGCGAAAGGCCCCACGAGGGGGGCCGGGGAGGGATTATACCGGCCCTCCCCAGAGGGGATTTCCTAGCCCGGCGGCCAGGCCATCGGGCGCCCCCCGAGCAGGTGCACGTGCAGGTGGAAGACCGTCTGGCCGGCGTCGGGCCCGACGTTCGCGACGACGCGATACCCCGACTCCGCGATGCCCTCGGATCGCCCCAGGTCGTTCGCCGCGACGATGAGCTCCGCGAGCATCGGTCCGCCCGAGGCGTCCAGGGAGGAGATGTCGCGCACGTGCGTCTTCGGGATGATCAGGATGTGGGTCGGCGCTTGCGGGTTTATGTCGCGGAACGCAAGGACGTCCCCTCGGTCCAGAACGACGTCCGCGGGGATATCGCCGGCGACGATCGAACAGAAGAGACAGTCGCTCACCGGAGTGACCCGTCGGGCGATCGGAAAGCGGCGAACATGTCTGATTCCACGTCCTCATCGTCGGCTCGAATCGGGTAGGGACGCTGGAACGCTTCTGACCCGAGTACCGCCGGGTACAGATCCTCGGGCAGCCAGGAGATCATCTCCATCGATTGTGTGAGGTGCGCGCGCAGCGCGGAGGCCTTCCGCCCGACCCACGGCACCACATCGAGGATGCAGTCGATCGTGTCGTCGGGGGCCGCTCTCGGCACGAGGGGATCGCTCGGGTCGAAGAAGTTCGGAAGACCGAGCTGCTCCCCCACCGCGGAGAAGGCTTCCATGTAGCTCTGCGGGATCGCCGAGTGGTAGAGGCGATCCGGGAACTCGTCGGCGTTCTCTTTACGCGCGCGGTGGAACGCTTCGGTCGTCATTGCCGAAACCGCGATGTGGTCGGGGTGATTGGTGACCCCCGCCGGCTCCATCGTGACGACGACGCGCGGGCGCAGTTCCCGGATCGCCGCGACGATCGTGGCGACGCCTTCCGGCGTCTGCTGCGTACCCCCGTCCGGCGTGCCGACGATCCGGACGTCGTCGACGCCGACGAACTTGCACGCCGCCCGGAGCTCGGCCTCGCGTACCTCGCCGAGGTTCTCCCGTGTCGCGCCCGATCCTTCCATGATGAGACCGACCTCGCCGCGCGTGAAGCACAGGATGGTCGCGGGGATCCCTTCGTCGGTGTAGCGAGCGAGACCGCCGGCGACCGAATACGCCTCGTCGTCGGGGTGCGCGAAAACTCCGAGGATCCCGCCTTTGACGTCGGCGGTCACGTGTTTTCCCGGTACCACTCGACGGTTTCGGGGATGCCTTCT
>Ga0070708_100002524_pt1 | contig 14138 bp, 17 predicted proteins | sample KBSK5503metaG_FD_65469 | JGI IMG/M metagenome (GOLD analysis project Ga0070708, IMG submission 65469) | Corn, switchgrass and miscanthus rhizosphere microbial communities from Kellogg Biological Station, Michigan, USA - KBS K5-50-3 metaG | ecosystem: Host-associated > Plants > Roots >...
CTGGTCGACCAGGCCGGTGATACCGGCCGAGGACATCTGCTGGACTTTCGCCAGGAGCGTTGGTGAGAGCTGGTGGGCGGCACTCTTATCCAGCGCCAGCAGCACCTCGAAGCCCGACGGGCTGAGCCGATACCGTTCGAGGTGGTCGTCGGCGTCGCGTTCGGCATAGAGCGCAATTCGGGTAACTCGGCCCGTGATGCCGATCGGCGTCGCATCGACGCTCGGGTATACCCGCCGCCACTCGCTCAGGATGTCGTCAACGTGGTCACCTTCGCGCGTCGTCATCACTCGCATACTACGATATCTCGTTCGCGAACGAGAAGTTTGACATCGAGATACCTTCAATGCTACGGTGCAAGGGCGATGCTTTCTTTAGACGACAGGCTGTCGACACCGCCACGCAATGATCCGACGCCGGACGGTGCACAAGTCCTTCTGATTCACGTCATCGGTCAGGCGATCACGGATCACGGCGCGATGGCCTGGCGCGATGAGGTCGACGCATTCTTCTGCGGCCCTGCCTTTGCCCGCTACTGCGCGTTGCTTGGGTGGAATGAGGACTGGGCCCGCCGCCGAATTCAGCGCTTTGTCCGTTCGCCCAAGAGAAACCGCATAACGCATAGCGAGGAGGCCATATGAAGACCTGGAAGGTATTGATCGTCGTTGCCGGAAGCGCCGTGACGCTCGCCGCCTGCGGCGGCGGGGGCACGAATGCCGGCACCGCAACCAGCGACACTGGCTGCACCGTCAAGGGCAATAGCAGGGTGGCGGTTACCCCGGCCGTCGTCTCGAATATCGTGCCCGATCCCAACACCGTTGGCCGGTTCACCCCGAACAACATGACGGTCAAGGTGGGCCAGTCGATCGAGTGGGACTGGCAGGACCCGAACGTGGCACACACCGTGACCTCCGATGACGGCTCCACCTTTGATTCCTGTCTGCAGAACAAGGGCTACAAATTTGTGGTCACGTTCAACCAGGCCGGAAAGATTCCCTACCACTGCACCATTCACCCGCTGATGATCGGCACCATCACGGTGACCCCCTAGCGCGGGCGTGCGAGGTATGCGTGGCATCCATGGAAGAGCGCCAGGCCCGCGCCGAACGCTGGAGCCAAGGGGCGCAGGCTCGGATGGGCACCGTGGAGCCGGAATGGTGGCTACGGATGATGTGCGGTCAGCTCGCCCATGAAGAATCGGCCGCTCAGTACGCGGGTATACGACGCGTCCTCCGGCGCGCGGAAAAACAATTCAGGCAGCGGTTTCGGGCCCGGCCTCGACCATGGCCGGCCGACTAGTTGGTGGGCTTCGGTGCGGATCGCCTTCGGCGTCATCTGGCTGATCGACGGTGTGCTCGAATGGCAACCGGCCGACTTCCACAACTTCTTGCAACTGATCACGGCCATGAGTCAGGGCCAGCCAGCCCCGCTGGCCGCTCTAATCAACGCGGGTCAAGTCGTCGCCGCGGTCAATCCCATCCTGGCCAATGCGCTGCTCGCGGCGCTCGAGACGGCCATCGGCCTGAGCCTGATCACCAACCTGCTGAGCCGATGGGCGCTGCGTATCAGCATCGTGCTGGCGTTCATGATCTGGGTGTTCGGCCAGGGGCTGGGGATGGTGTTCATGCCCGGGGCCACCGACATCCAGTCGGGCCCGCTTTATGTCCTGGTCAGCCTTATGTTGCTCAAGGCACTGCCGGCCAGCGTGTATCGGCGCCCGTATCTCTCCTTGCGCTGAACAACACAGGGCGACGTTTCCATCTCGCTTCCCCTTCCACCGGGACCCCTCCCCCCTGGGGTCCCGGGTTTTCTTTTTTCGATCACCCGTATCCCGCCGCGTATCGATAGGCTGTGGAATGCTGCCAACTTCGCGCTCTCGCCACCCGGTCACCTGAGGTCCACGTGGTCGAGGGCGCTTTGTACACCGACTGGGAGACCGTCTACCAGGACAACGTGGTCAAGGTCTACCGCATCATGTTTTCGCGGGTCGGGAACCGCCCGGATGCCGAGGACCTGACCTCGGAGGTGTTCGTCAAGAGTCTGCCTAATCTGAATCTCCCTTCTCCCGTGATCCAGGTCAACGGCTACATCAACGTCGCGATTCGCAGTGTGCTGGCGGATCACTGGCGGCGTCATTACGGGGCTCCCCTGGTGGACGTCGAGGTGGAGAACATCAGCCAGGCGCCCGAGGTGACGTCCGCAAACGACGGAACCGGCCGCGCTGGGCGCATCCTGGGGCTGCTGCCAGACCGGTCGCGCGCGATCCTCGAGCTGCGCTTCCTACGCGGCTGCTCGATCAAGGAGGCCGCTCGCGAGATGGGCGTCAGCCCGGGCAACGCGAAGATCCTTCAATATCGTGCGCTCCGCCTCGCCGCGGAAGTCGGAGAGAGGATGTTGTCATGAGGGGTCCAGTCGATCGGATTGCCGCATTCGTGGAGGACCTTATCCACAACCGCCGGCCCTGCCGATTCAAGGCCTCGCCCGAGGAGATGGCCGCGCTTCGGGCGGCCGCGGAACTAGCGGCGGCGCGGCCCGGCGCCAACCGTCCTGACCGCCAGTTCGTCGAGAACGTCCATGCCTACATCAGCGTGAGCGTCGGGAGGATCATTCCGTGAGAACTCCGGTCGACCGCATCGCCGCATTCGTCGATGATCTGATCCACAACCGGCGCCCGCGGCGATTCAGGGCCTCAGCCGAGGAGATGCAGGCGCTTCATGGGGCTGCGGCGCTACGCGCAGCGCAGCCCGGCGCCGATCTTCCCGACCGTGCGTTCATCGAGCGCCTCGGCCGCCAACTCCGCTCGCAGATGGAACCGCCGCGAGGACGCGAGCCCGTTTCGCGTCGTGCCTTGCTGCGGACGGCCGGTCTGGCGGCCGCCGCCGGCGTGGCCGGTGCGGTCATCGATCGAACCGTGGTGTCACAACCGCTCGGCCAGCAGGCCACGCTGATGCCCGATCACGGCACGTGGCGCGCGGTGGCCGCGGTTGCCGACGTGCCGGCGGGCCATGCGATGCGTTTCTCCAGCGGTCCCGTCGAAGGCGTCGTTGTCAACGACAGCGGGACGATAAAGGCGGTGTCCGCGGTCTGCACCCACCAAGGCTGCCTCCTCCTTCTGGATGCGGCCGCCCACCGCCTTCGTTGCCCCTGCCATCCCACGGTCTTCGCGGTGACCGGCAAGCTGATCTCGTATCAGCTCGCGACGCCACCGGCCAACCTGCCGGCGTTGCAGGCCCGTGTGCGCGGCGGCCAGATCGAGGTTCTGGTCGTCTGACGGAGCCGTCGTATCCCGGTTCGTATGGATCAGTGTTATGAAAACTAATCTTCGACCCACCGCGATCCGACCCGACCGTCCATCACGCCGGCTTCCGTCCAGCGGGAATACCGCCCTTGCTGCCTCCGCGCTCATCCAGACCGCACTCGGCATCGAGTTCATTCTGTCTGGCCTCAACAAGTTCGCCGACTCGCGCTATGTTCAGAATTTCAACCAGTTCGTCAGCTCGAATCCAGGCACCTCCAGCGGCGTTCTTTCCGGGTTGGTCAAAGGGCTCGTGTTGCCGAACGTCGCGTTTTTTGCCACCGTCTTGAAATTCTCGGAGCTCACGCTGGGTATCGTTCTGCTCCTTGGCGCCGCCGAGATCGGTCGCCGCCGGTTCTCCGGTCGCTTCGGGCGGGAGCATGGATACGAGGCGCCCGTGGCCCTGGTTGGCGCTCTGGCGGGATTGGCGGTTGCCGGCCTGTCGCTCTCGATTGCCGTCCTGATGGGCGAGCAGCTCCCAACGATCATGCCGGGGCGTGCGTTCACCACGGCGATTCCGGTCGAGCTCTTGCTCGTTCCGCTGGGCATCGCGGTCGCGTGGATGGAGACTGGCCGGTTCCTGGTGCTGTTCCGGCATCGGCCAGTTGCGATGGTTGCGTCGGTCCGTCCGCAAACGATTCAGGTAACCGAACGCAACCGCGCGAGCTAACGGCTCACGTCGAAATCGAAGACCGAGCTTTCGCCGCTCACGTCGTAGACCTGCCGCCCGAGCAAACTGTTCGCGATGATGGCGCTGCGCCACGCCATCAGGCTCAGATTGGGATCCGCGACGCCTCGCATGTGACGGGCCGCATCCTGCGCGTAGATGCGCAGCTGGGGCGGTCCGTCCCACTCGAGCGAGAAATCGGCCCGGACCGCGAACCCGTCGCGATCCCAGCTCATCCGGCTGGCGAGCGGCTGCATCGCCTCGGGCAAAACGTAGCTGGAGCCGGTGCCCAGGACGATCACGTCGGCGCGGACGGTCCGGCCTGCGCCCCATCGATCGCGTAGCGAAAGATCGCAACCTGCGGACGAGTGCTCCATCCCAGTGACCTCGTGGCCCGGCAGTAGGCGCACGCGACGTCTCGCCGTTTCCAGGAACTCGAGGTCGTACATCCGGTCGTAAATGCGCTGCAACAGGCCCTGTGAGATGCCGTCGCTCGCCAGCTTCTGCTCGGCAAGGAGCGTGTCACGCTGTTCCCGGGTCAGACTGAAGAAGTAATCACTGTAGCCGGGATTGAACAGCTCGTTGGTGAAGGGCGACTCGTCCAGCGGCAGGAAGTTCGGGCGATGCGAAACCCACACCAGCTGCGCTGGCAGGTGCGCCAGATTCAGCAACAGATGCCAGACCACCTCGGCGCCGCTCTGACCGCCTCCAACGACGGCGACAACCCGATCGGTCGCATCGATGGGATGGAGCAGATAGTCGTTTGAATGGAAAACATGGTCGCCAAGATGTGAGCGAGCCCACGCGGGAATGTTCGGCACCAGTCCGGTCCCGAGCACGATGTTCTTTGTCCGGACCACCCGGCTATCGAGCTGCACCGAGAAGTCCTGCGCATCGATGGCGACCTCTCGCACCTCCGCGCCAAACTCAACGTTGGGCAGGCGGCCGGCCACCCATTGCAGGTATTGATTGAATTCCATGCGACTGACAGGTTGCGAGCGGTTGATGAACCGGTAGAGCCGCTTGTGAGTGCGCAGGAATGCCAGAAACGAGTACTGACTCGTCGGATCGACCAGCGTCACCAGGTCCTTGAGGTATGAGACCTGGATGGTGGCCTCGGGAAACAGCAGGCCTGGGTGCCATTCGAACTCTGGGCTCTTATCGAAGAACCGGGCGTTGAAGCCCGTCGGAGCAAGCAACGCAGCCAGGCTGAGGTTGAAGGGACCGGCACCCACCCCGACCGCATCCAACGTTCGATCAGAGCCCATTACCTAGAAGCGATTCAAAATCGGGATACGGGGCGCGATCACATAGTTCAGCTGGACGAGAAAGATCAGCGTAATGCTCACCCACGTTGGAAAGACGATGCAAGTGGCGGTTGCGATCGCATACAGTGACTGGGCGATCACTATCCGGCCGCGCATAAGGGGGGCCGCCTCGGTCATCGCTCCCGGCTCGAACAAGCCCGCGCGAAGTCCGTATTGAAGCCCCGCGAGGAGCGTCATGCCGAGGAGCACGATGTTCAGCCAGTACTCGACGAGCGCCACTCGAAATGTTGGAAAGCGCGCCAGCAGCCCCGTCGAGAAAGGCACGAGAGTCACGGAAAAGAGAAAGAGGAGCTGCAGCCATGAGTAGTTACGATTACTTCTCGCCAGCAGGTTGAGCTGGGTGCCCTGGCCGACCCAGAAGATGCCGAGGGTCGTGAAACTCATCGTATAAACCAACACACTCGGGCCGAGCCGCAGCAGCGCTTGCCAGAGATCTCCCTCGGTGCGAACGGTCACCGCTGGGACGGCCAGGCCCAGGACGAGCAAGGTCATGCCGACCGCGAAGATACCATCCGAAATTCCGGCAAGGCGGTCCAGATTGGTGCCGGCGAACTCGTTGAAGCGGCGTCCGCTCCCACGGATCAGATTCACCCAGTAAGAATGACAGAGGCCACCGGCTCCAAGGAGTCGATACCTTCACCGGCATCCCTCAATTGAGGTAGCCACGGGTTCGGTGGCCTCAGGCGATGTATTCATGTGGATCTCGGGGCCGGGCTCGCCCGTTGGCGACAGGGGGTGGCAAGAAGGGCGTCGGATGTGGCGCGCCGCTGGGCGGCCCCGCCTGTGCTTCCGCCGCGGCTGTGGTCGCATCGCCACCAGATCTTGCAGCTGGTTCTCTGGGCAAATATCCCGCCGGTGAGCGTCCTCCTTTTGCTCCACCGCCAGGACCTTCGGAGTCTCCGCCTGGTCGTCCTGGTCGCTGCTCTCGCGGTCCTCGCGACACTGATCCGCGGCAGCCGATTGCTCCGTGCCACGCTCGTATCGATTGGCCTGATGGCCTGCGCGGGGCTCGCGGCCTACGCGTCGAGCGGCCCGCAGCGATTCGCCTACTTCGTGGTTATGACCGCCTCCATCGCGCTCTACCGAAGTTGGCCCGTGCTGGCCCTCGCATGCGCGTTCGGAATCGCGGAGGAGCTCGTGCTCGGCAGTGTTGGGCTCGCTTCGGTTGGGGCGCTGTTCATGCTGATTGTTGGGGCCGGCGGGTTGATCGCTTGGTCCATGGACGTCCGCCGCTACCCGCTGGAGGAGGGACCTGACGAAACCCATGCGGCCAACCGCCTTCGACGGGCCATCCAACACGGCGAGCTCATCCTTCATTACCAGCCCAAATTTGATCTGCGCACGCGGCGCATCGTGGGGGTCGAGGCACTGGTTCGCTGGCTGCCGCCAGGTCAGGAGCTGGTCTTCCCTGATGCCTTCATCGGCGTGGCCGAGCGCGCCGGCATCATGAAGCCACTGACGTTTGGCGTCCTCGACCTCGCTTTGCGACAGTTTCGAGCTTGGGACGAGCGCGGCCTGACTTTACCGATGGCCATCAACCTCACGGCCTCGCTCCTCGACGACAACGACTTTCCGGTCCAACTATGTGCGGCGCTGGAAGCCGTACTCGTCGCTCCCGCCGGGATCGCGCTCGAGCTGACGGAGTCGGTCGTAATGGCGAAGCCCGACCGGACGCTGGCTATCCTCGAGCGGCTCAGCGAGTTGGGTTTTCAGCTCGCAATCGACGACTTTGGCACCGGCTATTCCTCCCTCGCCTACCTGGGCCGATTGCCAGTGGACGAAATCAAGATCGATCGTTCCTTCGTCTTGAGGATGAGCACGAGCGAAGGGGATCGCACCATCGTGCAGGCGAGCATCGACCTTGCTCACAAGTTCGGGAAGCGGGTCGTGGCCGAAGGCGTCGAAGACACGACGACGCTCCGCCTGCTCGAGGAGATGGGTTGTGACCAGGCGCAGGGATATCTGATCAGCCGGCCGCTCCCCGCCGAGCATCTCGCACAATGGCTCGAGAGCTGGGTGCCACCCGCCCTGCTAGCTGCTTAGGGGGTGACGCAACGTGTCGTTTGACCTGGCTCTCGTGATGCCGTCGAGGATGAGATCGAGCCCGTATTCGAATTCGTCACCGTACCTGTAGCCGGGTTTCGTGGCGCGGTCGACGGCCATCTCGACCAGGTGGGGATACTCGCCAGCGCGGAACCCCTGAGTGATGTTTCCCGCTATCTCGGCAACTCCTGCAGCTCCCTCCGAGTTGCTGAACGGCAGGGTGAGCTCGGTCAGCGTAAATCCATAGATGTAGCCGTCAAGGATCGAGTACGCGTGGGCGGCCATATCAATCGAGAAGCCTGCCGTCCGAAGACTTCCAAGGACCGAGTCGTGATGTCGCAAGGTCGCCGGACCGGGCGTGGCACGCGACTCCATCAGGCCGATTGCCCAGGGGTGGCGCAACAAAGCCCGGCGCGCTGAGATCGCGCGCTCACGCATGGCGATCCGCCAGTCCATTCCAACGGGAGGTAGTTCGATCTCGCCGAACACGACATCGACCATGCCGTCCAGCAAGTCCACCTTATGCCGGACATGGTTGTAGAGGGACATCGCCTCGACCCCGAGCTTCTGGCCCAGCTTGCGCATGCTGAGCGATTCGATGCCGTCCCGGTCGGCGAGGCTGATGGCAGCCCGCAGGACCCGCTCCCGGGTTAAGGCTGCGCGGCGCTTTGCCGCCCGTTTAGCTTGCGTGGCCATCTTCGCCCACCTTGCCGACAGCATACAACGTAAGTCGCTTGCATGCTTACGCTGTATGTGCTATGCTAACGCCCATAAACTTACGATGTAAGTGCGGGTCTGATCCCGCAAGGAAGGTATGAACCGTGATTACGACGAAGACCCGCGAAACTGAGAGGCCCGCCACCAGTAGGGCGGACGAGACCAAGATGAAGGCGGTCGTCCAATACGCCTACGGCTCGGCAGATGTCCTCGAGTTGAGGGAAATCGACAGGCCCACAAAGGGCGACAGCGAGGTGCTGGTCCGAGTTCGGGCCGCCGGCATCAACATTGCGGATTGGGCCATCATGAGGGGCCTGCCGTACATCGCGCGTCCGATGTACGGGATGGGCAAGCCAAAGAACCCTGTTCGTGGCACCGATGTGGCAGGGACCGTTGAGGCCGTCGGCGCGAACGTGACGCGGTTTCGACCGGGTGACGAGGTCTTCGGGTGGAGCGGGCATCTTGGCGGTGGATTTGCCGAGTACGTGTCCGTCTCCGAAGACGCGCTGGTGTCCAAGCCGACCAAGGTCACGTTCGAGCAAGCTGCTGCCGTTCCCATGGCTGGGACCGTCGCCCTGCTGGCAATTCGCGGTGCCAAGGTCCAAGCCGGGCAGAAAATCCTGGTCAACGGTGCCTCAGGAGGCATCGGGACCCTCGCGGTCCAGATCGCGAAGTCGCTTGGAGCACGCGTGACGGGCGTGACCAGCACGAAAAACGTGGATCTGGTCCGATCAATCGGCGCGGACGAAGTCATGGACTACACCAAGGTGGACTTCACGCGGACGGCCCAACGGTACGACTTCATCCTCGACAACGTGGCGAACCGTTCGTTGGCCGACCTTCGACGCGCGCTGACCCCGAAGGGGACGCTCGTGCCGAACGGCGGGGGGTTTGAGCATCGGTGGGTCGCAAGCGGAGGCCGCCTTGTCGGGGCGAAGGTGTCGTTTGCGTTCGGGACCCAGAAGGTGCTGACCTTCATCGCGTCACCAAAGCAGGAGAACCTCGTTGCCCTCAAGGAGTTGCTCGAGGCCGGCACGGTCATCCCCGTCATCGACCGACCGTACTCCCTGAACCAGACCGCCGACGCCATTCGCTATGTCGGCCAGGGCCACGCTCGAGGCAAAGTCGTCGTTTCAATTAACGGAGGCAAATCATGATCGATACGAAACCGACGACGAATGGCCACGGGCCCACGACCACGCAGACTCCGGTTGGAGCCGTCCCGCTCAATACAAATACGCCCGCTACATCCGTGAAACGGAGCATGGACACCTACAGGGGAACCGCTGCCCTCGTAGGAGCGCTCTTTCTCGTTGCGACCGCGACGTTCATCACCAGCAATGTGCTGATCACGCCGCTCCTGGGGGCCCCCAACGTCCTGGGTGTGATCGCCGCTAACTCGCAGCGCATGATTGCGGCGACGCTGATTGCGCTCATCGAAGGCGTCGCTACCGTCGGCATCGCGCTCGCACTGTATCCGATCCTGAAACGGCAGCATCCGGCGCTTGCCCTCGGCTATGCAGGCATGAGGATTGCGGAACTCGCCATCGCCGCCGTCGGGTTTGGCCTTGGTGGGCTCTTGCTGGTGACCCTAAGCACCGCGGCCGCAAACGGGGCGAACAATGAGCTCGGCACCGTTCTCGTCGCCCTGCGCCACTGGACGATCATGCTCGTCTACGTCTACACGGCTGTCGGCGGCGTGATGCTGAGCTACATGCTGCTGCGAACCAGGCTCGTTCCGACGGGGTTCTCGGTGCTCGGTCTGATCGGCTACCCGCTGCTGCTGCTGGCAGCGCTCCTGGACATGCTGGGCGTCGTCGATACGGTGGGCGGCGCGGGTCTGGTCGGGCTCGTCCCCGGGGGCCTGTTCGAACTCCTCCTGCCGATCTGGCTCATCGCGAAAGGATTCAACATGACCGCCGTCAACAGGGTGCGCGTCGCGCCCGCCGGCGGTTAAGACCGGAAGGCAAGGTCCGCGTCAATGAACGCAGAGGCGCGGGCCCTCCCGATGGCCGACAAGGTCGTGCTGATCACCGGCGGCACCGGCGGAATCGGCAAGGCCACCGCGATCGGGCTTGCCAGGATGGGAGCCCGAGTCGGCATCACGGGTCGCGACCTCGCGCGCACCGAACGGGCCGCGGCCGATATCCGTAACGCGTCAGGAAGCGTAGCCGTCGACACCTTCGCCGCCGACTTGACCTCCCAGTCCGAGCTCCGTCGGCTCGCTCTCGCTGTCCTCGACGCCTACCCTCGGCTGGATGTGGTTATCAACAACGTCGGCGGGTTCTGGGCACATCGACACCTGACCAGTGACGGCCTGGAGCGCACGTTCGCCCTCAACCACCTCGCGGCGTTCTTGCTCACCAACCTGCTGTTGGATCGGCTCAAGGCCAGCGCACCCGCGCGAGTCGTCACCGTGTCCTCGGGCGCACAGTCGATGGGTCGGATTGCGTTCGACGACCTGCAGGGCGCTCGCAAATACTCCGGACAGCGCGCTTACAACCAGTCCAAGCTGGCCAACGTCATGTTCACCAACGAGCTGGCCCGCCGTGTCGCGGGCACCGGCGTCACGGCTAACTGCTTGCACCCCGGCGTGGTGCGAACCAACTTCGGCGCTGAAGACCAGGCCCGGTTATTCGCCATCGTCAGCCCCGTGGTCCTCCCGTTCCTGAAGACCCCAGCACAGGGTGCGGAGACATCGATCTATCTGGCCTCTTCACCAAACGTTGACGGCATCAGCGGACAGTTCTTCATCAATCGCAAGCCCAAGGCAGCCAACAAGGCCGCCTACGACACGAACGTGGCAGCCAGGCTCTGGGCGATTAGCGCCGAGCTGGTCAACATGGCACGCATCACCAATTTATGATTGACCGAGCCCATGGCCACAGCTGGTGAGCAGGCCGTTGACGCCTATATCGCCGCGGCCCCCAAAGCGGTGCAGCCCATGCTGCGAGAGCTTCGGCAGGCAGTCAGGAGCGCGGCCCCCAAAGCTGAGGAGAAGCTCAGCTACCGCATGCCGTTCTACGCGTACCACGGACGCCTGATCTACTTCGCGGCGCATAAAGCCCACGTTGGCATGTATCCCATCATCGGGCGCGAAAAGGATCTCTATGCGAAGGAGCTGAAGCCGTACATGGCGGCCAAGGCCACGCTGCAATTTCCGATCGGACAGCCACTACCGATCGCGCTTATTAAGAAAGTCGTCAAGAAACGCGCCAAGGAAAATGAGGTGAAGGCTCCCGGCAAGCCGCCGGCAAAGTCAAGCTCACCCAGAAGCCGCCGCCGCTCAGACCGCGACTAACTCAATTCAGGACAGTCGGGGTCGTCTCTGCACCGATGGCATTCGTCGCCATCGCACGGCTCCGTCGATACGCCCCGGGTGAGGTTCCATACTGCCGACGGAATGCCTTGGTCACTGAAACCTCGGAGTCATATCCCGTGAGGTGCGCGATTTCACGGATGCCCGCCATGGTGGCGCGGAGATACTCGGCGGCTTGCGCCATGCGGTAGCGCGTCAGGTTCTGCATCGGAGTTTCCCCAGTGGCCGCCCGAAACCGTTCGGCAAATGCTGACCGTGACAAGGAAACGGCGGCCGCCATCTTGGGCACTGTCCAGCGCTGGTCCGGATGCTCGCGGATCAGGCGGAGCGCGCGCGCAATCTGCGGATCACTCACCGCCGTGGCGCCGTGAAACGCTCGATCGGCCTCGGCGAGGCACTGGCGGAGCGCCTGGGCGAGCAGCGCGTCGGTTAGGCGGGTAACGACAGCCTCCGAGCCGGGTCCGGTCGATGCCATCTCGACGGCGATCATCCGGATCAGGCTCACCAGCCACTCGGGCGCGCGACCGCCGCTGCCGCGAAGGTGCACCACGGTTGGCAGCGCCTCCAGCAACGGCCGCGCGGTGAGCCGCTCGACGGCAAAACCTCCACAGAGGAGGTCCGTGCGCTCGCCGCCGCCGCCGTGCCTCAGATGTCCGTCGACCGGCGGCGTTTCGGTGAGGATGCTGTCCAACAAGGTCACCGCGCTTTGCGGCGAGTCTCGGACCACGTGCCCTTCACCTCGGGGCAGGATCACCAGGTCCCCGGCAGCCAGCCGGACTGGATCTTGTTGCCCTTCCACTTCGAGCCAGGCGGAACCCGCCGTCAGAAGATGAAATGCCGGGCCGGACCGCGCCGCCACCTGGAAGCCCCACGGGGCCGTCATTTCCGACAGGCAATAGACGGTGCTATTGACCGTCAGTCGCAATAAGAGCTGGCTCAGCCCGTCCGAATCGGAAAACGCACCGAGACTACGCATCACACGTCATGGCGAGCCGGAACCTTCCGCCCGACCGACCACAAGAAGTACCAGCTGCCGGCAGCGCCAACGAAGGCGAAGCGCTTATGCAGATCTTTCTTGGTGGCTTCGAAGTCACCCAACGAATCGAGGTAGCGCTTGAAACCCTTGTATGCGGTGTCAAGCGCCAACATCTCTTTAGCGTTCTCGCGAACCGCTTCGAGCTTCTTGCGATTTCGAATCACTCGCGTGTCGCCCATCAGCCGGTTAATATCCGCCGCGCGGAATTTGGCGACGCGTTGAACATCAAATCCGGAGAAAGCCTCGCGGATGCCAGGCCATTTGGCCTCGACGACACGCCAGCTGATACCGGCCTGGAACATCACGCGCGCCAGTGCTTCCAGATAGCCAGAAAGATCCTTCGGCGGGGCAGGCTGTTTGCATGGAGCCATGCTCTGGATCTTAGCCCGCGATCGGTAGGAAAGCACTTAGCCAACTCACTGACACAATTCATCCAGGCGCCGGATCGGCGTTTTGGTTAAGGTTCCCGGTGCCCTGGACATTTCCCCAACTCCGCCCTTCGGGTAGCGTCGAGACATGGTTAAAACGAGTGCGACTGACGTCGTCGACCGATATTCGAAAGCCCTGGGATCTCGCGATTTCGCTGGGGCGCGCGCATTCCTGGTGGACAACCTGCGCTTCGAGGGCCCCATCGACAAGTTCGACCACGCCGACGACTACATCAAGGCGATCTCGGCACTCTACGGCATGGTCAAGGGGGTCGACCACCAGGCGACGATCGCGGAGGGTGATGAGGTAGCCGTCTTCTACGTGCTCGACACGCCGGTAGCCAAGGCGCCGGTGGCGGAGTGGTACACAGTTGGGGCCGGAGGGAAGATCGTCCGGATTCGGACGTACTTCGATGCCAGGCCCTTCGCCAGGCCGTCGCCAACTCAAAGCTGAAGCCCTCCCCTTGAGGGTGAGAGAATAGGTCTTCACCCCGGACGCACCTGGCGCCGGGATGTCACTCGTCAGCTTCGCGAACCTGGAGGAGGCAATCTATGGCAGAAGCCAAAACTGCTGTCGCCAACAAGCCGGCGTGGATCGATCTCGCGACGCCCGACGCGGCAGCATCGCGCGACTTTTACTCCAAGGTATTTGGCTGGAAGATCGAGGTCAATCCCGATCCGCAATACGGCGGGTACGGCATGGCCGAGGTCGGCGGCCAGCGGGTGGCCGGGATCGGACCCAAGATGTCACCGGAACAGCCCACGGTGTGGACGCTGTATATCGCGACCGATGATGCGGACGCCCTGGCCAAGAAGGTGCAGGCCGCGGGCGGGACGGTGATCGCAGCGCCGTTCGACGTCGGGGATCAGGGCCGCATGGCCACCTTCCAGGATCCGAGCGGCGCGTTCATTTCGGCGTGGCAGCCTCGCGCCATGAACTCCGCCTTCCCCGTGGGCGAAGCTAACACGTTCGGTTGGGGTGAGCTGAACGCGCGCGGCGTCGACAAGGCGCTTCCCTTCTATCAGAAGGTCTTCGGCTGGACCGTCAAGACCAGTGACACGGGACCGGATTCGCCGCCGTACAACGAGTTCCAGCTTGGCGGCGAGAGCATCGCCGGCGGGCAGGAAATGAACAAGATGGCTCCGGCGGAGATGCCCAGCTACTGGCTCGTCTATTTCTCCGTCGCCGATGTCGACAAGTCGTTCAAGGCCGCGACGCAGGCCGGCGGGCGCGAGATGGTCGCGCCGATGGAGTTCCCCGGCGGGCGTTTCGCGATCGTTAGCGATCCGCAAGGCGCAGCGTTCGG
>Ga0070708_100002525_pt1 | contig 14136 bp, 10 predicted proteins | sample KBSK5503metaG_FD_65469 | JGI IMG/M metagenome (GOLD analysis project Ga0070708, IMG submission 65469) | Corn, switchgrass and miscanthus rhizosphere microbial communities from Kellogg Biological Station, Michigan, USA - KBS K5-50-3 metaG | ecosystem: Host-associated > Plants > Roots >...
CGCTCAGTATCAGATCGACGCGTTAAGAGGACGCCGTCGCGAGCGGATAGGCGATGGGGGCGGGGGACACGGCCTGTGCAGCGATAGCCGAGAACCAATGCGGTTTCACCTCGCGGGACCAGGCAATCCGAACGGGAATGTCCGAGCGCGCCATCGGCCGAAGGCTGGGCGCGGGCCGACTCTCGCCAGAGTGCGGTACTAGTGCAGGTACCGGTCGGAGTCGCGGCTGGTATTGCGATCCTTGCCGATGACCCGGAGGTGCTTCGAGCGGCTGCGGAACTGCCGCTGAAAGCGCCACGATTGGAAGCGCAGCAGCCAGGTCTTCGGCGTGTCCAGCTTGAGGTAGCCCGCCACCAGCGCGATCCCGAAGAGCTCGGGAAGCAGGGGGCGCAGGTCGTGGAGGTACACCGCGTTGAGCAGGACGAAGCCCAGACCGATCAGCGCGAAGACGTATCCGGTGACCGGGAGTCCCCAGAAGTTGGTCTGCCGGGACCCGAAACTCAACCCGTATCCGACCCAGATGACGCTGCCCATCACCCAGGCGCCGAAGAACGAGAAGCCGCGGACGCTGCTCACCGGGATCGCGGTGATCACGGTGAGGACGGCGGCGAGCATCGTGCAGCCGAGGACGACCCAAAGCAGGCGCTTCGGACCCCAGGTCGCTTCGAGGGAGGATCCGATGGACCAGACCACCAGCGCGCCGAAAATGACGCCCAGGGGATCGCTGGCGACGAACGCGTAGGTGAAGAGCTCCCAGATCGCCCCGCGCTCGATGACCTGCGACGGAACCAGCACGAACACGTCCGAGCGGGTGAGGCCCCACAGCACGGAACCGGCGATCAAGGCGATCGCCAACTTGGCCGAGAGGGAGCGGATGCGAAGCCAGTCCATTGCCATGCCGCGATTCCTTCGCATCAAATCACCTCCGAAACGACGCTCTCTTCGAAACCCTGCCTGCGCCGCTTTGTTCCAGGATGTGCATCGACGAGGCCACGCCGCTTCAGCTCTTTTGCCGGTAGAAGAGCGTAATCGTCAGGCAGTGGAATTCCTTGTCCGAAGACTGGGTGACGACCTTGTCGACGATCTCCGCGTTCGGGTTTTCCTTCAGCCACCGGGTGATGTTCTCTCCCATCACCTCCCGGTCGCGCGCGAGCGTCGTCGAGAAAACCTTGATTCCGGTGAACTGGTTCCCAGCCATGCCTGCCCTCGCTCAATGCGCACGGTTTAACGCCAATTCAAAAGGGCGGCAACCCTGGCCCAAGGCGCCCCCTAGGCGCGGACGGAAGCGCCCGAGGATCGGGGGCCTTCGTTGCGACGGCCGCCGCACCGCTCGACGACGGCGAGGATTTCCTCCTCGCTCAGCGTCGTGGGACACGACTTCGCGAGGGTGAGGATCTCCTTGCACATCTCGTCGGTGAAGGCGATCCCGTGGGACTCGAGCCAGTACTTGACGTTGCTCATCCCGCTCATGTGCCCGATCTCGATTTCCTGTTGCCGTCCGAACTCTCCGGCGGGGACGCCCGAATAGACCCGGTCGGCGAGCCAGTCGTCGCCCAGAGCCTTCGCCTTGATGATCGCGGCGGCGTGGACCCCGGTGGCGGTCCGGAACGCGTCCGCGCCGGAGAGCGGATAATTTCGCGGGATCGGGAACTTGCAGGCCTCGGAGATCTTGCGGACGTAGGACACCAGCTGGCCCAGGTCCTGGTCGATCCAGCCCATCAACTTTAGATTGAGCAGCAGCAGATCCATGGAGGTGTTGCCGACCCGCTCGCCGATCCCCAGGCCGCAGGCATGGACCCGGTGGACTCCGGCCCGGAGCGCGGCGATCGCGTTGCTCACCGCCAGCCCGCGATCGTTGTGCCCGTGCCAGTCGACCTTCACCTCGGCGCCGCTGCGGGCGATCAGGTCTCGGGTCCAACCGATCAGCGCGGCCGTCCCCTCGGGCGTGGAGTGCCCGACGGTGTCGCAGAGGACGAGCCGGAAGACGCCGTGGTCGATCGCGTTGCGGAAGAGCCGCTCGAGGTTCGGCGGCGAGGCCCGCGTCGTATCCTCGGTGACGTAGGCGACTGGAAGCCCCTCCTTGATCCCGAAGTCGATCGCCTCGGTCGAGGCCTTCAGGATGAAGTCGAGGTCCCAGCTCTCCGCGTACTGCCTGATCGGCGAAGAGCCGATGAAGGTGTAGAGGACGATCTTCTGGCCGCTCTTCTGCACCGCCTCCGCCACCGGCTTGATGTCAGAGAGGACGGTGCGGGCAGCGCAGTTCGGCTCCAGCTTGAGCTTGCGCTCCTGGATGTGCTGCGCCAGGGCGACGACGTCCTCGAAGGCCCGCTTGCCGGCGCCGGGGAGCCCGATGTCCACCGACCGCACGCCGATGCTCTCCATCAGCTCGAGCAGCTCGATCTTGGCGGCCAGGGGCGGGTCGGTCACCGAGGGCGACTGGACCCCGTCGCGGAGAGACTCGTCGTCGAAATCGAAGGGCTGCGCGGGCTTGGGCGCGGACTGGAGCTGGTTCCAGTCGTAGACGATCTGCCTGTCCTCGCGAGCCGGGCCGCTCATCATCGCGCCGCCGGCCGGCGAGCTTGACATCCGGCTTCGTCTCGGCAGACCGGGCCGATGCCTTCGGGATGGGCGCCGAGCGGATTCTTGTCCGACTCCTCCGCCCCGCACAGCATGCATACTCGCTTCCGCTGGCGTCGCTCGGCCCGCCGTTGCTCCGCGATCGCCTTCGCCTTTTCGCGCGCGCTCTTGCCATCTGCGTCGTTCGTCATCTGCCTATCGTCTCCGTCCAAAGGCGCTTTAGAGCGCCTCGACCAGAACCGCGATTCCCTGCCCACCGCCGATACATGCCGAACCGATACCATAGCGTCCGCCTCGGCGCTTGAGCTCGTACAACAGATGCATCGTGATGCGGGCTCCGGAAGCCGCGAGCGGGTGTCCGACCGCGATCGCCCCTCCGTCCACGTTCGTCTTCTCGCGGGGCAGGCCAAGCTCCTTTTCGACGGCGAGGTACTGGGGAGCGAAGGCCTCGTTGACCTCGATCAGGTCCACGTCCTGAAAGCCGATTCCCGCGCGCTCGGTCAACTTGCGAATCGCCGGGGCCGGGCCGATTCCCATGATGCTCGGGTCGACCCCCGCCACTGCCCAGTTCAACAGACGGCCGATCGGGGCGAGCCCCTTCTTCTCCGCCCAGCTGCGCGTCGCGACCACCAGGCTCCCGGCGCCGTCGCAGATCCCCGAGGCCGCGCCGGCGTGGACGACGCCGTCCTTCTTGAAGGCCTTCGGCAGCTTCTTCAAACCCTCGAGCGTCGTATCCGGCCGGTTGTGCTCGTCTCGCTCGAAGAGCACCGGCCCCTTCTTCGACTTGATCTCCACCGGGGAGATCTCCGCCTTGAGCCTGCCCCCCTCCTGCGCGGCGGCGAAGCGCTTCTGCGAGAGCACCGAATACTCGTCCACCTGCTCCTGTGAGATCTTGTACTGCACCGCCAGGTTCTCCGCGGTGATCGCCATCGGCGTGCCGCTGTAGGTGTCGGTCAGCGAGCTCCAGAGGGAATCCTCGAGCTGACCACCCTTTCCGAGGGGAATTCCCCAGCGGGCGCCGCGAATCACGTGGGGAGCCTGGCTCATCGACTCGGAGCCGCCGGCGAGAACGACCTGCGCCTGCTCGGTGAGCATCAGCTCCGCCGCGCTCACCAGGGCCTGAAACCCGGAGCCGCAGAGGCGGTTGACGCCGAGGGCGGGGACGGGCACCGGCACTCCGGCGCGGAGCCCGGTGTGCCGCGGCAGGTAGATCGCATCGGCCGAGGTCTGGATCACGTTTCCAAAGACGACGTGCTGGATGTCCTCCGGCGAGACCCGGGACTGCTGCAGAGCGGCCTTGGCGGATTCCACGGCGAGGTCGGTGGCGGTGAGATCTTTGAGCGCGCCGCCAAAGGTGCCGAACGGGGTTCGCTTCGCTCCGAGGAACCAGATTTCTTCGGTCTTCGAGATGGATTTCATGCGTTCTCCTTTAACGGCGACCAAATACCGCAGCAGCGAGGATGCCCAGGGTGCCCGCTGTCCACACCAGCCCGTGCAGGTTCTGCTGCCGGATTTCGCTGCGACCCGGCCCGGCGGACCAGGCCTCCGCAGCCGCCAGCCTGCCCTCCTGGGTATACTCCCCCAGGGCGCCCATCGGCTCAATCCGGCGCAGGTGGGCCCGGTAAATCCTTTCCGCCGGAAGGTCCTCCATCCCGCCGGCGAGGTACACGCCCGGGATTTCCCTCGAGGGGCGCCGGTAGTTCGCGGTGATGACGAAGCCGTTGTTCGGCGACACCGTGAGGTAATAGAGGTGGGGCGTTCCACTTGTCGACAAGAAAAGCGTGGCGAACACCCTCTCCTTCGCATTCGCCCAGTCGTAGAAGATCGTCGTCGGGCCGAAGAGGGCCTTTTCCCGCCTGCTCCCGATCGAGGAGAACCCGAGCCGGGCGAGCTCGGCGGCCAGAGGGGTCAATTCCGGGGGCAGTTGAACCCGGTCGGGCGGATCTTCCGAGTCCACGGTGAGGCTGGCCGGAGCGATGCAAAGCACCGCCCGCCAGAGGTTCTTGTAGAGCACCACCAGCACCAGGCCGAGAGCGCCGAGGAGAACGAGCCCGTCCAGCGGATGGTTCGCGCTCAAGCAGCCCTCACGCCGAGCCGAGGGCCTCGAAAACCTGCGGCCCCAGATTCTTGATCGCGGGCACCAGTCCCCCCTGCCGCTGCAGGGCGCTGACGATCGGGCTGGGCTTTTCCGCCTTGAACGCGCGGCCGCTCGGCCGATGCGTGACTTCTCCGGCGGCAAGGTCGATCGAAAGCTCATCCCCTTCGCCGGCGAGCTCGTAGAACGCCTCGTCGCGGACGACGAGGTAGGGAAGGGCCTCGTTGACCAGGTTGCGCTTGTGGATGAAGGCGTAGCTCTTGGCGACGACGGCCTTGATCCCCGCGCCGAGCAGCGCCCAGACCGCCTGCTCGCGCGAGCTGCCCGAGCCCCAGCCCTCGCCGGCGACGACGATGGTCTGCCCCTGCCGGGCCCGGCCGGAGAACTCTGGGCGCACGTGGTGGAAGGCGTGCTCCCCCAGCTGGTCGAGGCTGGTGAGGTGGCAGAACTCGCCGGGGATGATCGCGTCGGTGTCGATGTGATCGCCGAACCGCTGCACCCTGCCCGCCACCGTTCGCCCCCGAGAGAGATCCGAGGTCGAGTCCTGGGCGGTCGCCGGGGCATCGGCGGAGATCTGCGGCTCGCTGATCCGGATCTGCGGCACCATTACCGGACCGTCCCGGAAGAGCAGCCGCTCGTAGCGCTCCCGATCGATCCGCTCGAAGAGCGCCCGCGGATCGCGGACCTTCATCTCCACCGACGAGGCCGCCACCGTCGCCCCCGACGCCAGCCAGGCGAGCGACCCGGTGCCCATCCGATTCTCGTAGTTCCGATTCTGCGACGAGAGCCACACTTCGCCGGGCAGCGCCTTCTCCGAGGCGACGCCCAGGCACATCGAGCAACCGGGCGGGGCAACGCGAAAGCCGGCCTTCTCGTAGATTTCCCACAGGCCGCCGCTCTGGATCCGCCGCTGGATGCCGAGGTCGCCGGGGACGACGAGCCGATTGCGCGAGGCGGGGATGGGCTGGCGACCCTTCATCGCCTGCTCGAGGACGAGGGCCCCGAGGACGAGCTCCTCCTCGGTCGTGGTGCACGCGCCGATGAAGCAGCCGTGCAGCGGCATCCCGGCCGCCTCCTCGACGCGCATCACGTTGTCGGGCGAGAATGGCTTGGCCAGGAGCGGACCCAGCTGGGAGAGGTCGATCGGGTGGCGCTCGACGTAGGGCGCGTCGTCGTCGGCGCGGAAGAACAGGGACGCGGTGTTGTCGCTCGGCCGTTGGGCGAGCCAGGCGGCGACGACTTCGTCGGCCTCGAAGATGCCGTTCAGTCCGCCGAACTCGGCGGTCATGTTCGCGATGGTGAAGCGCATGTCCGTGGTGAAGCGGCGCACCGCCTCTCCGCGGTACTCGACCGACCGCTCCATCGCCACGGTGTTGCGGCCCAGCGCGCCCAGGGTCTTCAAGATGATGTCCTTGCCGCCGATGCCGAAGGGCGGCTGGCCCCGGTACTCGATGGCGATGGCCTCCGGAACCTCGATCCAGGACTGGCCGAGCACCATCGCGGCGGTGACGTCCGCGCCCCCCAGGCCGATGGCGAAAGCGCCCAGGCCGCCGTGCGAGGAGGTGTGCGAGTCCGCCCCGAGGACGACCTGACCCGGCTGCACCAGATCCCGATAAAACTTGGTGTGCAGGATGGTCTCGTTCGCGTCGTAGAAGTGGCGGATCTTTCCCTCCTTCGCGAAATCCCGAGAGAGCTGGGTCAGCCGCTGGGCGCGGGGGTCGCTCGCCAGGGTGACCGGGTCGACGGTGTGGTCCACCGCGAGGAAGAACCTCTGCGGATCGTGAATCTTTGGCCGGCCGAGCGCCTGGTAGGTTCGATCCATTCCATTCCAGGCCAGCTCGCTGGCGATCGTCCAGTCGACGCCGATCTGGAGGATGTCCCCCGCCTGGACGTACGGCCTGCCCGGGGACTTCGCGTGATGGGCGAGGATCTTCTGGGTCAGCGTCATCGGTTTACGGGTCGTCATCGGAACACCTATGGCAACGTCCGGGCGAGCGGGCAAGCGCGTTGTTGAAGGGGCAGCACTTAGGAAGCGGTGGTGGTCAAGGCCGTGGTCTCGGCCTGCTTGGCCCTGCGCTTCTCGATGATCCAAACCGCGACTACCCCGAGCTCATAGCAAAGCACCATCGGCCCGGTCATCAGAGCGAGGTTCACCGCGTCTCCGGTGGGGGTGATGATCGCCGCCAGGATGAGGCAGACGATGAACGCGTGGCGCTGGTACTTCATCAGGAAGCGCGCCTTCACCAGACCGACCATCGCCAGCACCGACATCACCAGGGGCAGCTCGAAGATGATTCCGAACGCGAGCAAAAGGAGCAGCACCAGCGAGAGCTGCTCGCGCATCGTCAGCATCGGCCGCGTCCAGTTCTTCGCGTCGTAGACCGACTTTCCGTGGGCGAGTTGCTTTTCCAGGCCCCAGAGGCCGCCGACCGCCGCGGACTGCGTGGTCCCGACGCCGGCCAGGATCACCGCCGCGTCGTCGAGAGACTTGGATGCTCCGCGGAGATCGCCCTTGTTGTACAGCTCCACCGCCTTCTGGCGCTCGTCGAGCGCCTTTCGCACCACCGCCCGGGACGAGGTACCCGTCCCCTGCTGGACCGCGTCGGTCAGCCGCCCCAGTCCTTCGAGCTGGGCGGAGACCTCGACCGTTTCCTGCACGGTAATCCCCCGGGTGCTGACCGCGGACACGGCGTCACCCAGCTCCGAGCCCACCGTCTTGACGATCTCGTCGGCGCGACCGGCATCCCCGATCCGCAGAAAGCGCATCGCGTCCTGTTCCATCATCCGGGCCTTGTCCAGCTTCTGGCTCAGCTCGGTGGAGTCCTCGTCGTTGAGGAGGAATTGGAACATCGTCGGCAGCATCATGAAGTAGCAGAACGAAGCGCCGGTGAGGAACGCGAGCGACCCGAAGAGCACGAAGGGGGCCGCCAGCTTCTTCTCTTTCTCGAACAGGCCGGGCGAGACGAAGCCCCAGATCTGCCAGAGGATCACCGGGGTGGTGAGGAAGATGCCGCAGTACAGGCCCACCTTCATCAGGACGTTAATCTCCTCGATCCCCGAGGTGTAGATGAGGTTCTGGCTGCCGGGCGGGAGCGCCTTGAGCACCGGCGCCATCAAGAATCCAAAGATCGGCTTGGCGAAGATCAGCGAAGCGACGCCGAGCACGAGGACCGCGATCGTGCACTTGACCAGCCGCTGCCGCAGCTCGGCCAGGTGCTCGAACAGGCTCATCCGAAGTTCATTTTGCACGCGCGGTGGGCTCCTGCTCGGCGGCGGTTTGCGGCTCCGAGGCTCGATGCTCGGGCGGATTGGGCTGGGTGGACTCGCTGCTGTCGCTCAGCGCGTCCGGGTGCGCCTCGGTGGAGGGAGGGAGCAGCCCGTTCGCCTCGGCGGCGTGGTATTCGGCGTCGTACAGCTCGCCGGTCACCCCGCTGGGAGCGGAGCTGGGAGCTTCACCGCTGGTCACCCCGCTGGGAGCGGAGCTGGGAGCTTCACCGCTGGTCACCCCGCTGGGAGCGGAGCTGGGAGCTTCACCGCTGGTCGTGCCGGTGGGAGCGGAGCTGGGAGCTTCAACACTGGTCGTGCCGGTGGGAGGAAGAAGCGCGGTGGGGGGACCCGATTCGACGGTGGGAGTCTGCCCGGTGGTCGCATCCGCCGTCGCCTCGTGGACCGCGTCGGTGACCGGCTCGACGACCTTCTTAATCTCCTGGTCCATCTGGTAGAACTCGCGCTCGACCATCGTCCGGACATCGTCCGTCTGCCGGCGAAACTCGCGCAGGAACTTCCCCAGGCTGCGGGCCACCTCCGGCAGGCGCTGGGGGCCCAGCAGAAGCAGGGCCGCAATGGCGATGACCGCGAGCTCCACACCACTGATGTTGAACATGTTTTCGCACCGTCCGAGATGGAACGCCGGGCCAGGCACTCAACGCCCGAACTATTTACGTCTATTCCGTTTCCGGGTGGGTGCCAACCACCCGACTGCTTTTATCGCGCCGCCGGGGGGAGGCCGCAACCCGGACTGCGGCAACCCGGACTGTGGGGAGGCGGGCGACTGCCAGGCCCCGCCCGAGATTGACCGCATCTGGTTCGGCCCGCTTCGGCTTGTGGCCAGTCTCGGCTTCCGGGTCGCTCCGGCCCGCTTCGACCTGGGCCACTTCGACCTCGGACGGCTTCGGCTCAAGCGCATCTGTTGTACGTTTTGCCCCGGAAACCGGGCAAATATGTACAACAGATGGACACGCTTCGACTTCGACACGCGTCGACTTGAGCCGCTTCGGCTTTCGGCGCGGGTTCGACTTTCGACCCGTCCGGCCTTCGGGCCGCGCCGAGTTCGGCCCGCGTCGACTTGACCCGCTTCGGCTTGCGGTCCGTCTCGGGCTTCTGGGCCGCTCCGGCTTTCGACCGGCTCCGGCATCGACCCGAGCCGGCCTTCGGCCCACCCCGGAGCTCGGCCCGCTCCGGCGTTCCTCGTCGCCGCTCTAGACGCGATACCTACGGATCTCGGCGCGCAGCACTTCGGCCTGGTGCTTGAGGGAGACGATCGCCTCCTCGAGCTGGCGCACCGAGCGCGTCTGGTGCTCGGACACGGATTTGATCGCTTCGACCGCCTTGAGCACCTGCTCCGAGCCCACGGTCTGATCCTTCTGCGCCTGATTGAGGTGGCTCACCATCTCGTTGATGTTGTGGATCGCCTTGGTGATCTGCTTCGAGGCGAGCACCTGCTCCTGACTCGAGCGCTGGACGTGGGTGGTGATGATCTTCATCTTCTCCGCGCTCTTCATGATCTGCTCGGTGCCCTTGGCCTGCTCGTTGGAGGCCTTGCTGATCTGCTGGACCGTCTCGGCGATGCGGTGGATCGCGCCGGTCACCTGCTTCGATCCGCGCGCCTGTTCCACGGTGGCCCGGGCGATCGCCTTGGTCATCGTGGTGCACTTGCTCGCCGACCCGTGGATCTTCTTCAGCGCGTCCTGGGCCTCGCGACCGAGCTGCACGCCCTCTTCGACATTGCGGACGCCCTGATTCATCACCGAGACGGCGTTGCGCGACTCCTCCTGCACGTTTCGGATCACCTCGGCGATCTCCTTGGTCGAGACGCCCGTGCGCTCGGCGAGGTCCTTGATCTCGTCGGCCACCACCGCGAATCCCTTCCCATGCTCGCCGGCCTGGGCGGCGATGATCGCCGCGTTGAGCGCTAGCAGGTTGGTCTGGTCGGCCACGTCGTCGATCACCCCGAGGATGTTTCCGATGTCGGAGATCCGCTTGCCCAGGCTCTCGATCACGCTGGAGGTGGTGCGCGACGAGTCCTTGATCTTGTCGATCCCGGCGAGCGTCTTTCGCAGCGACTCCACGCCGCTCTCCGCGTCGGCCGAGACCTGCTCGGACAGTCGGGCCGCCTCGTTGGCGTTCATCTCCACCTGGCTGATCGAGACGTCCATGTGGCTCATCGAGGTGGAGGTTTCCTCGGTCGAGGCGTTGAGATCCTGGATGTTCTTCGCCACCTCCTTGATCGAATAGGTCATCTCCTCGATCGCGGAGGTGGTCTCCTCCACCGAGACGGCCATCGCCTGGACGTTCTCGGCGACCTCTTCGTTGGTGGCCGCCATTTCGGAGATCGACGACCGGCTCTCCTCCGCGCTCTGGTAGAGCACCTCGACGTTCTGGGCGATTCCGCGCAGCGAGGCCATCACCCGGACCATCGACGTCGAGGTCTCCTCGACCCGGGTGAGGATGGTGGAGGCGCCGGAGGAGACGGTGGTGCCGGTGAAGGAGATCTGTTCGATCACCTGGGCGACGGCTTCGGAGACGCCGCGAATCCGGCTCAAGGTGTCCCGCAGTCCGGTCCCGATCCGGTTCAGCGCCTCGGCCATGGTGCCGAGCTCGCCCGAGCTGGCGCGCTCGATCCGCCCGGTGAGGTCGGCTTCCGAGAGCTTCGAAGCCATCGCCATCATCCCGGTCAGCGGCCGCAAGATGAAGACCCGCGAGATGGCCCAGACCAGCGCGAGGAAGACGCCGCAACCGATCAAGAGCGCGACGAGGACGGTGCGCCGCAGCCCGTGCAAGACCTCGTCGACGTTCTGGCGATCGATCGCGACCAGGATGTAGCCCGTCCCCTGGCTGGGAAGTGGGAAGGGCTCGGCCACGAGCAGGTAGCCGTTGGGCAGCTGCATCCTCACGGGATGGTTGGCCCGGTTGAACAGCTCGATCATCTGCTCGCTCTCTTTGACATCCACGCCGAGCGTCTGGGCCACCGGGCGTCCCGTGCCGCCGAGCACGACGATGGTCCGGATGTCCCGTTCGGCCTGGGCGATCTCGGTCAGCCGCCGCGATTCGTCTTCGTCGTACTCGGTGCTCCGGAGAACCACCCGGCGCTTGACCTCGCGCGCGATGGCGTTCGCCCGCTCGGCGAGCTTGTCTGTCAGGTAGCCTTCGACCTGTTGAGGCACCACGTAGTACAGGGTGCCGAGAATCAACAAAAGCGCGAGAGTGAACGGGCCGAAAATCGCCCACTTCAAGCCCAGTCTGTGAATGTGAAAGGGCAAGGATTTCCGGTGGGCCACTCCGTCTTTGAAAAATGAGTATAACCCGACTCCCGACGATGAACGCTCAGCCTACACTGCTGTATTTCGATCCGATCTTCCTCCGACACGACCCGGGCAGCGGCCACCCCGAGGCCCCTAAGCGGCTGGAACGCATCATGGAATTGATGGAGAAGGTGCCCCTCGCAGGAGTGGAACGGCGGCAACCTCGCGCCGCCACGCCGGAGGAGATCGACTCCGCGCACACCGCCGCTCATCGGCAGATGTTGGAAGGTTTCTCCGGTGAATCGACGCAGCTTGATCCGGACACCGCCATGTCTCCCGACAGCTACCAGGCTGCCCTTCATGCGGCGGGCGCCGCGATCGGCGCGGTGGAAGAGGTCTGGGACGGAAAGGCGAGCAATGCGTTCGCGATCGTTCGCCCGCCGGGCCACCACGCCACCCGCTCGACGGCGATGGGCTTCTGCCTGTTCAACAACATGGCGATCGCGGCCGAGGCGGCGCTCCGCCGGGGCGCCGAGCGCGTGCTCGTGCTCGATTGGGACGTCCACCACGGGAACGGAACGCAGGACATCTTCTATGGCCGCCGCGACGTGATGTACCAGTCGGTGCACCAGTATCCGTTCTACCCGGGGACCGGCGCCGCGACCGAGCGAGGCTCCGGCATCGGCGAAGGCTTCACCGTCAACTGCCCGCTGCCGGCGGGGCAGGCGGACGCGGACTACGGGGCGGTGTTCCACGATCTGCTGCTGCCGATCGGGCGCGCCTTTGCGCCGAAGATCGTGTTGATCTCCGCCGGCTTCGATCCGCACGAGGCCGATCCGATCGCCGAGATGCGGGTGACCGAGCGCGGCTTCGCGGCGATGTGCAGCGCGGCGCGGCAGCTGGCGAACGACTGCTGCCGAGGGAAGCTCGTCCTGGTCCTGGAGGGCGGCTACCACCTCAACGCGCTTGCACGCTCGGTCCACGCGTGCCTGGAGAAGATGACCGGCGATGGCACGGACAATTTTCCGGGCGAGGTGTCGGCGCAGACCGGCGCAGCGATCAGGGAGAGCCGGGACGCGCTCCGCAAGTTCTGGCCCCGGGTTTGGTAGGGCCCTGACGCGCGAGCATTGGTGAGCCGAGGCTTTCCGGGATGAATGAGCCCGGTCCGGTCCCGAAATTGCCGAGAGGCTGTCGATGCTGCAGCGCGAGGGCCGGTAAGAGCGTCTCGGTCCGCTGTTGGTCTCCGCTCGCCGTAGCGTCCCAGGCGCCGAGTCATCGTCCACGCCTATGCGAGGGGCTGGCTCCGAGCGGAATCCACGGTCGCGCATTTCGCCCTCGGCCCGAGTCCAAGCGCCGTTCAGCCAGGCGAGTGGCAAATCCAAGACGCTTTTCGTCCTTAAACTGCCACTCAGGATCAGATCGACGCGTTAGGAAGACGCCATCGGAGCTCAAGCCGTGAGAAAAGCCGTAAGAAAATTCTTACGGGCGCCTCGAATCCGTAAGACTTTTTCTCTTTGTAAGAAAAAATCTTACGGCGGAGGTCGGTGCGTCAGAACTGATTCCCAGCGCTGGGAATCCGTTCTAGCGTTTGTCCCGACAGCGAGGCCGTTCGAGCCTCATCCGCCCCGCTTCGCCAGAATCTTCATTCATCGGTGAATGAACGCGACAGTGCGCTGACGTTAAGTAGCCACTTCAAGTGCTAGGAAATTGCCTTCATGTGCCTTAAGGCACGCGGAGGCACATAGCTGGTGGTTTCGATGTGCCTTCATGTGCCTCAAGGCGCATCGAAGCACATGACGTGTCAGCGCTACTGTCTACTCATCACTTATCCACTGTCTGATTGTGGGAAGGATTCCTAACGCCACCCGTGGACCATCGCCCTGAAGCAGCCGCGATCCCAACAGCGAGGCTGAAAGGGTCCCCAACAGTGAGAAGATTTATCACTGTGATAAATCTTCTCACTGCGGGGCTCCAGGTCGAAGGGTGAACGTCGGAACTGATTCCCACCGGCTGGGAATCCGTTCTATCGTTTGTTCCGACACCGGCCGAAGCGACAGAACAAATTCCTGCCGGCAGAGTTTTGTTCTGTCGCTTGTTCCAACGTGCTGGAGTTTGTTCCGACACCGGCCGAGGCGACAGAACAGATTTCTGCCGGCAGAGTTTTGTTCTGTCGTCTGTTCCAACGCTGAGCGCCGCTACGGATTTGGGCCGCCGTCTTCATTCATCGTTGAATGATCTGCGGCTCGGCGGCCGCACCCAGTCCACGGCTTTATTCACCGATGAATGAATCTGGTGACCGCGGGCAACCGCTTCATTCACCGATGAATAGGCGGCGACCCAGCCGGGCCTCCCCTCCACCGAGTTCATTCACCGATGAATGAAACTGGAGGCCGCCGGCAGTCGCTTTATTCACCGATGAATGAAACTGGAGGCCCGCGCCAAGCGCTTTATTCACCGGTGAATGAACCCGGAGGCCGCTGGTGTCGCTTTATTCACCGATGAATGAACCTGGAGACCGCTGCCAAGGGCTTATTCACCGATGAATGAACCCGGAGGCCGCCGGCAGTCGCTTTATTCACCGGTGAATGAACCCGGGGGCCGCCGCCAGTCGCTTTATTCACCGGTGAATGAACCCGGGGGCCGCCGCCAGTCGCTTTATTCACCGGTGAATGAACTTCGGGGCCGCCGCCTCGCCCCCGCCGTTTCAGTCACCGATGAATAAGCGCCGATCCTGCCGGGCGGTCTGAAGGCACGTTGAGGGAAATGGTTCTCGATCTCCCGCGCCATTGAAGGCACCGTCTGCCCGGCCGGGCCCCGCCGAATTTTCCTCAAGGAAAGTTGAGGAAAGAATTCCTGAGATCCATGCTCGGGCTCCCTCGCAAACTTGCGCGCAGTCGTTCCACGGCCTCTGGCCCCACCGGAGATCCCCCCATGAGCTCGCCT
>Ga0070708_100002527_pt1 | contig 14123 bp, 9 predicted proteins | sample KBSK5503metaG_FD_65469 | JGI IMG/M metagenome (GOLD analysis project Ga0070708, IMG submission 65469) | Corn, switchgrass and miscanthus rhizosphere microbial communities from Kellogg Biological Station, Michigan, USA - KBS K5-50-3 metaG | ecosystem: Host-associated > Plants > Roots >...
GAGCACGGGCAACGCGTCGCAGTGCCACAACGGCGGCGCGACGATCCTGGCCGTCCTGCCGGTGCCGGGCGCGACCGGCACGGCCGGCTGAGAGTTCCCTGGCTAGGAATTCCCGGTTAGGAACTGACCGCGCGGCGGAACAGGCTGGGGGCGTGACCCTCGCCGCCTGCGGCGCGCGGGATGCTGCCGACCGCGCTCAGGCCCCTGGTCGTGCTGATCATCTGGACCTGGTCGCGGCCGCAGCCCTTGGCGCGGTAAAGGGCGGCGTCGGCGGCCGCCATGAGTTCGGCGTACTCGCGCTTGCTGCCCGCGTCCAGGGCGGCCACCCCGATCGACACCGTGACGTGCACCCGCTCGCCGCCGGTCGCGCCGGGGGCGATGATGCCGAGGCCGGCGATGCCGGACCGGATCCGTTCGGCGATACGGAAGGCGTCGGGCGCCCGGGTCTGCGGCAGCAGGACGGCGAACTCCTCGCCGCCGAAACGGCCCGCCAGGTCGTAGTCGCGCAGCAGCGCGTTCAGCGTGTGCGCGATCTCCCTGAGCACCTCGTCGCCGGTCATGTGGCCGTACGTGTCGTTGATCACCTTGAACCGGTCGATGTCGAGCAGCGCCACGGCCAGCGCGCTCTTGGTCCGCACCGCCCGGACCACCTCCGCCGTGGCGCCGCGCTCCCAGGTCGCGGCGTTCATCAGCCCGGTCTTGGAGTCGGTCCTGGCGTCTTTGACCAGCTGCGCATGCAAGGCCGACCGCTGCAGCAAGGTCGCCAGCGGAAGGGCGATGAGGACGGTGAGCAGGCTCATCGCAATCGCCAGCGTGGACAGCACGGCCATGCACATCTCGGTCAGGTCGTTGCGCAGCGTCTTGCGATCGAACATGAATTCACGCAGCCGGGTCGCCGGGTTGGTGGCCCTGACGGCGGCGAAGACCAGGTACTGGTTCACGGCCAGTTGCACGACCGCGCAGGCCGCCACGAGCACGATCCAGGTCGTCACGCGGGAACCGGGCGCCGGACCGGGGCCAAGCGCCGAGTCGGGGCTGAGAGCCAAGCCGGGACCGAGAGCCAAGCCGGGGCCGAGGGCCAGGTGGCCGAGGCCGCGGAAGGTCAGCGACGCGGCGGCGTAGGACAGGCCGATGGCGGCGGCGGTGAACACCCGCTTGTAGACGGCGGCCTTCCGGATCCGCCATTGCGTCAGGGTCAGCCGGGCGATGGGCATGAGCAGGGCGTAGAGGGGAGGCAGCAGCACGACGGTCGGCAGCTCCCAGACCGCGTGCACGTCCTTGACGTGCCCCTCGGGCTCGCTCGTCCTGCGGGTGAGCTCGACGGTGGCCCCGTTGCACACGAGCAGCAGGCCGAACACGGCGAGATCGTGCGCGCGCACGGACAGGTGGGCCGCGGTGACCGCGATCGCGGCCGCGTCGGCCAGGATCACGGCGGCCACGTAGACGGCCAGGGATCGTGGCAGCTTCCAGAACGGCCACGAGCGGACGTTGAGCATCCGCGCACGTCCGGCCAGCCGGAAGATGGCGTCCACAGGGTGCGTCCTCGGGCTTCACGATGGGAACTGAGCCGGGCTCGGCAACGCTGAGTACGGCCTGGACCCCACCTTGTCACAGTATTGACGAGCTTGCTGTCAATACGCAGTTACTCACGGCAGTTACTCACGGCAGCAAACATGCCGGCGCGCCGCGCCTTCCGGTGCCGGCGCGCCCTGCCTTCCGGTGCCTGGCTGCGTTGTGCGCCCCTTCGGCGCCTGGACCGCCCAGCGCGGGCTGCCGCGCCCGGGCGGCGGCCCGAAGGTTACTCATTGGCATCGGATCGCCGGACCAGCCCGCGTAAATTAACACATTTCAGACATGATTCGGGCAGCATTAACACGGTGTGAGCCATCCGCGCCCGCGGCACGTTATCCGGTACATAACTGTAGTCGTATGAATACACCCGGTTATACGCCCTGGCTGCAGGATCAAAATCCGCCCCAACAGTGAGGAGGCGCCTCATGCGCACCACTGGCTGGACGTGAGCTCGGTTATGCAAACATCACCTGTCACACCGACCTTAGGAAGACGCACCGTGCGCACTACTGGCTGGACGTGAACTTTAGCCTCGACAACCGCATACACCACGCCGATGTAAGGAGGCGCGCCATGCGCACCACTGGCTGGACCTGATTTCCCGGCCCGCAAGCCCGCATCACCACGGATATGTGTAAGGAGACACGCCGTGTGTTCCACCGGATGGACATGAGGTCGCAGACCTGAGGATTGAGGCCCGGTTGGCGCTACGAATTCTGTGAGCGTTATGCAAACCGGCTGCGAGTGCAGGCCTTCTTGGCCTGCGCGAGCAGTCGGTGCAGGTCGCACGGGCAGCGTCCTTGGGTTCTTGCATAACGCGAGCTTTTGCATAAGGCACTGTGCGCGCCGGAATGCGCCGGGCATGTCGTGACGATTGCCGTTGCCGCTTCCGTTTAATGCGCTTAGCACCCGCGGGCCCGCGCCGCCTGACAGCGCTGCGGTGTTACCCATCTGCATACGTCCCTCGCCATCGGCCGTGGCGATATCTCCGGCACGACGGCACGACGGCACGACGGCACGGCGCGCTCGCGCTATGGTCGCGCACTGTTCACGCAGCCATCTGCCGACAGCGTGGCGTGCACCCGTCCCGGGCAAACCGCTGGTTTTACTGGCTCGACTTCAGCCACACAAACGCGGCCCAGGCCCAGTCTTTTCGAGATTTCGGGGAAGCTTGCCGCTATTGCACGGTCACTCCGGCCGGCAAACCTCTCTATCGCCTCTCAATGTTCCGAATTGGGATGCGATTACCGTCAGAATGCCGTATCTTTGAGCATTTCAGGCAGCTGGTACGCGGATAAGCCAGCTGAACCTGGCCGCTGAGGCGGCAGCGGCTGGGCTCGTACGTTTCAGGGAGGACGTGGTCATACACATCACTGACTAAACCAGTTCACTGCGGACACATGCAGCCGGATTCTTGGCTATGAGTTCTGAACACGGCGGAACGCGCTCGGCGCCTGCTGAGAGTCGCCGCTGGCACCGCGAGCCGCAGAGCCGGGTTCGGGACCGCTGATAGCGCTCAGGCCCCTAGTGGTGCTGATCATCTGCACCTGGTCCCGGCCGCCGGCCTTCGCCCGGTACAGGGCCGCATCGGCCGCCGCCATCAGCTCGGCCAGCTTGCGCACGCTGCCACTGTCCAGCGCCGCGACCCCGATGGAAACCGTGACATGCACCCGCTCCCCGCCTGTCGCCCCAGGGGCGATGATGCTCAGCCCCGCGATGTTAGCGCGCACACGCTCTGCTATCCGGAACGCGTCCACGGCTCTGGTCTGCGGCAACAACAGGGAGAACTCCTCCCCGCCGAACCGGCCGGCCAGGTCGTACTCGCGCAGCATGCCGCTCAGCGTGCGGGCGATCTCCTTGAGTACCTGATCGCCGACCAGGTGCCCGTAGGTGTCGTTGATCACCTTGAACCGGTCGATGTCCAGCAACGCCACGGCCAGCGGCGACGTGGTCCGCACCGCTCTGGTCACCTCCGCCGCGGACTCGCGTTCCCAGGTCGCCGCGTTCAGCAGACCGGTCTTGGAATCGGCCCTCGAGTCGGTGAGGAGCTGGGCATGCCGCAGCGACCGCTGCAGCAACGTGACCACGGGCAGGGCGGCGGGCGCGAGAAACAGGTTCCCGGACACCGCGTAGGTCAGCAGCACGCTGATGCACATCTCGGCGCTGTCGTTGTAGAGCGGCTCACGACCCAGGACCCGCGGCCTGATCTGCGCGGTGGGGTCGCTGCCCTTAATGGCCGTAAAGATGATCGCCTTGTTCACGACGGCCTGCAACACCGCGCTGAGCGTCACGAGCAGGGTCCACACCAGTTCGTAGCTGATTCCGTTCATCCCGGTCAGGACGCGGGACACGCCGTGGAAGGCCAGCGACGCGGCACCGTAGGACAGGCCGATCGACGACAAGCTGAAAACCCGCCGGTGCAGGGGCGGACGGCTGACCCGCCACTGCGTCAGCGCGAGCCGGGAGATCGGCGCGATCAGCGCGAACAGCGGGGGCAGGAGGATGACGATCGGGAACTCCCAGACGCCCTGGACGTCCTTGTCCCATCCGCTCCGCTCCTTGGCCCGCCTGCTCAGCTCGACGGCGACGGCGGTGCAGGTCACCAACACCCCGAACAAGACCAGGTCGTGTTGGCGGAAGGTGGTGAACGGCGCCGCGCCGCCGATGGCGACGAGATAGGCGGTCACCACCGCGAGCACGAACGCCTTGAGCCCGCGGGGCAGCAACCAGAGCGCCCAATCACTGACGGGTGTCATCCGGCGCAGGAGGCGACGGACCAACTCCATCAGCACCTCCTCAAACGAACTGCCACCTTGTCACCCAGGGTGCAGCACTCGTGCCTATTGTCCCGCATTGTCGGTTCCGATGAGCGCAAAACGTGAAAACCCCGCTACTCACTGGTAGAACAATACCTTCTTTGTCCCTCCGGTTCACAACACGTCCCTCCGGCATCTCCAAAGTCACGCCTTGTCACACGGGGCCAAGTCTTATTCCCGGCAATAGGTACAAACCGCCCCCGGAACGCAATTGCGGGCCACAATGGGTAGCCGTGATGCCCGACGGCAGGGCGCGACACATCGAAGAGCACGCCGTTACACTGCGCGACTACCGAACCGCGCCCTGTAATGGGACGTTTAGATTAGTTACGTAGAGGATTCGCTCGAGTACCCACAGGAAGGAAATGTCATGCGCGGCGACCAGTGGACCTAGACCTCCGCCCCCGACCGAACCCCGACGACCCGGAAGGAGCGCCCCGTGCGCGGCGATCAGTGGACCTAATTCGCGAACCTCCGCCCAACCCCCTACGACCCGAGCCCAACCCCCTACGACCCGAAAGGAGCACCCATGCGCGGTGACCAGTGGACCTGACTCGATGACCCGACCCGGCCAGTACAACCGGAAAGGAGGACCCAGATGCGCGGCGACCAGTGGACCTGACCCCCGCTCCCCGACATCAACCCCCACGACCCGGAAAGGAGAACCCGTGCGCGGCGACCAGTGGACCTGACCTGACCTGTTAGGCGCGTTTATGACGTCCGCCCACCTGGTCCCGGTCTCGGAGCCAGCTGAGCGCGATTACCAGTGCAAGCATGGCGCCGATGGCGCCGCACACTGAGATAACCAGCGCCGGAGAGTGATGATCCGCGGTGGCCCCCGCCAGGATCAGGACAATTCCCTGGCCAAGGCTCATACCGCCCTGGGCTAGGCCGAAGGCCTGGCTTCGCCGTTCTTGCGGTGCTGCACTCACAAAGGCGGCGTTGGCGGCGAGTTGATAGGAAGCGCACAGGCCCGACGCGAACAAGATCAGCAGCGAGAGGAGCAGGCCGGGGCGCAAGATAAAGAGGACGAGGACGGCGGAAGCTGCGACCGCGAGCGGGCCCATGTATCGAAGCCGGGCCGGCGGCGCCACGAAGCGGCTGAACACGATCGCACCCGCGGTCTCGCCGAGCGCCTGAGCCGCAAGGATCACGCCGACGGCGAGCGCTCCGCCGCCGAGAGCCCGGGCGAGCGGGGTGACGACTCCTTCGGGAGCGTTGTAAAACGCCGCGAGCCAGCCGAAAAACATGGTGGTGCGCAGGATCCGGTTGGCGAACACCAGGCGAGTCCCGACGATAATGCCGCTCAGCCTGGACCGCTCACGCCCCCGGCGAGCCAGGGTCCCAGGCGCGGGTCGTGACCGAACCCAGCCGCGGAGGATCAGAGCGGAGGCGGCGAAGGTCGCGCCGTCGGTGACGAGCGAGACCCTCGTGCCGAAGAAGCCGACGATCGTGCCGCCGGCCGCAAACCCGATGACCTGCGCGAACTGGAATGTGGTGAGGGTCACCGCGGTGCCGACCACGTACCTGTCTCCGGCGAGCATCTCCGGGAGGATCGCTGCGCGCGCCGAGAGGAACGGCGCCCCGACGAGGGTCACCAGGAAGAGCAGTGCCACCATGCCGGCTAGCGGCATGCCGGGGATGGCCATGACCAGGACGAGCGCACACCGGGCCAGGTCGCACACGATCATCACGCCCCGGCGCGGATGCAGGTCGGCCAGCCAGGCCAGCGTGATACCGCCGATGAACGTCGGCACGATGCTGGCCACGAAGGTGACCGCCGCGAGCAGGGCCGAGCGGGTCCGGTCGTAGACGAGGATGGTCAGGGCGACCCGGGCGAGTTGATCTCCGACTACCGACAAGAGCTGCGCCAGCCACAGGGCCCGGAACTCCGCCACCGCGAACACGTCGCGGAAAGTGGTCTTCGCGGCCTGCTCGGTTGCACCCCCCCGGGCCACCGCATGTCTTGTTATGTCGCCCTCCGGCTCAGCGGATCGCTGCGGTCTTCGGTAATCACATCCTGACCGACAGTTGTCCCCTTTAGCAACAGGGCAGCTTCACGGGCGGCAAGACGTCACTTTGGAGGTCGCGGAACGCCATGAAACCGGGAATTCACCGCGTTGGAACGCGCTGGAAACGGGGTTTCATGGCGTTATCACGCCGCTGCGGCGCCGCCTAGCTGCGGAGTACGGCGCCGACCCGGCGGCTGGCCTCGGCCACGGCCGCGTCGCGGGCCGCGGTGGTCTCGGCCGCAGTGAGCGTCCGGTCCGGCGCGCGGAACCTGAGCGTGTAGGCCAGCGACTTGCGGTCCTCGCCGACCTGGGCCCCGGTGTACACGTCGAACAGCCGCACGCCCTCGAGCAGTTCCTTCGGCGCGCCCGCGGCCAGCGCCGCCTCGACCTCGGCCGCGGGCACGGCCGCATCCACGATCAGGGCCACGTCCTGGGTGGCCAGCGGGTAGCCGGACAGCTGCGGGGCCTGCACCGCGCCGATGCCTTCGGCCGCGGTGAACAGCACCGACAGGTCAAGCTCCATGGCACAGGTCCGCTCCGGCAGCCCGAACGCCTTGATCACCCGCGGGTGCAGTTCGCCGGCGTGCCCGGCCAGCCACTCACGCGGCCCGTCGGAGTCCGTGACCTGGGCGTAGATGGCCGCGCAGCGTCCCGGGTGCCAGGGCGCGTGCTTGTCGGCGCGAACGTCGAGCGGCACCCGGCATATCCGGCCGACCGCCCGGGCCGCCTCGATAACGTCCGCCCACGAGGCGGGCCGGCCGGGTCCCCACCAGCCGTCGAGTTCCCGCTCGCCGGCCAGCACCGCGCCCACCCGCAGCGGCTGGTCGGGCAGCGCCGCTTCCAGGGAGGCGAGCTCGGCGATCGAGGGCCCGCGGTCGACCGGGAGGATCGGCGCGGCGGGTGCCGCCCCCGGCCGGGGCCGGAACACCAGCCCGATCTCGAACAACGCGGTGTCGGCGAAGCCCCGCCCGATGTTCCGCCCAAGGACGCGGAGCAGCCCGGGCAGCAGGGTCGTGCGCAGCAGCGGATCGTCCTCGCTGAGCGGGTTCGCCACCACCACGGCCGGGCGACGCATGTCCTCGGGGGGCAGCCCGAGCAGGTCGGCGTCGGACCGTGATCCGAACGGCCACGAAAGTACCTCCACGTACCCGGACTCGGCCAGCGTCCGGCCCACCGAGCGGCGCAGCCGCTGGCGGGGGGTGAGCCCGCGGCCGGCCAGCGCGCGCGGCATCCGGGCCGGGACGTTCTCGTAGCCTTCCAGCCGGATGACCTCCTCGGCCAGGTCGGCGGGGTCGGTAAGGTCGGGCCGCCAGGACGGCGGGGTCACTTCGAGGGCCGGCACCAGGCCGTTAGCCCCGGCCGGCGTGGGAGCCGCGGGCTCATCCGCCCGCCACGGGGCGATGGTCGGCGTGGCCACGCGGGTCTGCCGCACCGCGCAGCCCACCTCGCGCAGCCGCCGGACCACGGTGTCCCGGCCGTACACCACCCCGGCGACTCGGTCCGGGTAGTCCGTCGCCATGGTGATCAGCACCGGCGTCACCTCGGCCGAAGCGTGCGTGCAGCCCGGCACCACCTGGCCGCGGCCCAGGCCGGACAAGAGAGCCACCGCCTTGGCGGTGGCGCGCAGCGGAAGCTCGCGGTCCACGCCGCGCTCGAACCGGTAGGACGCCTCGCTGTGCAGCTTGTGCCGCCTGCTCATCTTGGCTGTTCCCCGGGCGGAGAAGTGCGCCGCCTCGATCACCAGGTCGGTGGAGGCCTCGTCGATCTCGGTGGTCAGGCCGCCCATGGTCCCGGCCATGGAGATCGGCCCGGACGCGTCGGTGATCAGGATGTCGTCCGGGTCCAGGGCGCGGACCACGTGATCGAGCGTCTCGAGCCGTTCCCCCGGCTGGGCCCGCCGGACCACGATCTCGCCGGTCAGCTTGGACCGGTCGAACGCGTGCAGGGGCTGCCCGAGCTCGAACATCAGGTAGTTGGTCACGTCCACCGCGAGCGACACGGAGCGGACCCCGCACCGGGCCAGCCGCACCCGCATCCACAGCGGGGTCGGCGCCGCCGGGTCGAAACCGCGTACCTCACGGAGCACGAACCGGTCGCAGGCGGTCGGGTCGGCGATGCGGGCCGGGTAGACGTCCGGGCCGACGTAGTCGAGCGCGCCGCCGAGCAGCGTCGCGTCCGGCAGCGCGGTCTCGGCGGGATCGCGGAACGGCACCTTGAACGCGCTGGCGAGCTCGCGCGCGAGGCCGCGCACCGACACGGCGTAGCCGCGGTCCGGGGTCACCGCGATCTCGAGCACCTCGTCGCGCAGGTGGGCGTAGGACACGAAGTCCGTGCCCAGCGGCGCGTCGGCGGGCAGCACGAGGATGCCCGAGTGGTCGTCGCCGATGGCCAGCTCGCTGGCCGAGCAGATCATCCCCTCGGAGATGTGCCCGTAGGTCTTGCGCGCGCCGATCTCGAACCCGCCGGACAGCACCGCGCCGGGCAGCGCGAGCGCGACCCGGTCGCCGACGGCGAAGTTGACGGCGCCGCAGATCACGCCGGACGCCTCGTCGGGCGGGCCGGCCAGCTGGCTCTCGGAGACGGCGACCCGGCAGTACCTGATCGGCTTCTTCAGGTCGGCCAGCTCCTCGATCGACAGCACCTGGGCGATCACCACGCCGCGGATGTCATGCCCGACCGACTCGAGCGACTCGACCTCGAGCCCGGCCGCGGTCAGCCGCCGGGAGACCTCGGTGGCGTCGACGGGCTCGGGCAGCGGCGCGTACTCGCGCAGCCAGGAAAGCGGCACTCGCATCTTCAGATCTCCATCCCGAACGCCCGGCTGAACCGCACGTCGCCGTCCACCGCGTCCCTGATCTCGGTCAGCCCGTGCGCGATCATCAGGCTGCGCTCGATGCCGAGCCCGAACGCGAACCCGCTGTACCGGTCGGGGTCGATGCCGCAGGCCACCAGCACGCGGGGGTTGACCATGCCGCAGCCGGCGATCTCGATCCAGCCCTGCGACCGGCACACCCGGCACGGATCACCGCCGGGCTTGGCCGAAGCGCCGCGGCAGATGTGGCATTCCATCGACACGTCGCCGGACGGCTCGGTGAACGGGAAGTAGTCGGGCCTGAAGCGCGTGCGTAGCCCGACGCCGAACATCGCGTCGACGAACGCCTGGATCGCGCCGCGCAGGTCGGCCATGGTCAGCCCCTCGTCCACCGCGAGCCCCTCGATCTGGTGGAACACCGGGCTGTGGGTGGCGTCGAGCGCGTCATGCCGGTAGGTGCGACCCGGGCTGACCACGTAGAGCGGCAGCGGCCGGGTGAGCATGGACCTGATCTGCACCGGCGAGGTCTGCGTGCGCAGCACCATGCCGGACTTGCGTCCCGGCCCCGCCGGGCTCTCTATGAATATGGTGTCCTGCGCGTCCCTGGCCGGGTGGTCGGGCAGCATGTTCAGCGCGTCGAAGTTGTACCACTCCGCCTCGACCTCCGGCCCCTCGGCGACCTCGTAGCCCATCGCGACGAACACGTCGGACAGCCGGTCGGCGAGGCTGGTTACCGGATGGCGCGCGCCTGCCGGGGCCCGGCCGCCCGGCAGGGTGACGTCGACCGCCTCGGTGACCAGCACCTGCCGGTCCCGTTCGGCTTCCAGCTGGTCCTGACGCTCACGCAGCGCTTCGCGGAGCTGACTGCGGGCCGCACCGACGCGCCGGCCCGCCTCGGCCCGGGCCTCGGGCGGCAGCGCGCCGATCTCGGCGTTGGCCAGCGACAGCGGCGCCCGGTCGCCTTCGTGCGCGATCCGGGCGGCCTTCAGCTCGTCGAGATTCCCGGCGGCGGCGACAGCGGCGAGCGCCTCGTCGAGGACGCGCGCCACCTCCTCGGGAGCCAGCGACGCCACCGCCTTAGGGTCGTAACTCTTGTTCGGTGCGGACATGGGTCCTGCTTCCTGCGGGCCGTACCTTAGCTGGGGTTTCCGGCAGATTATCTATTTTCCTGCCGAACGGGCGTGGGTGGCAGCATCGCGTCGGCCTCGACGCGCCGATGGGTAGCGCCGACTCTGCCCGACGCCGCGCCGTGGCGCAGAACGTCAGCGCCCGCCGAGCGCTGTGCTGGATAGCCCGAAGGGAGATTACCGTACCGAGCCTTCGCTCGGGGCCCCGAGGGGGCCGCCCTCAGGCGGTAGCCGTCCCCGCGGGCACGATAAATCGGAACTCGGCGCCGCCGCCGGGCGCGCGGCGCACGCCGATAGTGCCACCGTGTGCCTCGACGAGGCCCTTGACGATGTACAGGCCGAGGCCGGTGCCACCGCCATGCTGGCCTCGGCGGCTGCCGCCTCGGGGCTTACCGCGCCAGAACTGGCGGAACACCCGGGGGGCCACGTCCGGTGCGATGCCCTCACCTTGGTCGCGGACGGAAACGGCGGCCGCGTCGGGCTCCTCAGCGGCTGCCGCCTGGTCGTCCAGATGTACCGGCTCCACCACGATCGTCACGATACCAGCCCCGTGCCGGACGGCGTTTTCCACCAGGTTGCCGAGGATCTGGTCGATCTTGTCGGCGTCGAGCCAGGTCTCCGGCAAGCCGCCTAGGACCTCGAGCCGGAACCGGTCCTCCGGGTCGCCCGCGGCCACCCGCCCCGCGATGGTCTTCCTGGCCCGGTCGGGCAGGTCGACCAGTTCCCTGTGGACCTCCATCCGGCCGGACTCGATCCTGGACACGTCGAGCAGTTCGGTGATGAGCCTGGTCACGCGGTCGGCGTCGGCGTTTACCGTCTCGAGCATCACGCGCTTCTGGTCGTCGGTGAACCGGCCCCACTTGTTCAGCAGCGTGGCGGTGAAGCCCTTCACGCTGGTCAGCGGGGACCGCAGTTCGTGGGCGACGGTGGACACGAGCTCGGCGCGGCTGCGTTCCAGACGTTCCCGCTGCTGCGCGCCGCGCAAGCTGATGACGAGCCGGCGCAGTGCTAGCCCGGGGGGGCTGTTCTGCCCCGGGGGGGCGACCCCCCGGGATCCCCCCGCTCCTGGGGGGAAACCTTTCCCCCCAGACCCCCTCGGCCCCCCTGGCCCTTGGGGGGGACGAGCCCCCCGAGCTACCCGGGGGCCGCGCACGTAGCCGATGGAGACGAGGATCTCGGTGCCGTCGGTCAGGTAGAGCGATCGCTCAGGGTGACGGGTGCGGGTCTGCAGGCCGTGGTACGGGTCCGCGTACACCCACCAGTCGCGGCCGTCGGCGTCGCGGAGCGGGAGCACGTCGAACACGAACTTGCCGATGACTTCGGCCGCATCCAGCCCGGTCAGGCGGGCGGCGACCCGGTTGAACACGATGATGCGGCCGGCTTCGTCGGCGACCACCACCCCGTCAGGAAGCTCGTCGGCGAAGACCAGGCTCCCGATCGGGACCGGGCCTTCGGGGAGCGGGCTGACGCCGGAAGCATGACCGTGAGCGGTCTGGTGGTTCGTGGGCGTCCCGGCCGGTTGCGGGGCCGATGACGCCCGGCTCGATATGAGCTCGTCCACTGCAGCGAAGCCTCCGTCCGGCGTGGCCGCACACGATCGTCCGGCGGCCGGAAGTGGTCACGGTTTGGGTGACGGATTGTGATCAGACTCTAGCGCGTATACCGTCTTTGTGACAGTCCTGAGACGTGAATTCTCTATGTTGTAGCTCAAATACTCTAAGCCACCAGCCGCTACTTACGTCTCAGCTTGTCCCGGTGCCATCCCCCGTCACTGCTGTACTCGTTGCGCACGCGCGGACTCGTAGAGGCACACCGCGGCGGCCGCGGCCAGATTGAGGCTTTCCGCCCGGCCGTAGATGGGCACCGCGACGGGCTCATCGGCCAGTGCGACCAGTTCGGGCGGCAGTCCCCACGCTTCATTGCCGAACATCCAGGCGGTCGGCTCGGCCAGCCGGGCCTGCACCTCTGGGTCGTCGAGGGGGCGGCCGACGCGGCCGTCCGCCGCCACGATACGAAGGCCGGCGTCACGCATGGTGACAACGGCGTCCTCGAGCCTGCTCCCGGCCACCACCGGCAGATGGAAGAGGCTGCCCGCCGACGCGCGCACGCACTTGCCGTTATAGGGGTCGACCGAGGCATCGGCGAAGACCACCGCGTGCGCGCCCGCCGCGTCCGCGGTGCGCAGCACGGTGCCCGCGTTCCCCGGATCCCGTACGTTGGCCAGCAGCGCCACCAGGCCGGGCCGGCCCCGGCGGGTGACCTCGGCGAGCGGGACGTCGACGAACCCGCAGACCGCCAGCAGGCCCTGCGGGGTCACCGTCTGGGCCAGTTCGTCCATGATCTCGCCGCTGACCACGTGCACCGGTATGCCCGCGTCGGCGATCGCGGTGACCAGATCCTGGTGCCTGCTCCGGGCGGGCACGGTCACGAACAGGTCGGTGACGCGAGCCCCGCAGTGAAATGCCTCCGCTACCGCTTGCGGGCCTTCGGCGAGGAAGGCCCGCTCACGCTGGCGGAAGGCTCGTTTGGTCAGGCGCCGCGCTCTTGCTAGCCCAGGGGGGACGACCCCCCTGGAACCCCCCGCATGCCCGCTGCGGTGCCCGCCGTAGTATCGCGCGACTGGGGGGCCGTCGGCCCCCGCAGGCCGCGCGATGTGGCTACGCCCCGGCGTCACCTACGCGGCCGCGGACCCGGATGCGTCGGGAAGCGCCTTCTTCGCCACCTCGACCAGGGCCGAGAACGCCGACTCGTCGGCGACGGCGAGTTCGGCGAGCATCCGCCGGTCGACCTCGACGCCCGCTACCCGCAGGCCCTGGACGAACCGGTTGTAGGTCATGCCGTTAGCCCGCGCCGCGGCGTTGATCCGCTGGATCCACAGCCGCCGGAAGTTGCCCTTGCGGTCCTTGCGGTCGCGGTAGGCGTAGGTCATCGAGTGGAGGACCTGCTCCTTGGCCTTGCGGTACAGGCGTGACCGCTGTCCCCGGTAGCCGCTGGCCCGTTCGAGGACAACCTTGCGCTTCTTGTGGGCGTTGGTCGCCCGCTTCACGCGTGCCATTGTTCTGTCTCCCTCGCCCTGGCTACTTACCCAGCAGCTTCTTGATCTCCTTGACGTCGCTGGGCGCGAGCGTCACTTCCCCGTAGAGCCGCCGCGTCAGGCGAGACGACTTGTGCTCGAACATGTGGTTGCGGTTGGCGCGGCGGCGCATCACCTTGCCGGTTCCGGTCAGCCGGAACCGCTTGGTGGCTCCGCTGTGTGTCTTCATCTTCGGCATGGTCGCCGTCGTCTCCATTCCTGTAGCTGGTGCCCCTAGGGGCACAGCAGTAACCGACCCCGGCGCTTGCGCCGGGGTTTATTGCCGCCGGGTGATGCTAGCCGGCTAGGCCGGACCCGATACCGCGGCGCCGTCGGCGGCGGGCTCAGTCGCCGCCGGTTCGGGGGCCGCTGCTGCGGCAGCGCGCGGGCTCGGCACCGACCGGTTGTGGGCCTGGCCTGCCGTGTGCGCCTTTGTTTCGCTCTTCTTCCGGTGCGGCCCGATCACCATGATCATGTTCCGCCCGTCCTGCTTGGGCTGCGACTCCACAAAGCCGAGCTCTTCAACGTCGCTGGCGAGACGCTGTAGCAGACGGAAGCCCAGCTCGGGCCTTGACTGTTCACGTCCCCTGAACATAATCGTCACCTTGACCTTGTCGCCCGCCTTGAGGAACCGCTCGACGTGGCCCTTCTTGGTGCCGTAGTCGTGCGGGTCGATCTTCGGGCGCAGCTTGATCTCCTTGACGATCGTCT
>Ga0070708_100002528_pt1 | contig 14122 bp, 13 predicted proteins | sample KBSK5503metaG_FD_65469 | JGI IMG/M metagenome (GOLD analysis project Ga0070708, IMG submission 65469) | Corn, switchgrass and miscanthus rhizosphere microbial communities from Kellogg Biological Station, Michigan, USA - KBS K5-50-3 metaG | ecosystem: Host-associated > Plants > Roots >...
CCTTCGCCGCGCGCACGGCAACAGGGCCGTTGGCGGCGATCGACCGCGCAAGCTGGAGAGCGCGCCCCCGCACCTCGTCGGGTGAGACGATCTCGTGCACGATCCCGTACTGCAGTGCCTCGCCTGCCGAGATGCGACGGCCGGTGAAGATCAGCTCAGACGCACGACCGGGCCCGATCAGCCTCGGAAGCCGCTGTGTCCCTCCGCCTCCGGGGATGATCGCGAGGGTCGTTTCGGGCAAGCCGAGCACGGCGGTCGTCGAAGCGATACGGATGTCGCACGCGAGCGCGAGCTCTAAGCCGCCCCCGAGAGCGACGCCGTTGATCGCCGCGATCGTGGGAACGGGGATCTCGCCGACGGCCTGCATCGCGCGCGAGATCGCCGCGACGGCTTCGGCGACCTCGATCGAGCCGAGACCGGCACGCTCTTTCAAATCCGCCCCTGCGCTGAACGCACGGTCACCCAAACCCGAGAAGATCACCGCGCGCGCGGCGGGGTCGTCTCGCAGAGCACTCGCCGCCTCGAGCAGCGCTTCGACGAGCTCCCGATCGAGCGCGTTCATCGCTTCAGGACGAGACAGCGTGAACCGGTAGACGCCGTCGGGATCCTTCTCGAATGCGCTCGCGTCGCTCATCCCGAAGCCTCGCCGGCCTTGCGCGCCTGCGTCGCACGGGTTGCCTTCAGGTAGCGGCTCGGCAGCTCCTTCCGAAGTACGCGTGCCACGCCTTCCGCCGCTTCCATGATCGTCTCGAGGCTCACCCCGGTAGCGATGCCCATCCCCTCGAGCATGAACACGAGCTCCTCCGTTGCAAGGTTCCCGTTCGCGCCGGGCGCGTACGGAGTTCCGCCGAGCCCACCGACCGAGGAGTCGAAGGTCGTCACGCCTGCCTCGAGCCCGGCGAGCGCGTTCGCGAGTCCGGTCCCCCGCGTGTCGTGCAGGTGCAGCGCGATCTGCTCGTCCCTTGCACCCGCATCGCGCATCTTTTCCACCGTGGTCGCGACCTGCACGGGGTTCCCGAGCCCGGTTGTGTCTCCTAGCGAGACTTGATAGCAGCCGAGGCCGAGAAGTCTCATTGCGATCCGCACGACGTGTTCTTGCGGGACGAAGCCTTCGTACGGGCAGCCGAACGCAACCGAGACGTAACCACGAACGTTGATGCCATCCTCGGCGGCGAGGGCGGTCACTTGTTCATACCGCTCGAACGCGCCTTCGATGGATGTACCGATGTTGCGTTGGCTGTGCGACTCCGTCGCTGAAAGGAATACGGCTATGTCTCGCAGGTGTGCGTTGGTCGCGCGCTCGTAGCCCCTGACGTTGGGAACGAGCGCGCTGTACGTCACGCCCGGTCCCCGCTCGATCCGTTTGCATACCTCTTCGGCGTCGGCGAGCTGCGGGATGCGCGCGGGGTTCACGAACGCCGTGACTTCGATGTGCGTGAGTCCCGAGATGCTCAGGCGATCGATCAGCTCGACCTTAGCCTCGGTCGGTATCGGGGTGTCTTCGTTCTGAAGGCCGTCGCGAGGACCGACCTCAACGATGCGGACTTCCGCGGGATAAGACATGGAGCCATTATCGCCGCGATGGAGTTAGCTTCGCCCCTATGCGAATGCCCTATGCGAAAGACAGGGCCTTCGCGCCGTTCACGACCTCCTCGACCACGACGGCGGCGCCCACGATGCTGGCGCCTTTGGCGCATTTCGACTCGTCGATCCCGCGAGGCTTCGTGCACGCGCTGCACAGCCAGACCTGACCGCCGGCCTCGACGAACTGGTCGAAGAGGTCTTTCAACGGCGGTAGCCCCGGCGCGCTAACGCCGTCGGTCCCGCCCGGCGTCCCGAGCCACACCGCTTCGATCGTGCATACGACGACTGCTTCCTGTCCCGAAGCGGCGGCGACGTTCGCCGCGACGAACGGCAACGTGGCTCGCTCGGGGTCCTCTTTGCCGTACACGCAGTTGAAGATGATCTTGTTGCTCATCGGTTCCTCCTTCTCGTGAGGGTGCACCAGCCTACGGCTGTGTGGCACCGACAAGGAAGTTCGCGACCTTCGGCTTGAAACGGCCGCTCACAGCCGCGCGAGGGCTGCTCGAGCCATAGGTTGGAATCATGCGAGTTCGACTGCATCCGGCGCGCGGTTCCGTATCGGTCGAGTTCGCCGCCGTTCTGCCGCTCGTGGCGGTCTCTATGCTGCTCGTCGCGCAGATCGGATTGCTCGTGTCTGAGCAGCTTGCGGTACAGCATGCCGCGCGCGAAGGTGCCCGCGCGGCCGCGGTATGGAACGATGATGATCGCGCGCGGACGGCTGCGCTTAACGCGGGCAATCTCGATCCGGCGCGCACCACGATCGCGATCTCTCCATCACATCGCGACATCGGCTTGCCGGTTCGCGTCGAGGTTCGCTTCAAGCCCGTCGGGGTGCCGATCGTCGGCCGCTTCATGCCGTCTGCGACGACACTGAGCGCGGCCGTTGAGATGCGAACGGAGCGCGCGCCACCTGATGGGAGCTGATCGCGGCGCCGTCACGATCGTCGCGGTGACATGCACGCTGATCCTTTGCCTCGGCGCGCTGGGAGCGGCGGACCTGGGCTCGATGCTTCACGCTCGCGCGCGGGCGCAGTCCGCTGCTGATGCAGCCGCCCTTGCTGCGGTGACCGAGCAAGCCCCGATCCTCGGCCGGGGGAACGCTCCCGAGCAGGCCGCGCGTGACGAAGCAGATCGGAACGGCGCCGTCTTGATGCGATGCGATTGTTCCGTCGGGGGAACCACGGCGACTGTTGAGGTGATGGTGACGCCGAAGCTCACGTTCCTCTCCGGCTGGTTCGGACGGCGTGTTCGCGCGACCGCGCGCGCGGCCCTTGACCCCGATGTGCTGAGCTACCGCGACGCTGGCTAGTCTGCATGCATGCCCATCCCGCGCGAGCAGCTGCGTCTCACGGACGAAGAGCTGGAGGAGATGCTTCGGAACGAGCGGACCCTGCGCGTCGCGACCGTGTCTGCAGATGGATGGCCGCACGTCGTTCCGCTTTGGTTCGTCTGGCGTGACGGCGCGGTATGGGTCAACAATCTCCGACGCAGCAAGCGAAGTCGGGATGTCCGTGAAGGGTCGCCGGTTGCCCTCTGTGTCGATACCGGCGTTGCGTACCAAGAGCTGCGCGGCGCCGTTCTGTACGGGCGCTTCGGCGTGGCCGACGCCGAGCCCGCGCTCGAAACCGTGAAAGCTGAGTTCGCCCGGAAGTACTGGGGTATGGACTCGATCCCGGATCTGAAGAGTCACGAGTGGCTCCGGTTGATCCCCGAGCGCGTCGCATCATGGGACTTCCGAAAGATCCCGGCAGGACGGGACCGCCGGCTCGAAGCAGGGAAATCGCAGACCGACGCCTAAGAAACCTTTGAGCGGCGTCATTCGTTGTCCAAATTGGGTAAATCAACCAGTAGACGCGGAGGCCTCCGCGGCTCCGCTCTAACGGTGATACAAAGGAAGCCCGATGAGCTCACACGATCCCGAAGATCCGTCCATGTCCGACGCCCCGCGAGAGGGCGAGGGCGGAAACGGGTGGCACCCCGCCGGCGAGCAGTGGCCGGCGAGCGGCGTCGGATCGCGGCCGGTCGTGACCGTTCGTAAGGAGCCGGCGCCTCGCCGCGCGTTCGCATCGCTCGGCTTCCTCCTCGACGCGAGCCGCCGGCGGAGAACCGGCCGGTTCGCCCTTTGGTTCCTGGTGATCGCGTTGGCACTCGGCGGGGTCGGACTGCTTACGTATCCTCTCGTGACCGATGTCTGGGCGCACCGGATCCAACACCGGCTCGTCCAAACCTTCGCCTCGCCGCAAGAGAAGCAACTCTTCCTACACCCCGTGGAGGGGTCGCCCCTCACACGGTTGATCATCCCGAAGCTCCACATCAACATCATCGTGGTGGAGGGCATCAGCGGGAACGCATTGCGCGCGGGTGCGGGACACTATCCGGGGACCGCGTTGCCCGGCGCTTCGAGCGGCAACATCGCCATCGCCGGTCACCGCACCGGCTTCGGTGAGCCCTTCCGTCATCTCGAGAAGCTGACGAACGGCGACGACGTTCAGCTGATCACGCCGTTCGGCACGTACACGTACCAAGTTGTCGGTCCATTTGAGGCTCATGGCAACCCTTGGATCACCGGCCCTCAAGACTGGAGCGTGATCGCACCGACCCCCGTTGCCTCCCTGACGCTGACGACCTGCGATCCACCCCATACCTCCCTGAACCGGCTGATCGTGCGACTCGTCCTTTTGTCGAAGAAGGCCTAAAGCCCCTGTTCCGGGCCTCGCACGGCGAGGTAGTCTGAATATGCGCCCGTTTCGGGACCAAGCGGGCGGCCAGGCATAACCGTTCGGGGGGATGCCCCGTTATACGGTTGACGTTGAGCAGAGACCGTAGGGGTTAGATGAAGAGCAGGATCCTTCGAGCAGCCTTACTCGCGACGGCCATGGCTAGCATGCTCGCGGTTTTCGCCGCCGTCCCGGCAGAGGCTGCCCCCTCTGTCTCGCTCCGCGTCTACCGGTGCACCAGCTCCGACTGTAGCTCGAAGACCCAGGTGTACTCCGGGCTCATTGCGGGCGTCCTTCAGATCCAGGCAACACCTTCTGTGTCGGGCCTCTTGCCGCCGAATCTGAGCGGGGTCGAGATTGACGTAAAACCATCGAGCTCGTCGAGCGCTGTTTGCATGCTTCACATCACGAACCCGAATAGCGGCAGCACGTATTCGACGAATTGGAACAGCGCGTCGTATCCCAACAATGCGCCGTCGGGTTGCGGGACCTCGAGCCTTTACGGAACGCTTAGCCGGAACGAGTCTGTCGTGATCACGGCGAAGGCGGTCGACACCTCGGGCAATCAGGCAACGAGCTCCTCCGTCAGCTTGTCCCTCAACAACGCGCCGACGCCGCCCGTATGGGTGTCGAGCCCCTCCGTTTCCGGCGCAGCACAGCGCGCGCCGGTCGTCACGCTCAAATGGAGCGCGTCGCCCGAGCCGGACATACAGGAGTACCGCTTCTTCCGCACCGATCCATCCGGCTCGACGAAGCAGTATCCGGTTAGCGCAGCGAACCCGGGGGCACAGGGGTGCTCAGTCAGCGGAACGACCTACACCTGCTACGACACCAACTTCCCGTCCACGGGTTTTGGCGGTAACTACAGCTACGCGATCGCAGCGTGGCGGTCGAGCCCTTCGACCGCCGACACGTGCTACTTCCCGAACCAGCAGACCCCATGCATCGGCGCCCAGTCGAGCGACGTGCGCCAAGTCGCGATCACCGAGCCTGCGCAACCAACTCCCACCCCCACCAGCGGCTCGGGCGGGGGCGGCGGGGGCGGTTCGGGTTCGGTCGGCGGCACCGGCGGCGGCCCTGGCGGCGGCGCCGGCAGCGTTCCCTCCGGCGTCCCATCCATCAACACGGGGAACCCCCAGGCCCAACCGCGCACGAATGTGCTCGGCCAAACAGTGAGCCCGGGAGACTGCTTCACCTGCGGCACGTACAAGGAGACCCTCCCGTACGGGCAGCTCCCCGGCGATGGGGGTCAGTCGGGAACCATCCCCGGGAACAGCCCGCAGCGTCCTGTCCTCGCGGCCGGCTCAGGGCTCGACACCGGGTCGAGCGGTCCCGACCCGAGGCAGCTCTGGGTCTCCATCGCAGCCGGGCTCGTCCTTCTCCTTACCGCGGGTCACGTCGCCCGCGTCCTGCGCGCGACCGCCCACTAGCGCCGCCCACTAGCGCCGCCCACTGGCACCCCCCACTGGCACCGCGCACTAGCCCCGCCCACTGGCACCCCCCACTGGCACCGCCAACTGGCACCGCCCACTGGCCCGCCCACCCGGATCGGGTCGCTCCTCGTCATACGATTGTGTCCTTATGGCCGGCCAGATCGCGTGTCTCTGCGGCGCCCCCCTCGTCGAGGAAGTAACCGAGCGAGGCGTTCGTCCGGTGGGCGGCGGCGCATTCATCCCCTTCCAGCGGTCGACGGATTACGTGATGTGTGCCGAATGCCTGCGAACCTATGACGTTCGTTCGCTCATGGCGCAGGCCGAGACCGCGGAAGTCATCGAGAGCCTCGAGCGGCTCGCCGAGACGGCTGAGGACGCCGGTCAGAGTTGAGGATCACAGCGAGCAGCCGCACGGCACCGTTCTTATCGAGCGGTTCATTCCCGTTGCCGCATTTCGGCGACTGAACGCACGACGGGCACCCACGGTCGCACGCGCACGATGCGATCGCCTCCATCGTCGCGCGCAGGTGCTCGGCTCCGGCTTCGAAGCTGCGAGCGGCAAAGCCTGCGCCACCGGGATAGCCGTCGTAGATGAAAACCGTGCACATCCCCGTATCGGGATGCAAGGCGGTGGAGACGCCCCCGATGTCCCAGCGATCGCACATCGCAAAGAGCGGCATCAAGCCGATCGCCGCGTGCTCCGCCGCGTGAGCGGCGCCAGGAACCGAGGCAGGGTCGAGACGTGCGATGGAAAGGACGTCGGGTGGCACCGTGTACCAGACCGCCTTCGTCTGGAGCGTCTGTTCCGGCAAATCGAGCGGCTGCTCGTCAAGTGTTTCGTTCGAGTAGAGGCGCTTTCGAACGAACCCGACGACTTGGTTGCTCACGATCACGTCACCGAGGAAGAGGTCGACCGAGCCGGTGTGCTTCCGATCGTGCACGGCCGCGATCCGGATGTCTGTGATGTCCCGGGCCTGTGTGTAATGGGCAACGTCGACCGGCGCAACGACGGCGACGTTCGCCCCGAGGTCGAGCGCGCGCACCTCGAACTGCTCGCCCTGGTGGATGTAGATCGCGCCGGCGTGCACGGTGTGATGCGCGCGCGAGCCGTCTGCCGTACCCAGTAGGCGTCCGGTCTCGTCCTCGACGATCTGAACGACGCGTCCTGCGGATCGGATGTCGATCTCCGTCGCAGGTGAGCGCCTTCCGTTCCAGAACCGCTTGTCGCCGCGCGCACGCAACAGGCCCGCGTCGTCGAGGCGCGCTAGTGCGTCACCGTATGAAGGGCCGAAGATCTCCGCGTCGGCGTCCCGCAGAGGTAGCTCGAACGCCGCGGCGCCGATGTGGGGCTCCAAGATGTTGGGGTTGGAATGGTCGATCACCGCCGCCTCGTGCGGGCGGCCGAAGATCTCCGCCGGATGCGCGACGATGTACTGATCGAGCGGATCGTCTTGAGCGATGAGGATCACGAGCGAGCGTTGCTGCGCGCGTCCGGCGCGCCCCGCTTGCTGCCAGGTCCCTGCGATCGTTCCGGGGTAGCCGGCGATCACGCATGCGTCGAGCCCGCCGATGTCGATGCCGAGCTCAAGCGCGGTCGTGGCCGCGACGCCGAGCAGCTCGCCGCTCGCGAGATCGCGTTCGAGTGCGCGCCGCTCTTCCGGGAGGTAGCCGGCACGGTACGCGGCGATGCGTCCGGCGACGTCGCCGCGGTCGTCGGCCAGAAGGTCGCGCGCGTGCTGTGCGATCAGCTCAGCACCTTTGCGAGAGCGTGCGAACACGATCGTTCGCACATCTTCGCGCGCGAGACCCGCAAGCATGCCGGCCGCTTGCGAGCCCGCGCTGTAGCGAACCTCCGCAACCGAGCCGTCGGGCAGCTCGACGAACGGCGGGTTCCAGAACGCGAAGACCTTCTCGCCTCGCGGAGAACCGTCGGTTGTTATCTCATCGAAGGGCAACCCGGTCAGGCCCGAAGCCAACATCGCGGGATTGCCGATCGTTGCGCTTGCCGTCACGAACAACGGAGACGCGCCGTAGTGGGCCGCGACACGGCGAAGCCGGCGCAAAACGTTGGCGACGTGCGAGCCGAACACGCCGCGGAACGTGTGCATCTCGTCCACCACGACCATCCTGAGGTTCTTGAAAAAGAGCGCCCAGCGGTCGTGGGTGGGAAGGATGCCGACGTGCAGCATGTCGGGGTTGGTCACGATGATGTTCGCGGTGCGGCGTGCCCACGCGCGCTCCGCGGAAGGGGTGTCACCGTCGTACACGGTTGCGCGCGCCGCGGGGAACGCGAAGGAACGCATCTGCCTGAGCTGATCTTGCGCGAGGGCCTTCGTCGGGAAAAGGAACATCGCGGTGGCCCGGGGATCGGCGAGCAGCCGCTCGAACGTCGCGAGCTGGTACACGAGACTCTTCCCACTGGCCGTCCCGGTCGCGATCGCGATGTTGTGGCCTGTGCGCGCAGCACGAAGGCCATCGGCTTGATGTGACCAGAGGCGCTCGATGCCGGCGCGCCGCAGGCGGACCGACAGCTCTGGGGCAAGGTCGAGCGGCCCTGCATCCGGCGCTTCGCGCGCTGGGATGTGCTCGACATGAACCAGCGAGTCGGCGTGATCCCCCTCGGCGAGGTCCGCAAGAACGCGATCGGCATCCACGCCGCGAGACTAGCGCGCGCACCCGACAGGGACGCGGCGCGCGCGAGACCCTTTGCTAGGGTTCCGCCTCGTGCCAGACGAGGGTATGCCGGACGAGCTGGCTCACACGCGGAAACAGTGGGCCTTCATCGCCGGTGCGGCCGCTCTGACGTTGCCCTCTGCTCTCATGCGGTTCGGTCTGTTCGGTCACGTTCACAACGCCCCCCCTCTCGAGACCCTCCTTTTCGGGGTGGCCATACTCGGCGCTGCTTTCCTTCTCTCCTGGGGCGCAGAGGTCGCACAGTTAGACATCTCACAAGGACTCGCGATCGCGTTCCTCGCCTTGATCGCCGTGCTGCCCGAATACGCGGTAGACCTGGTCTTCTCGTGGAAGGCCGGTGTGCAAGACCGAACCAGACTGGTTTCTTGCGGCAACGAGCCTTGCAGGCATCTGGCGATCGCGAACATGACCGGCTCGAACCGTCTTTTGATCGGCCTTGGGTGGGCGGCCGTCGTTCTCGTGTGGTTCTGGCGCTCGAAGAACAAAGGAGTGACGTTGCCCGGTTCGAGGCGAACCGATCTGGGGTTCCTCTTCGTCGCAACCGTGTGGGCGATGAAGATCGTGATCCTGGGCCACATCGATTTGATCGACTCAGCCGTGTTCGCCGTGATGTTCGTTCTCTACATCATCCACGCAGCGAAGGAGGAGGCGGAAGAGCCGGAACTCGTTGGCCCACCGCTTGCGATCGCGGCATTGTCCGTCACAGCGCGGCGCACCGTGACCATCGGCATGTTCGTCTTCGCAGCCGCCATGATCCTCGCCAGCGCAGAGCCGTTCGCGGAAGGCCTCGTTGCGACCGGAGCGAGATTCCATATCAACGAGTTCCTCCTCGTTCAATGGTTGGCGCCGCTCGCCTCGGAAGCCCCAGAGATGATCATCGCGATCCTCTTCGTGTTGCGCGCGAAGCCGGAGAAGGGCCTCGGGACCCTGGTCTCATCGAAGGTCAATCAATGGACGCTGCTGGTCGGTACGGTGCCCCTGGTCTACGCGATCGCACATCGGTCCATTGCGCCGATGGTCATGGATGCACGACAGGTCGAAGAGATCCTTCTGACCGCTGCTCAGTCGCTGTTCGCCGTCTCGGTGCTTGCGAACATGACTCTGTCACGCCTCGAGGCGAGCGGCTTGCTCGTCCTGTTCCTCGCCCAGTTCGGCTTTAAGGGCACGACAACTCGCTATGGATTCGCGCTCGTTTATCTTCTGCTCTTCCTCCTGCTGGTCCTGAAAGAGCGTGCGAATCGCGAAGGGCTACTGCATGCGATCCGGCACACCTTCATGAAGCCGGGTGGTTCTCACCAGCGCGCGCGAAGCGAGTCGGACTAACTTCCGAGCTGGCCGTCGCTGCAGATATCGACGAACTGATTCCGTGCAGGTGTTCCCACGGTGACGATGCTCGCGCCGCCGGCGCTGCCGAGGCCGCCCTGCATCACTGCGTTCGTGACGTTTGCCGGCCGGATCTTCAGGACGAACAGGCCGAGCTTGAACGCCTCGGTTATGGGGATGTCCAGCCGGATGTTGCGGTACATCGCGCCCATCGCGCGAAGGAGCGTCCCCGGGTCCCTTTTCATGTTGGACTGCTGCTGCGCTAGAGCAGCGGCGATCAGCTTTCCCTGAGCGAGCGAGCGGTCGAAGTCTCCCGCCGGCCGCGTGTGGCGGTTGCGCGCGAACGCCAGCGCCTGAGAGCCGGTGAAGTGGTACCTCGTCCCGGATATGAAGTTGTAGTGAGAGAAATGGTCGGCCGGGGTTCTCTCGGTCACTCTGAAGTCGATCCCGCCGAAGTCGTTCACGGCATTCTGGAACCCTTGGAACGACGTCAACGTGTAGTAGGAGAAATGGCAACCGGTCAGCTGCTCGACGGTTCGGATCACGAGCTGCGGACCACCCAAGTACTCCGCGGCATTGATCTTGTCCTGCCCGTGTCCGGGGATGTTCACGTACGAATCTCGTGGGATACCGAGGATCGACGCATGCAGTGTGCCGGGGACGATCGCGACGATGTGTATCGAGTCCGTCCGTACCTGCGTCGAGTTTCCTGATCGCGCGTCTCCACCCAGCATCAGGATGAAGATCGGCTGCGTGTAGCTAGGCGCGAACTCACCGGCGTGCGCGCGCGCGATGACCGTCTTCTGGGTCTGGCCGGACGCACTGGTAAACGAACCGAACGAGGCCCATAACACTGCAGCAGCCAGGCCCGCAACGGGGAACAGGAACAACTTACGCCGTGAGCTCATGACGACGTAGCCGATGCGCTGGGCGACGGGACGACGGAATGTTGTGTTTGCTTCGCCGAGTAATAAGTCACGACCCACCCCTGAGCGGTCTTCTGGAAGTCGTAGGTCACTAGTTGGTCGATCGTGAGCGGATACGCACCGGACTGTTTCATGGTCGCGTTCGCGGTGAAATGCACCGCAGCGATCGCGTATGTCGGCTTGCCGTTGCCGAAGTACACGGTGACCTTCACGCTCTGCGTCGTCGGATCGACGCGTTTAACTTCCGTGCGCGCGTCGCCGATCGTGAGCGTCGCGAGATCCTTGGAGAACGATATGCTCGCAGCCGCAGCGAAGTGCGTCGCGATGTCCGGGAAGGTCCCGTCACCGAACTTGCTCGTGTCGACGAATGCTTGCTCGTACCAGTCGTTCAGCATCGAGACGATCTGATCGCTCTCCTTCTTCACGCTTCCGATCGGCGGAGGCTTCTTCGCGTCGGTCTCGCCTTTCACGGCCACAACGAAGGCCACCTTGGCAACCCCGGGTGGGGGATTCGCGCCACTCTTCTTCTTGCCGCCGGCAAGATTCGCGATCAAGGCAGCGAGCACGACGATGACGACGACTCCGATCCCTGTTCGAAGGAGTCTTTGCTGCCGGGTACGACGCCGCGAGAAAGTAGGTTGTCGCATGGACGGGCAGAGGGTACTAACCGCCCTACCCCTGCGCAATGAGCATGGTTCTCCGTTTGGCTTCTGGATCACCCTTTTGGTTCTGACGATGGGCTCGCGCCAGTTGAGGCCGCCGATGAGAGCTTCGCCCTCCTGTGGAATCACTCTGGTAAGGTTCTTTTCGGAGTGCCGGGAAGTCTGGTCGGCGATGTCAGAACCGACCCCGGAGAACGATGAGCACTCCGATCCGAACCGCCCTGCTTTCCGGACTGCGCGTTTCGCTCGTCTCAGTGATCTGGAGCGCCACGGTTTGTTCGGCCGCCGTCGTCACGGGAGCGATCACCGGAAGCCTTGTCCTGATCGCCTTCGGCGTGACGGGACTGCTCGACGGCGCTGGCTCGCTCACGCTCGTTCTGCACTTCCGCCACGCGCTGGCCAGTACCCTCGTTTCATCGCGCCGTGAGCGCTTGGCTCTGCGAGTTGTGAGCGTCGGGCTCATCGCGATCGGAGCCTCAACGATCGCCGAAAGCACACGCAGACTGATCACGAACCAAGCTGGGCGCGGCTCGCCTGTCGGGGTCGGCCTCGCAGGTGCATCGGCGGTCGTTCTCGCCTTGCTCGCGCTGGCGAAATGGCGCATCGCCGGAAAGGTGCAGAGCGACGCCTTGCGGGCGGATGGCTGGCTATCCGCAACGGGCGCCGCTCTCGCAGTCATCGCCGTTACAGGAGCTGCCCTGAGCTCAGGGTCCACCCCGGCATGGATCGACCCGGTTGCCGCGCTCTGTGTCGCTTGCATCGCCGCCGTGGTTGGCGTGATCGAGCTCCGTCGGGAGGAAAGGGCCGCGTGATGCCGCGCCGTCGTTGTCGCGTCTCGCCGGAACCGGTCTAACGCGAGAGAGGGGTAGCCGCAGATCCGCGTACAGGCTCATCTCCGGATGCTCGGGAGCTCTCGGCGTCTTGATCCGAACATTCCGGCGAGATGTTCCATGCGCTTTGCAGGGCTAGAGGGGTCAAGATAGCATCGCGTGCGCGCGGCACCCCACTTATGTCAACGCCGTCCCAACAGGAGGTTTGATGAGCGGCATCCTTGCGGCCGAGGGCGGGAAGATCCCCGTACCTTTCCGCTCGCTGGAGACCAATGCGCTGTGGATCATCCTCGGCATATCTCTTCTGGCTCTCGTTGTTGCGTACTTCCTCGTGAAGCAAGTCATGAGCGCGCCGCAAGGCACGCCCAAGATGATCGAGATCGCAAAAGCGATCCAGGAGGGGAGCGCCGCGTATCTTCGGCGCCAGTTCATGACCGTTGGTGCGTTCGTCATCGCGTTGGGGATCTTGTTGTTCTTCATCCTTCCGGCGCCGCTCGCATGCATCAAAGGAGTGGGAGAAGCAGCGAGGTTGATCCCGCTCGACGCGGCGGGAAGATGTGTCGGAGGGACGGTGTTGCACGCGGCGTGGGTGATCCGTCTCGGCCGCTCGCTCGCATTCGTTCTCGGCGCCGGATTCAGCGCACTGACGGGCTTTGCCGGCATGTCGCTCGCCGTGCGCGCGAACGTGCGGGTCGCGAACGCTGCTCGGGAATCCGGTCTTCGCCGCGCGCTCACGATCGCATTCCGCGCCGGCGGCGTCGCCGGGATGTTCACCGTCGGTCTCGGTCTGCTCGGCGCGGTCGCGATCCTGCTCCTCTTTAAGGAAGACGCTCCGGACGTTCTCGTCGGCTTCGGCTTCGGCGGTGCGCTGCTCGCGATGTTCATGCGTGTGGGAGGCGGCATATTCACGAAAGCCGCCGACGTCGGCGCCGACCTCGTCGGCAAAGTCGAGCAAGATATCCCTGAAGATGATCCACGCAACGCGGCAACGATCGCAGACAACGTCGGTGACAACGTCGGAGACTGCGCAGGCATGGCAGCCGACCTGTTCGAGTCGTACGAGGTAACGCTCGTCGCCGCGATCATCCTCGGCGCCGCCGCGTTCATCGCAAAGGGTCCCACCGCCGCGATCATCGGCGTCACCTTCCCGCTCTTCGTGCGCGCGATCGGCGTCATCACTTCGATCATCGGCATCTACCTTGTCTCACCCCGGTCGGAGACCGAGCACGGGATGCGCGCCATCAACCGTGGGTTCTTCGCGTCCGCGGCCCTGTCGGCCGTCGCGGTTCTCGTAGTGGCGCAGTGGTACGCGCACAACATCCGCATGTTTTACGCGGTACTCATCGGCCTGGCGCTGTCTGCCGTCATCCAGGTTCTGACGCAGCACTTCACCGACACGACACGCGCGCCGGTGCAAGAGATCGCAAAGTCGTCGAACACCGGCGCCGCAACCACGATCCTCTCCGGGTTCTCCGTCGGGATGGAGTCGACCGTGTGGGCACTGCTCGCGGTTGCCGCCGCGATCATGGGAGCGTTCCTCCTCGGACACAACATCGACGAGAAGCTGTATTACATCGCGCTCAGCGGCATGGGCATGCTGACGACGGTGGGTGTGATCGTTTCGATGGACACATACGGCCCGATCTCCGACAACGCGCACGGGATCGCCGAGATGTCGGGCGGTCTCGGCGAGCGAGCAGACGAGATCATGGCCGGCCTCGACGCGGTGGGGAATACCACGAAGGCGATCACGAAAGGAATGGCGATCGCGACCGCCGTTATCGCAGCGACGTCTCTCTTCGGCTCGTTCCGCGAGATCGTGCTCGGCGAGCTCAGCAAGGCAGGGAAAGTGGTATTGGACTTCCCGATCCGGATCGACCATCCCGATGTGCTCGTCGGCCTTTTGATCGGTGGCGCCGTCTCCTTCCTGTTCGCGTCGCTCGCGATCCGCGC
>Ga0070708_100002529_pt1 | contig 14122 bp, 8 predicted proteins | sample KBSK5503metaG_FD_65469 | JGI IMG/M metagenome (GOLD analysis project Ga0070708, IMG submission 65469) | Corn, switchgrass and miscanthus rhizosphere microbial communities from Kellogg Biological Station, Michigan, USA - KBS K5-50-3 metaG | ecosystem: Host-associated > Plants > Roots >...
CCGGACGTGTTGTTCCTCGCCGAAGCGTTCACCCGGCCGAAGATGATGAAGGCGCTGGCGAAAGCGGGATTCACCCAGTCCTACACCTATTTCACCTGGCGCGTTTTCAAGCAGGAGATCCAGGACTATCTTGTCGAGCTCACCCAGAGCCCGGTCGCGGACTACATGCGCGGGAACCTGTGGCCCAACACCCCCGACATCCTCTCCGACTTTCTCCAACAGGGGGGACCGCCGGCGTTCAGGATCCGGCTTGCCCTCGCGGCGACCCTCTCGCCGTCGTATGGAATCTACAGCGGGTACGAATGGTGCGAGGCGCGGGCGATTCACCAGAGCGAAGAGTATCTGGATTCGGAGAAGTACCAGCTTCGGCCCTGGCAAATCGGCGGGCCGGACGACATCGGCGCCTACGTTTCGCGGATCAACCAGATACGCAGAGCCAATCGTTCGCTGCAGCTGTATCGCAACGTGCGCTTCTATCAGGCGGACAACGACCAGGTTCTGTTCTATGGGAAGAAATGTCCGGACGGCTCGAATCCGTTGTTGATCGCGGTCAGCCTCGATCCGTTCGCGAACCAGGAGGTGGAGCTCCACGTTCCGCTCGGCGATCTGGGGTTGGGCGTCGAGGAGACGTTCCAGGTCCACGAGCTGATGAAGGATGGTCGCGCGCTGTGGCGGGGGCCCCGGGCGACGGTGAGGCTGACCCCGGAGAATCCGGCCGCGATCTGGTCAGTCCATCGATTCGCGCGTCGCGAAAACAGTTTTGACTACTTCGACTAGGAATTGAGCGCGAATGATCGACCAGGATCCGCTCTGGTACAAAAAAGCCATCATCTATGAAGTGCACATCCGGGCGTTCTACGATTCGAACGCCGACGGAATCGGCGACATCCATGGATTGATCGAAAAGCTGCCGTACATCCACAGCCTGGGGGTGACCTGCCTCTGGCTGCTGCCGATGTATCCCTCGCCGTTGCGCGACGACGGCTACGACATCGCCGACTACTACGGCATCCACCCCGACTACGGGACGGTCGACGACTTCCGCGAGCTGGTGGCGGAGGCGCACAAGCGGGGCATCCGCGTCCTGACCGAGTTGGTGATCAACCACACCTCGGATCAGCACCCCTGGTTTCAGGAAGCCCGGCGCGACCCGAAAGCGCCCAAGCGCAACTGGTACGTCTGGAGCGACACCGACGACAAGTACAAAGGGGCGCGGATCATCTTCCTCGACACCGAGCGGTCCAATTGGACCTGGGACCCGGTGGCCAAGCAATACTTCTGGCATCGCTTCTTCTCGCACCAGCCGGACCTCAACTACCAAAACCCCGAGGTCCAGCAAGCAATGCTGGAGGTGATGAAGTTCTGGCTGGACATCGGCGTGGACGGCTTCCGCTGCGACGCGGTGCCCTACCTCTTCGAGCGCGAGGGGACCAACTGCGAGAATCTCCCCGAGACCCATGCCTTCCTGAAAAAGCTGCGCGCCAAGATCGAGGCCGAGTACGAGGGCCGCATCCTGCTCGCCGAAGCGAACCAGTGGCCGGCCGACGTTCGCCTCTATTTCGGCGAAGGCGACGAATTCCACATGGGCTTCCACTTTCCGGTGATGCCGCGCCTGTTCATGGCGGTGCGCCGGGAGGAGCGGACGCCGATCGTGGAGATCCTCCAGCAGACTCCGGAGATCCCACCCAATTGCCAGTGGGCGCTCTTCCTCCGCAACCACGATGAGCTCACCCTGGAGATGGTCACCGACGAGGATCGCGACTACATGTACCGGGAGTACGCTCGCGACGCGCGGATGCGGCTCAACCTCGGCATTCGCCGTCGGCTCGCGCCCCTGATGGAAAATGGACGCCGACGGATCGAGCTGATGCACAGCCTCCTCTTCAGCTTGCCAGGCACCCCCGCCCTCTACTACGGCGACGAGATAGGCATGGGAGACAACTACTACCTCGGCGATCGCAACGGCGTTCGAACGCCGATGCAGTGGACCGGCGATCGCAATGCCGGGTTTTCTCGGGCCGACACCGCTCAGCTCTACGCCCCGGTGATCTCCGACCCCGTCTTCGGCTACCAGGCCCTGAACGTGGAGGCGCAGGAGAGGACGCGGTCGTCGCTGCTCTCCTGGATCCGGCGACTGATCCGCGTCAGACAGCGCTACCCGGTGTTCGGCTTCGGCACCCTTCGATTCCAGAATCCGACGAACAAGAAGGTGCTCGCCTTCCTCCGGGAATATCAAAACCAGACAATGCTGGTGGTCTGCAGTCTCTCCCGGCACGCCCAGCCTGCGGAGCTGGACCTTGCCGAATGGCACGGTTGGCAGCCTGTCGAGCTATTTGGCGAGACCCGATTTCCGAGAATTACCGAGCAGCCCTATCAGCTCTCGCTAGGACCATACATGTTTCTGTGGTTTCGCCTGGAGAGACCCGGACCGACCGAGGCGTGAGCATGAACGGCGTCGACCTAAGCAGGCTTCCAGACTATCTCCAGAACCAGCGTTGGTTCGGGTCCAAGGGCGTGCCGATCAAGGACGTCGCGCTGGTCGATCACTCGGAGCTGGCGCTGGAGAGCCCCGGTTCCTGCCCGGGCCCCTTCGTGATCGCTATCGTCGAGGTCGCCTACGAGCTCGGCTCGCGCGAACGATATCAGTTGCACGTCTGTGCTCAGCGGGACGGAAGCATCGCCTCCGGCCTGGAGGACGAGCACTTCGCGCGCGAGCTTCTGCAGATCATCCGCCAGGGCCGAACGCTTCCGAGCGGTACCGGGGCGATTCGGGGAGAGACCTTCCCCGGCTCGCAGCCGTCCTTGAGCAGGCTGCCCGCCTTGCCTTCCGTACGCCTCCTCACCAAGGAGCAGAGCAACAGCTCGCTGGTCTACGAGGAACAGGCGATCCTCAAGGTGATCCGCAAGATCGAAGCCGGGACCAATCCGGAGCTCGAGATGGGGCGCTTCCTGGCCTCGCGCCCATCGTTCAAGTCGGCGCCCGCCCTGCTCGGAGCGCTCGAGCTCGAAGGCCCGGCCGGGGCTACCCTGGCGGTGCTCCACCAGTACGTCCAGTCGGAAAACGACGGCTGGAACTACGTGCTCGCAGCGTTTCGCGAGTCGACGACGCCCAAGCCTGCCTTCCTCAGGGAGATGGCCCAGCTGGGCAGGGTCCTTGCCGAGCTTCACCTGACCCTGGCCTCCGATCCCAGCGATCCGGCCTTCGCGCCCGAGCTCATCCAGAAGGAAGAGCTGCAGCGCTGGAGCTCCTCGATCATCGGAGAGCTTGGGGTGACCTTCGCCGAGGCGGAGAAGCGGATCCCCGAGCTCGGCGATCTGCGGGAGCCGCTCGTAGAGCGGGCCAAGCTGCTCGCCCAGCTTGCCCCGACCGGAAAAAAGATCCGCATTCATGGAGATCTCCACCTCGGCCAGGTCTTGCGCGTGCGCGGCGACTGGATGATCTTCGACTTCGAAGGCGAGCCGGCCAGAAGCTTCACCCAGCGCCGGGAAAAATACACCGTCCTCAAGGATGTGGCCGGAATGCTGCGCTCGTTTGCCTACGCGCAGGCGGCGGTCGAGCTCGAGAAGGCCCCGGCGGGTGAGCGCGCCCTACCCACCCGCAAGGTGTTTCTCGAAGCCTATCTGGACCGCGTACGCGGGTCCGAGCTGCTGCCCACCGGACCGTCGCTGGACGTCGTGCTCGACGCCTTCGAGCTGGAGCGGGCGGTCTACGAGCTTCGCTACGAGCTTCAAAGCCGACCCGACTGGGTTCCCATTCCCGTCCGCACCCTCAGGGAGTTGGGGAAATCGAAGTGAGCGCCGAGATGGTCGGGGCCGATCTCCAGTCGGAGATCCAGAAAATCGTCGAGCTGCGTCACCCCAGCCCGCACGACGTTCTCGGGATCCATCCGCTGAGCGACGGGGTGGTGGTCCGGGCCTATCGTCCGGACGCGACCAGGATCCACGTCCTGCCGGACTCCGGCGGGCGGTTCGAGATGCAACACGTCAGGGATGGCTTCTTTCAGGTGCGCATCCCGGGCCCGTCCTCCGTCTTCGGCTACCTGCTCGAAGTCCACTATCCGGACGATGCCGTCTTCACGCTTCGCGATCCCTACAGCTTCCCGCCGACGCTGGGCGAGCTCGACCTCTACTTTGCCGGAGAGGGCCGCCACGAGAAGCTCTGGCAGCGAATGGGCGCCCATCCGACCCACCACCATGGATCGGGAGGCGTGTCCTTCGCCGTCTGGGCGCCGCACGCGCGCGGATTATCGGTCGTCGGCGACTTCAATTCGTGGGATGGCCGACTTCACGCGATGCGCTCCCTGGGGGCGTCGGGAATCTGGGAGTTGTTCATTCCCGACGTCGGCGACGGCGCGCGGTACAAGTTCGAGGTCCGGCCGCCGACTGGCTCCCCGATGCTCAAGGCCGACCCGTTCGCCTTCCGCACGGAGGTCCCTCCCGCAACCGCCTCGATCGTCCACGACCTCAATCGATTTCGATGGACGGACGGCGGATGGAGCGAAACGAGGTCGTCCAACCCTCTGCATCGCCGCCCATTCTCGATCTACGAGGTGCACATCGGCTCGTGGCGGCGAATCCACACCGACGGCGATCGCCCCCTCACCTATCGGGAGTTGGCGCCGGCGCTCGCAGACTACGTCATCGAGATCGGTTTCACCCACGTGGAGCTCCTCCCGATCGCCGAGTATCCCTTCGGGGGATCGTGGGGCTATCAGGTCAGTGGGTTCTACGCGCCGACCGCCCGCTACGGGCATCCGGACGACCTGCGCTACCTGATCAACTACCTTCACTTGAGAGGCATCGGGGTGATCATCGATTGGGTGCCCGGTCATTTTCCGAGAGACGAGCACGGCCTCGCCCGGTTCGATGGGACCGCGCTCTACGAGCACGAGGACCCGCGCAAGGGAGCGCACCCGGACTGGGGAACGCTGATCTTCAACTACGGCCGCAACGAGGTCCACAACTTCCTGCTCGCCAACGCGCTCTTCTGGATCGAGGAGTACCACGTCGATGGCCTGCGTGTGGACGCGGTCGCCTCGATGCTCTACCTCGACTACAGCCGCCCGGCCGGGACCTGGATCCCGAATCGCTTCGGCGGCCGGGAGAACCTGGAGGCGATCCAGTTTCTGCGCGACGTCACCGACGCCGTGCGAAGGAAACATCCCGGCGTGGTGATGGTCGCGGAGGAGTCGACCGCCTGGCCCAAGGTTTCCGCTCCCGCATCCGAGGGCGGCCTGGGCTTCCACTTCAAATGGAACATGGGCTGGATGCACGACACGCTGGAGTACTTCTCCAAGGACCCGATCTACCGGAGTCACCACCATCGCAAGCTGACCTTTGGCCTCCTCTACGCGTTCAGCGAGCACTTCGTCCTTCCGCTCTCCCACGACGAGGTGGTCCACGGAAAGGGATCGCTCTACGGGAAGATGCCCGGCGACACTTGGCAGCGAGCGGCGAACCTGCGCGCCCTGTTTGCCTGGATGTGGGCCCATCCGGGCAAGAAGCTGCTGTTCATGGGCGGCGAATTTGGGCAGGCCTCGGAATGGAACCACGATCGCAGCCTCGACTGGGGGCTGGTGGAGAATCCGCAGCACCGGGGAATCCAGTCGCTCGTCGCGGACCTCAACCGCCGCTATCACGACGAATCGTCGCTATTCGAGGCGGACGGCGACCCGGCCGGATTTCAGTGGATCCAGGTCGAGTCGGCGGACGCGAACGTCCTGGCCTTCATCCGCCGGTCGGTGTCGGGCAACCGCCATCTGGTGTGCATCGCCAACCTCTCGCCGGTTCCCAAATCCGCCTACCGGATCGGCCTGCCGCAGCGGGATCCCTACGTCGAGATACTGAACACCGATGCGGCCAGGTACGGCGGATCCGGGATGGGCAATGCGGGGCACATCGTTCCGGACACCGGGGCGTGGGATGGGCAGCCGGCCTCGACCGAGCTCACACTGCCACCGCTTGGAGTGGTCTGGCTGTTACCCGTGATCCAGCTGTAACCGCGATGCGACCGGCCCCGTCCGAGCTCACCCTGCCGCCGCCCGGGGTGCTCTGGCTCCTGCCAGTGATGCAGCTGTGACCGCGATGGGCGGCCCGCCTCCTGCGACCTCACCCTGCCGCCGCCCGGGCTCGCGCGCTCGGACATTCCCGTTCGGACTGCCTGGCCCGCGAGATGACACCGGACTGCTTCTCGACGATTTCTGCTCGGGCCGTATCCCCGCCTCCATCGCCTATCCCCTCCGACGGCGTCTTCTTAACGCGTCGATCCGATACTGAGCGGCAGTTTAAGGACGCAAAGCGTCTTAAATTTGCCTCTCGACTGCCTTCGCCTCAGGCCGAGGGCGAAATGCGCGGCCGTGGATTCCGCTCGGGGCCACCCCCTCGCGTGGGCGTGGGCGTGGACGCGCTGAGGCGTAGATGCGGGGCTCCCGGGCAGCGTGCTGTGGCACATGCCAGTGATGCAGCAGTGACCGCGATGGGCAGCCGGCCCCGTCCGAGCCCACCCTGCTGCCGCCCGGGGTGCTGTGGCGACCGCCTGCGATCCAGCAGTGACGCCAGGGGTGCGCGACCGCGTGCCAGCTCACCCTGCCGCCGCTCGGGGGGCGTGGGCCGCTGCCCGTGATCCAGCAATCGCCGCCGATGCGGATTCAGCTGGAGCGCGCGCGGATCCTCTGAACGTACAAGTCGGGCAGGCCGGCGGCCTCGGCCCCGCGCAGCAGCGCCTCGACGAAGCGGGCGCTCACCGGTCCCTCTCCGGTGGAGCGCTCGGGCCGCGTGGTGAAAGCGGTGGCCTTGACCTCGCGCCCTTCGACGCGAACCGTGACCTCCCGTTCGATGCACATCCCGGTGACCGCGCCTTCCTTGTGCTGGATGATCGGCCAGTCCTTCCCGGGAATCTCGATCAAGCGGCCGAAGACCGACGCCCCCGGGCGTTCCACCAGGCCGGCGACGCGCCCACCCCACCAGCGGGAGAGAAAGTCGTAGACCAGGTCGACGTCGATCGCCTCCGCGACCTTCCCCTCGGGGAGATTGAAGAACGAATAGTTGTGCTGGCTGCGCCACTCATCGAACGCCGCCCGATCGAGCACCGTGGAATAGGCGAAATACAAACGCGGCGTCGCGTCCTGCGCTTCGGCGCGGCTCTTCATGACCTGGTCGTAGTGCGAGTCCATCTGCTTTCCTTTGTTCACGTCCGCTTGCGCAAGGCGCGGGTGCCTTCCCGGAACACCTCGAACATGCCCCCCACGTCCAGGCGAGCGGTCCGGATGAAGAGCTTTAGCGCCCTTTCGGTGTGGTCCGCCAGCGAGCTCATCTTCTCCAGGCGGGCGATTTGCTCCGCGGAGACGTTGCTCGCCTCCGCCGCGAGTCGGCGGGCCTCCGAGATTTCCTGACGGATGCGGGTGATGAACTCACCCTCGCGCTGCTCCACCACCCGAGTCACCAACCGGATCAGCTCGGTCTCCGCCCGGTACCGCCAGGCGGGATCGCCCGAGCTCCGCTCGCGGCGGATGACTCTCCACCCTTCGAGGTCGCGGATCAGCATCGAGACCGCGCCTTTGGAGAGGTTCAGCGTCTTTTCAATCGTGCTCGCCGCGAGCGATTCGCCGCGCAGGTAAAGCAGCGCCCAGACCCGCCCCTGATTTCGCTTGAATCCCCAGAACTCGATCACGTCGCCGACCGCGTCGATCGCCATTTCCTCCCAACGTGCCAGCGACGGGGTGGACTCTTTGGAGCTGGTCGCTTGGTTCATCGGAAAACCCGTTCATCCGGCGACGACCCTCTCGGGCACTTCCTCTCGCCTCTGGACCCCGATCGACAGGCGCCTGGCCCAGAGCACGAGCTCGGCGCCTCCTCGCGATGCGGCGCAGGAACCCAGGGCGTCGATCGCGGCCTCGACTTCCACGTTCATCCGCTCGATCGCCAGCTCCGCCGCACCCGAACAGAGGACGGCGGTGCCCAGCTCCCTGGCCCGATCCGGCGTCATCGCCGCAAATGTCCAGGCTTCTTTGATCCGCTTTCGCAGCTCGGGGTCCTTGGCGGCCGCGAGCAGGATGGGGACCGACGGAGTTCGGGACTGCAAATCCGCGTACTGAGGCTTGCCGTGGTCGGTCCCGGTGAGATCGCGAACATCGTCCGCGATCTGAAAGGCGATTCCCAGGCGGCGGCCGAATGCGGCCAGGCGATCTCCCAGCTTCGCATCGTTGGCGAGGAGCGCCGCGGACGCCCCGCACCAGGCGAAGAGCGACCCCGTCTTGCCCTCGGCGACGGCGCGCAGGCGCTCCGGGGGTAGGTTGATGTCCCCGCGCGCTTCCACTTCGGCGATCGCCGCTCGGGTCATTTCGGCGACCACCGCGATCGCCGTCTGGGTGAGCCGGGCATCGATCGCGGCAAGACGGGTCAGTGCGGTGGTCAACAAGAGATCTCCGCTCATCACCGCGACGATGTTGCCCCAGCGGGCGTTGACCGTAGGCCGGCCCCGGCGGAACATCCCCGAGTCCACCACGTCGTCGTGCAGCAGGCTTGCGGAGTGGATGAGCTCCGCCGCCACTCCGACGGTGACCAGGTTTTCGGTCGGCGCTCCGCACGCGTCGGCGAAGAGCCGCACCATCAGCGGCCGGATCCGTTTCCCTCCCGCGCCAATGCAGAGATGCCGGGCGGCCCGCATCAGCGTACCCCCGTCCAGCTCGCCCTCCGGCATCGATGGGTCCTGGAGGGCGGAATGAAGTCCGTGCTCCACCTGGTCCAAAAAACCGCTCAGATCGAGGGCGGATTCCATGCGGTTCGTATAGTTCAAGACCGCTTGAACTGCACCTGAATCGTAGGAATTTGGACGCGGCGGTTGCAGCGCTCGGCACACTTATTGACAGCCTCGCGATGCAGCTTCGATGCCAAAACCGCGCTACGGATTTGGCCCGACCCCATCCAGTCCAACCCCTTGAGCTTTCAAACGGAATCGAGCCGAGCGTTGGAGTAAATTCCCACGGTGAGAACTTTACTCCAACGGGCCAAGCCGAGCGTTGGAGTAAATCCCCACGGTGAGAACTTTACTCCAACGGGCCAAGCCGAGCGTTGGAGTAAATTCCCAAGTTGGGCATTTACTGCAACGGGCATTTCGAAGCGGGGCGACGACGCTCCAGATCCTGCCTTCCGGTGCAGCCGTTTGTCTCACAGGGCCGCCTCCAATTGCATCGATGCAATCGGATGCAATTGAGAACGGTTCGCAAATAGCAGGTGTCCCCGATCTGGCTGCTGAACGTTGGGACGCATTTCCAATTTGGAAATCCGTCCTAATGCCGTTGGGATTTTTCCCAACGGAGGGGCACTTGCCTCAACTGGACTCCAGGCGCCCGGCTCCGTCGGCCGGCTGCGAAGGTTTGGCCCGTTCAGCAAGGTCCCCGACCTGTGCCTGTTTGACCTCGAACACGACGCGAGCTCCCCCGCCGGGCCGATTGAACGCGCGCGCGGAGCCGCCATGGGCCTGGGCAATCCGCCGGACCAGGGCAAGCCCGAGCCCGATCGACCCGGCATCGGAGCGGCTCTGGCTGGCTCCGCGGTAGAACGGCTGGAAGACGCGTTCCTCATCCCCCTCCGCGAATCCGGGTCCGGCGTCCTCCGCTTCGAACGCGATCGCGCCGGGGCGCTGTTGGATTCTCAGGGCCAAAAGCCCTGCTCCATGGCGCACCGCATTGTCGACCAGGTTCGCGAGCGCCCGCGCGATCAGCGTCGGATCCCCGAGGAAGCGGGTGCGCGGGGCTTCGACGCTGAGCACCGCCGGATCGACGCCCGCCCGCTCGAGCGCCCGGATCGCCACCTCGACGGCATCCAGCTCGATCGGCTTGAGCGCGGCGAAGTCCAGCCGCGAGCTCGCCAGGAGCTCACCTACCAGCCCATCGATCTCCATCACCTCGCGCTCCAGCTCGTCGAGCGTCTTGTCGTCGCCCCCCTGCTCGCGCGCGAGCTCTACCAGCAGGCGAACCCGGGCCAGCGGCGTTCGAAGCTCGTGGGAAACGGCGGCGAGCAGTACTCTCTGGTCGGCCATCTGTTTCTCGATGCGATCGGCCATGTCGTTGATCGACTGCGCGAGGACCCGAAACTCGCCCGGATCGCGCGGGGAAATGGAGGCCCGGCTGGAGTGCTTGCCGGTGCCGAGGTCCTTCGCGACCCCGGAGATCTCCCACAGCGGCCGGCCCAGCCTTCGCGCGATCGCGCCGGACGCCGCCCAGAGCACGGCCACGGCGAGCAGCAGCGGAAGACCGAGCCGCCAGGCGATCCAGAATCGATGCCGGGCGCAGATGCGCACGGCGCCCAGCGGTCGCTCGTCCCGCTCGATCGCGACCGTGTGGGCGGGGCGGCGGCACTCGCCGCCGGAGGTCGACAGGGGTCGCCCCGACGGATCCACCAGGCTGACGTCCCGGTCCATGCTCTGCGACAGCTGGCGCGCCAGCTCGTCGCGCTCGGACGGCGAATCCCAGACGCGGACGAACTGATCGCGGAGGAGGCTTCGATTCGCCTCGAAGTGGCGCCGCCACGCCGGCTCGCCGAGGCCCCCCGCGATCCAGGTCACCAGGGCGGAGACGATGCTGGCGATGAGGATGCTCGCGCCGAACCAGAAGAAGATCCGCCGTTGCAGCCCACCGCGGAAATAGAATCGCCTCACGTCGCTTCTTTGGCCAGCACGTAGCCGACCCCCCGAACCGTTTTGATCAACCTCGGCACCCGGGAATCATCGCCCAACTTTTGCCGCAAATGGGAGATGTGCACGTCGACGGTGCGCTCGCTCACCGTGACGTCGGTCCGGCCCGCCTGGGCCATCAGGGAATCGCGGGGCACCACCCTCCCGGCTCGCCGGACGAGCGCGAGAAGAATGTCAAACTCGATCCCGGTCAGCTCGGTCGCTCTTCCGCCCACGCGCACCGCTCGCGCCGGGACGTCGATCTCGATCCGACCCACTCGAAGATGCTCGGAGACCGCTTCGGGATGGGCCCGCCGTAGCACGGCGCGCAGCCGAGCCAGGAGCTCTCGCGGGCCGAAGGGCTTGGCCACGTAATCGTCCGCCCCCAGCTCCAGGCCGACCACCCGATCGGTCTCATCTCCCTTGGCGGTGAGCATGATCACCGGCACGCTGCTCTTGGCGCGGATCCGCTTGCAGACCTCGAGCCCATCCATCCCCGGCATCATCACGTCCAGCAGGACGGCGTCGAAGCTCGAGCCTTCCAGCGCCGCCAACCCGCGCGGACCGTCGGCGGCGTGGGTCAGGTCGACGCTGTACTGGCGCAGATAGGTCTGCAGCAGCTCGAACAGGCGGCGGTCGTCGTCGATGAGCAGGACGCGAAACGACATGGACGAAGCAAATGTATCAACCATCGCCAGCTGCCGTATTGCGATAGGATGTGGTTGGGCGTGAAGAATTGTTAAGGCGATCGATCCGCGGATGGTAAACCGGCGGGATGAACAGCACCGCTCTCGATCCGGAGTCCGTCCGGCTCGCCGAGGATGCCCGCCGCGAGAGGAACTGGAAACGCTGGGGCCCGTATCTCGCCGAGCGCCAGTGGGCCACCGTTCGCGAGGATTATTCCGAAGACGGCTCCTCCTGGACGGACTTCCCCTTCGAGCAGTCCAGCGGACGGGCCTACCGCTGGGGCGAGGACGGCCTGCTCGGCATCTGCGACCGCGAATGCCGGCTCTGCTTCTCCCTGGCCCTGTGGAACGGGTCGGATCCGTTTCTCAAAGAAAGGCTCTTCGGGCTCACCGGGCCGCAGGGGAATCACGGTGAGGACGTCAAAGAGTGCTACTTCTATCTCGATTCCACCCCGACGCATTCGTATCTCAAGGCGCTCTACAAGTATCCGCAGCAAGCCTTCCCCTATCAGCTCCTGGTCGCCGAGAACGCCAGGCGGGGAAAGGGCGAGCCCGAGTACGAGCTTCTCGACACCGGGATCTTCGATCAGGATCGCTACTTCGACGTCTTCGCCGAGTACGCCAAGGCGGGTCCGGACGACATCCTGATCCGGATCACCGTCGCCAACCGCGGTCCGGAAGCCGCTAAACTCCACCTGCTGCCCACCTTTTTCTTTCGCAACACCTGGTCATGGGGCCGCACAGGAGAGGGCTACTGGCCCCGCCCCCGAATCGCCGCCCATGGGGAGGACCTGCTCGCCGAGCACTCCACGCTCGGAAATTTCCGCATCCGCTGGGCGAAATTCGACTCATCTCCCGTCCGCCTGCTGTTCACCGAGAACCAGACCAATGCCCACCGGCTCTTCGGCGGAAAAAACGAAAGCGGGGGGACCAAGGACGGCTTCAACCTCCTTCTTGTGAACGGGGATTCGACGGCGATCAACTCCGGGAATGAGGGAACCAAGGTCGCCGTGTATTCGCTCGTTGAAGTCCCGGCGCGCGGGCAGACGATCGTTCAGTTTCGACTCTCGGAGGACGCCGGCATCGCGTTAGATGCATCGGGTCCCGGATTCGACGCCGTCTTCGAGCAGCGGATCGCCGAGGCGAACCAGTTCTACGCCGCGCGGATCAGTCCGCTTCTCGAAAAGGAGGAGCAGCGCGTCGTCCGCCAGTCCTACGCCGGCCTGCTCTGGTCGAAGATGTTCTATCACTACGACGTGAAGGCCTGGCTTGAGGGAGATCCCGCGCAGCCCAAGCCGCCACCGAGGCGCAGGCTCGGCCGCAATCACGATTGGCCGCACCTCTACAACCGCGACGTCCTCTCGGTGCCGGACAAGTGGGAATATCCGTGGTTCGCCGCCTGGGACCTGGCCTTTCACATGCTCCCCCTGGCGACGATCGATCCCGAGCTCGCCAAGGAGCAGCTCATCCTCCTGCTCCGCGAGTGGTACATGCACCCCAACGGGCAGATCCCCGCCTACGAGTTCGACTTCTCCGACACCAATCCGCCGGTGCACGCCTGGGCCGTCTGGCGCGTGTACAAAATCGCCGCGACCCGGGGCAAGCGGGACCGGCGCTTTCTGATCCGGGCCTTTGAAAAGCTTCTTCTCAATTTCACCTGGTGGGTCAACCGGAAGGATGCCGCGGGGCGGCACCTCTTCGCCGGCGGCTTTCTCGGCCTGGACAACATCGGCGTTTTCGATCGCTCCAGGCTGCAGCCCGGTTTCGAGCTGGATCAAGCCGACGCCACCGCGTGGATGGGCTTCTACTGCGCCACCATGCTCGCCATGGCGCTGGAGCTGGCGCGGGAGGACGTCGCCTACGACGACATCGCCTCGAAGTTCTTCGAGCATTTCGTCGCGATCGCCGACGCGATCAATTCGCTCGGTGGGATGGGCCTGTGGGACGAAGAAGATGGCTTCTACTACGACCTACTGCGCGTCGACGGAAACTCGATTCCCCTGCGGGTCCGGTCGATCGTCGGGCTCATCCCGCTGCTCGCGGTGGAACCGCTCGAAGGCCGGGTCATCGACCGCCTCCCCGGATTCAAGAAGCGGATGAAGTGGTTCATCGAAAACCGCAGAGATCTGAGCCGAGAGATCACCTACCTCGTGCCGGGCGAGAGTCCGACCCATGGCGAGCACCTGCTCCTGGCGCTTCCATCGCGTGAACGACTCCAGCGCCTGCTGCGATATGCGCTGGACGAGGACGAGTTCTATTCCCCCTACGGGGTCCGCTCCCTGTCGAAGGTCCACCGGGGGATGCCCTACATCCAGCGGATCGGTGCCGAGGTCCGGCAGATCACCTACGAGTGCGGCGAATCGACCAGCGGGCTGTTCGGAGGAAACTCCAACTGGCGAGGTCCGGTCTGGTTTCCTCTCAACTATCTGCTGATCGAGGCGCTGGAACGCTACCATCACTTCTACCGGGATTCGTTCGAGGTGGAGTGCCCGACCGGCTCGGGAAGACAGATGAGCCTGCTCGAGGTGGCGCGCGACTTGAGCGGACGCCTGGCCAGGCTCTTCCTGCCGGATTCAAATGGCCTTCGCCCCTGCTTCGGCTCCGACCCGCGATTCTCCCGGGATCCGCACTGGAAGGACATGCTCTGGTTCCACGAATACTTCCACGGCGACTGCGGGCGCGGGCTCGGCGCTTCGCACCAGACCGGCTGGACGGCGCTGGTGGTGCGCTGCATCGAAGAGGCCGCCCGCGACCGGGCGAGGCA
>Ga0070708_100002530_pt1 | contig 14121 bp, 15 predicted proteins | sample KBSK5503metaG_FD_65469 | JGI IMG/M metagenome (GOLD analysis project Ga0070708, IMG submission 65469) | Corn, switchgrass and miscanthus rhizosphere microbial communities from Kellogg Biological Station, Michigan, USA - KBS K5-50-3 metaG | ecosystem: Host-associated > Plants > Roots >...
ACCGCTTACGCGGTTGACGTCGGATCATTCAGTGCATCGGCACTGATCTGCTCTAGCAGCATCGTTCGTCCGTGCGTGGGCGGCTGAATCGCTTGTCGCGTATTACCCGCGTCGGGCCTCATCTGCTTGCTCTGCCAGCTGGCCTATGACGTCAAAGAACTCGTTCGATTGGCCAATGAACAGCCCGTCGTCTGTAAAAGCCTTGATCGTGGCCACTGCACCTCCACTCCCCGCTATCTGGGTCGGGCGAATGATCGAGACGGGCGGGAACGTGCGGCGGAGGAAAATGGTGGGCTCGGGCATGATCAGGTTGCTCTGGACGTTCTCCGGGGCAGGAGCGACGAGGCTCGGAAACATCAACCCATTGGTGGGGTCGGTCAGCGCAGGCGCGTTGCCTGCCTTGTCGTGCCAGACCTGAAAGTGCATGGTCTCGCTTGGGCCGATACTGAGCAAGATGCGCAATACTTCCAGATTGGTGACCCCCTGAGCCAGCGTTGGGTAGAGACTGGTGCCCCCTTGCTCGATAAACCCAAAATGGAAACCCGCCGTGTTGGCAATCGCCTGGAGGTGATCAGGGATGGTTGGGGTCATCCCCGGTATAAACCCCTTCACGTCCCCATCGTCTCTGGGAATAGCCGGAAACTGCCCTTTACTCAACCCTGGGATGGCTTGAGCGAACGTGGGGTTATCGATATCGGGGTTCTTCGTGCTGCTGCGGTAGCGCGTCCACCAGCTGGTGTCCACCGTGAGCTGCATCAGGTTGGTGAGCCGGAGCTTGTTCTTCCGCGCGCCTGTCGCTTGACTGCCCTTCAACGTGCGAAAGCGATCCAGATTGACGGGATCGGCGCCCTTGGAAACCAGATAGGCGTTGAGAAACGTGAAGTGGCTGATCTCATCGTCGGTATTGTCGTGGATATACTGGGGCATGTCCCCATCCAGCACTTCCAGGGCAGCGATATAGCCTGGACTCCCACTCCCCCCTGGCACTTCACTGTCCTGGATGCCTCCCAGTTCGTTGTACTGGACCCACAGATCGGTTTCGATGATTTCGACCGCAGCCAGTAACCTGAGAATGGCCACGTCTCCCGTTGTGAGACCGCCACTTGCTTTTTCGGCGAAGGCTGGTAACGCTACCCCACCTGCCAACAGTCCGGCGCCGATGGTTCCTGCTCCTGCTCCTACGGCGAGCCCTTTGAGCAAGGAACGCCGGCTAGTAGAGGGTTCCACGATCTTCTCCTCCTGAGACGGTTTCGTTTTCTGTTCCATGATCTCCCCTTTCTAAGAGTTTTTTGGTCTCTATTCCATTTGATGGTGAAATGTGTGTGAAGCCTTTTCTATTTTCTCATGCGGCAGTTACGAGAAGGTTGAGGCTTTGGTAAAGATATGGTTATGAATGTGCAAATTCAGTTAAGTTATGCAATATTTTATAATTTATAGATGAGATTATTTTTAATATATAGATGAGTTATTTCTAGCAGGAAGCGAGCGGTGTAAGGAATGTGTTGCTGAAGCCAGCAAAGGGTAAGGGCGATTAGTGTAAATGCTCTCGTATGTCCAAACTACTCATAATAAGTATGCCAAAAGTACCCTGGCATCAGGGAGATAATTTCTGACGCCAGGGTACCAGTGAAGCCATCATCGAGTTTCGCCATCGGGCCAATGGCTGTTATTGACGGGATTGGGAGCCTATCATGTTTGCTCGATCCACTAACTTCCATGCGCTTTGGCGGCAGCTCTTTCGCCTCTGCGCCTCCTCGGCCGTTCATGGCCGTCTCCGGCGTCGATTACCGGCGCCACCTTCTTGCCAGGCGGTTCAAGAGCAGCATCAAGCGCCTGCGAGATATCAGTAACGAACACAAAGTTCATCTGATCGCGCAATTCTTTGGGCAGGTCTTCCATCAGGTCCGGCTCATTCTTCTTGGGCAGAATGACTGTGCGAATGCCTGAGCGATAGGCCGCCAGCACTTTCTCCTTGACACCGCCAATCGGCATCACCTTGCCACGCAGGGTAATTTCGCCGGTCATGGCGACATCAGAACGCACCTTGCGACCGCTGGCCAGCGATACCAGCACGGTCACCATGGTCACGCCTGCCGAAGGCCCATCTTTGGGGATTGCTCCCGCAGGTACATGAATATGTACACTCTGATTCTCGAAAACATTCGCAGGGAGGCCGAGTGCCTCTGCATGAGCACGCACATAGCTAAGCGCTGCCATAGCAGACTCTTTCATTACATCGCCTAATTGCCCGGTCAGGATCAATTGACCCTCCCTGGTTGGCATTGCAGCAGCCTCGATGAAGATGATCTCACCGCCTACAGGCGTCCAGGTCAGTCCGGTGGCGATACCCGGGCGGTCAATACGCTCGGCTGCCTCCTGGAAGAAGCGCTGCCGGCCCAGGTATTCGGGAACCTGGTCCGCCGAGACGTGGATCGGGGTTGGTTTGCCCTCCGCAACCTGCGTTGCTATCTTGCGGCACAGTGAACCGATCTCGCGCTCGAGATTACGCACTCCGGCCTCGCGCGTGTAATCACGCATAATACGGCGCAAAGCATCATCCTCTACGGTTAACTCACCCTCCTTCATCCCATTAGCCACGAGCTGCTTGGGCAACAAGAAGTTGCGAGCGATATGCAGCTTTTGCTCCTCTGTGTAACCGGAGAGTTCGAGAATCTCCATGCGGTCGCGCAGCGCCGGCGGGATTGGCTCCAAGGAATTGGCTGTAGCGATAAACATCACCCTGGAGAGGTCAAAAGCCAGATCCAGGTAATTATCGCGGAAGTTATAGTTCTGTTCCGGGTCCAGCACCTCGAGGAGCGCCGACGAGGGATCACCACGCCAGTCGGCTCCGACCTTGTCCACCTCGTCCAGCATAATCACGGGATCGTTGGTTTCGACGCGGCGCAGCATTTGAATGATACGCCCAGGCATGGCGCCAATATAGGTGCGGCGATGGCCGCGAATCTCGGCTTCATCGCGGATGCCGCCAAGTGACATACGCGCAAATTTACGGCCCAGCGCGCGCGCAATCGACTGCCCCAGCGAGGTTTTACCGACACCCGGAGGCCCGACAAAACACAGGATTGGCTCGCGGTTGATCTGGCGGATAGCTTCCTGGGATAGCAGGGGCTGTGTTGATCGATTATTTCCTGGTACAACGCCCTTCTCGGCAGCAGCCGTCTCCTTGCTGCGCTGGGCCTGTTCCTCCATACGCTCTTCCTTCAAGCGACGCACTGCCAGGTACTCCAGGATGCGGTCCTTGACCTTTTCCAGGTCGTAATGGTCCTTGTTAAGCACTTCACGCGCTCGCGGCACATCTATCTTCTCGCCCGTGCTCTTGCTCCAGGGTAAACTCGTCAATAGTTCCAGGTACGTGCGGATGATGCTGTATTCGGGTGAGACCGTTGGTAACTTCTCAAGTCGCGAGAGTTCGCGATTCGCCTCTTTGAGCGCCTCCTCGGGCATCCTGGCTTCATCGATCTTGCGGCGCAATTCGTTGATAGTGGCCTGTTCTTCGCTCTCCTCACCCAATTCGCGCTGGATAGCCTTAAGTTGCTCGCGCAGCAGGTATTCACGCTGCACCTTACCCATCTCTTCCTGGGCACTGGTCTGGATCTTCCTGCCCAGTTCGAATATCTCTAATTCGTGCGCAAGGAAGCTGCTCAGGCTTTCCAGCTTGTCGCGCACCGAGTCGAGTTCAAGCAGTTTCTGCCGCAGTTCCAGGTCCATCTGTACGAAGGTGGCGATGACGTATACGACCTGGCGTGGTTCTTCCAGGTTGAGCGTGGCCGCCGCGACACCTTCAGGCACATTCTGCACAAGCGTAACCAAACGCTGGAAGTAGCCGACCACATTGCGCTTAATAGCCTCGGTTTCATCGTCCTCTTCCTGGATATCAGGCTTCGGGGTGATATGTGCGACAAGGTAGGGTTTCTCCTGCGTAAATTCGCCGATGGCTACACGTTCCAGGCCCTGCACGATAATTTGAATGGTGCCATCCGGCATACGTATCATGCGCGCGATACGCGAGGCGGTACCAATAGTGAAGATGTCATCTGGGCCGGCCTGCTCTATATCAGCGGACTTCTGGGCGACCAGGACGACCATGCGATTACCCTGCATGACGTCATCAATTAAGCGTATAGAACGTTCCTGGCCCACGCCGAGCGGCTGGACGGCGAAAGGATAGACAACCGTCTCTTTGAGAGGAAGCACCGGCAATACAGCAGGTATACTAAACTGCTCATCATCGCCTTGCCTACCGCGACGTGATTCTCGTTCTCCTGCAGCAGGACTCTCGGAAGAGGGGGTTTGTTCCTCATCCTTACTTACGGGTACGCTTTCTTTTGCCTGCCTGCCTTCATCGCCCTGGTCCTTTGGGACGATTACGGTTTCAATTTCGGTTTCTTCCACGCGTCGTTTGCCCTTCGACTTTGGATTGGTTTGTTCTTTCATAATACAGCCTTCTCAATGTATCTCAAGTTTTTTTGTCTTAATCCTGGCCCTCTATCCCTGAAGCGGAATGATGTGAGGACGGAAGTACCACACCACAAAGGACGCTCCGGACGCTTCCGCTTCTAAAAAGCCCATTGCCCATTTCCTACCCGGCCAACTTAGGTAAATCTACCCACAGGAAGCCATTTTCGTAGCGTGCGGCCACAGCTTCCGTATCAATAGGAGAGGGAATATAGACCTCGACGCGAAATGGGCCATAGCGAATCTGTGCCTCGTGATAGTAGAGGTGCTCACCGTGCTCATGATTGTCGTTTCTTTCTCCGCTCACCACGAGGGCATCTTCATAGAGTGTTACCTCTATATCCTCTTCTTTCATACCGGCCAGTTCGATTTTCACCGTCATCATATCCGCCGATTCATGGATATCGGCCAGGGGTCGCCATGTCACCGAGCGCTGGAGTATCGACTGTTGGCTTTGCCGCAACGCATCTTGCAACAGCTGGCGATAATGACGCTCCAGTTGCTGTTGTGACCCGTCAGAGTAACGATAGGTCACGTAGCGATAGCGCATACGCATGGTTACCTCGCTTGAATCAAGGCATATTGTAAATGAAAAAAGCAAAAGGTGTGAAGTACAGGGTTGACTTGTCTACCTCTTGCCTTTTATCACAACTACGCTTCAAAAAGACACGCCTGGTTGGCTTAGCTGATAGTAAGGTCCTTCTCTCCATTAGCTAGCGCTTTCTGGCACTCCGGGCACAGGTACTCAAACTCGGACTTGGTATCAGAAAGCACATCGCTTTGGATTATACGAGCGTACCGTAAACGAGTTGCTTTGTTGCATCTCGCACAAGTAACATATGTTTCCGAGATGGCGGTAAGTCGGGTTCCAAGAACATCTTCCTGCATGACCGGCCCCTGCCTTTCTTTTCTGTTTCAAGAGTCGCGAACAATGGTAAAAGCGTGGTACCTACCTACAAGGACACCTACGGGTTTACATACCTTGAACGAAGTCAGCCGTGTCCCGCAATGGAACCTCTATGATTATGGCATGAGAGCAATAAAAATGCAAGTGAGTTTGACGATACCTCCTGATTGTGCTACTATGTTTCTATATTAGTCATTGTTCTCCAACGGTGTTAGAAATCGTAGGGGCGGTCCGCTGAGTGCACAGTTTTTAGCCGTCAGAGTGGGCCTGTAGAAGGCGCTCCTACCGTGACACGCGCCAGAAGACCACTCTTACACTGTAGCGCATGATAACTAGTATACTTTGGCAAGGACAAGGATGTTCACGCAAACAATTAAAACCTGGCTACACAAAATGTTCGCGTGGTGGCCCTGGAACCGGTCTACACAGGCCGAGTATACACATGTCGCCGGCCCATTAAACAAAGGGGCAACACAAGAACCGGTGTCGAAATCAACGATCGCACCCCCGGCTAGCGTCGCACCCCGTTTCTCAACTATTGAGGAATGGCCTGAGCGAGTCGTTCAATCCGACGTGCCGGTGGCAAGTGAGCTTGGTGAAACGTCCATTTCTCCGCCGTCAACATCGCCAGTAGGAGCAGCTAAAGAGTCCACGACACACACGGACGGAGCAGCCGTACAAGCTTCACCTTCGCCCCAGCAACGCTTAGATTTCTTAAGATATTTGGTCGAGCGCGGTATCGTGAATGAAGGACTCGAAGAGAATAAGTAACTCCCTCTCGGATCAATGTCTGGTGTCCTACCAGAGAGCCACTTATTTCTTATTGTGCAGCGGTGAACCCCCTGGCTTGAGCCTCTTCCGCAGAGGCAAAATAGATTATGTCTTCAAGCTCGAGGGGTGTATCGATGGGATGATACTGTTTTGTGCTCAAGACACCGATAAAAACTGCGCCTGCCGGGCGATCGGTATTTTCCACATCGACCGCTTGAAGGGTTGCGACTGTGGCTCCTTCCCGTTCAAGGTGGCGACCCGCCGGGCGATGCCGCATGCCTTTCCAGGTTTCGCTTTGTGGCAATTCGATATGCTCACCCTGATCAGCCTGCTGCCCCGCCATGCGCCGGCGTACCAAACGATACGTCACGAACCCAGCAAGGGCCAGGCCGGCAACAAACCCAACTATCGACCAGAAATTGCGGTCTCGCTTGCGCACCGGTTCCAGAAGATGTTCTCCGCGCCTGGCTAAATCGTGGGTGACCTTGCCACTGCGTTCAGCTAATTGCTGCGCGAACTCCCCACTGCGCTCTGCCAGGTCACGGGCAGCCTGCCCACTACGTTCCACTAAATCCTGGGTGACCTTGCCACCACGTTCCACGAGTTCACCAGTCACATTTTCGCTACGCTTCAGGAGATCCTGGCTCAAGTCAATGCCAGATTTGCGAATCTGGTCCACAAGCTTACGACGCTGCCTGGCTTCACGGCGCAAGGCTTTGCTCAACTGGCGCGATTGGGTCTGCATCTGGCGAGCCTGCTCATTCAATTGCTTTACCTGTCCTGCGACCCATTGACGAGTTTCCGATGATAGCTCGTTCAGGCGCTGCCGCATGTCAACATTTTCCTGCACCGTTTGCGTTGACCAGGTACCTTGAGGTGGTTTCAATCTCAGATGAGAAGCCAGTTCCCTCGCCACATCTTGAGGTGAACGGTTCAACAGGGTATTGACTGGATTGCCCATCTTAGACACAGGCAATCGTACATTTAACCAGCGCCTTGCCTGATTCTTCTTGCTTTGACTTTCTGAATTCATGCGAGTGTTCTCCTTTCATACCATAGCAGTATGTCAGGTTGGATAAACACATGTCAAGGAGAACAATATGCTCAAATGTCTTCGATTGCCGCCTCACTTAAGCGCAGAACGAGACGACAGAAGTGTAGCATTGCGGCGGCAGATTCTAAATAAGCTTCATCGCTGGCGGCAGCTTGCTGAGTCACCGCAGCGCGGCGGCGCAGAGCACGTAAAACTATCATCACATCTTCTTTGAGGGATATATCCAGGTCTCCGCGCTGCATCAAGTTAATCACCTGGCGAACGATGGAATCAATTTCGCGGCGCATCGAACTGAGATCAGACAACCAGACATCATCGTCATCGGCCCGCCCACTTCCAATATCACCCAGGATGATTGCGTCTGCAGCCGACTCGCGCCGTTTGACATCGCTATGCATAAGTTTGCTCGTCGATGGAAGGTGAGTTTTGGGTTCTTCCTGCGTGACCCCTAGCTCACGTAGCAACTCGGCCAGCTCTTGTTCCCAGCCAGCCATAGAAGCACCCCCCTTCTGAAATAGCCTCAATGAACAGCCCAAACCCATCTGGGTCTAAATCTCACTCGAAGTGTAACACAGTGTTTCATCCTTGTAAATGGTGTTGAGCACGACGAGTTTTTGGCCTCTCATGAATCTGGATCTTCTTGATTAGGCATGCACTGGACGCTGTTAGAAAGGCATTTTAAGTGAGGGGAGATGAGGAAAGGTAAGGACGGGAACTATTGCCGTCACAACCAGGGCAACAACCAGTAAGAGCGTAAAGAAAGCTTCGAGAGTGAGCGTCTGATGCATTATCACATTGAGACTCGCAGGGCTAGCTGTGCGCAGGATGCCTGTTATGACAATAACCAGGCCAGGGAGTGTCCACAGCACGAGCAGCAGCAGGTGTGGAGCATGGTGTGGCAGCCCCAATGCAACTATAGGGGCGTAGGCTCCCAGCAGTAATAGTATATAGAGGGTACGACTCAAAGGCAATCCCAACAAGGAGGCAAGGGTGTGTTTCCCGGCTTGAGCGTCACTTTCAGCATCTCGCATATCATTCACGTGAATGAATGCTGTTGCCAGAAAACCCAGCGAGATACTAAAGATAAAGGCCATACGATCCAGGTGCTGTGTTTGTACCAGGTAGGCTCCCAGTGTAAGCAATGGGCCGAAAACACAGAAACTTACTAACTCCCCCAAAGCCAGTGAGGAGAGTCCACGGGATGGCCCGCTGTAGAGATAGGCAGCGAGCAATCCCAGCAGGCCAAAGACAAAGGCAAGCCAGCCAACTGAAATAGCAAGAATAGCGCCGAGCAGCCCCCCAACTGCCAGTGCAGCCAGTCCATAGGTAAGCGCTCGAACAGGATTGATTAACCCCTGTTGAATGAGTCCGCCAGGGCCGAGGGAATTACCGGTATCTATACCCCTGGAATAATCATGATAATCATTGATGAGCTGTGCCCCTATTTGAACCAGGAGCACGGCTGCAAGTGTCAAAATAAATCTGAAAGGATGAAAGATTCCGTGCGGGGACGTGTGTGAGATACTTTGTGTCCACGCCGCTACACTCCCAAGGATTACTGGTAGAAGTGAGAGAGGTAAATAGGCAGGGCGAATGCCATCCCACCAGATCAATAGCCACTCCCAGCGGCTGCGATGGTACTCGGATGGAGGCGCTACGAGCGGTACAGGCGTGATTATAACGGGCGACGAAGCCAGGGAGTGGACAGAAACTTCTGGCTGAAGTTCACTGACCATTTGTAGCGATTCTAAGGGGATGGTCGGTACTTCTTCTGCCTGTATTGACTCCGCTATGACAACTTGTAAAGCAGGCGTTGAATCTGTTTTCGAGACAGAGGCTGGATCGTTGTTCTTGGTCCTCATATCTATGATGTAGCTCCCATTTCCCGCAAATCCTGCTGTAAAGCAAGGATGGTGCGCTGTAACTGTGCCTGCCCGACAGCAGTAGTCAGATCACCGCGAGTTTTCTCCAATATACTTCGCGCTGCGTCCGTTGTGCGGCGCAGTCCACCGGTGATAGCATCGGGGAAATCGATAGTGGTTAGGAGAGCATAGATATCATCCATGTAACGCAAGAGCATTTCACACTTCTCAAAATTACTCCGCCTCAATTGATCCAGCACATAGCGTCTCAGTTCACCCACAGCTTCTCCCAGGCCGTTGAGGTAGGGCGCCCAGTCAATAGAGAGGTCAGAGGCCTGGGGAAAGGGCCGATTTTGCGTGAGAGCCATAAAAGTGGCAGCTTCAGCATATTCTTTCTGCGCATCCTGTACAAAACCAGCATAGAAAATATCCTGGTGATCGCGCAAGTCTACCATCATTTCGGTGAGAAGGACTGATGCTTGCTCAAGCAGTACGGCGGCGCTATCATACTCCTGTCTATGAATAGCCCGAATACTGTTGGCACAATGACGAATGGCAGCACGAGATTTCGGTAAGGCTCGTTCGCGTGCTGCATGCTTAAATCCGAAATGTCTTTGCGCTTCCTGCCCTACAATGTCTATATTGTCGGTCATGGTACTTCCTCTCCGTTTCTAATCACCTCAAAGTGTACCACAGGAAGCATCCAATGCAAAGGCTTATATCAATCGCTTGACATCGATTTCTGGCGGGAAGCGCATGCTATCGAGGTCGCCCGACCAGAAAAGCTGTTTCATCATCTCGGCGACGGCATAAAGGAGATGCTGTAAGGCTCCTTCGCGTCCTTGTTCGAACGCCTGGCTACCATGATAGGACGCGATACCTGTAAACCACTTGGGAAATGGGATTTCCATGCTCAAGCGCACCAGGTAGATCTCTACTTTCAAAGCTCCATTTTCAATTGGAACCATGATACGCAGTTGTGGCAACTGGTCAATGATGTCCAGGCGATAGAAGACCCCATAATGATCTCGTGAGGACTGAAAGATAGAAACCTCAGGAAGGGAGTTTTCATCATGCTGCTCATATTCTGCGTATTCCATCTCAACTCCTAAATCGGCTAGTATTTTTTCAAGTTGTTCGTTAATGTTCATTACTGTCCTCTCCTGGTGTGCTGGCAGTCGATCATTTGTTCTGCTCTTAACGACGCTATTCCAACTCGATTACCAGAAAGCGGAAATTGTAGGGACAAGGGGCGGTGTGGGGGCCTGGTGCTTGTCCTGGTTGGGGTGCGACCTGGTTGCTCCACGCAGTCCCAATGCATCGCGTTGCCACCAGGGACAAGCACCAGGCCCCCACCCTGCCCCTTGTCCCTACAGGACCCCATTCGGTCGTCAAAATTCATCTTGGATTCACGAGCAGTATCCAGAAGGATCGAGAGCCAGGAGAGATTGCCTCTGGACAGCAGACCAATTTGCCGATACAATCAGCTCATGCAGAACCTGGAACCGCAAAAATTGATCGACGCCAGCCCATTGTTTCGCAACTTGCAGCCACACGAGACGGCGAGCATTGTTGCGCGGCTAAGGCCTGTAAGCTATGAACACGGAACACGTATCCTGGAGCGCGGGGTATGGCATGGCCAGTTGTACATTATCGCCTCGGGCCAGGTGAGCGTCTTGCTGCAAGAGGATAATGGAGCCAGCGCAAGGGTTGCCCAACTAGGGCCGGGCGAATGTTTCGGTGAGATGTCGCTCATCACCGGAGAAGCTCCATCGGCGACGGTGCGTGCAGAGCAGGATACAGCGCTTTGGGCGCTGCCACAGTCAGATTTTCTGACATTGATCGGGTCTTGCCCAACACTGCTGCAAAATATCAATGCTATCCTTTCCCTGCGCCTGGCACGCACGAACCAGCAAATTCTCTCAAATCACGCTGCCGAACGCATCTGGCTCTCGCTGGTGGATAATCCCGCCGTGCCGCTTGAGAGGTCGCTGATCTTCCATATCGCGGATGCGCTGGCGAAGCGCAGCCAAAAGCGCGTCCTGCTGCTGGAAATGTGTGGACAGGACCAGGCAACCGGTCCGCACTTCGCGACACAGCCGGGGCAGATGCGACCCGGGTTACTGGAGTGTGCACACGATCACAGCCTGCTCAAGGCACATCACGTCTCCACGCTTACGCCCGGCAGTCAGTACTACGCTGCCGTTGCGGCCTTAACAGCAACTCCAGAGCAGGCACTGGATAGCAGCGCGCTGGCTGCAACCTTGATCGACCTGGCAGAGCTGTATGATTACCTGCTGCTGGTAACGACACCGGCAACGCCTCCCGATCTAGTGCAAGTTATAGCGGAACAGTGTGCGAGAGCACTGGTGATTGTTTCCGCCAATGTAGGGGCGCAATTCATTGCGCCCTCTGCGCTAGAGAAGGGAACACATAACGCACCCTCCATTTTCGTGGCTCATGTTCCCGAACGTCCCACGATTGGCGTACAGGACCGCTACACGGCACAGTTGGGTCATGCAGTTACACGCCTGCTACCCGCTGATACCCCGTTACTTGCGCAGTGCTGGGAACGGCAAGCAGCCACAGGTCAATTAGAAGCAGGGGCTGAATTGACGAAAGCTGTGGATTTTGTGGCGCGGCATATCGCACACCAGACGGTGGGTATTGCTTTCGGAGGCGGCGGCGCACGAGGGTTCGCGCACCTGGGAGTCCTGGAGCGACTGCTAGATTATGGTGTACCTCTCGACTACATCGCGGCGTGCAGCAGCGGGATTATTACCCCGGGTATGTACCTGATAGGCAAATCTTTTGCCGAAAGCGAAGAGATTTTCCTGGAAATCCAGCGGCATATCGTGCAGTGGAGTTTCCCGCGCACCTCTGTTTTCTCCAACAAGGGGTTGAAGCGCATGCTGCGCGAACTGTGCGGAGATTTGCGCTTCGAGGACCTGGCCACCCCTTTCGCGATGGTAGCGATTGACCTGGCGACACGTGCAGGCGTAGTGCTGGATCGCGGGTTTCTCTGGCAGGCGGGCCTGGCGAGTGTAGCTCTGCCGGGGATTTTCCCGCCCGTACTGGTGGGTGAACATATCCTGATGGACGCGGGCATGCACGATCCGGTACCAATTCGCCTGGTAAGAAAGATGGGAGCTGATATCCTGCTCGCTTCAGAACTGGGCGGGCAAGATCCGCCCCCGCTGGAAAGTGCGACCCCCTGGCTAGAAGAGGCAGTGCAGGGCCAGCAGCAGAAACGACTACACTCACCTCACATTGTTGATCTGCTGCTGCGCACTTATGACCTGGCTATGGCGACGATTGGTATGCACAGCATCCGCGAGGCTGACGTGGTGATACGACCTAAATTGCACCGGATCTCGTTGCGGCAATTTTCGGAGGGGCGCAAGTTTGTGACGGCTGGCAGGGAGGCGGTGGAGCAGGCGCTGCCGGAGTTGAGAAAACGGTTGCCGTGGTTGAGTATGGGCAGTGACGCGACGTGTTGATGATGATTTTTACCAACCAGATCGGTCATACCCCGTAGGCGCACAATGTATTGGCGCACCGCCGATTTATCGGCCAATGACCCGTCGATGCGCTCCCCAGATGGTTTGCATGGATATTGCTGACGAAGGCAGGAACTTAAAAGATGATGCTGTATATGAAGAACCAGAGTGATCTCGAACTTTTACAAAAGTTCGAGATCACTCTGGTTCCCTCAAAAAGGAGCGTGCGGCTCACTTCTTCAGCTTCTGTTTCTCTCCCTTTGATGCAAGGGTCACCAGGGGGAGATGGAGCGCCTCGAAAAAGGATCGGGTCGCCTGTGTGACAGCGTCGTTTATCGCCTGGGGAGCCTGTCGTTGTGCAGCCGGCGCAACAACCGTGTGCAGTGGCCGCTCTCCCGCTGGTTGGGCGATGACTCTGGCTACCGCGTCGGCCACCTCCTGGGGATTGGGAGGCGTGGCGGATCGGTTCTCCGCGAAAAACGGCGTCGTAAACGCATCCATAGCAGCCTGATAAAGGGCAGTACGCTCGGTATCTGCCGCGACCTGATGTTTCGCAGCAATTGGGGTCGGGTAGGTTCCAGGCTCAATAATGGCGGCGTCGATGCCAAAGGGAGCGAGTTCATCGCGATACGACTCGGTGAGTCCCTCCAGGGCAAACTTTGTCGCTCCGTACAGTCCCTGAAACGGCAAGGTCAGACGCCCAGCAATAGACCCAATTTGCAGCAGCAAACCACTGCCTTGCTTACGCATCTGTGGCAGAGCCGCGCGGTTCACCCGCAAGACGCTGAAGACATTGGTCTCGAATTGCTGGCGGACTTGCTCAAGGGTGAACGCTTCCAGTGGACCAATGTACGACACCCCGGCATTGTTGACCACCACATCAAGACGACCGGTCGTCTCGATAATCACTGCTATGGCCCGCTCCACGGACGCGTCATCCGTGACATCAATTTCGACGATCTGCAAGGCAAGTCGTTCTTGTTGCGCGAGCCCTCGTAGTGCTTCTGCCGCAGGTGCATTCTTTCCGGCTGCTGCACGCATGCCCGCGAACACACGATATCCCTGACGCGCCAGGGTTTCAACTGTCAGACGGCCAAAGCCACTGGTACTGCCAGTGACAAGAATGGTTTGCTCCATTCTTATTGCTCCTTATACGTTAATATAGAACCAAGCCCCCTCGACACGGGGCCGGAGCCAGGGGTACACTGACTCAAAGGATTGTCGAACACGCCGGGGAAAGGCTCCCTGCTCCACACGGCTTGACCGATTAAGAAAGCTCGTCCTTCCCTGGCATGGTTTCTGAACACGACTGGTCATCAGAGAGTCACGCTTCGAGCGACACAGTATAAGGACACAGGAGTTCAGAAATCCAGCATATTTCGTGAAAGGAGAGAAACAATGAGGTTTTGCGGTATTGATTGGGCAGACGAGCATCATGATGCGTTGAGCATTGACGATCAGGGTCGTCAACTGGGATCGATCCGTGTCGCCCATAGCCCAGAGGGGATGAGCCAACTGGACGCCTACCTGGAGCGAATAGCCGGACCAGGA
>Ga0070708_100002532_pt1 | contig 14119 bp, 7 predicted proteins | sample KBSK5503metaG_FD_65469 | JGI IMG/M metagenome (GOLD analysis project Ga0070708, IMG submission 65469) | Corn, switchgrass and miscanthus rhizosphere microbial communities from Kellogg Biological Station, Michigan, USA - KBS K5-50-3 metaG | ecosystem: Host-associated > Plants > Roots >...
CTGGCCTATCGGGTGCTGCTCATGTCGACGCGGGAGATGGGCTTCGTCCAGTCGCGCAAGTACGACCTGGAGGTCTGGTCGCCGGGGGTCGAGCGCTGGCTGGAGGTGAGCTCGTGCTCGAACTTCCGCGACTACCAGGCGCGCCGGATGGCCATCCGCTACCGGGCCGAGAAGGGCTCGAAGCCGGAGCTCGTGCATACATTGAACGGCTCGGGGCTGGCGCTGGCACGAACGGTCGCCGCCCTGCTCGAGACGTACCAGGAGCCCGACGGCTCCGTCCTCATCCCCGAGGTCCTTCGACCGTACCTCGGCGCCGACCGAATCGGGCGATGACCGCCATCGGCGTTTCGCCGCACCTCCGAGATGAGTTGCGCGAGCTTGCCGCCGGTCGCGCGCTGATCGTCGACTACTTCGCCAGTGCGCGATGCGGCGTCGCCGTTGGCGACCTCACGGCCGACTTCGGCGTCGAGCCATCGGTCCAGACCCACGCCAGGCTCGAGGACATCTACGGCGTGCCGGTCTTCGCGGAGCGCCGGCTGCTTCCATTGCTCGCCGAGTCCGGCCCGTACATCGAGAGGCGCCGGTTGCCGTTCGGGTCGGCCATTGGGCTCCGACTCGACCGCCCGGAGCGATGGCTGGCCTTCCTGGAGCGCCCGGGTGTCGCGGTCGGCAAACGCCCCCTGGATCGCTGGCGCCACATTTCGAGCTGACCTCGTGGCCGGATACCTCGGCGGCAGGATCGAGCTTGTTCGCGCCGACATCACAACACTCGACGTCGATGGCATCGTCAACGCGGCGAATGCATCGCTGCTCGGCGGCGGCGGGGTCGATGGCGCGATCCATCGTGCGGCCGGTCCGGACCTGCTCGCCGAGTGCCGGCGCCTGGGCGGTGCGGAGCCGGGCGATGCGAAGCTGACCCGCGGCTACCGGCTGCCTGCCCGGCACGTCATCCACGCCGTCGGGCCGATCTGGCAGGGCGGCCGCGCCGGCGAGCCTGAGCTCCTCGCAGGCGCCTACCGGCGCAGCCTCGAGCTTGCGGAAGGGGCGGGTCTCGCCTCTTTGGCCTTTCCTTCGATCTCGACGGGCGCCTACGGCTTCCCGCTCAAGCTGGCGACAGCCATCGCGCATGCGACCGTCCGTTCGTGGCTCCTGGACCATGGACTGCCGCGACGGGTCGTGTTCTGCGTCTTCAGCGACCGCGACCTCGCCATCCACGAGTCGATCGCCGAGGAGTTCTTCGGGTCGCCCGACTGAGTTCCGTCGCCGAACCCATTGGTATCCTCCCTCGCGGAGAGGTGCCGGAGCGGTTGAACGGTCCTGTCTTGAAAACAGGTGGACGCAAGTCCCGTGGGTTCGAATCCCACCCTCTCCGCCACGCGTGGCGAGGCGGGCTCGACGGAGCCGACGTCGCGGCCAGAATGTGGATAACCGTATTGACACCGGGGAGGGGCCCTCGGGCATAGTCCGCGCCACGGTCCGCCAGGGCACCACCGCGGCGCTGTCGTGGTGAGTTGGCAACCGAGGCTCCAGGGAGGGAGTCCCAAGCGTGGGCTCGCCGGCCGTCAGCTCGGCCCCGCGCGAGCGCCGAGTCGATCAGCGTCGCTGGCACCGGATCGCCCAAGCCCTATCCGGAACTGGCGGCCGACTGGTGGCCCTCGCGCTCGGTTTCGCGTTGGCCGTTGGATTCGGGTACGTCAGGCACATCCCGCCAGCGAGCGCATTCGCTGCCGATCCGGCCCCACCTGCTGCGGGGGATCCGCGGATCGCTCTATTCCACGCGGCGGATCACCTTGACGCGCGGCTTGCCGTCGGCGGTGGCGGCCTGGAGTTCACCGCCACCCAGATCCAGCTGCTGAAGCCAGAGCCCGGCGGGCCCGAGCTTCTCCTGCAGCCAGACCGGGAGCATCCCGATCGCACGCCGGTCGCTGTGGATCAGATCGTCCTTGGCTCACTCTCCGGTCGGGGCTCAGCGACCGAGGACAGCTTCTTCGGCGAGTGGTTCAACGGGACAGATGCGCAGGGACTGCCGGCGTTCGATGGCGACGTCGCCTATAGCGGACTCGTGGTCGACGGAGAGCTCTGGCGTCGCGATGAGCGGAGTGACGACGCCGGCCTGGGCTGGCTCGCCGCGCCTGACATCCCGGGCTTCGGCGTCGACCCGATCAGCATCCGCGAGCTGCCTCATCTGCTTCGCAACCTGCAGGATGCAACGCTGCTCGGGGTCGACCAAGACGGCCATCACTGGACCGGGATCACGAGCGCCGTCTGGTACCCCGGGGCCGTCGCGGTCGACGGAGCGCCGTTCACCGCCTCGCCGATCGCCGTCGAGCTGTGGCTCGATGACAGCGATCACCTCGTTGGCCTCTTTGCGGTCGCTCGGAACGTCAATGAGACGACCTACCAGCTGCTCTGCGTCGACCGGATCAACTTCCACTTCGGCTCAGCCCCCGCTCCAATCCCCAGCGACCCGGGGCTCCCATGAGACTGGGACTGCTCCGACGCCCTGCCGTATTTGCGGTCGTGCTCGGCGTGCTCCTCGTGATCGGCACCGTCGCCGGGGGTGCTCTGTATGAGTCGATCAATCCCAGCTATGACCGCGTCGTCTGGCTCGAGCACGACGCCGCCGACGCCGCGGCTCCGGTCGCGGTTCGTCGAGCCTTGTTCGGAGATGGTCGGTTCCTCGCGCTCTCCGACGACGGATATCGAGCCGGGGTCCTCGATCAGCGCACGACCGACGAGATCTTCGCGGCGATCCGTGCGGGTGCCAGCGACTGGAACGTCGGCTACGACGCGGCCGGTGTGACGGGCGAGCGGATCGAGCTGGTCCTTGGCGGGCCGACCACCAAGCAGGTCGCCGTCGCGAACCCTGAGATGAACCTCCGCGTGCCCGCTGATCTGGAGCGAGTGCTGCGCTTGCTGTCGTCCGCAGATCGCGTCGTGGCGAGCGTCCCATTCATTGCGGGCTCGCTGGTCTTCTCGGCCACGCCCTTGCAAGGCGGAAGTGACTCGGCCGATGGGCTGCCCATGGGCTTCCCGCTCGACGCGGCGAAAGCACCACAAGGTGTCGCCATCGGCGGCGCGGACCTGGCCGTCGTCAAGGCAATGTGGACGGACCTCGACTCCCGGCTCGAGCCATCGCTTGCCCACCGGGTCGTGATTGCTGATGGCCGCGCGTGGCAGATCTCCTGGCGCCTCGACCTTGACGACGTTGGGCGGCTGCCCGCCTCGGCGGTCGGGCCGTGAGCGCGAAGTTGCTGACGAAGCATGCCGAGCGGCTGCTGGGCGCCGGAATCCTCGCCTTGGCGATTGGCTTCATCGTCTCGATGCCTCGGGATGGCACCGGGAGCAACGCCGCACTCGGGCCCGTTGGCGCCCGGGCGATCTGTAATCCCGACCCGCGCGCGACCGGCTGGCTGACGACGAACGGCAGCTACAACTCAAACGGGTCCGGCCCTGCACACGCAGGTGACATCAACTCGGCGACTGTCTATGCCTACATCAGCAACCTCGAGGGCACGAACGACGGCGGCTCCTCGGGCGACAAGGACTGTGGCAACCCGGTCTACCGGTACGGCGGCGTGCTGTGGCTGACCAACACGACGACTGCATCGATCAACTGGGGCGCGTTCACCGCGAACGGCAATTCCTCGAATTGCTATCTGATCTACGGCACGAACGACTACATGCACGCGAACTGGGGGACGACGTGCGCCTGGGCGGCCGGTGGCAACCCCGGGATCAACTACCGGGTGCTGTCGATCAGCCTGTCGCCGGCCAACATTTCCTACGACAACGACATCGCGCTCAACGGCACGGGCGACTTCGAGTTCGTCTGGGATTCCTGCTCGACCTTCTATCAGAGCAGCGCCAACACCGGCAAGGTCACCAAGACCGGCGTCCCGAAGAGCGATCTCGACAACATCGTCGGTGACACGACGGCGATCAGCTGGAAGCCCGGCGCGAACTGCGGCGGCGCGTTGACCCAGGACGGTACGGGCACCAGCCAGACATTTGTCTACGACACCAGCCCGCCGACGATGACCGGCGGCTCTGTCACGGCAAGCGGCGCGAACACCTACCAGATGGGCAACACGGTCTACGTGAAGTCGAGCGGCTCCGGCAGCGTCGCCCTCTTGCCGCTGGGCTTCGACAACGCGATCTCGCCCGCATCGAACAACTCCCAGGTCAAGGACTATTTGTTTGGCGCCACGGCCGGGACCACAGCTGGATGGTCGCCGACGACAGCTGTCACCCAAGCCGGCGCACGGACCTACTCGTGGACGAGCAGCGTCGCCGACGGCCAACAGGCGACGGTCGATGTCAAGGTCAACGACCAAGCCGGGAATCAGAGTGCCACGCTGATCACCACGACCTTGGTTGGCGATGACGCGCCGCCGGCGATCACGTTCTCGGCCCCGCCCGTGGGTCCGACCTATCAGACATCGACGTCCTACACGGTGACCTGGAGCGAGAGCGAGCTCGGTTCGGGAATCGCGAGCAGGTCGCTACAGCGTCAGATCGCCTCATCCTCGGCTGGCCCGTTTAACAACGACACTGCGGCCGGAAACCTCTACACGGGCGCGAGCCCGAGCGCCCAAACCTTGCAGGAGGGCAAGTGCTACCAGTGGATCGAGACTGCGCCGGATCGGGTCGGTAACGTCACCGCGGTCACGTCTGGTGTGATTTGTGTCGACTCCACGCAGCCGTCCGCGAGCCTCATGTCGCCCGCGACGGGCGGCGCTGAGCGAAGTGTCGTCGACGTTGTCGGCACTGCGACCGACCTGACCACCTTCCGAGATTGGACATTGGAGCAGGGCGCTGGCCCGAGCCCATCGACATGGACGACGGTCGCGACCGGCACGAACCAGGTCACCGGCGCGTTCGTCGCCGATTGGGACACTCGCTCACTCAGTGGCGTTTACACGCTCCGGCTCACGGTTCGCGATTGGAGTGGCAACACGGCCCAGGCCGCGAGCACGGTTCTCCTCGAGAACAGCGAACGTGGCGTTGAGCCCTACCGCACCGATGTGCCCTTCGACCTGGGTGGCGGCTGGGGCCTTGCCATCGCGACCGACACCGGCGAGGCGCGCCTCGCTCGTGATCTCTTCAGCATCCCGTCGTACGGTCCCGCTCAGGCCCTCTCCCTCCGATACAACTCGCGGGAGACAAATGCGGCTGCCAAGTTTGGCGTCGGCTGGTCATCGAACCTCACCCAGTACCTGACCTTCGAAGGAAGCTACGTCGTCTGGCATCGAGCCGACAGTGCCCGCATCCCGTTCGGCCAGGTCGGGGGCGTATGGACGGCGCTCCGGGGCCACTACGAGACACTGAGCCGCGGCGCCTCGGAGGACACCGTCACGCTCGTCGATCAGACCCGGCTCGTCTTCGAGAACAGCGGCGCCGGCCGGCTCAAGCGGGTCGAGAATCGCTTCGGCAAGGCCCTGACCCTCGTCTGGAACACGAGCTCGGCGACCGCCACCGACGCCTCGGGCCGGTTCACCAACCTGACCATCGACCCGGCCAACAACCGGATCACGGCGGTGACCGACTCGGCCGGCCGGACGTGGACCTTCGGCTACGCCACCGGCTCGACCAACGACCTCACCTCCGTCACCGACTCGGCCGGCAAGGCCACGACCCTCGCCTACGACGCGTCGCACCAGCTTACGACCGTGACGCGGACCCGCACCCCCGCGTCCGGTCCAGCCGAGACGATCACCTGGTCGATCGCCTACACGTCGGGCAAGGCGACGTCTGTCACCGACCCAGTTAACCAGACCGTTGCCAACACGTTTACGTACAACGCCACGAACACTGTCGTCGGCCTGCTCAAGACATACAGCCCAGTGGTGCGGAACACCACGACATATGCGTTGAACTACATCGGGGGGGGCTGGACGGCGACCACGACCGATCCCGAAGGTTTCGTGACGACCCGAACGTTCGATGCCGAGTCGCGCCTTGCCTCGATAAATCGGCCCGCTGGCCCAGGCCCGGTCTACCAGCTCGTGACGTACACATATGACCGTGGCAACGTCGCGAGCGAGACCACCCAACTCGATGGAGTCGGCACTGTCGTTACGACCAGGAGCTGGTACAGCGCCGCCAACGACCTGCTGATCCGGTCGGAGGCGGACAACGATTCCACTCTGAAGCTCGTCACCAAGTACACGTATGACGGGTTCGGCCACCGCATCTCCGTCAACGTCAACTGCACGACCACGGGCACGGCGCCTCCGACTGACGCGTCAACGTGTACGGGTGCCGGAACCCAGGACGCCGCGACGAATCTGATCACGGCCTCGACCTACACCTCAAGTGACCAACTGCTCGACGAGACGGATCCGCTGGGTCACGTCACCCACCATGGCTACGACAGTTTCGGTGACGAGACATCGGTCACCCAGAACTACGTATCGGGTCAAAGCGCGCTTTCGGACCGCAATGTCGTGTCGGCGGCGGCGTACGACCAAGCCACCACCGCAGGTAGGGCCGGTCTCGTAACGTCCGCCACTGATCCGCTGGGAAGGGTGACCAGCTACACGTACGACGTCATGGGCCGCGGGCTTACCGAAAGCCTCCCTGGCGACGCGTCGATCCCGGCTCTCAGCCGCACGACCACCTATGACGAATTCGGCAACCCCCTGACCGAGACCGAGAGTTGGATCGGTGTAACGCGGACGACGACCCACGTCTATGACCAGGTGAACCGCGGCACGAGCGTCACGGACCCGGCAGGCGTGGTCAGCACGACGTCATTCGACGCCGCGGGGGACGCTACGAGCTCGACTTCTGGCGGAGTCACGACGACGAGGACCTTCGATGGACTGGGCCGGGTCGTTACCGAGACAGTCGGAACCGCAGTGACGAGCCACACCTACGATCCCGCGGGCAACGAGACAAGGACGGTCGACCCCGTCGGTGTAACGACCGACCGAACCTTCGATCTCGCTAGCCGCCAGCTTACGGATGTCGTGAGCGGTGAGACGACGAGCTCGTCCTACGACCGGCTCGGCCGGCTGACGTCTGTGTCGGACCCGGCCGGCGGGGTCACGACCTACACATACGATCGCCCCGGTCGCACCACGCAGACGAACGCCTCAGGTGCCGTATCGTCGAGCGCCTTCGACCGCGCGGACAATTTGCTCTCGACCAAGAATCCCACCGGTGACGTGAACGCCACCGCGGTCGACGCGCTGGACCGGGAGGTCCAGTCGATCACCAATTGCACGAACAGCGGCACGACCCAACCCTCTGCTGGCGTTGTCTGCACCGGCGCCGGCACGCACGACGCAAGCACGAACCTGACGACGACCACCTACCTCGACGCTGTCGGCAACACCCTGGCAACGAAGGACCCAGTCGGGGTCGTCAACCGTTCGTTCCTGAACGTCCGCGACCTGGCGTCGAAGACGATCGCCAATTGCACGGACAGCGGCACCAGCCCGCCTGCCAATCCCGCAGCGTGTACCGGCGCCGGGACCGCCGACGCTCGGACGAATGTGGTTACCGATGCAACGTTCGATGGCGCCGGAGCGACCCTCCAAACCGTCGTGACCGTCGCAAATGGACCGAACATAACGACGCAGACGGCCTACGACGCGGCAAATCGAGCCGTGGCGAGCCGAGACCCACAGGGGACGATCAGCCGAACCTTCTATGACGTCGCCGGCCGAGTCAGCTCGGTCGTTCTCAACTGCACCAACACTGGAACGTCGGTGCCGACGAGCGGCTGGGAGAGCTGCGCCGCGACTGGAACCCACGACGCGACCTGGAACGTTACGACCAGCTTCACGTATGACAGCCATGGCAACAAGCTCACCGAGACGGCGGCCAATGGCCGAGTGACACGCTTCATCTACGACGCCGCCGACCGACTCGCCGAGCAGACAGAGAACTATGTCGCCAGCCCAACGCAGCCCGATCAGAACCTGACGACGTACTTTGCCTACGACGATGCCGGCCGCAAGGTCGCGGTCCGGACGCCGACGGTCGACCGCACCACTTTCGCGGTCGCGGCCTACATCTACGACGCCCAGGGGCGCCTCGCGAGCGAGATCCGCAACTGCACCGTGACTGGCACGACGCCGCCGGGCGATCCGGCCTGGCGAACCTGTGGAGGCCAGGGCACCAAGAACGCCGCGACCAATCTCATCACTTCCTACGCCTATGACGTCCGTGGCAACCGGACTGCCGTGACCGTGCCCAATCCGGCCGACACGGCGGCGGCCGTGACGTACGTGACCACATATACCGCTTACGACGCTGCGAACCGGAGATGCCGAGTCCTCGAGGTTGGGTCGGTCGACCTCCAGACGCTTGCCGATCCGTGCACCACGCCGGTGTCCGGCACCTCGACGAGCAACCTGTCCACTCGCTACACCTACGATCCCGCCGGCAATCTGGCTTCCATGATCGACGCCCGCGGCAATACCACGGCCTACGCCTACGACGCGTCTGGACGCATGGTCAGCCTGACTGACGCCCTCACGCGGAGCCTCACGTGGACGTACGACGCGCTCGGCCGCCGGACCGGGCAAACAAACCGGACCGCCGGCCAGTCGGTGACTTGGACGTACGACGGCGCCGGACGCCTGATCAGCCGCGCCGCGACCGGCGTCGCCACGGTCACATACACCTACGATGCCGCGAGCAACCGACTGACCGCGAGTGACGGCACCCGCACCATCACGTCAACCTACGATCGGCTGAACAGGCCCCTCACTGTTTCGGTGAGTGACGATGCCGGGGCGGCGACGTCATATACGTACAGCTTCACCTCGCCCGGCTGGAGCGACGCAAGCGGCTCCTATGGCGTCGGGGTGGACGCCTTCGGCCGCGAGACAAGCCTCTTCGACCCGATTCACGGCAGCACCTCGTGGGCGTCGACGTATCGCGCCGACGGGCAGTCGGCGACCCTGGCGGCCCCGAACGGCAACACGACGGCCTTTTCCTACGACGCCGCCGGACGGCCAACCGGCTCGGCGACGACGGCCGCAGGGCCGGTGACCCGCGCCAGCTACACGTATTCATTGAACCGCGCTGGCCAGCGCCTAGCGGAAACTTCAACCATCACCGGCGACCCGACCAACGGCACGGTGACGTTCACCTTCGACGCCGCTGGCCGACTCTCCGGCTACTCGGGCACGCCGGTGACGAGCCAGACGTACGCGTGGGACAAGGTCCCCAATCGGACGAGCAAGCAGGTCGGCGGCGGTCCCGCAATCACGATTACCTACGATGCCGCAAATCGGCCGACGTCCGACTCGGCCGGCGGCACGTACACCAGCGATTTCGATGGCCGCCTGACTGCGCTGCCAGGTGGGCAGTTGGTGTGGGACAGCCTCGGGCGCCTGACGCAGGTGAAGGACCCAGTCACACATGCCGCTATCAGCACCTATACCTACGACCCGCTTGACCGGCTGGCTACGGTCGCGAACGGCATCGGTCTAACCAAGTTCCGCTACGTCGGCGGTACAAGCCAGGTCGCCGAGGCCCTCGACCTCTTCGATGGTGTTCGCTACAGCGTCGTCACAAGCTTTGCCGGCGAGGCCCGGATGGACTTCGGGCCAATCGGCGAGCGGTACTACGGCACGAACGGCCACCGCGACCTGACCTGGACCGCCGGCGCGTCCGGTACTGTGACCGCGACGCTCCGCTCGGACCCGTGGGGCACACCCGGGACGACTACTGGCGGGAGCTTGCCCGAGTTCCGCTTCCAGGGCTCGTGGTTCGACACCAGCTCGGCGGTGTCGTGGGTCGTGACGCGCTGGTATTCGCCCGGTCTTGGCCGGTTCGTGAGCGAGGACACGCTACTCGGTCGACTGGACCACCCGGCAAGCCGGAACTTGTACGCATACGCGGAAGGCGACCCAGTCAATGCCTGGGATCCTGACGGCCAGATGACATGGGGCGACTGGTTCCAGTGGTTCACGCGCGCACACAACGTCGTCCTGGCCGCGGTCTACTTCCAGCTATGGATACTCAGCCTGATATTCGGTGGCCAGGTGTTCGTGGCTCTGCCGGGGCAAGGCTTGTCGATCCCGGGAGGAGGCCCCAATGGCGGCTTCGGACATCCCGATCTGGCGTGGAAGTGGCACGGATTGACGTTCCTCTGGGAGGTAAAGCACGAATCCGTTCGCGGCAGGTCGGTCGCTCGAGCACAGCTGGCGCGCTACGTTCTCGCGCTCTGGAGGATCGGCCAGTTCGCATTGCCAGGCTTCCCGATGGCGCGCGGCTCGCTCGGGATCCCGGGTACGTCCACACGTGTCTCGTGGTATTTCGGAAAGGGTCTCGATGCTGGAATCGTGTTCTATCGGACAACAATGATGCCAACACGGCCTGTGCCTGTGCCTGTGCCTGTGCCCGCGCCCCAGCCAGTTCCCGCAGTGGACGGCGGGAGGGTTGCAATTGCCGTCGGAGGCGGCGTAACTGTGGTTGGCGTTGGCACGCTCCTTTGGTGGTTGCTGAAGCCGGCTTGCGTTGTGACCGCACCGGTGCCACCGGTAGCCGTTGCGTGCGCGATCGCGCTATGACCGAAGGCGCTCAACAGAGCGCACGATGACCGACTCGGACCGCGCCTTGATCGGGTCAGCGTTTCGCAAGGCAGCCAGACCTCGAGAGCAGGAAGGTTGGACGCGCACCGGGGCCGGGATCTACCACCACGGTTCGCAAGGTCACTGGAGCCGCTTCGATATTCGCATCGAAAGCTCTGATTCGGTCAGTCCATATCTCAAGACGCTTGCGAGCCGGATGGGCCGGCTCGAGCAGCTCGCGGCGGAGTCGATTGCAAGAGCGCCGACTTCGGTCCGGCTCCACGCTGGGGTGGCTTCACCGTATCTGCTAAGGGTCGTCAACCGTCTCGACGCAGATCGACTCCCACGTTCCGGATATGAGCACGCGATCCTGCTGAACCAGGTCGGACTCCGATTCGCTCAGCGAGCGAGCTCAAGGCCGCGCTCGCTGTCGATTCCAGAGGCGCCGTTGTCGGAGTCGGAGATTGTCCTCGGGCCTATGAGCGTGACCGACTGGTTCCGGGACGCTGTCGACCTTCTCGTGCCCCGGCTGGTTGAGCTCGAGTCCGATCAAGCAGTGCTCCATCACCTCCTCACCAACGCTGGACCAACGGATGATTTGAGCCTTCGCTATGCGGCCCTGATCGCTCGACACCTTGGGCTCACGAATGAGCTCCCGGCCATCCTGGATCGCGCCGCGGAGGCGGCCGGCAGCGCTGACGCGGGACTCCTCTCAGTCCACGGCCGCCAATTCCGAAACGATCGGGACCCAAACATGCTTATGTGGACGCACGCGCGATTCATGCGCTTTCTGGAATCCGCCCCAGCCTAGATCTTCTGGAGATGTCCTCCACAGCCTTTCCGATCAATGGTGGTGCTGGCTCGTAGCCCCCTTTCAGTTCAGCCCGGACGATGTACATGTGGATCCGTGAGGGATTTCTCGATCCACGGGCCCCGCCAGATACGATCCACACAGTCATGGTTGCGGCGTGGGATTTCTGGACGTGGTTCGGTCTGCCGTCGTGCTCGATAGTGCGCTACGTGTGGTACGCGTCTAGCGTCCCTGCGTCCTTCTGCAGTTGAAGTCCCGGCTTGCGGGGGGTCTTCTCACCCTGCTAGTGGTCGTTGCATGCGACCACGTTGGGGCGTCGCCAAGGCCGTCGGAGGAATTGATCCCGTCGGCGACCATCGATGTCGCGCCAGCGGCCTATTTCGAGGCGGCGTGGCTATCTGACGACGCAATTGCGCTCGCCCGCCCGGAGCCCGGCCGCAAGAGCGCCATAGTCCTTGTTCACGCCAACGGACAAGAGATCGCTGCCGTGGATCGACCGAAGCCTGCAGACTGCGACGGCCAGGTGTTCTCGGCACTCTCTCGGCTCGACTCTGGGGAGCTCGCCTTCGCAGAGGTTTGCGAAATAGACGCGACGGGTGACAAACGCGGCACGTTCCTCGCATATGACCCGGTGACCACCAAATTGCGCGAACTCGGGCCTGTTTCCGAGCCGCCCAAGGTGGTCGCATGGTCGCCTGGTGGCGCCCATGCTTGGTTCACCGCAGAGGGTAGTCTCTGCGCCACCGTCTACGAATTCCGAACCGACCAAGGTCAATCGCCGTCTGACCAACCGTCCTCAACTACTGTCCAGGCTCAGGGACATTCGTTTCCACTCGGGGAGGACTTGGCCGCGGCGCCGGATCGTTGCACGAAGCTCTCCAGGACCGACTACCCGGCGTTGGGTATGAACGGCGACCTCAGCGCGTTCGTGAGCTACGTGGCAGGCACCGACGGTCAGGATCGAATCGACCTGCCGTGGGCGCTCGTCTCGTTCCCCGACCAGCAGACCAACACGGTGCTCGATGGCGTCGTCGAGCCGCGTGGCCTGGGCTTTGCGGCGGACGGTCAGTACATCTTTGCGGGGACCATCGCCGGGCTACCAGGTTTGTGGCGCATCGCGCCCGACGGCACTGGTCTTACGAGGCTGGGCGACGAGGACCTCCCGTTGTTGGCGATGAGCCCTGATGCCAAGCATGTCGTCGCGATCGTGCAAGGGGAGCTGACGCCCAACCCGCAGGCGCAGCCAAGCATGGTTGTGACGTATGACCTGACTCCGGTGCTCGAGTCCAAGTAGACGAGTCGTTCCACTGCGAGGGCGGGGCAAGTAGTCCCCTAAGGTCCACGGAAGCCGGCGCTAGGCGGTTCGAATCCCACCCTCTCCGCCAGGTCGGCCGCCGAAAGTCACGTGAGCTGTGGACCATTCGCGGCCTTTTGCGGTGCGTCTGCACACACGACTCTTGTCGTGGCCCGGGCAAGCCACGAGGGATTCCTTGCAGGACGCAGTCCGCAACTCGAATTTGAAACGGCTGAACGTTCGCGGATGGCTGAAGTCGCCATTCGGGGCGCGTTCAACGCTGGTCATTGCCCTGGTGGCGGTCCTCGCGATCGTCGCGGGCTCGCTCGTCGTGCTTCAGATCACGAACCAGATGCGCCACGAGGCCGACGATCGGCTCGCCGCGGAGGCCGGTTCCGTCTCGGACGGGATCCAGGACACCATGACCGCCGCGTCCAGCGACATCCGGCTGGCTCGCCAGAACGTCATCTTCGAGAAGGCCCTCGCGGAGTCGGCCGGCGCGTTCCTCCCTGCCGATCAGCGAGCAGTCGAATCCGCCATTACCTACCTCGGCGAGCGCTACAACGTCGACGAGATCTGCGTGATCCGTACCAGCGGCCTCGAGGCCGCGCGCTGGGTCAGCGGCAAGGGTGTCGCCGCCCTCGCGGATCTCTCGCCCGACGAGCGCCCGAACAACCCCGCGGTCCTTCCGACCCTCGAGCTCTCCGACGACTCGTTCTACAAGACCGAACCCTACGTCTCACCCGACTCGGGTCGCTGGGTGATCGGCGTCGCGACCCCGATCGTGCTGCCGACCGGCGCCACTGCCGGCATCCTTCACTTCGAGCTGCCGATGACGCGCTTCGCGGACGTGCTCGGCCAGGCGTCGTTCAGTGCATCGAGCTACAACCTCCTGCTCGATACTGACGGCCACCTCCTCGTTCACCCGGAGCTCGCGGCGTTCCGCGCAGCGGCGAACACGCCGATCGACGCCGACACGGCCCCATTCCCACTGGCGACAGTGTCCGGCTCCGATTCATGGAAATCGGCCGTCGGGCAGATGCTCTCCGGTTCGGCGGGCACGACGACGTTCGACCAGGGCGGTCAGAGCTATCGGGTCAGCTACCAGCCAGTCCCCGACGCGAACCGGATCGTCGCGGTCGTCTCGCCGGCGTCCGAGCTGTACGCCGACGTGAACCGTGCGCTGCTGAACCTCGGGCTGACGGCGGGTCCGCTCCTCCTCCTCATGCTCGTGGTCATCGGCTGGTTCGCCCGGCGCATGGCGTCCGCCAACAGCGGCTTGTTCGGCCTCAACAACGCACTCGCCTCCACGAACGTGCAGCTGGAGGAGACGAGCAAGGCCCAGGCCGAGCTGGCCCACGAGTCGGCCATCGTGAACCAGTTCACCGAGCTGACCGCCCTGACCGAGGACGACATCGCGCTCTCGGAGGCGACCCTCGCGACCCTCGACGAGCTCGTTCATCCGAGCGACGCCACGCT